>Ga0255055_10001020_pt1 | contig 21228 bp, 20 predicted proteins | sample JV7_2_27_MG_FD_188633 | JGI IMG/M metagenome (GOLD analysis project Ga0255055, IMG submission 188633) | Seawater microbial communities from Jervis Inlet, British Columbia, Canada - JV7_2_27 | ecosystem: Environmental > Aquatic > Marine > Inlet | place: Canada: British Columbia | collected...
TAACGAATGCAATAACAGAAAGCGGATCATATCAGGAATGTGTCGGGATTAAAAACTGCGGACACGAAGATGAGGAAATCCTCCCGAATATTGAAGCGCTAAATAAACAGGCGCCAAATTACTGGACCTTAATCATTGCAAAAAAGAAAAAGCAAGATGACCCCTCAAGAGGTTAAATCCGATCTTAAGCCGCTTTTGGTTTCATTCTTTATTTCTGCCGTCGTTCTGTTGGCCGGGTTTTTTCTGATCGAAGACCTCAATGCCGGTCGGGTGGCGTCCCGGCTTTTGTGGCCGCTGACACGCTTGATGCTCTTTATCAGCATCGGATTAATCGCCGGGCAAATCATTGAGGCCACCGGGTGGACGAATGCCCTAGCTGTTTTGGCCAGACCGCTTTTTCGATTCAGTAACCTGGGGAATCATTGCAGTGCCGCATTTACGGCCGCCTTTTTCTCGGGCGTATCCGCCAATGCCATGCTTTTGGATTTTTATAAGGAAGGCAAGATAACGCGCAGCCAGCTATTTGTATCCAATTTTATGAATCAGCTACCGGCTTTTTTTTTACATCTGCCGACAACCTTTTTTATTGTTATTCCGTTGACCGCATGGGCCGGAGCGCTCTATTTTCTGTTGACTTTCGCCGCCGTCATGCTGCGAACGATATGCCTGGCTTTATACGGCCACTTAGGACTCTCAAAAAATGAAACGGGCGCTGATGAAAAGATAACAAGCAAAAGGGCCGGAAATGCCAAAAATGCAGGCAATATCTGGCAGGGCATTCAAAAGAAATTCCCGCGCCGTATCAAAAAAATCGTCATGTACGTTGTTCCGATCTATGTTCTGATATTCATAATCAACGATATGGGACTATTCAAAATGGCGCGCCAATGGCTCTCGGGATATGTGGTGACCACGTTTATCCCCATGGAAGCCTTATCGGTTGTGATATTGAGTTTTACGGCCGAATTTACTTCCGGATTTGCGGCGGCCGGGGCCCTGCTTGATGCCGGAATTCTAACCGTGAAGCAAACGGCAATCGCCCTGCTGATCGGCAACATCATCGCTTTTCCCATTCGGGCCCTGCGGCATCAACTGCCCCGTTATATCGGAATTTTTTCACCTAAAATGGGCGTCCAACTGCTGGCGATGGGACAGGGACTCCGAATCGTCAGCTTATTTATAGTGGGAACAGTTTATTATTGGCTATGGTGATACAGGAAATACAATATGTGGGAGTGGCTTCCAGCCACGAATCATTATGCCGGGTTAACCGAGGCTGTCGCGGCTTGAAGCCGCTCCCACAAAATTAACCACCCCGCCGCAAGCGGATGGGGTATTGAAAAGAGTTCAATACAAGGCAATTATAGTTGAAACGCAAACTGAAAACCGGCTTTACCACCGGAACGGCGGCAGCAGCGGCTGCCAAGGGTGCCTTGCGTTATCTGCTGGAAGGAAACATACCATCCCGCGTCATGATTGAGCTGTTGACCGGGGACAAAATAGCGATTCCGATCCACCACTGTGAGCGGATTGCAGAGGATCAAGCCAAATGCACGGTAATCAAAGATGCCGGTGATGATCCGGATGTAACCCATAAGGCTGAAATCGGGGCTGAGGTCAAACTGGTGGAGTCGGGTTCCAAAAACCACAACGGCGTTTATATCACAGGGGGCGCCGGTGTCGGTAAAATAACGAAACCGGGACTTGAGATGCCGCCCGGCGAGCCGGCCATCAATTCCGGACCTCGTAAAATGATCAATCAAGCCATCACAGAAACCCTGGCGCAACACGACCTTCAACGTGCCGTGACGGTAGAGGTCTTTGTGCCCAGAGGCGCAGAAATTGCCAAAAAGACATTAAATGCCCGGCTGGGCATTCTAGGGGGAATCTCTATTTTAGGAACCACCGGGCTCGTGCGCCCGATGTCCCATGACGCTTTTATCGCCACCATCAAATCCGGGCTTTCGGTTGCGCGCGCTTCCGGGAACAGCAAAGTGGTTTTGACGACCGGACGACGCAGTGAGCGCTACGCCCAGCAACGATGGCCGCTTTTAGCGGAAGAAGCCTTTATTCAGATCGGAGATTTTTTTAAGCGTTCTTTGGAAATGGCGGCCGGCCACGGATTTGCCCAGATCACACTGGCGGTCTTCTTTGGCAAAGCCTTGAAAATGGCCCAGGGTGTTCCGCATACCCACGCAGCCAAATCGCGTCTGACGCTCGACAAACTCTCAGAGTGGGCCAAGCCGATAACGCGAAATTCAAATTTGAGCCGGAAAATTATAACGGCCAACACAGCGCGCCACGCTTTTGATATGATTTACCCGGATCACCCGGAAGTGATCGCTCAGGTGGGCCGACAGGTTATATCATCAGCAAAAATGTTTGCGGGCAAAACTGTCCAAATAAATTGTCTCATCTTTGATTACGAAGGAAAGGTGGCATATGATTCTTCCAACTATTAGATTAATGATAACGTGGGTTGCCATAAAAAAGTTTGGGCCCAATTATCGGGTATATGGAGTGATGGAGTGGTGGAGTGATGGAGTATTGAAATTTGCTGACAAAACCAATTGCCTCTTCCCAAATTTTTCCAGTACTACAGTGCTCCAGTACTCCAACACTCCAAGAATAGGAATTTTAGAATGAAAACGGTCAGCATCATCGGCATGGGGATGGGCCCGGAGGATTTAACGGCCGGGCATAAGAGCATCATTGAGCGGGCCGACATATTGGTTGGCGGCAGGCGGCATTTAGAACAATTCAATGACATCCCTGCGCAAAAAAAACCGATTGGCAAAGACATCGACGGCATCATTGAATTTGTCAGAGCGCAAAGTAAACTCCAAAAAATCGTCGTGCTGGCTTCGGGTGATCCCCTGTTTTATGGTATCGGCGCCAGAATGGCAGGTGCATTTGGCGCCCGCCGGGTGCGAATCTATCCGAATATTTCTTCGGTGGCCGCCGCGTTTGCACGTATAAAAGAGCCCTGGAATGATGCCGCGATAATCAGTCTGCACGGCCGAAAAAATGATGATCCGCTCTTCAGCGCTCTGGAGAGCAAAAATAAAATTGCGGTCTTCACCGATCCGAAAAAAAATCCGGCCTGGCTGGCGGCCCGCTTAATCGCAAAAGAGTTTCTCAATTTTAAAATGTGCGTGTTAGAGGCCCTGGGCAGCGATTCCGAGCGCTTTGACTGGTACCCGCTGCCAAAGGCTGCCAGAATGAAGTTTGCCGAGCCCAACATGGTGGTCCTGAAGCGCAGTCACCTGGAATCGAAACCGAACAAAAAGCTTCACCTCGGCGCACCGGATACCTGGTACGACCACCGGGGCGGCTTGATTACAAAATCGGAAATAAGAGCCATTACGCTTTCAAAATTGCGGCTTGAACCGCACCATACCCTGTGGGACCTGGGGGCCGGCAGCGGCTCGATCTCAATCGAGGCTGCCCTGTTTATCAAAAAAGGAAAAATTTTGGCAGTCGAACAAAACCCCCTTCGAATCGAGCACATCAACAATAACAAAAAGCAATTCAAGGTAGGGAACCTAAAGATCGTTCAAGCTGCATTACCGGAAGGTCTGTCGCGTTTAACGCGGCCGGATCGCATTTTTATCGGCGGGGGCGGCAATGATTTAAAAGCGATTATCATCGCAGGGGCTAAATATCTCAAACCGGCAGGACGAATGGTAATAAACACGGTCCTCATTCCAAATCTGCAGGTTGCGATGACCGCTTTAAGCCGGCTCAAATTTGAAACCGAGGTCATCCAGGTTCAGATCAACCGCAGCCGCGAAATGCCCTGGGCTGAAAGGTTTGAAGCCCAGAACCCGGTATGGATCATAACAGGAATTCGGAAGGCGGAATGGGGAATGCGGAAATGAGAATTCGGAAGTGGGAAGGGGGAATGCTTAAAGAAGCATTTAAAGGGAATGTGCAACGGTGATGCTTGAGACTAAGGCTAAAGAAATAAAGAGGTAATAAAATTGACGGAATCCGTTAAGAAAAAAAATTCCGAATTCCGAATTCCGAATTCCGAATTCAAGCACCCGGTGCTTTTCGTGGGTGCCGGTCCCGGTGATCCGGAGCTAATCACCGTTAAAGGCCAGAAAGCGTTACAGGAGTCTGATCTGGTGATCTATGCCGGCTCCCTTGTTCCGAAGGCGTTGCTTAAATGGACAAAACCCGGAATAAAAAGCATAAGCAGCGCTTCCATGCATTTAGGCGAAATCGTTAAAGAAATGGAAGCAGCCTACGCCGAGGGCAAACGGGTGGTGCGTTTGCATACGGGCGATCCCAGTCTGTATGGCGCCATATTTGAGCAAATGACGGCCCTTCAAGAAAGATCCATACCCTATACGGTCATCCCCGGTGTAACCGCGGCCTTTGCTGCCGCTGCGGCCATGGGCATTGAATACACGCTTCCGGAAATATCCCAGACATTAATTCTAACGCGCATGGCCGGTCGAACACCGGTACCACAACTTGAAAATTTAGCATCGTTGGCTCAACATCAAACGTCGATGGCAATTTATCTCAGTATTTCTCTGGTTGATGAAGCCGCAAAAATTCTGGTTGATTCCTATGGGGCGGATTCTGGATGTGCGGTCGCTTATTGCGTAAGCCAGCCTGAAGAAAGAATAATTTTTACCCGGCTCAAAGACCTTGCACAAACCGTAAAAGTCGAGAAGATAACCCGTACCGCATTAATCATTGTGGGAAAAGTTTTGGATGTTGATCATGCCAGGTTAAAGCATCGGTCTAAATTATACGAAAAAGGTTTTGAACACGGATATCGAAAATAAATGGTTGCGGCAAAAAGGGACAAAATAGCCATTTGGGTCATTACGCCTAACGGTGTTAAGATCGCTCGACAGATAGCAAAGCTCCTGCCGGAGGTGGATGTGCATCTGTCCGCTCGACTAAACGAAGCTGCTATAGAGAAGTTGACTTTTGATAAGTTGTCCGAAGAAATGGTTGAAAAATTTAATGAATACTGCGGGCATATTTTTATCATGTCTACCGGTATCGTGGTGAGAGTTATTGCGCCCTTGATTCAAAACAAAACCGAAGATCCGGCCATCCTCGTAATCGATGATCAAGGACAGCATGCCATCAGCCTTCTCTCGGGTCATCTTGGAGGTGCTAATGCCTTAACCCTTCAAGTGGCCGAAATTATCGGCGCAAGGCCTGTAATTACGACAGCAACGGATGTGAATAGGCGGCCGGCTATCGATGTTTTGGCAAAAGAAAAAAATATGGTTATAGAAAACCCCCGGGCCATAAAAATCGTCAACATGGCGTTGCTCACCGATCAAAAGATTTATGTTCATGACCGTTTTGGTTTGCTGCAAAATGAAATTCCAAACGCCATCCAGTTGGCCGAGGAGGTTTTGATCAAAACGGATGCAGCCGGAACCGGTTTTCCGTTGGATGATCATACGGCGGCAATATTTGTCGGCGACAGGCAGATCGAACTTCCACCCAATGTATTGATATTACGTCCGGCAACTCTGGTTGCAGGCATCGGGTGCAACCGTAATACACCTATGGAAGAAATTAAAGATCTCCTGGATGAAGTTCTTAAAAAAAACAATCTGGCCAGCGCCTGTTTAAGCCGGGTTGCCACCATCGATTTAAAAGCAGATGAACCCGGTATGGTGGAGTTGGCAAAAGACCTTAACCTGACGATCGAATTTTTTAGTCGTGAAGAACTCAGCCAGGTAGAAGACATCCAAACACCTTCTGCAATTGTGGAAAAACATGTTGGAGTAAAAAGCGTATGCGAAGCAGCAGCAATCCTGGCATCCCAGATGGGGGCCCTGATCGTTCCCAAACAGACAACCCCCAACGTGACCGTGGCTATCGCCAGAAAAGCCTTTATATCGTAGGAATCGGCCCCGGCCGTCTTGACCATCTGACCCAGCGGGCAAGAGATGTTCTGGAATCGGTGAATACGGTTGCGGGCTACAAAACCTATATCGAGCTGGTTCAACCGCTGATTGATGGTAAACAGATCATCAGCACGGGCATGACCCAGGAAGTACAGCGAGTGGAAGCGGCCATCGATGCGGCCTGCGGCGGCAGTTCATGTGCCGTGATTTCCAGCGGTGATCCGGGAATCTATGCCATGGCGGGGCTGGTGTTTGAAATCTGCCAGAAAAAGAATATCACGATTGTCCCGCCGGGCCTGGATTCGAATCAAGACGCGCTAAAAGTTGAAGTCATTGCGGGCGTTCCGGCACTTTGCGCGGGAGCGTCGTTGCTGGGAGCGCCGTTGACCCATGATTTCGCAACCATCAGCCTGAGCGATTTACTGACCCCCTGGGAGTTAATTGAAAAGCGCATTGAAGCTGCCGCCAAGGCGGATTTTGTGGTTGTCTTATATAATCCCAAAAGTAAAAAAAGAACCTGGCAGCTGGAAAGAGCTCAACAGATCCTGCTTCAATATCGCGATAAAAATACACCAACAGGCATTGTGGTCAGCGCCATGCGCGAAAATCAGGATGTTCAAATCGTTGCGCTTGAAAAACTTCATGAGGCTTATGTAGATATGCAAACCACCGTATTTGTCGGCAACAGAACATCCAGTCGATATCTTAGCTTTATGGTAACGCCAAGGGGATACGCACAAAAGTACAATGTAGGAGCAAAAAAAGACAATGACCGATAGATAAGGAATATTTTAGAAATTGACTGTCACAAGTTTAAAAAAGGCCAGCTGCCTGGCGGTTTTCGGAACCGGGTCCGATGTCGGCAAAAGTGTAGTCGCTACGGCCTTATGCCGCATGTTTGCCAACCGGGGCACGCGCGTAGCACCCTTTAAGGCCCAGAATATGTCCAATAACTCGGGGGTTACACCCGATGGGCTGGAAATGGGCCGTGCCCAAATTGTTCAGGCGGAAGCGGCTAAAATTCCGCCCCATGTGGACATGAATCCGATTCTGCTCAAACCCACCAGCGAGATCGGATCCCAGATTGTTTTATCGGGGATAGCGGTGGAAACCAGCACAGCGGCAGACTATCACCACAAAAAAGAACACCTTTTTGCTGAAGCCAGTCAGGCGTTGGACCGTTTACGCCGGGATTATGACCTCATTATTCTTGAAGGCGCAGGGTCCTGTGCCGAGGTTAACCTAATGTCCCACGATATTGTCAATTTCCGGATGGCCGAACATGCCGAGGCGCCGATCCTGCTGGTGGCTGATATCCACCGCGGCGGAGTGTTTGCCCAGATCATCGGCACCCTTGAATGTCTGGCGCCAAACCAACAAGCCCGGGTTAAAGGGTTTATCGTCAATCGTTTCAGGGGGGATATTAATCTGTTTAAAGACGGCGTCCGCTGGATCGAGCAAAAAACACACAAACCGGTTTTCGGGGTACTTCCCTGGTATACCCATATCCAGATCGAACCCGAAGATTCGGTCGTCATCGAAAGCCCCCGGAAAGTAAATGTTAAAAACAGCCAAACCCCGGCGGTTGCGGTCATCCGTCTGCCGCATATTTCCAATTTTACCGATTTTGATCCGCTGCTGGCCTTAAATAACCTGGAAGTGTATTTTCTTGAAAAAGTCCAGGATCTCAAAGCGTTTAAAGCCGTTATTCTGCCTGGCTCAAAAAATACACGTTTTGACCTAAGCTGGATAAAATCCCAAGGGTGGTCAAAAAGATTAAGCGATTATGCTGCGACAGGCGGACATGTATTGGGAATTTGCGGAGGCTATCAGCTAATGGGTAAAACCGTGCATGACCCGGACGGCCTTGAAGGTAAACCCGGTTCAACTGAAGGACTCGGTCTGCTGCCCGTCGAAACAATTTTAAAGGCTCCTAAAACAACAACGCGGACAAAATTTATCTGGAACGATATACCTGGAGCAGGATACGAGATTCATATGGGGCAGACCACCAGAGAACAGAGCAGCCCATTGTTTAGCATCATCGAGCGCAACAACGTCGCCTGCAAAGATGATGAGGGTTGCATATCTGCCGATTCCAGAATTATGGGCACTTATCTACATGGCCTGTTCGACAACCCTCGTGTAATTAAACGCTGGCTCGAGCATATCGACATCAGAGGCATCGATTTATCCGATGTTGGCGGAATAGAGGCCCGTAACCGGGAATATGATCTGCTGGCCGATCATTTGGAAGAATATGTCGATGTTGAAAGTATCATGGAATTGGTACCTGGCAGGAGATAGAGATAATAATTGTTGTGCTTATGGAGCAATCAGCAAGAGTATTGGAGCTTGGAGTCTCCTCGATTTTGGATTTTGGATTTTGGATTGCGGATTAGAACTGAAAAAAGTTGATGCCCTGCAAGTGGGTCGGACATTAAATCCAAAATCCGAAATCTAAAATCCAAAATATAGATAGCTCCAGTACTCCATGATACATTAAGATATTGGTTTCGATAGATTACCTGAAATCTGAATAGGAATAGAAAAAGTGAAGGATACCCTATTTGTTATTGGCGGGTGCAGGAGTGGTAAAAGCAAATACGCCCTGGATATGGCTGAACAGATGCCGGGGGACAAAAAAATATTTATTGCCACCTGTCTGCCCAAAGATGAGGAGATGAAACAACGGATAGCGCGACACCAGGAACAACGCAGCCAAACCTGGACCACTGTGGAAGAACCTGTTCATTTGCATGAGTCCATTACTAACATCAGCCGGAATGCAACGGTTATCCTGGTGGACTGCCTGACACTCTGGGTCACCAATATCATGTTGGAAGCCGGCGATGAAAAAAAGATAGAGAGCCATGTCTCAAAATTAATACAGGCACTTGCCGCGGCCGTCTGCCCGGTTATTCTGGTCTCCAACGAAGTCGGGACCGGCATCGTTCCGGAAAATAAACTCGCCCGGCAATTCAGAGATGTCATGGGGCAAGTCAACCAGGCTGTGGCACAATACGCCAACAAAGTGGTTTGGATGGTGGCAGGAATCCCGGTAACCGTTAAGGGATAACAGCCGGGCAACTGTCTAAAACGAGGCGTATAATTATTATCTCGTTTTAATCGTTTTTAATAGTGATTAGGTGCCGGGCTTCTGGCTGCTGGCTACTTGTTTCTGGCAGCCGCAGAGGGCTGCCCTACGGTTTGAAAGAGGCAATCTTCTATCTTCCGCAGGGCCGGTGCTTGCATCCCGAGTTTAGGGCGGGGCCTCCGTGCCGGCCTGAAGCTACTAAATAATTTCATTAAAACAATGGAGCAGGATCGTACCATTAAAAAATACCGAGGGGCCAGCAGCCAGAAACAAGAAGCCAGCGACAAGTAGCCAGTAACCAGGAGCCAGTGGCCAGTAGCCAGTAACCAGAAGCAAGCTTATGCGCAACTTAATCTCAGCTCTACAATTCATCACGATACTTCCATTGGGAAAGGCCCAATCGTTTGATCCGCCCAAAATGGTTCCTTATTTCCCGCTGGTTGGTATTCTACTGGGCTTGCTGGTGGCAGGTTTCGACGCCATTGTCATTAGATTCTGGACAGCACCGGTTGTGGCCCTGCTGGACGTAATTCTGCTGGCTGGGTTAACCGGCGCCTTTCACATTGATGGATTGGGAGATACCGCCGATGGTCTTTTGGGACCGCGCTCCCGGGACAAAGCACTTGAGATCATGAAAGACAGCCGCATCGGAACCATGGGCCTGGTAGCGATTTTATTCGGACTGGCAATAAAATGGGGCGGTATTTCAAGCCTGAGTTACCATCGTAGTATTTTTTTGATCATTGTTCCGGCATATGCCAGAGCCGGAATTCTGTTTGGCATGCGCTATTTGCCATACGGTCGGCCTGACGGCACCGGCAAACCCTTTTTCCGTGAAAAATTATCATGGAGGCACTTTTGGGGCCTGCTCCTGCCCATCGGCCTTTCTTTGCTCTTAGGACTCAAGGCTCTCTGGCTGATCCTGGCCTTTGCGATCATCATCGGTTTAATTCTTTTTTTCTACAAAAGGCGCATGGAATGTATTACGGGTGATATGCTGGGCGCAATGACGGAAGTAACCGAAGCGGGATTGTTTTTAATAGCATCTATTGGAGGATTCTAATGCTACGCGGTCATGGTGGAAATAGTATTGATCTGGCTCGGCAGCTGGGTTGTGCGCCTGAGGAAATCATTGACATGAGCAGCAACATTAACCCGCTGGGCCCTCCCCCGGGTTTAATCCGTTATCTAAAACACCATATCGATGTGGTCGGCTCTTTTCCGGAGGTGGACGCCAGAGAGATCTCAAAACGTTTTGCCGGCAGCTGCGGCATCGATCCAGACCGGGTCCTGGCAGGTAACGGGACGACTCAGATTATATATTCAATTCCCCAGGCACTTGAAATAAGGCGCGCTTTAATTGTCGGTCCAACTTACTCGGATTATGCAGATGCCTGCCATTTGCATAATGTCAAAACCACATTTGTCTTTGCCGAGGCGTCGAAAAATTTCCAGACCGATATCAATCAGATTAAGACCCGGCTGGATAAAGTAAATGCCGTCTTCATCTGTAATCCCAACAACCCGACCGGGTCGCTGATATCGCCGGATGAGCTTAAATCTTTGTGCCGGTCATATCCAGGAACTTATTTTATCATCGACGAATCCTATCTGCCATTTGTCCCGGGCGCGGAAGCGCTCAGCCTGCGCAGGTTGGATTCCGGCAACCTGTTGGTCTTATCCTCGATTTCAAAGATATTTGCCATTCCCGGTTTGCGAATTGGGTTTGTTATCTCGGCTGCTGAAATTATAAAAAAATTCCAATGTTTTCTCCAGCCTTGGAGCGTCAACAGCCTGGCTCAACTCGCCGTTCGTCATCTGACGGCCATTGAGAATGGCACCGATGCATTCATTGAAAAAACACAACGCTATATTCAGACGGAACGACGCCGATTTTTAGATGCCTCAAAGGATTTTTCAGATTTTGATCTGTTTCCGAGCACGACGAATTTTATGCTGGCGGGGCTGCCGTATGACCTGCAGGCCGAAGATGTTATCAACCAGCTGGCCCGGGATAAAATTCTGATCAGAAATTGCCATAACTTTAACGGGCTTTCGAGCCGATATGTCCGGATTTCATTGAAAACCCCTGAGGCCAATCATCTACTTGCCGAAAAGCTGTCTGCGATGGTTCGCAAAACGACAGTCGAACCCAAAAGACCAGATGCCAAAATACGAATTACCGGATGATGGAAATCTTGCCTTCATTATATTCGCTGCCAGCTGCTTTTCTCCTCGATATTTTCCTGGGCGACCCCCGGCGCCTGCCTCATCCGGTTCGCTGGATGGGAAAGATCATCGAGCATCTCGAACCGCATTTTCGAAAATTACGCATGCATCCTGTCTGGGCCGGTTTGTTCTTTTCCCTGAGCCTGGTTGCCGGTACCTGGGCAGGGACTGTTTTGATACTCGGTGTTGCTCAAGCACTGGACCCAATTCTGAAAACTTGCGTAGAAATTATCCTTATTTATTACTGTCTTTCGGCTCGATCTTTGAAGGATGCTGCCATGGAAATCAGCCGCTGTCTTCAGCAAAAAAACATCGAGACCGCTAGAAAAAAAGTTGCCTTGATTGTCGGCCGGGATGTCGATAAATATGAAGAAGCCGGGATCGCAAGGGCCGCAGTTGAAACTGTAGCAGAAAATTTAATGGACGGCGTCATCTCACCGCTGTTCTTTGCTGCCATTGGCGGCGCCCCTTTGGCAATGGCCTATAAGATGGTGAACACCCTGGATTCAATGGTGGGATATAAAAATGAAAAATACCTCAATTTCGGAAAAGCTTCCGCGCGGATTGATGATATTTTAAACTATATCCCGGCGCGACTATCCATCCCGCTGATAGCCATCGCATCTCAGATTCTTGCAGGCAAAGGCCTGCTCGCGTTTAAAACTGCTGTCCAGGAGGGGTCCAACCATTCAAGCCCGAATGCCGGGTTGCCGGAAGCGGCATTTGCCGGCGCCCTTGCGGTTAAACTCAACGGCCCCAACACCTACGATGGGAAACGGGTCGATAAACCTTACATCGGTATTCGATTCGGGGAAACCAAAACCGACCACATCAAAAAAGCATGTGATATTATGATGCTGACGGCGTTTTTATGGATAGGCGTTGTGTGGGGAGCTACGACAGTCTTTAAATATTTATTTTGAACTAACAGCCACCTGGCGGGTATAAAAAATCGGAGCATTGGAGTACTGGAGTATTGGAGTACTGGAGTAATGGAGTGCCGGCGAAGGGATTGACGTCTTTTTTTTCAACACTCCAATACTCCATCACTCCAACACTCCAGGGTCGAGATCGGCATCCCCAAAATTGCCTTTTTATTGGTCATAGTTCCGAAGAAATTAAGGGTAAAAGATCTCATGCGAGGATATACACAGGTTTACACGGGTAATGGAAAAGGCAAAACCACAGCGGCCATAGGCCTGTCTATTCGGGCTGCCGGTGCCGGCCTAAAAGTATTTATTGCCCAGTTTATTAAAATGGGAGACTATAGCGAAATTAAGGCGCTCGCAAGATTTTCCGATTTAATTACGGTTGAACAATTTGGGCTGGGTCGTTTCGCCAATGGCAAGCCAAAGCCGGAAGATATTAAAGCTGCTCAAAGAGGTCTTGAAAGAGTAAAGTTTATTATGGGTTCTGATGCGTATCAGATCATTATCCTGGAAGAAGCTAACGTGGCCGTAAAGCATGGCCTCATTACAGAGCAGGATCTTCTGAAGTTGATTGAAAGCAAGCCCGCTGAAAAAGAACTTGTTATCACGGGGCGGGGCGCCTCACCACGCGTTATTGAAAACGCCGACCTGGTTACCGAGATGAAACCGGTTAAGCATTATTTCCAAAAAGGTGTTGCGGCCAGAGTTGGAATTGAAAAATAAAAATATCTATAATTCTATCGTAATTTCATCGTCCGGATCTCTCAGCCTGGATTCAATGATTCTCCTTAATTCTTTTAATGAAACATAATAGCTTAGTTTTGCGTTTATAAATTTTTGAACCTTTACGAGAACATCGTGCTCAATATTGACGGACAACGGTCTGGCGGTATCCCCCATGAGTTTTATTTTGCATTGCAGTTTTTCGTTGACTTCATTTATTCTGATATTAAGTGTTTTTTCGACAAAAGAGACGCTCTGAAATATGTGATTCGTGTTAATGCGGTGATAACCTGACACATTGAGTTCTTTTGCCAAAAATTCCGCCATGACGTCTTCATTTTGGTCATCGACATCGATGATCATTATATTACCGGGACGGTTTTTCTTGGTAATCGTGGGAATCAGCTGGACATTTTTAGCCCCCAGTTCCATTAACCTTTCCATTGCAAAACCCAGCACATCTCCGGGGATGTGGTCGATTTGAACAAATATCAGCCTAGATTTTTTCTGCATGACGTTTTGACCTCATTTAGAAATCAAGTCCTTCCATTATATCGGATGCCATTTGAGTCGCCTTTTTTAGCGTAGGCGACGGTAATGCCATAATGACATCGGCAGCCTCCGCAGCTTTTTCTGCAGCCTCCTGCGGGTCCATTCCGGCGGCAGCCGCCATGCACGCACAAACAACCACATCCAACGAACAGGCGCCGGCACACAGCAGTTCAATGATCGCCGGGGCAACAGCGGATATTGCATTTAATGTTTCGGTGTCTTCTTTGAGCAGGGCTTCCGGAGCTGCTTTTGCAAGCACATTTTCCAACTTATAAATTTTGCCGTCAATTTTCACCTCGACATCTGCATAGGCATCAAAAGCAAAATGGCGCTGCGCAAATTTATGCGGCCGACGACCGGATCCGGGTCTGACCTGTTTAAATTTGATATATGCGATCTTTTTATTCAATCTTTTGCTCATCGCCGGGGCAACGGCGTCAGCAATTGCGGTGATATGTTTTTTTTGAACATCTTGTAGTAATTCGGTCAGCGTTTTGCCTTTTTTCAGCTGTTTGTGGGCATAAATGGCTCTTTTGGAGATCGCATTGGTTAGTCCGGGCTCGGTCGCTCTGAGGATCACGTCGGTCAGCGGCCCGTTTTCTATGGATTCGGCCTTACGCGCTAAAATATTTGTTGCCACTGTGGCATCTTCCTTCTGAAAATGTAAATCCATTGTTTTTTTGATAACGGATATGATCTCATCCGGGACCATATCTTTTCCAAAAAGATACAACGCTAAAATCGGTGAGGTGACCCAGTGATGAAGCGGTATTACCAAAGGGCCCCCGGATCTCCCGGCGCCGATCATCGCACCTTCTTGAATAATGGAACATGTTTCTGAAAACATAATCATGCCCACTACGGTAGGCGTCCCCGAATCCTTTAAAATAATGGCCAGATCGCCCACAACCTGCGCTGTTGAAAGCGCTTCATTCGTGCCCCGGATATGGAGAACCTTGGGCAACTCTGCCGCTTCCGCAGCAGCCTCGGCTACAGTTTCCGGGGTGCGGGTCACCAAAAACTGACCGAACTCTTCGCCGACGTATGCATCGGGATGAATTATTTCCAGAGCCGCAGTTGCGCCAAAAATCGCAGACAGCCACTTATTGGGACGCATACCTGCCGAGAGATACGTTTTTATCATCGCCTGCGTGCCGATTTTTGCCAATTTTTGTCCTAATTTCGGAAAGAGATGATCTTCTCCAATAGCCGAATGCCCGATCACAGGTCCGCCGGCACCCAGCGGCAATAACTCGGATTTATAAGGCGCAAGTTGCTCTTTATCAAGGGCCTGATAAATCGCCAGCGTCGCCGCAAAGCCGGAGATCTTATTATTTTGTTTTTCGGTAGGTATGGAAGAGACACGGCCTGATGGAATGCCGACTGCCATTCTGGTAACCGCCCCCAGCTTTCGATTCGGACACGGCATGCCGCACTGCACATTCACCCCGGCCCAATACAGCAAAGTGGCAGCAATTAAAGCAGCATTGGCCGGGTCTGCACCACAGTCCATTAATTTGTTAACTGCTTTTTTGGCAATCTCATCGACATCGGTAAAAGCTTCATTGGTTGCTTCCAGCTTTAAGCTTTTACCTTTCTGCATTTCCTTGGCGATAACATTGGCGGCAGCCCAAACCCCGATATTAAATGAACCCCATCCACCAAGGCCGGCATCAAGCTTATCGACTGTAAGGTAATCCGGTTTGGACGTTACCGCTCTAAAAGTGGCCATAATTTCTCGTTCCATTGCTATTCACTCCTTTCTCAAACCTAAGTTGATCGTTTCCAATCTCTGCCAATCTTAATAAATTTCCGGATATTTTCATAGGGTATAGTCGGGGGGATATCACAGCCGGGCATGAGCACAAAGCCGCCGTCGGTTCCTGCAGTTTCGATGGTCCGTTTGCAAGCATCTTCTACATCCCGCACGCTACCCTGCAGCATTATCTCCACCGGGTCAATATTACCGGCGAAGCACATCTGTCCATGCAGGACCTCTTTAGCTTTGGCGATATCGGTTTTGTGGTCCAGACTGATGCAGCTTGCACCGGTAAGCGGATATAGATCCAACCTGTCTGTAGTATCTCCGCAGATATGTAAAATGGTGCGAATACCTTCAGATTTGGCCCAATCGATAAACGTTTTCAGGTACGGCAACGCAATTGTCTCAAAATGCTTTTTTGAAATCAGATCCCCTGAAGCAGTCGGATCACCCAGCAGGATAACTTCCAAATCCCCATCTGCGACAACCGGCTCATAAAAATAAATTAGAACTCTTGTGGCAAAGTCAAGCACCCGCTCAACAAAAGCCGGATTTTTTATGGTTGCTTTAATTAAGGTTTCTTCACCCACCAGTCTTGCGCCGAGGGTAAACGGCCCCCATGCTGTCAGGGTCACAAGATATTCTTCACCGATGCTGGATTTTGTCATCTTTAAGGCTTTTTTGGTGGTACGAATTATCTCGTTAGTGCGGATTTTTGAAAGGTCTATTTTTTGCAGCTCTTCTTCTGAAGATATGATCGGTGCTTCAAGGTCAACGGCACCAACCTCTCTGAATTTAAGTTTACCCCCCAGCGCTGCAGCCAGCACATTGGGGTACCCCGAACCCACATAGACAATATCGCTTTGCAGTTTATGAGCCATAGACACAATCATATCGGTCATCCTGGGCGGATCCGTGGCCAGGTCTTTTAATGTGGTACCATAATGATAGGCACCCCACATGCCGCCGCCCATCAGGGCAACGGGGACCCGGTCGGGTTTGCCCCCATCAAAGGCCTCTAAAATCACTTGTTTGGGTTTCATGTATCTCCTGCTTGTCTATCACTTTGTGGTATGATATGTGAGTCCGATGAAGCTATCTATCGATTATTGCATCACCTGTAATTACAGACCCATGGCTGCCAGCCTGGCCTTTACCATTAAGCGTGAGACCGGCATTGAGACGGTACTCAATGGATCGACGGCAAGCGGCGCATTTGAAGTCCGGATCGATCAAAGCTTAATTTTTTCTAAACTTCAAACAAATCAATTCCCTGACCACGCGCAGATAGTGGAAAGAGTTAAAAGCAAGGCAAAGGAATAAATATGAATCCAAAAGACCGACTGCTAAAAGCATTAAAGCGTGAACCGGTGGATCGACCGCCGGCGGCGGTGCCCACCCAGAATGCCATTGCCGACGTCATGGATAAAAGCGGCTTCAGATGGCCTGCCGCCCAGAAAAATGCCAAAGACATGGCCGGTCTGGCCTGGGCGTGCCATGAAATAGCGGGCATTGAAAGCGTTAGAGTCCCCTTCGACATCAATGTAGAAGCAGAAGCCATGGGTTGCGCCACACGCTTCGGGGATGATTCGACAACCCCTCCCATGTCGACCATGAAAACCAAAAAGAGTTATGACACCATCAAGATCCCCGACCCTTTAAGGGACGGCAGAATGCCCGAGGTTCTTGAAGCCGTAAAACTGCTTAAGGAAAAAACCGCTGACCAGATTCCCTTAATCGCCGCCCTGGGAACACCCTTTGAACTCCTTGCCACCACCCTTGATTTTGAAGAGCTCAGCATGGCATGCATCGAGGACCCGGAATTCATCGAAGAACAGCTTTCAAAGATGACCGAAATCGCAAAACAATATGCCAGGGCAATCGAAAACGCCGGCCCGGATGTGCTGATGCTGGTGGACGGCACTTCCCAGAGCATCGGTCCGACCTATTACGACCGGTTTTCATTCCCGTATACCAAGGCACTGGTGGAATCTCTGAGCAAGCCCTCTATTTTGCATATATGCGGCAATCCCGCTAAAATTCTGAAGATGATGTCGCAAACCGGCGTGAACGCCCTCAGTATCGATCACCCTGTTGACATCCAACATGCACTTGAGGCCACGCAGGGAAAAGTTGCGCTGGTAGGGAAAATTTCTCCCCAGACATTGCTGACCGGCAGCAGGGAAGATATTGCGGCCGAGACCGAGGAATCATTGAAGCTCGGGATGCATGTCGTTGCCCCGGGATGCGGCATTATTCCACAGACCCCGCTCGAAAATCTGAAAGCTTACCTTGAGTGTGTAGTCAACTGGAAGAGCCCATAGTGCCATGGTTCCACAAAAATATTAAAACGGTCGTAGCGTATCTCTAAATGCCATTGAATCCTAATATAGAGAAAATCCCAAGCACCAAATGGCAAATAACAAATAATATCCAAATTTCAATCTCCAATGATCCAAACCCGTTTGTGATTTAATTCATTGGTTTTTGAGGTTTTTTTGGGATTTGAATTTTGTTATTTATGATTTATACGACTTTATTTTTGAAAAGTAAGAATAATAAAATCAACCCCGAGTTTTACAAATAAAATATAGGACACCACACTAGGTGCTTTCGATCAGATTAAAAAAATAATCGAGGGTAATCGGCTTGCGCTCGACCGGGAGCTTGGTGAATTCGCTGAAAAGTTCGACCTTGGCTTCATCAATGGGAATAATTCCGGTATCAAAGACGATAATCCGTTGGTAACCGTCGAACATTGTTTTAAAATCAAAGTTGAAATCTTTTCGGCCGAGGGCAAACATCTTTTCCCAGTTGTTTACCCAGCCCGCTGAAAGAAAAAATGCCGTCCCTTCTTGATTGAGTCGCATGACCTCTTCGGCGCCCACCATGGCTTCAAGGCAGTTTCCGGCATCAATCTTTTTAGCGTCGTAACGTTCCAGGATTTCCATTATCTGCGGATGGCAATGGCCGTAAAGCACCTTGAGCTCAGCCCCTTCCTTATGATTTTCCTCCAGGGCTTCAACCAGGGCCGTCTTCAAGCGGTCAAAATTGACGTGCAGCGCGGCCTCGAGATAGAGGATCTGCCAATCCAGCCCCTTTTCTCTGAGCAGATATTCCAACTCCTCTTTGAATATTCCACAGCTAATAAAAATGACCGCCTGTTTTGCCATAATCAATCGCGGTTGTCATGTTGTCATGTTATCATAAAATCCAATAAGTACTGCGGCCGTCTATTTGGGATCAAAACCGATTTCTTTTCTCTTGGCCATCACATGGCTCTCGATCGCCTCGGCAGCGCTGACCGGATTGTCATCAAGCAGCAATCTTCCGCCGGTGAGATTGGCCATTTCTTCGGTTAGGTATTTTGTAACAAGCGGGCTGCCGCCGATCATCGGTTCCGGAGATACGTGGGTAAGAAGCCCAAAGGCAAGGGCGGTGAATATGTCGGCAATGGCTTTCTGCTCCATATATTCAGGAACAGATGCCGCTACCGGTACCTGACTGGTATCGCACCCAATGGTCCACGCCAGCGCCGCAACCGTGTCCAGAATTTTTCCCACATCGGTGCACGATCCATAGGATACAATCGGCGGGACATTATGTTTTTCGCAAACGGCTCTGAGTTTGGGGCCTGCCATTTGGGTCATTTTCATGGTGGACATGCCGATATTTTGATGGGTGGAGGAGGCGCATCCGGCGCCAATAACCATAATGTCGCGTTTGATCAGTTCCATTGTCATTTCTTGAATTGACCGTCCTCCCATCTCGTGGCGCACATTCGTGCAGCCCGCAACCGCCACGGCCCCTTTGATATTGCCTTGCTTCATTTCGTCTATATACGTATGAATATCGTTGCCAAACATCTTCAGCACCGTTTCGGTTGTGTAACCGGCGATGCATTCTTTATTGGATTTGGCAGAAGGGATGTTTATAATTCTTTTTTTGTCGGCCTTGCGCACCTTGAAACATTCGATCGCGGTTTCCAGAACCTCCTCGGCCTGCTGTTCGGCGATTTCCGGGTCGAAATCCAGATGATCCACCCCCGGGAAGCGCACCACCGGGTCGGTGCTGATAAGCCGGGTACCGTATTTGTCGGCGAAATCCTTCAGGGTCGGGACGGAACAATTCATATCCATCATGAAAACATCCACGAGGCCGGTTGTAATAAACAGCTCTTCCTGAATCCAATTGCCCAGCTGTCCGCCAAACGTCTCCTTGTATTCTTCGCTGCCGGAAACATTCATCAGCTGCTGTCCTTCGCATAATGAACCGTACAATTTAATCCCGTTGGCACCGGCCGCAGTTGCGGCTGCCCGGTAACTTTTGCTGCTCGCTTTTTCCAACACAAGGCTTGCAAACACGGGCTGATGGCCGTTTGCGATAATATTGACCGTCTGGGGATCGAGGCAGGCAATATTGGTTTCTCCTGCAGTCAGATCTGCGGTGCCCATAATGACGTCCTGGATAACCGTAATTCCCCAAAGCGCGGCGTATTCATTGGCGTTGCCTAACCTGAGGGCGGTTTTTATCAGATCAACAGGGTCATTGCTGACATTGGTCATACATTTGGTTAAGGCGGTAACGATTTCAGCGCTGGGTCCGCCGGTATAGAGGTCCGTTTTTTTCCAGACCTCTTTGCGCTGATTGACAGCAAACAGGTCCATCAGGGTAAGGGGCTCATCCGCCGGTTTGCTGATTTCGTTTAACATAAAATCGGCAAATTCAACCGCCAGCTCACTTATCGGCCGGGTATGATCGATTCCCAATCCCTGGCACATCATCTGCAGTTTGCCCTCATCTTTAATCCTCAGAGAAGATCGGCCCTCTCCGATGGCCTTCAAGGTGTTGGCCAGATTGCGGCACTGGTAGGTATTGGCGGCCGTGCCTATGATCGTCAGCTGCAAAAGGTTGCGGGCCACGATCAGGTCCCCGCTGGCGCCACAGACACCCAAGGGTGCTTTTTTTGTTATGCGGCAGGGTCCATCCGAACATAATTGGCAGCTTAACCCCTTTTTGCAATGCACACATTGAGGCTGTTGCGCTTTAAACCTTTCAAAGACAGTGCTCATGCCCTGGGACACCGCCGCCTGATGGATTTCGTGGCTTTGAGAATCCCGGTGGCTTTGTTCGGTAACTTCGGACTCTTTTGACATTCAAACGCTCCTTATAGTGGTATAATTTCTGTTTGCGACCGTAACTGAAAAACCACAGGCTTTGAGCCCGTGGCTTTTCGGTTGCAGGGCTTCTGATCGTCTCCGATCATGATATCCTGATCCACCCGACACCTCTTCTTTTTACAAACATGTCATACAGGCAGATCAGTTTTCTCTGTCGATACATGCTTGATTCGTATGGCTGCACAGACAATTTTCCAGACGCCGTTTCGAAACTCCGCCGGCGTCTCCAGACGCCTCATACCTTCTGAAGTTGCGATCTCTTGACTTTAACGTGCGCTCCGGAATCCAACAATATTCGCACGAAAAGTCCGGAGTGGTATTCTTTCTCCATGCATTTATACTCTTTTGAACTTTCCAGATTGACTTCATTTCCTTTCACATCCTTGGTTTTTTTGGACTCACCAGTGTACGTGACTTTCATTTCTCTCCCCTTTCTTGCGGGTAGGCTTCTCCAGCCCGACCCATTCAAAGGTTATTGCTTTAGATCCCCATCTTCGGGCGGTAACAGATCTGCAACATGAGGGAACTTGTCAAACATATGCGGGAATTGCATTGCTTCACCAAAACGGTCATTAAAGTCTTCTTCAAGGGCAAGTTCAACATACTCAACCTGGCGTGCGATTTTATTGGCCTCGCGCCGCTTATCCACATTTAAGAGCACGATGCGGGCACCGTCACCGGCAGCATTTCCTAAAAATTCAACCTTTTTCAGGTCACAGTCGGGGTACATGCCCATCACCATGGCCTGCACTTTATCGACATGATTGCCAAATGCACCGGCTACCGCCAGTCGGTCAAACTGTTTGACGCCGAGCCTTCGCATCATGATCAGAGACCCGGAATAAAGCGCACCTTTGGCAAGCTG
>Ga0255055_10001021_pt1 | contig 21213 bp, 18 predicted proteins | sample JV7_2_27_MG_FD_188633 | JGI IMG/M metagenome (GOLD analysis project Ga0255055, IMG submission 188633) | Seawater microbial communities from Jervis Inlet, British Columbia, Canada - JV7_2_27 | ecosystem: Environmental > Aquatic > Marine > Inlet | place: Canada: British Columbia | collected...
ATTGATTTTCGGTTGTGAATAGGGCCGGGGGCCTCCGCGTCGGAAATCTGGTTTAAGGTTGCCAAAAAACTCTGACCTTCATCGGATGCCGCAGCATTGCTGGGGGAGTCAGGCGTAGTCGTACGAACGGCGCCTGAACCCTTAAATCCGGCGGCTGGTGTTTGAGGTGGAGTCGGCATCAAAAATTCATTAAATGACATGATTTCCTGCTTTCAATTTTACCCATAGAATGGTTTCCGAGTACTGTGACGGCCATTCTTTTGTGCACTAAATATGCCAACATAAACCGGAGTGAATCATTTCTGTCCCCATATCGCATTTTAGATAGCCAATTATCTCAAAAATCTTTTGTTATGAAGCACTTAGAAAATTTTCCGCTCCGGCCCCAGAAAATCAGACTCGCAATTAAAATCCAGCCAAAATCATTTATCGAGGCAATATTTTCCCTCAAATGACAATCTTTACCTAACGGAAGGATTTTCGATGGGTATCACACTGAAGGCTAAGCTTTCGATGCGGAAAGAAAGCTAATTTGCACAGGCTGGATTCGCATTTACTTTTTCAAAATGAACTGATGGGTTGAGACCTCATCCATAAAATCACGCTCCTTTTTTAATATTTTCTGCTGATGGGCCTGCCAGCCTTTTTCTTTCAACTTATCCAGGATCTTGCGCTTTTTCAGGGCCACAATTAGATCCTTGCGTTTCTGATTAAATCTGCGTTCCGCTTTCACAACCCGGTGATTTTGAGCCGCCAGATCTTTTGAGAGCCGATCGACAAAATCTAAATACAGCTTGATTTCAGATACGGGGCGACTCTCTTTTTGCTTTTGTTGCAGCTGCCGTAAGTATTTACGTTTCTTTTTTTTTGTAACCCTTAATTTCCGTTTCTCCGCTGCCAGAAGTGTTTTTAAATTGGCGAGTTCTTTTTGAAGAATCTCTTCTTGATAGCGTCGATGATTTAACAGGGATTCTAAATTGAATCGATACATTAGGAATCAAACAGCTGGGCCAGCTGGGAAATACTATCATCAAAATTGGTTGTTTGGTCGATATCCTGCTTTAAATAGCTGTCGATTTTTTCAAACATTTCGATCGCATAATCGATTTTAGGGTTGCTTCCGCTAACATAAGCTCCAATATTGATCAAATCTTCCGCTTTGCGATACGTCGCCAGTGTTTCTTTTAATTTACGGGCATATTTGCGCTGCTCCGGACTGATGACATCATCCATCACCCGGCTGATGCTGCTGAGGACATCGATAGCCGGGTAATGGTTCTGCATAGCGAGGTCTCTGGTTAGGTTGATATGGCCATCCAGTATGGAGCGTAACGCATCGGCAATCGGTTCGTTGGTGTCATCGCCTTCCACCAATACGGTGTATAACCCGGTAATCGTGCCGCGGTTGGCCGAAGTGCCGGCTCTCTCGCATAATTTGGGTAACAGAGTAAACACAGACGGTGTATAGCCTTTGGTCGTGGGCGGCTCGCCCAGAGCCAGACCGATCTCCCGCTGCGCCATGGCAAACCGGGTGACCGAATCCATCATTAAGTTGACATGCTTGCCCTGGTCTCGAAAAAATTCAGCAATCGCTGTGGCAATAAATGCGCCCCGTATTCGGATCAGCGGCAGATGGTCGGAAGTTGCGACCACAATGACCGAGCGTTTGAGGCCTTCGTCGCCAAGCTCCTTTTCTATAAACTCGTTAACTTCGCGACCTCTTTCGCCGATCAAAGCAATCACGTTTACATCGGCTGAGGTTTTGCGGGCGATCATACCCAGCAACACACTCTTGCCGACACCGGATCCTGAAAAAATGCCGATTCGTTGACCGCATCCTACGGTTAACAATCCGTTTATCGCCCGGATACCTAAATCCAGCGGTTGAGAAATGCGCTTGCGTGAAAGGGGGTTGATGGGGGTTCCATAGATGGAATATTCGCTCTCGGTCAAAATTGGCCCTTTGTTATCGATGGGATTTCCGAGTCCGTCGATAACGCGGCCCAAAAGGGAAGAGCCCACCGGAATAATGGCCCGCTGCTGCCTGGCCACAACCTGACATCCGGGTCCGATACCGCGTATCTCCCCCAGCGGCATCATGAGTACTTGATTATTCCGAAATCCCAAAACCTCGGCGGTTATTTTATGGCTGCCGCCCTTTGTGTAAATATCACAAACGGTTCCGAGTCTGGACATCGGACCCTGAGCTTCAATGACCAATCCAATGACATTGGCAACTTTGCCGTTTGCCTGGATGGTGCAGGCCGCATCCAGACAGCTATGATACTTATTCAAGCTGAAGGACGTTACCATTCGATTATTAACTCTCCTGCTTTGGCTGTTCAAACTGCGTTTGGAATGATTCTTCAATCGCTTGAAATTGCTTTTCTATACGGGCGTCAAGGTCTCCCATATCCGTTTCAATAAGGCAGCCTCCGCTCTGGATGGATGCTTCGGCCTCAAAACGAATACTTTCGACATTGTGCAGAAAACGGGAAAGTTGAGTTTGAGTGTCTTTAATAAATTGCAGATCGCCTGGATGTAGTTTGATTTTTACTTTCCCGGGGTTTTCCACGCGACTTAAGGCCTCCCGGGCAACGCAGACGACTGTTTCTTGATTGGTTTTGACCTCGTGGCAAACGATTTTTTTTGCAATAGCCAGTGCCAGCCGAGCCACTTCCTTTTCAAGCGTTTCATGAATTTCCTTACGAATATTTTCCAGTTGTCCAAGGGCCTGGTTAAGACTATTGATTACCGGATCGACTTTTTTTGTCCCGAATTCAAACCCCACACGTTTGCCTCTAATAAAACCTTTTTGAAATGCGTTTTCTTTAATCGCGTCTACAGAAAGTCCTTTTTCTTCTACCGGCGTTTCCCCTGGTTCTGATCCCGGAGCCGCATCTGAACATGCGGGAATCATAGTTTTAAAATGTGACCTTTGAAATTCACCGTCGCCAGACAAACTGCCACAATCAACCGCAAGTTCATCCACCGGAATATTCGGGAAATAATGCAAGCGAAGACCATCTTGCTGCACCTCTGATTCCTTTTTTACCTGATCAGGCAATGATTTCTTCTCCTCGACGGCCGGCAATAATTAACTCCCCTTTGGTTTCCATCTCCTGAATGAAATTGGTGATATTCTGCTGGGCGTCTTCAACTTCTTTCATCCGAACCGGTCCCATATCTTCGATTTCTTCTTTCAACATTTCACCTGCACGTGAGGACATATTTTTGAATACTTTCTCCCTGGCCTCTTCAGACGCCGCTTTCAGCGCAATGGCCAATTCCATGATCTCCACTTTCCGCAGCAGTTTCTGAACGCCCCTGTCATCCACCAATATGATATCTTCAAAGACAAACATGCGTTGTTTAATTTGAGCCGCCATCTCCATGTCGGACTCTTCCATTTCATTTAAGATCAATTGACTTGAAATCTCATCGGTTTGATTTAGGATTTCAGCCAAGCGATCGACACCGCCCGATACATTGGCAATTGAATCTTTCTTAGTTTTTAGAATATCCTTTAAAATTTCATTCACCTCATCAACAATGGTGGATGTGACTTTATCCAAATTCACAACACGTATGGCCACCTTTGTTTTAATTTCATCGGGCAATTTTGAGATCACATCACTGGCAAGCCTCGTTTTGAGGTGCACCAAAATAATAGCAATCGTTTGCGGTTGTTCATCTTTAATAAGATCATATATCTGATCGGCATTCAGGGTACGGATAGCTTCCAGACCGCTGGTTTCGGCATCGGAATCGCCGGCATCAGTAGCTGCGGCCGGGCGATCTCCAGAGGAGAGCTTGCCCTGTCTGGATTTATATTGCCGCACGATATCGGCAAATTCCCTAGCGATCTGTTCCACAACATCGGGCGATATGGTCCGAATTTGGGACAAATGTTCCTGAACGCGCTCTTTTTCAAATTCGGTGAACCGCTTGAGCAGAGTTTCTGCCAGCGGTTTGCCCAGGCCATGAATCAAAATGGCAGCTTTTACCGGGCCTGCAATTCGCTTTGAATCCATAGGTTTTTAAACTCGCTCCATAAGCCGCATAATACGCAACCCGTTTTCACCGAAAGGTTGGCGGGTGGTCGGTTTTGTACGGTTTTCCGATGATAACCTTACGTTAATTTTTTTCTATTCTTCCTTTAACCAGTCGCGTATTACCCCGACCGAGGCTTCATTATCCCTGGAAAGCAGCTGGGATAAATGATCCGTAAATGGCAACTGTTTGCGGTCTTCGCCGTATTCACCTTCAATCTCGTCGACTGTTTTCGGAAGCTGTTGCAAAATTTCAGCATCGCTCCCTGTATGCACCGTTAGCCATTTAATCAGCGGTTTAACGACAAAGATGAATGATAAAATGAGGAACAGGCTCAAGAATGTATATTTAAGATAGGGTTTATAATTTTTTATATGCGAAAGCCACCTTTCGATTGCCGTAACTCCGTCATCCTTGATAACTTGGGTGGTTTCAAATGGGATGTTCACAACTTCTACTTTGTCACCTCGTTCGTCAACAAAATTTACGGCACTTTTTACAAGATTTTCGATTTTGGTCAGCTCTTCGGAGGTTCTGGGAACATAGGTCCACTCAAGTTCGCCGTCTTCATTGGAGGTTGATCGATAGGTGCCATCCACCAGAACCGCAACCGAGATACGTTCCATTCCACCGACCGGTTCCATGGTATGGCTGGTCAATTTCCCAATTTCGTAGTTAACGGTGCGATCCTGTTTTTCAAAGGTCTTATTCTCATTTTCAACCGTATTGGCCAGGGCCGCACTTTGCCCGGGCAGATTCGATTGGATTCCGGGAATACCCTGGGGGGTGAGATCGGGCCCTTTGGAGATTTCATTAAACATTTGTTCGCTGCGAACCACCTGGTTTTCCGGAAAAAATCGCTCTTCGGTCATCTCCTGCTGCCTGAAATTCAAAGCACAGGATACCCTTACAATTGCCTTGTTGGCCCCCAAAGCCTTTTCGAGCATCGTTATGACCTGGTTTTCCAGTTTGTGTTCGACTTTGGCCTGGTAGTCGAGCTGGTCCGAGCTGAGTGTTCCGGGGCCTTTTTGATCTTTGATGCCTGCCAGCAATCTTCCGTTGGTGTCAACGACGGTGACATTTTCAGGACCCAATCGCGGTACACTGGAAGACACGAGATGCACGATCCCCTGAACTTGTTCCTGAGTCAGCCATTTACCGTGACGCAGTTTTAAAACCACCGATGCGGAAGCCGATTGCTCGTCTTCAATAAAAAGCGATTTTTCAGGCATGACGATGTGCAAACGGCAACTGTCAATCTCCGCAAAGCCCCTGATCGTTCGAGCCAATTCACCCTGAAGCGCGCGCTGATAGTTCACGTTTTGTGCAAACTCGCTCATTCCAATTTTCGTATTATCAAAAACCTCAAACCCGACGCCGCCGCCCTGGGGTAGCCCCTCGGAAGCCAAATTCATGCGTGTTTCGTAAATGTGTTCTTGCGGTATGAGAATGGTGCTTCCATTGGAAGAAATTTGATAGGGAATTTTTTGATCCTTTAACCGGTTTAAGATGATCCCGGCATCATGCGGGTCCAAATTGGTATACAAGGGGTGAAACTCCGGTCTACCCGCCCAGTTCATTAAAAAAATAAATCCGGCTAGAAAACCCACAACCAGGACGATAAGAACGATCCGTTTGCCGACACTGATATTTTTTAACAGGTTTTGAAGCTGTAAAATGATTTGACGAATAGGCATTCTCTATTTCTCTCTCTCAAGCTAAACGGGCATTCGCATCACGGATTCGTATGCGGCAACAATTTTATTCCGAATCTGCATTAAAAGTTGAAATGCAACGTCAGCTTTCTCCAGAGCAATCATGGTTTGATGAATATCTTTTTGCTGACCTGATGCCAAATCGTTTACGGCTTCATCGGCGTCGAGTTTAAGTCGGTTCACCTCATTCAGCGAATGGGTCAACAGGCTCCCAAACGATTCTGACTTTGCCGTTTCATTGGATCTTGCGGTTGTCTCGGTACTTGTCAGAGATTCCAGCCCTTTTTGAAAAGTAACTTCATTCATAATTAACGTCCTATTTCCAGTGCCTTTAATGCCATATCTTTGGCGGCTTTTATAGCACTCACGTTGGCTTCATAGCTTCGCGTGGCCGATATCATATTCACCATTTCTTCCATAATGTTTATATTGGGCATCGCCACATAGCCGTTCTCATCGGCATCAGGATGACCCGGATCATATTTTCTGATCGGTGAGCGCGAATCCTCAACAATCCCGATTACGGCGACTTCTTTTAACATTTCTTTCTGCCGATCGCGCAGCGTTTCTCGAAATAATGGAGCCGGCGCTTGGGCCGCAAAAACAGGATCCTTTCTTCGATAGGGCCCTCCGCCTTTGGTTCGGGTCGTGTTCATGTTGGCTAAATTGGCCGAGATTAAATTCATACGAAGTCGTTGGGCCGATAGACCGGAAGAACTGATATGAAGCGCATTAAAAAAATCCATTCTTACTTACCTCCTTGAATAGCGTTTTTAAGCCCGATAAATTTCTTGGAAATAATTTGAGCTGCGACCCTGTAGAGAATCGTGTTTTCAGCCAGTTTCCCCATTGTTTTATCAAGATCAACCGTATTCCCGTCAGCCCTTAAATTTAATCCCGGCGGATCGGCAGCCTTAATTTTCACCTGGTTTGTGGAGTGATTGCGCTTGGGAAGGTGCTCGGGCCGCGTACGTACCAGCTCAACCGCGGGCGCTGTCCTCCTGTTTTTCTTGAATTCTTCCTCCATAACTACCTCAAATGCTTTATAATTCGGCGTATCGATATTGGCGATATTGGACGTCAGGACTTTATGCCGCAGAGAACCTAGGTTTAAAGCCTTTTGAAGTGCCGGAATGGTTCCGCCAAACAATGAGTGTCCCTGTGTTGGCATGTTTCAAATTCTCCCGTATTATTAGTTTCTGAAAGGCAATTTTTGCGTTTTTTGCGGTAAAATTTTTGAACCACAACATGAATATGAAATTGAGCAAAATTCATACCAAGTGGCATCTGTTTTTTTCATAACGCAATTACAATATTTTATTATTTAATTTCAGTTATTTAAAAATTATCTTGCAAATCTTTTCCCATCGAAAGATAGGCAAAAGCTACCGGTGTTCAAATTGCAGTCGATCCGTTAAATTGTTTGAATATCCGCGCTGAAGCACCCATTATCCACTTTGCTGCACCGCTTTTGCTTGAGAGTTTTCAAGCTCTTGCTTGTATTCTCTTAATTTATTTCGCAGCGTCCGAATGCTTATACCGAGTAGCTCGGCTGCACGGGTTCGATTGTCATTGACCTCATCCAGCGTTCGGCTGATCAACTGTCTTTCCATCTCCCTGACCGTCATGCCGGCCTTCATCGGCACCGCCGTTCGGGAGTGCCTTTCCGAGTCAATGGAATCCAAAATAAAGTGCTCCGGCATCAACTTGGAACCGTTGCCGATTAAAACCGCGCGTTCGATTGTATTTTCCAGCTCTCTGATATTTCCCTTCCAGTGGTTGTTTGCGAGCTGTGCCATTGCGGCATCGGATATTTGCATCATGTCCTGTTGATTCATTTCGCTGTATTTTTCCAAAAAATGGCCGGCCAACAGGGGGATATCTCCTTTTCTTTCCCGCAAGGGGGGGATGGTAAACGGAACAACATTGACTCGATAATACAGGTCTTCTCGAAATTTACCGTCAGTGACGGCTTTTTTTAAATCGACATTGCTGATGGCCACCACCCGGGCATGCATAGGAACGGGTCCACTCCCGCCAACCCGATCGATCTCTCTTTCCTGTAGCACCCGCAACAATTTAGCCTGCAGCGGCAGCGTCATTTCGCTAATCTCATCAAGCACAACCGTACCCTGTTTGGCCAATTCGAATTTGCCCATTTTTCGGTTCACCGCGCCGGTAAAGGCGCCTTTTTCATGACCAAAAAGCTCGCTTTCGGCCAGGGTATCGGGCAAGGCCGCACAGTTGACGGCCACATACGGTTCATCCTTGTGACCGCTGTGTTCATGAATATAGGCAGCCAAGAGTTCCTTGCCGGTGCCGCTTTCTCCTTGAATCAGTATGGTGGATCGGCTTGAGGCCACCTTCCGGGCCAGCTTTAAAATGTCCAGCAGCTTTGGATCCTGCGTAACAAGTGTCTTGACGGTGGATCGCGTCATCGAGTTCTGTTTGGAAAGCCTGATATTCGCGTTACCATCTGTGTTTTTAAGAACTTTTTTTACCGTGTTTTCCAGGGTTTCAAATGAAAAGGGCTTCAAAAGGTAATCCGCAGCCCCCTCCTGCATGGCCTCCACGGCGTTATGGATTGAACCAAAAGCGGTAATCATGATGACCGGAACCTTGGATGCGATTTTTTTCGCCGCATCCAGAACCTCCATCCCCGACATTTCCGGCATTTTCAAATCGGTAATGACCATACTGAAGGCGTCTTTTTTTAATTTAACCAGCGCTTCGGTCCCGCTGGCAGCGTTTTCAACTGAAAATCCACCTCGCGTAAGCGCATGGGAAAGAGCGCTTCGCATCTCGGATTCATCGTCAACAACCAAAATTGGCGCAAGGCCCATTTAATCAACTCCACTAAACGAGGTTAATTTATGGTTTGGGTTATGAAACACGGCGGATGAGGCACAGGCTCCTATTCAATCGCCGTTATCATTTTAACACAGCGGTAAGGTCACGACACATTCCGTGCCTTCAGCTTCACAACTCGTAATATCAATGCTGCCGCCATGCATTTTGGTAATATTATGCACGATGGTCAGCCCCAGACCGGTCCCTTTATTTTTGGTCGTATAAAACGGATCGAAAATTTTTGACAGATCTGATTCCGGTATTCCGCATCCGCTGTCGGTAATTCGAATTTCAGCCCAACGGATACCCCGTTGGCCGGCGATTTTGCGGGTTGAAATTCTCAGGTTGCCTCCTTTGGGCATGGCCTGAATGGCATTTAAGATTAGATTTAAAAAAACTTGTTTCAGCAATTCCAGATCCCCGCTGACACGCAGCGGATAATCGGCCAGTTCGACCAGCACTTCAAAGCCGTTATGCGTATCGAATAAATGCCCGGCGAAAAACAGCGAATCCTGCAACACCTCATGGACATCCAGCACCTGGTGATCCGGCTGTTGGTCAGGTCGCACAAACAGCAGCAAATTTGAAACAATATTATTTATACTCTTAACCCCCGACGAGATATGCTCGGCCAGGGCTTTTAAATCGTCAAATTCCTGCAAGTCATCCATCAGCATCGTTGAAAAAAGCTCGATGCTGCCAAGGGGATTCCGAATTTCGTGGGCAATCTGGACTGCCATTTCACCCATTGCCGCCAGGCGCCCCGTCCGCTTGGCCTGCTGCTCCAGTTTTTTTGTCTGAGTTATGACGCTGAGTGAAAGGACGATTCCGATTTTCTTTCCCTTCGAGGACTTCAGCGGTGAAATCGTAAGGCTGATATAGGCGTCGTTTTTATCGGCGCCGTTGATCTGAGTTTCGATTTCGGTTTCTTCTTCAATTTGGATCAGTTCGTTAAAGGTCAGCCTTAACTTTTGAAAATAACCGGACTCAAAGAACTCGCCAAACATCCTTCCCTGAAGCTGTCGCGATTTAAAACCGGTAATCTGTTCAGCGGCCCGATTAAAGGTCATAATTTTACCATCCAGATCGAGCACCAAGACACCGGTCGAGATGCTTTCAATAACGGCCTGAAGATGACCATTTTCAGCCATCGGTTGTTGCGATATCTTAGCCAATACCGTACTCATATCTTTTGGATCTCCGGTCTATACGTATGCTTCAATTAGGGTAGGATATTTAGGAAGATACGTCCCCAATTCATCAGGTAGAAGGACGGATAGACGGGGACCAATGGGAGCAATTATCATGCCACTGATTTGCGGCCATGGATTAATCGATCAGCCAAGAGACGATGATTTTGCGGTCGTCTATACGGAGGTCTTGCTTTCCATCGGTTGCGTCTGGCTATTACTCAGTATAACTGTATGAAAAGACGAATAAATTTTTTGGAACTCATTCATCAAAAACCGTTGAAAATCAGCGTTTAAAATGGAAACTGTCCTTAAATGCGCACGTAAGATTACATCTAATTTCAGTTAGTTCCATTCCAAACGGGTTATAAAATTCTGTCAATTTTCAGATATCAAATGTCACTGCGTTGACGGTAGAACTTTCACGCGTTTGGATTACCCGCATAAAAGCGTGCATGGCGGCCGGGGGTCCCTGGTCTTTGTCGAGGGATAATTACCTGAATCTTGCATGAAAATTAATGAGAATTCGAAGAATTGGTGACAAAAGAATGGCAAATCTGCAGACGTCTAATTTCGGGTGGATCGATCACAAATTCGCTGCTGCCGGCCGATTCGAGACAAAAACCTTAAGCGGCACATTGCTGGATTCGGTGACGTTTGATTTTTTCAACCAGAGTGGTTCGGTTCAACTGCAGTAGCTTGGCGGCCTTATTTTTAACCCATTTGGTCTTTTCCAGCGACTGCAGAATCAAGGCCTTCTCAAACTCGGTAACCGCACTGTTTAAACAAATGCCATCATCTGAAATTTCAATAGATTGTGAGGACTTGTATCCATTGGCTCCCTTTAGCTCATCTGGCAGATCATGGGCAGACATCTTGCCGGTTCCTTTTAAAACCACCACTCTTTCGACAACATTTCGAAGCTCCCGCACATTACCCGGCCAGGAATAACTCAGCATTACCTGCAGGGCGTCCTCGGTAATGCCATCTAACTGTCTGTTATTTTTACGATTAGACATTTCCATAAAATAAGCCATGAGATAGGGTATGTCCGATTTGCGCTCCCGCAAGGAAGGAAGACCTATTGGAATCACGTAGAGCCGATAAAAAAGATCTTCGCGAAAATTTCCCTTCTGCACCTCGTCAGGTAGATCCCGGTTGGTCGCCGCGATGATTCTAACATCGACTTTAATGGTTTTTGCGCCACCGACTTGCTCAAATTCCCCCTCTTCCAATACTTTTAGAACTTTCACCTGAAGATCAGGGCTCATGTCACCGATTTCATCTAAAAATACCGTTCCGCTGCGGGCCAATTCGAATTTTCCTGGTTTAGAAACCGTTGCGCCGGTAAATGCGCCCCGCACATGTCCGAACAACTCACTTTCGAGTAAATTTTCAGGGATGGCCCCACAATTAATTGAGATAAATGGCTTGTTTTTACGCTTGGAGTTTTCATGAATGGCCTTGGCAACCAGACCTTTTCCGGTTCCGGTCTCTCCGGTAATGAGAATGGTACTGTCACAGTCTGCTACTTTTTCGACGAGATGAAAAACCTGCTGCATCTTCTCACTGCGGCCAATAATCGCATTCTGCTGTTTCTCGTCATTTAGATTTGCCAACGCCCAGGAATTATTTATAAAAGTATCAAGATCTTTCGGAGTGGTTTTGGTGAGGGCTACGTTCGACAACTTTTCCTCCTTGTTAATGAATTAACAAATATAACATAGCTGAGCTCAGGACGCTGAGTTTTATACCGCTTTCCATAATAATGTTCCGAAATGCGGAAGTGCGGCATAAATGGTTATCAATGATAGGCTTGAAAGCTCGTTAAAGGAATGATTAAAGACGCAGACCTACTTAGCAATATCCATGCCGCCATAATTGGGGGCGACCTTATATAGGCAGGCTTCGGTGGCTCCGACCCGAACTGTCAAAAACACCATGTCAATATGAAGTAATCTCAGGAATCATCCGATACTATATTTTGTGGATCAGGCCAAACGGCGTTAAATCGTGCAAATCATAAAAAATTATAAAATGCGGTTTCCGGAAAGACTCCCCGGCTGAAGGCAATGCGAAATCAGGGGCTATTTTTTCGCAATATGCAAAATATCACCGGGCTTTGATGCTAAATCGGAATAAATTCGACACTTTTCAGCCATTTCGGCCAAGCATCTTAACCGGCCAGCGAAAATCTAAATAACCCTGGCCTCAATGATAAATTAATAAACATAATAAAATCAAATATTTTAAGATAGTTTAGGTTTTTAAGTCTTGGGAGTATTGCCTGTGGCATGCAACAAGGAAGGCAATCGAATGACAGCGCAAATTTTTGCAAATTGCAAAAATGCGACTTGAATTGAAACCGCCGGGAGCATTCAGGGGGTGTAGGTGATAAACAGACTGATATCATCAAAACCGCTTTTTGTTTTGGCAATAAGGGGTTCGAGAGCCTCGGTTTTGATTTTCAGGCTTTCCCAGGCGATTTTATCCAGCTGCGGGATTTTATTATCGCCACCGGATCCGATGTTTAACGCCCGACAAAAAATGTCGGCTAAATGAATGATGGCCGCTTCCTGCGCAAATCGGCCGGCAGTACTGGGTCGGTGATGATGCAAGATCACACTGATCAGTTTAGGGGGAAGATTCCATTTTTCAGCCAGCAGCCGGCCCACATCGGCATGGGTATAGCCCAGAATCTGCTCTTCAGCGCTGAACATCAGGATATTTTCTTTTTGGACGAGGCGCGTAATCTTTGAGAATTGCTCCGGCATAAAAATCATTTCAACAATCTTTCCGATATCATGCAAAAGACCGGATACAAAAAGCTCCTCAACCTTATCATAGCGCAAATGATTACCGAGGATCTTGGCGCCGACGGCACATCCCAGCGAATGATCCCAAAATTGCTCCTGTGAAAATTCGCTGATCCTTTTGCGATTCGCGAAAAGGTCAAAAACGGAGGTGGTTAACAGCAGGTTCCGGATGGCATCAAAACCCAGCAACACAATCGCCCCGGTGATGGTGGATATGCGTTGGGGAAATCCGTAAAATGACGAATTTACCAGTTTCAGAAGTCGCGCCGCCAGGACCTGATCATCTGTGATAACCCTGGCCAGATCCCGCGCGGAGGATTTGGGATCGTTCACAAGTTCCGTAATTCTTAATACGGTTCTTGGAAGCGTCGGCAGGTCTTCTACCCGGGCAATGATTCGGTTCAGATCAGGTTGGCTCATTTCCATTTTCGGGATCGTTTGAATTTTCTTGCAATTGTCGGCTGGCGGCTTTCATGATCGCAGCCATCACCGGATCATCCAAGGCGTCTGCAAACTTCTCTTGCAGCTCGTTTTCAATGGTCTGCTTGTTTTTACCCTCAGGTTCGATGGTTGTCAGATGGTTGCCCTTCCTCTCACCTTTAATGCGCACATGATTTATGCCCCAGGTCTTCAGCGTCCAGATCCGTTTTTTGGTGAGAGACGCACCTTTCTCAAACAACAATAATTCTTGCTGGTTATAAACCGATTCAGCCAAAATCATACCGGGTTTTAGCTGATCTATTTTCAGAAGAATCATCCGAACCTCATTCTGCAATAAATATCAAATGCTTATCCATATCCGGCTTCTATAAATTCATTAAAGCTTATTCCATACACCAGACTGACACGATTTGCAATGCTCTCACAAATGATTCCGACTTTTCAGCCTCTATAGTGGTTGTCAAAAAAACGTTCCGGTATTCAAACGTTTTTTTCTACAACCACTTATGCCGCAATTCCGTCATTCGGAACATTATTATGGAAAGCGGTATAACGAATTCCAGATCCATAGGACGTCACGTATCGATCCTCATTTCGCTCAATTCGTGCGGGGTGCTGCGGTGGTGCGATTCTAAAAAATAATTTTAATTCAATTCGATAAAAACTGCTTAAGTCGAGCAAAAATCTGCCGATAAACAATCAGCTTTGACAGATAGTTAAAATGCGACAATTTATCGATATTTACCGTGATCGCCGGTGCAAAATTTATAAAAAAACTAAAGTTTTGGCAAATAGATCCGATAAAAAAGTGGTAGCCGAAAAAAAATACGGTCTGAAAGGAGGCAAGGCAATAGCTTGGAGACCGAAAAAAGGCAACCTAAGGCGCTGATTAAATCAGCAAATCATTAACCTGATAGGCAAGAACGCCAAAATAAAAACCCTAGAATAGGAGAAAAAATCATGGCAACAGACATCACATTAACAGCAGGAATGCGCGCAAATCTTTTTAGTCTGCAGCAAACCGCAAAATTTATGGAATTGACCCAGAGCCGCATGGCGACGGGCAAAAAAGTTCAGTCTGCTCTGGACGATCCGGTCGCTTTTTTTACGGCCCGCGGTCATGACCAGCGCGCCACCGACTTGGCCGGCAGAAAAGACGAAATGTACGAGTCGATTCAAACGATCAAATCGGCTGACACCGGTGTTAACTCGATTTTGAATCTAATCGCCAATGCGAAATCGCTGGCCCAGTCTGCGCTGTCCGGTGAATCAACCACTGCCATCAATGGATTGGAAACCATGTACAATGAGGTAATGGGCCAAATCGATTTTTTGGTCGATGACTCAAACTACAAGGGTGTCAACCTGCTCGAAAGCGATGCGATTACGCATACGGTTAAATTCGATGAAGCCGGTGACTCCAAACTCACGATCTCCGGTTTTGATGCGAATCATGATGGCGCGACGCTCTCACTGTCAACTGTGGCCGCAGATGAATGGGTCTCTGGTGGATCTGCCAGCAATGAAGACATTAACTCCGCGATTACAAAGCTTGACGGCGCTGTCTTATCGCTGAGATCCGAGGCCAGCAAAATGGCCACCAACCTTGTCATCATCACGGCGCGTCAGGATTTTACCCAGAACATGATCAACACACTGAAAGATGGGGCTGCAAGCCTGGTCAATGCCGACATGAACGAGGAAGGTGCCAACATGCTGATGCTTCAGACGCGACAAGCACTGGGTACGACCTCACTGAGCCTGGCGGCTCAGGCGGCCCAGTCTGTTCTGAGACTGTTCTAACACTTAGTTAAGTTTGGAGGGGGAGCAATCCCCCTCCAATCTTAATTCTCTAAAATTCCTCAACTTTTTTCTTTTAAGCAAAAAAATGCGCTTCATGATAATTTTTATCAGGAGCTTTGCATATGCGCTCGCCCAGGGGTGAGGTGAAGATAAAATGACCCTGAAAATCACATTGAAACCCCAGGAAAAAATGATCGTCGGTGGTGCCGTGTTAATCAACGGCAATCCGAAAAATACGGATTTGATCATCGAAAATACCGTCCCGGTTCTGCGTCAAAAAGATATTTTGAGCGAAAAAGATGCAACATCGCCCTGCAGTCGGATTTATTTCGTTATCCAGCTCATGTATATTGATGAAGCCAATCTATTAACGCATCACAATGCCTATTGGAAGCTGGTACGAGAGCTGTTAGATGCAGCACCGAGCTTAACGGGTTTTATCGACCAAATTAACCAACACATTCTGAGCGGAAGGCATTATCAAGCCCTCAAACTGGCCAGAGAACTGATAACATATGAACAGGAGGTAATTAGCCGTGTCCACTAACCCTATGGAAGCTTATGAATCGGTCAACAAGTCAACAATGTCAGGTCGTGAAATCGAGGCCGCCGTCCTCACCAAAGCTGCACGCAAGCTCAAAGTATGTCAGGACAACTGGGATGCAGATGATCGGCATGCAAATTTGGATATAGCCCTTAAATTCAACCAGCGTATCTGGAGTATTTTTCAGAGCGAGCTTGCCAGAGAAGATAATCCGCTGCCGCGTAAGTTAAAGGTCGATCTTCTCGGCTTGAGCACGTTTATTGACCGACGGATTTTTGAAATCATCGCCAATCCATCGCCGGAAAAGCTGACGATCGTCATAAATATAAACAATAACATCGCAGCCGGCCTCAGAAAGCGCCCGTCAACCGATGGCCTGCCGGAATCTGACGGCATATAACTTTTAATTCTCATCGTTGGGTGTAAATGCTTACGGTTCGGTGCCTGCTCCGAGGAATACATCTCTTTTCCCACGGAGCAAGGCATCCCCAACCATCCCCTCTCAATAAGGCCACCTTTCGTATTTATAGTGGTTGTCAAAAAAACGTTCCGATATTCAAACGTTTTTTTCTACAACCACTTATGCCGCACTTCCGTAATTGGGTGTTTTCAAACCCGCACTGATTAAGTCACTGCTGTGCCTTTGTTTTTTACCGCCGATAGCGGTAAAATCCAAGCCGCCCGCTCCGCGGGTGGTCCGTGACTCGGAACATTATTATGGAAAACGGTATAAAACTCTTTATCTGATCAATCCCCAGAGGAAATTGTAAATAAATGAGGGATCGGGGAGTTTTTCTATCCCAGTCGGACCCGCAGGGGGTTTAGGCCGCGTGCGGTCCGCAACATTTTATACTGTAACCCAACGAACGGCAGCAGATCCGCTAAGATTCATCCCGGGCAGCCCCAGAGGACCGATTCCCACGGCAACGACAATCCTCGCTGCCTGTCTCGGGGCGAACTCAAAATTCTGGGGGCGTTGCCAAAGCCTGAGAATGATTTGTTGCGGCCGGCTGCGGCCTAAACCCCTTGCGGGTCTGCACCAGCTCTTGAAGCTGCCTGAGCGTGCTTTGTAAGGGGTTTCAGGTAAAAACTCCCCGACCCTTCAAATAAATGATGCTTAAAAATAGGCCATCAAAGAATCCGTAAACATTCCGGTTAACAGCCTTTTTTGGCAGGATATTTGCATCGAATTTATTCTCCCTTGAGCTGATAATTTTAGAAGAATTTTATCGTTCCTTAATTCAACAACATAAACAACCACTTGCTTAATGGACTATGGAAGCAGCCAGCCACAAATTGTCAAAAGATATGATGAATGAGCTTGAAGAGGCCATGAAATATCACCAGGCGGGCCATATAGAAGATGCACAAAAAGCCTATCATCGGATATTGACGATCAATCCCAATCATTGTGATGTATTGCATCTGCTGGGAACGATTGCCTATCAGACCGCTAACTACGAAAATGCGGCAACCTTGATCAGCTCTGCTATCCGGAATGATCCCCAAAATCCATTTTATTACATCAGCCTGGGCGATGCTTTAAAGGCGCAATCACATCACAACCAGGCGATTATTTGCTACCAAAAAGCGATAGAGGCAAGGCCGGACGCTTTTGAAGCTTATATTAAGCTCGGAATGCTGTATCATGACCGGGGAAATTTTAACGAGGCCATTTGCCACTACCTAAAAGCCCTTCAAATCAAACCTGATTTTGCTGAAGCGTATTTTAATCTAGCCGATACGTTGTGTTCTCTGGGTCAGATGGAAGCAGGCATTGAAAACTACAGACGTGCGTTACGCTACCGACCGGACATGTTTGAGGCTTATAATAATCTGGCGAACGCTCTAAAATCCCAGGGAGGCCTCGAGTCAGCCATTGAAAATTACAAACAGGTCGTTCGACTCAAGCCGGATCTGGCTGAGGCCTATTATAACCTGGGCAGTACGTTCCGACTAAAAGAAGAGTTCGACGATGCGATCACCAACCTCAAGCGGGCCCTTGAGCTCAAACCGCAGTATGCCGAAGCCTATAATAATCTGGGGCTGGCGTATAAGAATATAGGAGACATTTGCCAGGCCACCGAATATTTCAGCCATGCTGTGCGGATCAAACCGAATATGGCTGAAGCTCACTGGAATCGATCATTTACGTATCTGCTGAATGAAAACTTTGACGACGGTTGGAAAGACTATGATTGGCGCTTTCAACAAGTCAGATGGAAAACGCTTTATCCGCATCGCTATACCGGCCCGCGCTGGGATGGTTCAACCTGTGCGCGAAAAACGCTTTTTGTCCACGATGAGCAGGGGTTGGGAGATACCTTGCAGTTTGTGCGCTATATCCCGGCCGTAAAGTCGCGCTGCCGAAGGGTGATTTTTGAAACCCGCAAGTCACTAATCCCCCTTTTGCAGGAATTCCCCGGGATTGATAAGATCGTCGTCCGATCGTCATATCCGAACCCCGCCGAAAATTGGGATGTTTACGTTCCTCTCCTGAGCCTGCCAAAAATATTTGACACAAAACTGGAAACGATCCCCGCAAAGGTGCCTTACATCTACGCCGATGCCAGGAAAATTGAATACTGGAAACATCGGCTGGATGGCGACGGGTTTAAGGTCGGTATTGTTTGGGCCGGCAGACCGATGCATACCAACGATCGCAATCGCTCTTGTGCGCTCAGACAGTTTTTGCCTCGCTCTGAAATTCACGGTATTCAACTCATCGGACTCCAGAAGGGAGAAGCGGCCACCCAGGCAGACGATTTGACGCTAGGGATGGATTTTGTCAATTTAGGTGAAGAACTTCAAGATTTCAGCGATACGGCCGGTCTCATCGAAAATTTGGATCTGGTTATTTCGGTCGATACCGCGGTCGCCCATTTAGCCGGCGCGATGGGCAAAGCCGTTTGGGTGCTGTTGCCGTTTATCCCGGATTGGCGCTGGATGATGGATCGCGATGACAGCCCCTGGTATCCGAGCATGCGTTTGTTTCGTCAAAAAACACGTGGAGATTGGGGATCGGTATTTCAGCGGGTTGAAAAAGAGTTGCGAATGCGGGTGGACCCAACCGATGAAACGACTTAGAAAAAAGATGTCGGCTAGAGCTGAAGTAAACCGATCAATTGTTGGGCGCTATTTTCCCATGTGAAGTTTTGTAAATCCTGTCCGGCCTTTATTCCGATCTTTTTGATCTCTTCTCGATGATGATACGCATATTCTAACCGGGCCACCAGTTCATCCAGAGAGGGTTCCTGCCAGCGCCCAATTAGTTGATTATCGGATCCGGTAATTGAAAAATCATGCAGCTCATTGAGCAGCAGTGCGTTCTCACGGGTGAGGATATCTTTATGTCCACTGGTATTTGAAGCAATCACCGGCTTTGCACACGCCATATACTCCATTAAAACCAGATTGGTTCCCCCTTCACAGCGATTTGGAAATATTCCGATATCGGTATGTTTGTATATATCGCGTTGCATCTCATTGGGTACCAGATCAAGGGTTCGGATGCGACTCGGATCAAGGCCGTTGATCACATAGGTGTGATTCATGAGATCCTGCCAGGGTTTTTCCTGATATTCGAATTTAACAAACTGAGAATGCGTCATTAACTTCATGGAAGCCGGCCATTTGTTATACCAGCAGTTAACCAAAATGATATCCGAATATTTCTCCTGAAGAATTTTAACGGCCCGCAGGACGAGATCCTGACCTTTGCGCAATTCGAATTTTCCACCGGAGAAAATGACAAAATTATCCTGTACCTTATCAACGCTTATGGGATAAAAAATCTTGCTGTCGATGCCCTGAATTAGGACGCCGCTATTATGAATTCCCTTTTCGACCATTCTATCGCGGCACCAGGTGGAGCCTGCCAGCACCCGATTATACTTTTTGGCATTTTCAACCGAATGGGCCGTTAATTCATTTTCAAAAAACGTGTAGCCATAATTTTCCTTGCCGCGGGCGTCTTCAAACATGGCAAAAAAATCGCCACTGGTCAGCGCCTGAAACAATTTTCCGTTCAGGTTTTTGTTTATAGCGGTTCCGTCCGTTTCGCTAAGGACGTGACAATTTGTCTTTTTAGAAAGTTCTTCAATTAGATATTGACTGCACACTCCCCAGCCGTAATTTTTACCGGAAACGAGTCCCAAATAGAGTAAATCAGCGTCCGGTTGCTGCCATAATCCTTCTGCCGATTGCGCAACATCAAAATTCCAATCTCGCAATTCATTATCCGGGTGTTGAATATTCGTATCTCTGGTAACCGCAGTTTTAGTTTTATCATTGATGGCAAACAGCCAACCCGAGCGGCAACCTTCGTCAGATCGACTCTGCTCGGTAAAATGGTAGTAAGATAGCCCGAGTTCCTTGACGCGTTTTTCAATGAGTTGCAGATTGGGCAGATCGTCTTTACGGTTGGTATTGCGGAAAAACATAAACCCGTTGTGTTTGGTGATCCTTAAATGTTCATCGATCCATAATCCGCTAAGAAACAGATCGGCATCGGCAATCAAAAAATCATAGGAATCGGAAGGACATTGATTGACAAATTCCTGCTCACTGATGGGAGCAACCACATTAACACCGGCGGCTCGAATGGCATCAATGCCTTCAGGTTCATGCCCCCCCCAGTCAAACCAGTTGTCAACACAGGTGAGGTTCCCTATCGAGTTGTATTTTAAGGCATGAATCAGGCTTAAAGTCACATACCCGGTTCCAATCCCCAGCTCCAATATATTTTCCGGTTTTTTAGACAACAGCGCACCGATCAGAAACAGATTATGACAGCGATCGATGGGGGATGGATTGCGGTGGTCAAAGTTTAAAATAAAATCAAAATATTCACGTAAATTTTCCATAAGTGTGAAAAAATTGCCTAGCAATATTGCCGCGCATTTAGATTTCGAAATTTAGATAGATCGATATAATGGCTTTGAGAATAAAATTTTTTGAAGCGCCCGAACAAAAATTGCAACTTGTATGCCAAGCATTGCAGGAAAAAAAGTCAGATAGGACCCTTAATCTTTATAAAGGCGAATCTTCACAATATTGGCTATAAGCGCAATTCTGAACGTGTGTCACAAAATTGACTTTTTACGCTTAAACATCCTTAGCAATTTCGAAATCTTTTCCTAAATAATGGCTTAAGGTCAAATCCCATTTCTGGTATATTTCTTGCTACAATCCCTGGCCAAGGAGGAGTAGACCATGCCAACCAGTCCATATACACACCTAACGACGATTGTTGAGTTTTTAATAGCAACCCGACCCACATCGCTGCTCGATATTGGACTGGGTAATGGGAAATTAGGTTTTATCGCCAGAGATCTTTTGGATGTGATGTTAGGTGAGCGCGGTAAATTTAAAAAAAAGGACTGGAAAACAAAAATTGATGGCATCGAAATATTTGCTGACTATATTCAGGATCATCAAAAGGCTATCTATGATGAAATATTTATCGGAAACGCATTTGATGTTATTGATACCTTGAGAACTTATGACATGATTGTCTTAGGTGATGTGCTTGAGCATTTTGAAAAAAATCAAGCCCGTCAGTTTTTTGGTAAATGCATTGCGCATTCCAACAAGCACCTCATTGTATGCATACCACTCGGAGAAAAATGGACCCAATCGGCAATATACGGAAATCCTTATGAACGACACCTTTCTTTCTGGAGTTTTGAAGAATTTAAACCTTTTACGAGGTGTTATAAAATATTCCGCTATTCCCCGGGACCTTATGGTGCCTTTCTTATAAAAAAAGAAGACTACATCGACTACAAAATAAAAGAACT
>Ga0255055_10001022_pt1 | contig 21206 bp, 14 predicted proteins | sample JV7_2_27_MG_FD_188633 | JGI IMG/M metagenome (GOLD analysis project Ga0255055, IMG submission 188633) | Seawater microbial communities from Jervis Inlet, British Columbia, Canada - JV7_2_27 | ecosystem: Environmental > Aquatic > Marine > Inlet | place: Canada: British Columbia | collected...
TCCATCTGATACTCTGAATTATTCATACAATATGCCGTTACAAGTATGGAATATTGACGATTTAATCTTTATATGTATGACTCTGAAAAATTCCTGATCTGAACTTTTGCTAATAGTAATCATTTCATGTTGACATCTTTATCCCAACGGGCGGTCTGCCCACCCTGATCCCTTGATCCGGGAATAATTCAGAAAAGAATCATACATTAAATTCATGAAATTGGAAAAGGCTTGAAATGGAAGGATCATAGGAACAAAAACAGAAAGTCAGGGGAGCGAGATCAATTGTAATTTATCTTACGGACGGTGGTAACTGTATCCCTTTTGATCTGCTGCCATATCTCATCAGGGACAGATAGAAAAGCCTCAACCACATCAGGGTCGAACTGAGTGTGTTTTCCTCTCTCTATCTCCAGTCTTGCTTTTCTAAAATTCTGTCCCCGACGATATGGTCTATCTGAAGTGATGGCATCAAGAGTGTCCGCAATAGCAAATATTCTTGCTTCAAGCGGAATGGAGTCTCTTGACAAATTAAAGGGATATCCCCCACCACAAAAATGTTCGTGATGATACAGGACGACGTGGGACGCTTTTTTCAAGAACTCAAAATTCTTGATGATCTTATATCCTATCTCAGGGTGCTCTTCGACGATGTCTCTTTCCTTGACGGTCAAAGAACCGGGCTTTCTCAATATCATCTCCGGGATCCCGATCTTGCCGATATCATGAAGAAGCGCTCCTCTCTCGATATGTTTCAAGAACCCTTCGTCTGAGATGCCGAGGGCATCGGCCAGCATCAAAGTGTATTTAGCGACGAGCTGAGAATGTCCGACGCTGTCTTCATACCCATCGGTGGCTGCTATTAAATAGAGGAGATTGGAATTCAAATATTCCTCTTTCTGAACCTGGGTCTTTTGATCCCACAGGATCCTTTTCTTCAGCATCCGGTCATGATGCCTGTTGATGGTCATAAGGATGTCATTGGCAGAATTCATCTTGTAAAGTTTATTCATCTCAGCTGCATATGCTTCCCAGCGAAGATGTCCTTGTTTTTTTTCGTCTCTTCCTGATATCCCCGGAGGATTCAACGGGAAAAGCTGTTGGGTTGCTTTTTCGTTAGTCATTTGTCCGCTTCCTTTAATCTACAAATTTAGTCGTACAGTGTTGGAAAAAATTGAATTTTTTTCTGAGGCAACTTACCTGGATTATCAAATGTATGTATAATGTATCCATATTCACCATATTAAACACAAAAAATCACTTAAAAAAAAGTCTCCCTTAAAAGAGGATGAAATGAGATCTACAATTAAACATATCATGTTTTTTTTCATCATGTTATTTGTTCTTAACTCCGCACTTCAGGCAGAGCACCTTAAACTGAGAGTTATAAAGGCAGATGCGTTTTTAAGATTAAATCATTCAACGGAAAGTGAGGTGATCGAAACTTTCCCAACAGGAGCTGTTCTGGAATCCACAGGAAAAGTCGAGGGCTGGTATAGAGTGGAGTTGATGTCAGAGAAAGGAATTTTGATATTGGGATACATTCAGGAAGAATTTGTTGAAGTGCTGGAGGTAATTAAAGAAGAACCAGAAGCCGAGCCCGAAGAGATAAGTGAACAACCTCCCCCGCCTCTTGCTGAATTTCATCTCAGGGAGCTTGCCGTAAGGGCAAAATCGAAAAGAACATGGAGGGGTGTGGAAGACATCGCCTATGGAAGTATTTTTGGAGGGCTTGGGATTATAATCCACAATGTCGCAGAAGGAGATCCCGAAGGAGAAAAAATCGGGAATTACTTCATGATATTTGGAGCACTGGAAGTGCTGACGGGAGTATGGGATCTCAGTGTAAGAAGTAGCGTCGAGAAAGAATATGATGCCGCTATGATGCTGAGCGCTTTCGAAAGAGAGCAGGCATGTGCGGCGGTCCTTGCTTCTGAAGCTAATAAAGGAAAAGTCGGGCGTCTAATAAACGGTGCTACCGGATCCGGAATTGCTGTTATTTTTATGGCTGTCCAGCCGATCACATACAGAGGTTTTGGAGGAGAAGATGATACTTTTAACTGGAACTATGTATGTGCCGGCATTGGAGCGATTATGGCGGTTTCAAGTTTTATGGGAAGGTCTATTGAAGAAACTCATTATCAACAATACTTGCTTGAAAAAGAAGACTATGAGAGAAGATCAAAGATCGGATTCAATTTTGGTTTTGTGCCCAAAGGGATTGTGATTACGCTAACTTGTGATTTCTGAGTTTTCTAAAAATTAGTACAATTGATTGAGGGCAAAAGCGAGGATTGTTCTCGGAAGCAAAGATGATTTAAATAACAGCTGAATTTAGTCTATTATAAATTTATTAAACATTTTTATAAAAGAGATGAACTCCCCCAACTGTGCTAAAATCCTCAATATAAAGGAAGAGGGTTGATGGAGTGACCACTTGTCATGAAGTGGCTGACTCTATATAATTGGCAAAAAATGAAGCCGCAAGATCGAATGCCTGACCTGGATGAAATGGTTGCCAAGTACCGGCCCATCGTCAGCTTTAAAGTCAGAAAATCCCTCGGAAGCCATACCCCTGAGTGGGAAGACATCGTCAACGAGATCCTGATGAATGCCATCGAGAAGATTAAAAAAGGGGACTTCCGCGGCGATTCGAATATCGGGACATTTATCTACACCATCACCAGCCGGAGGATCGTGGATTATATTCGAGGAAAAAGCAAAGTATTGAAGCATGCTCCGGAGCCTGATCCGTTCCTTCCCCCAGAAATCCATGTCGAGAACAAACAAAATGCCGAAGTTCTGGCGAAAGCCATCGAAAAACTCAACCCAAAATACAAGGAGGTCCTCTATCTTTATTATTATAAGGAATTGAGCCGCGAGGAAGTTGCTCAGGAGCTTGGGATCCCGCCCAGGAGAGTGAGCGAGCGTGTGAATTATGCCCAAAAGTTACTCAAAAAGACGATGAAAAAATGAGTTTTTTTCAATTTTTTTTTACAGAAACGACTAAACTAATGAAAACAATGTGAGAGGCAAAAACCATGCGCGAATGCAACTACCAACACCTGATCGATGATTATCTCCTGAATAAACTGTCCAAGGCGAAAAAGAAGGAGTTCGAGGAGCATTACTTCAGCTGTTCTGAATGCTTCGAGAAAGTCTCCGAGAGGGACGATCTGATCGCTGTCATTAAAGACAGAGGAGAAATCCTGTTCCAGGACATCGCCGCTGAAAAGAAAACCAGACGTGATTCCTGGATAGAAAAGGCGTCTGACTTTCTTACTCCCAAACAGTGGGTTACAGCCACCGTCTCCGTGGCTATCGCTCTTGTTGTTGTTCTAACTCTCATTCCGGTCCTGAAATCTCCAGCCCCTCAATTTTTTATTAATGATGATGTGGTCAGGGGAGAATCCATCACTCTTATCTCCCCGGTTATCGATATTGAATCTGTCCCTTCTGAATTCTCGTGGAAAAGCTCAGGAGAAGACATGGAATACCGGATCTACATCTACAACCATGAGCTTTTATGGAGCGCGACCACGCTTGAGACCTCAATCACTCTTCCTGAAGACGTGAGAGAGCGGATGGTAGCTGGCGAGACTTACAGCTGGCAGGTCAAAGCTTTCTCCCAGGAAGGAGCTCTGGCCGCAGTTTCAAGCAGGGTTCAGTTCCGGTTCACCCCATCACAGTAAAACAGCCGGAAAGATATTCTCTTGGCGCGAAAACCTATTCCTCGACTTTCTCCTCATCGGTGTACATCCGGCCGCTGCTTTCCTCTTCAAAGGCAAGGCAGCACATCAAGCGGCCGCAGAGGCCGGAGATCTTGGTCGGATTTATGACGATCTTTTGTTTTTTCGCTTTTTGTATGGTGACAGGCTCAAAACTCTTCATAAAACTGAAGCAGCAGAGATCTTTTCCGCAGACTCCCAGTCCTCCGATCATCTTGGCCTCATCTCTGACGCCTATCTGCCGCATCTCTATCCGCATCTTGAACTCTCTCGCCAGGTCTTTCACCAGCTCGCGAAAATCAACCCGCCCGTCGGCTGTATAATAAAAAATCCCTTTTTTCTCATCAAAAAAGTACCGCACTCTTACCAATTTCATCGAGAGGTTTCTTTCCTGGATCTTCATCTGACAAAACTCGTAGGCCTTTTTTTCCTTTTTCTGCAGCCATTCAAATTTCTCAAGGTCCTCTTCGGTCGCCTTCCGGATAATCTTCACAGTGTCTATGTCAGCTTTTGTCTTGCAGCACATCTTGGTGTTGACATTCACAACGACTCCCAGGTCTCCACCTATTTCCGACTCGATAACACAGTTGTCTTCTTTCTCGAGTTCAATATCCCCCTTAAGGGCCCGGATAACCCTGCCGGTTCTCTCCGAAAAAACATATATGATCTCAGACATTTTCTCTTTCCATAAAATTCGATATCAGCATGCTGACCAGGAGCTGGACGTTTCCCATTTTCCGCAGCGTATATAAACTCGATTCCAGACTGCCGAGCATTTTCAACGCCTGCTCCCTCGTCAGAATCTCTCCTGATTTAAGCAATCTATCGCCGTAATCAGGATTCATCAAGAGCCGGGCTTCGCCTCCGCTCTTGAGTAGTATTATATCACGAAAAAACGATGAGAGTATCTTCAGGATCTCTTCCAGTTCATCCCTAACACCTTTTCTGGCGGATGCGAAATCTTCCAGCAGGGATTCTGCTCCTTTTTTCGTGATCAGGGAATGGAACAGCACCCAAGTTTTTTCGCGTTTTGCCTGGACCTCGTCCCATTCAAGGGTCAATGCCTGGCGGAGATTCCCCCTGACCACACAAGACATGATTCTGGCTTTGTCGCTATCAAATCCTTTTTCGACCAGCAGTTTCTGGATGTCTTCTTGAGAGATAGGTGCAAACGTCAAGACCTGGCACCTGGAAAGGACCGTGGGCAGAATGAGATTGAGGTTATTGCTGGTCAGGATGATATGGGAACCAGGCGGCGGCTCTTCGAGAACTTTAAGGAGCGCGTTAGATGCATCGGGCGTCATCTTCTCTGCCTGATCGATGATAAAAACCCTCTTTTTGCCCACCATGGGCTTGAGATAGGCAAGCTGTTTTAATCCCTTGATGTTGTCTATCGATATGGCATCGGTCTTCTTTTCCTTTTTTGGGGGTTTATCCCAGACAACTCTGATATCAGGAAACACATCCGGGAAGTTCCCGGAATTGATCGCCGAGCAGTTCCTGCATTTTTCACAGGCATCGTCTTTCAGCTCAAGGCAGTTAAGGGCTTTTGACAGGACCAGTGCTGTCTCTTTCTTGCCGACTCCTTCGGGCCCAAAAAGGAGAATAGAGTTGGGCATCCGGTTTTTTTGAAGACTTTTTTGGAGTATCGTCTTTACCCGGTCATTGCCGGTGATATCATGAAAAGCCATGCCTTTTACTCACTGCTGTTCGATTCTCTGCAAACAGATCCCCCATAAAGGAGAGGCAAATCTATCAGTTTGCTTCTATTCGTTCACGGGATCATCGAGGATCTCCAGAGATTTTGTTATAACCTCTTCGTCATCCACAAGAAGGGTAACTTTAAAGTGACCCGGATCGACCAGATTCCTTCCAGATCCCATGAACCTCTGTTCTTCCTCGCCTTCCGTTTTCTTTCGCAGGTTCCAAAAGACCTTATGGATCCCTGGATTCATTTTACTCTTGAGCTCTTGAACCAGATTTCCCTCCAGGTCCTTGACCAGAAGCTTCACGGTCTTCACAGACTTTTTCAGATAGAGGTACATCATAGCCCCTGTCTGGGGATTATCCACCCTGGCAAACTCGCCGAAAGTGGGCCCTCTTCTCTCCCTCATGTTCCATTTGACCGTCGGCTGAATATCGAAAAGATAAGCATCTTTCTCGAAAAGCTCTCCTCCGAATTCCTTGAAGGGATAGATATCTGCGATGTAGATCCCGCGGCCGTAGGTCCCTATAGCCAGATCCCGTTCTCGCTTCTGGATATCAATATCCATGATGATCACATCCGGTGCGGAAGAGGACATCTCTGTCCATTCCTTGCCTGCGTCGATGCTGACAAAGAGACCGTAATCCGTGGCCAAATAAAGCACGTCGGCATTGTCCGGATCCTCCTCGATATCCCTGACCGGATTCATCATTCCCTGGCTGAGATCCTCCCAGGTCTTGCCCATATCACGGGTAACATAGATGTAGGAGGTATCTTCGTTATGAGTCCGGTACCCGGAATAGGTCACATAGCAGGTGTTGACATCATGAGCGGAAGGCTCCACATTCGATACCCAGCGGTCAAAGGGGATAAGGACTCCGGTGGCGGCTTTTTTCGCTTTTCCATTCTTTTCGTAAAAAGAATAGGTGATGTTGGTCCACGTTTTGCCCCCGTTCTTGCTCATCTGGAGGTTTCCATCATCTGTTCCCGCCCAGTATACGCCCGGCTCGACAGGAGATTCGGCAAAAGTATATATCGTGCCGTACTGGAGGTTGGTCTCTTTGGAAAGTTCGATCTTGTCCTTTTCGTTTCGGGAAAGGTCAGGGCTGATGGTGACCCAGGTGTCTTCATCTCCACGGCTGCGGGACATGTGCACGTGCTGGCTGCAGACATACACGATCCCGGGATTATGAGGAGACAGCACGAGAGGGGCATCCCACTGGTATCGCTGTGGCGGCTTGCCGGCGGCTCTTTCCTCATCCGTATTCCTCCGGCTTAAATTGATCATCTCTCCGGTTTTGAGGTTCATCCTTCGAGACCATCCGAACTGACTTTCGAAATAGATAAACTCCGGGTTCCACCAGTCTCGTTCAACATAGTATCCGTCCCCTGAGGGAAGGTAGATCCAATCCGCCGGGTAAACACCATAGCGGTTCCTGTTTCGCGACGGTCCCAGCCAGCAACCGTTGTCCTGGGTTCCTCCCATGACATTGTAGGGAACCTCGTTGTCAACCGAGATCTCATAGAACTGCTGGGCGCTGATGGTGTCTTTCTGAGACCAGTGCTTGCCTCCATCCCAAGTTTCGCTCACGCCTCCGTCATTGGCGTTGAGGATGTGCTCGGAATCAAGAGGATCGATCCAGATCCCTCTGGTATCCACATGGCACTTGTGCCGGCCGATCCATGGAGCATCCTGGAAAGTTTTTCCGCCATCCTTGGATTTCTTGACGACGACTTCCACTGCGTACAGGATCTGGTCATCATTGGGATCAACCTCGATCCGCCCGGAATACCCGGCTTCGATCCTGTTGACCTCCATGCTTCCTCCAAAGAGCTTGTATTCGGTCATCCTCTTCCAGGATTCACCCTGGTCCTCGCTGCGGTAGATGACGCCCGATTTGGTGACAGGCTCCATCTCCCGGAGTACATCAGCATACAGCATCTGCAGGATGTAGCGGTTGAAAGTCTGATAACGTTCTTTGCCCTGGGATATCTCTTTGGCTTTCTCTTCAAAAGAAGAAACCGCCTCAAGCATCTCCTCCTGATCCTTGTAGACCTTTTTGGCGGCCATGGCGGCTCTCTTGGATTTGATCCCGAGTTTATCCATCAATTCCGGATCCTTGGTGAGCGTGTTTGCATTCACCGCTAGATCCTTCACATCCTTGACCTTTTCCTCGTCAAACTTGACAAGTTTTTGAAAATCTTCGGTCAAAGCGATCTTTTCTGCATCTGTAACCACCCATTTGTCCTCTTTGAACTCGATCCCATCCGAGCCGTAGAAGAGGGCTTTCAGAAGGAAACCGTTCACTTCCGGCAGATCTTTCTGCTGTTCTTTTTCTCTTTTGGATGTCTTTTCGATCTCATCAATGATCTTTAGAGTGTCTTTGTTCTTGCTGTAAACATCTCTGGCCTTCTGATTGAACTCTGCAAGTTCGACAGTCAAGTTGTCCTGAAATTCTTTATCTTTAATCAAATCGTTAAACTTTTTCACCAGCTCTTCTTCGTTCTCAGCGCTGACAGGTTCTAGTTTCACAAGTTTCGCCAGAGGAGCCGGGATCTTATAAGAGGCGAACTTATTGAAGTAATAATCATCCTTGAACAAATTTCCTTCTCGGAAAAGATAATAGTTTTCACTTTCGTGAAATCCCAGATTCACTTCTTCATCCATCCGGACATAAACAATGTTCGGATCCTTGGGATAGATGGTGAGTCCATTCCATCCTGTTTCTATATCCAGGGGAAGCCCTTCTCTCAGTTTATTCCATGTCTCCCCGCCGTCTATAGATTTATATAAATGGTTTTCCGGTTGCCGGTCCAGAAAAGTCCAGGTCCTCCTGTATGTCTTATAGGCGGACGCGATGATGATATCGGAGTTTCCAGGATCGATGATAAAATCTCCGACACCCCTGTCTTTCAGGTCAAGAACCTGATTCCAGGTTTTGCCGCCATCCACGGTCTTGTACAGGCCTCTCTGGCAGTCCATCTCGTTGTCATAAAGTTTTCCTTCGACAGCGACATAGACGATATCCGGATTTTTATCATCGATCGCTATCTTGGGTATGAAATAACTTTGCTCCAATCCGATCTGCTCCCAAGTCCTGCCTCCGTTGGTGGATTTCCACATGCCGTTTCCATGGGCGCTGGATCGGGCATGAAGCGGTTCGCCTGTGCCGAGATAGACAATATCCGGATTAGAAGGCGCTACTTCAACATTGCCCATGCTCTGGTTTCCATACTTCTCGAAAACAGGTTTAAAAAACGTTCCGCTGTCTTCCGTTTTGAACAATCCTCCTGAAGCGGTGGCCACATAGTACACTTTGCTCTGTCCTCTGGGCACGGCAAAATCAGTGAACCTCCCAGAAAACGTCCAGGGGCCAATATGCCTCCAGCTGAAGACATTCAGGTTTTTGGTGGATATCGGATCATCCGCGGCAGGCTCGTCCGCACCGGCAAAAATTATGGAAATTCCTAAAAATCCGATAAAAAGGATACTCAGTAAAACTCGTTTCATTCTAACCTCCGATTTGGTATTGATTATATTTATCATGAATCATCCAGAAAAAAATCTCATTTATGAGGTGTTTTCCGATTGTGTCATTTTAGAGGACGCCAGAGCCTTTTTCAAATACTTTCCTGTATATGAGTGTCCTTTTCCGGCAACTTCCTCTGGCGTGCCTTCCGCTACGATCCAGCCGCCTTTCTCTCCTCCGTCAGGACCCAGGTCGATGATGTGGTCTGAAACCTTCAGCACCTCCATGTTGTGTTCGATGATAACCATGGTGTTACCCAGGTCAACCAGTTCGGCCAGGACCTCGAGGAGTTTACGGACATCATCAAAGTGAAGACCGGTGGTGGGCTCATCCAGAAGATAAAGCGTGCGGCCGGTGTTTTTACGGCTCAATTCTTTGGCCAGTTTTATTCTCTGCGCTTCTCCCCCGGATAGGGTGGGCGCAGGCTGACCCAAGCGGATATATCCGAGCCCCACCTTCTTCAAAACACCGAGTTTTCTCTTGAGCGGGGGGTGAGCCTTCAAGATCTCATAGGCTTCATCCACGGTCATATCCAGAAAATCGGAGATATTTTTTCCTTTGTACAGGACCGCCAGGGTCTCCTTGTTATACCTTTTGCCTGAACAGCGGTCGCATGTCACAAAAACATCCGGCAGGAAATGCATCTCGATCTTTCTCAATCCGGCTCCCTGGCACTCCTCGCATCGGCCACCTTTGATATTGAAGCTGAACCTCCCGGCGGCGTAGCCCCGGATGCGCGACTCTTGAGCCATGGCGAAAAGCTGCCGCAGCGAGGTGAAAAGACTTGTATACGTGGAAGGATTCGAACGGGGAGTCCGTCCGATCGGTTTCTGGTCCACAGATATGACTTTATCGATCTTCTCGACTCCCAGGATCTCTTTATGCCTGCCGGCCTTTGACTTGCTCTTATAGAAAATGTTCGAGAGGCTCTTGAAGACAATATCATAGACAAGCGTGCTCTTTCCCGAACCGGAAACACCGCTGACGACCGTCATCGCCCCCAGCGGTATCCTCACATCGATATCCTTCAAGTTATGCTCTGCCGCGCCGAGCACTGTCAGCCAGCCTTCATTCCCACGCCTTGTTTGAGGAACCGTGATCTGTTTTTCCCCTGTCAAGTATTTCGCCGTTAAGGATACAGGGGATTCGATGATCTTTTTCAGCTCTCCCTCGGTCACCTTGTATCCGCCTCCCTCACCTGCCCCAGGACCGAGATCGAGCACAAAATCAGCCGCTCGTATTGTCTGCTCGTCATGCTCGACGACAACGACTGAATTCCCGTCGTCCCGAATCTCCTTGAGCAGCGAGATCAGCATGTGGTTGTCTTTCTGATGAAGCCCGATGGTAGGTTCATCCAGGACATAGAGGATACCCCTCAATCTCGAGCCCATCTGCGCTGCCAGGCGTACCCGCCGCGCTTCTCCTCCGGACAGGCTGGAAGCTTTCCGGGTCAGCTGAAGATAGGACATGCCAAGCTCGCCCATGATCTTCAATCTCGACATGATCTCTTTCCGGATCGGCAGAGCGATCTTCTCGATAGACGCCGGAAATATCATTCCTGTCATTTCTTTATAAAGCAGGCTGATTGGAAGAGAGGACCATTCAAAAATATTTTTTCCGCCGACTTCTACGGCCAGGCTTTCCTTTCTGAGGCGGCCCCCTTCACAATGGGGACACGTCTCATCGGTCACCTCAGGTTCTCCCCAATGATTGACCACAGTTTTCAAACCAACACCGTGACACTCCAGGCATGCGCCGTAGGGGCTGTTGAAAGAAAAGGAGCGCGGCTCCAATTCGGGAAGGCTGATACCGCAATAAGGACAAAGCAGGCTGAGTGAAAAACGGGTCTCCTGGTCGTCTTTCTCCAGGACGAGAAGGTCGCCTTTTCCCATCTCAAGTGCCTTTTCAACAGCTTCCTTGATGCGTTTTCCCTCAGAAGGTTTCAGGGTCACCGTATCTATAAGGATCTCGATGTTGTGCGGTTTTGTTCTTTCCAGGATGATCTCCTGGTCCAGCTCCTCGAATTTCCCGTCGATCCGTGCGCGGAGGAATCCTTTCTTCCGGTATCTTTCCAGAAGACGGTGGTGTTCCCCTTTCCGTCCTTTGACCACAGGCGCCAGGATACGGATGTTCTCTCCTGAGGAAACCCGGGCCATTCTGTCGTAGATCTGCTGTTGAGTCTGCGATTCAACTTTTCGTCCACACTGAGAGCAGTGGGGGATACCGACCTTGGCGAAGAGCAGGCGTAAAAAATCATAGGTCTCCGTGATGGTGCCGACCGTCGATCTTGGATTCAGCGATATGGTTTTCTGATCGATGGAAATGGAGGGGGAAATACCATGGATGGATTCCACGTCCGGCTTTTCCATCTGCTCGATATACTGACGGGCATAGGCCGACATGCATTCAATATAACGCCGCTGTCCCTCGGCGAAAAGTGTATCAAAAGCAAGAGATGATTTTCCCGAACCGCTGGGTCCGGTGACAACGATCATGCTGTTGCGCGGAAGGCTGAGATCGATCTTTTTGAGGTTGTGCTGGGCCGCTTTTTTTACGGTGATAAACCTGAGCATGACCGTTTATTCTAACACAAAAAAGAGAGGATGGAATACCGGCATCTGTTTCAGGAAACACCTCAAATTCTATTGAAGATATTTAGGGAAAACTAATTTGTTGAGGGGCTATTTCCTTCCCTTCCTCGCTAAAACCCTCCCACCCACCTCCATTAGCTTCGGATGAGCAGGAAACGGCACTACATTATCGTTGGGCAAGAATTTTCCTTCATCTAAGAAATAAAGATAATCCTTTTAATATGAACGCTCAATAGACTAACTTCAAAGGATTTCATAAATCTTTCAAGCTTGTTAGTATCATGAAAGATATGTTAAATTAACTTTCCTACCAAACCCATGAAGACATCAAAGATCAAGACCTTGTCCGAATTAGCTTCCCTCCGAACCCGATGGAAAGAGGAAGAGAAAAAAGTCGTTTTGACCAACGGTTGCTTCGATATTCTGCACATTGGTCACGTCCATCTTTTCGGAGAGGCTAAACGCCTGGGGGATATCCTGCTCGTGGCAGTCAACACCGATGACACCCTTCGTATCTTGAAAGGCCCGTCCCGGCCGATTTTTCCCCTACGCGAAAGACTCGAAATCCTGGAAGCAGTTGAGCACATAGATTACTTGCTGTCATTTTCGGAAGAAACTCCTCAGAGGATCATTTCCGTCCTCGTTCCGGATGTCTTGGTAAAAGGAGGCGATTGGGAACCGGAATATGTGGTTGGGAAAAAAGAGGTCGAAGAATCAGGAGGACGGGTTGTCATCGTCCCCTTTCTCAAGGGACATTCAAGTTCAGATATCATCGAGAAGATCGTCAGATAGGGGGTCGGACCGCAGGAATTTATTTTATATCAATAACTTAACTTATTTATTACACCCTAAAACAGCCTTAAATGAGATTTCCACAGGGATAAAAACGCGTTTAAGGATTAAAGAGAGTATGTTAAAAGTCAATTTCGCTTAGAGCTCATTTTGACCCCCCTAAAATGGGCTCTAAGACCTAAAAATGACCCTTAATTTATAGTTATCTTGTTTATAATAATATATTTACTGAGGGTCCGACCCCCTATTTATTAATGTTTTTTTAGATGAGCGTTGACGCTCGAACTAAAAAAAAATATCATGGAATTGGGCGCATCGGGCTTGCATAGACCGGACAGCATTATGTCAGAGCAGAACAAATTAAGAAAATCCGTTGACGCTCTTGTCAGCCTGGGGGAAAAAACAGGGTCCATCACAGCCGTCAAGCACATCCCTCCTCAAGAAGGCCGGTACGAAGAATACCCAAAAGACGTCCAGCCCGCTCTCATTGATGCCCTGCAAAAAAAAGGGTTCTCCCGACTCTATACCCACCAGCATTCCTCCTGGAACCACATCCAAAAAAAGAAAAATATCGTTGTCGTAACACCAACGGCTTCGGGAAAGACCCTTTGCTACAACCTTCCGGTCCTTGATTCCATCCTAAAGGAGCCCTCAACCCGGGCTATCTATCTCTTTCCGACAAAAGCACTAGCGCAGGACCAGAGAGCCGAGCTGGATGAGACCATCAAGCTCCTTCCCGGGGAGATCCGGATCTTCACCTATGACGGCGACACTCCCCAGGATGCCAGAAAAGCGATCCGGGCCCGGGGGCACATTATCCTGACCAATCCCGACATGCTCCATACGGGCATCATGCCTCACCACACGAAGTGGATAAAACTGTTCGAAAACCTGAAATACATCGTCATAGACGAGCTCCACAACTACCGGGGGATATTCGGAAGCCATTTGGCAAATATCCTCAGGCGGTTAAAAAGGATCACCCAGTTCTACGGCTCTTCCCCTCAATTCATCCTCTGCACGGCCACCATCGCCAACCCGGATGAAATTGCGGAAAGGATGATCGAAGAACCGGTAGAGCTGGTAGACGACAACGGAGCTCCTAGAGGAGAAAAATTTTTCGTTTTTTACAATCCCCCGGTCGTCAACAAATTCCTGGGGATCAGGCGCTCCTATGTCAACGAGTCCAGGAGAGTATCCAGGCTCTTTCTTGAAAACGATCTCCAGACGATCGTATTCGCCCAGAGCCGCCTGATCACAGAAGTCCTGCTCACCTATCTCAAGCAGGACATCGAAAAAACGATCCCCAAAGAAGGATTGATCCGCGGCTACCGGGGAGGGTATCTTCCACTCAGACGGCGGGAAATAGAAAAAGGTCTCCGCGACAACAAGATCAAAGGAGTCGTCTCCACCAATGCTCTCGAACTGGGGATCGACATCGGCAGTCTGGACGTGGCCGTCATGGCAGGATATCCCGGCAACATCGCCAGCACCTGGCAGAGAGCCGGACGGGCAGGCCGGAAAACAGGCTCATCGGCTGCGATCCTGGTCTCCAACAGCTCCCCTCTGGATCAATTTATTGTCAATAATCCCGAATATTTCTTCTCCAAGAGCCCGGAAAAAGCTCTCATCAATCCTGATAATCTCTCCATTCTTATCAGTCACATCGAGTGCGCGGCTTTTGAGCTTCCCTTTGTGGAAGGAGAAAAGTTCGGCCGGGCCGACATAGCAGAGATCCTCAAATTCCTGGAGGATGAAAAACTCGTTCACCACTCCAAAGACAAATGGTTCTGGACATCGGACGTCTATCCGGCAGACGGAGTAAGTCTCAGGAGCATCAGCTCGGATAACTTCGTCGTGGTGGATACGACCGATAAAACAAAGGCCATCGCCGAGGTCGATTTCAGTACGGCATTGACCGCGCTCCATCCTAAAGCCATCTACATCCGCGAGGGAGAACAATACTACGTGGAGAAGCTGGACTTCCAGCAGAGAAAAGCATATGTCAAAAAGACGGATATCGACTACTACACGGATGCCATCGATTACACAAAGATAAAGATCCTCGATATCTTTGACTCCAATCCGCTCCATACCTCGAAGATCTCCCACGGGGAGGTGCATGTTGCCACCCAGGTGGTGGGTTTTAAAAAAATCAAGTTTCATACCATGGAGAATGTAGGGGCCGGGGATCTGAGCCTTCCCCAGAACGAAATGCACACCACAGCGTATTGGCTGACCATCCCTTCGGATGTTTTTCATTCCCTTCCTTTCTCTTCGGAGGAAAAGATTAACGGGCTGTTCGGACTTGCCTACTGCATGCATCACGTATCGCCCCTCTTCATGATGTGCGACTTCAGGGATGTGGGCGTTTCAGTCGGAGACAACTCAACGGGGAAATCCATTCCTCCCCAGGATATCCGCCGGAGGATCATGAAGGATGAGGACATGGATGCCTTCTCAGATATAGAGTTCGAGCCGAATATTTTCATATATGATAATTTCCCGGGGGGAATCGGCTTGAGTCCATCTCTTTTCGATCTTGAGGACAGGCTCCTCTTGCAGTGCCAGAAAACTATAAAAGCTTGCCCTTGCCAGGAAGGCTGCCCCTCATGTGTTGGTCCGACCAAAGCAAGCGGGAAACAAGCCAAGCAGGTCGCTCTTCATTTGCTTGAGATGGTGCTGGCCCGTTCCTGATCAAGTCACTATTATCAAAGAATTCTAACTTTGTAGAGACAACAATAAATGGAAGCATGCTTGAAGCTTTATCTTTCGTTACTCACAATTACAGCAAGATTGACTCGTGAATGATTTCGGGGATACCTTTTTCCTTCATATACTTGGAAAACCTCTGATAAGATCGACTATTATTTTATTCAGGAAGTTTCAAAACCCAAGACATGGATTCTATCTCCCCCCCTTGATTTTAACTAGGCAGGGTATAAATTAACACACGCAAATATGTGACAGATTCTGTTGATTTACACTGAAGTTGCTGAAACGAGGCCAAACGGGTTACAAAGAAAAATCAGAGAATTAAGGTGTCTAGGAAGCAGGGCATCAAATCCCGATTCCCTAATCTTGAGTCATGCCCCGGGCTAAGTGTTGCTCACTCAAAATTTCCATTTCCTTCAAACTGTAATCCCTTGAACTTATTCTGTCTCATGGCTTCATACACCACCACAGCCGCGGCGCTGGCAAGATTGAGGGAGCGTGCTTCCTCTCTCATGGGCAGACGGACGCATCTCTCCCGGTATTCTTTAAGGATATCTTGAGGCAGACCTTCTGTCTCTTTCCCGAAAACAAGAAAGACCCGGCCCGAATAATCGGCTGTCTCGTATGACTTGCGCGCTTTTTTGGTGACAAAAAAATGATTCCCGTCAGGAAAAGCGGAGAGGAATGCACGGATTCCTTCATGATATTGAACCTCGACCAAAGACCAATAATCCAGACCTGCTCTTTTCAGACTCCGGTCATCTATCCGAAATCCTAACGGTCTAATAAGATGAAGCTGCGCTCCTACCGCAGCGCATGTCCGGGCAATGTTCCCGGTGTTCTGCGGGATCCTGGGTTCGAACAAAACGACGTTAATACTGAACATGGCTTCCTCCGAAATTCATTTTAAATAAAAACTTGTTTTCTTCAAAATCATATCTCCTGAATTTCGGGGTTACTTTACTTAATTCAGAAGTATTCTCTTATTGTCATATGTCCAACAATTGAGTGTATGTTTGGAACATCTTAATTCAAAATAATTCCATGATCGGTGTATATTCAAAATTTAATTAGTAAAGTATCCCCAAAATTCATCCCCAAAATACACTCAATTGTTGCATCCTCCTGAAAAATTAAATACAATTTTTAGCTAGAATGATTATTTCAGTCCCATCTGCCATTAGGAGGCATTCATGATATTCAACAAAAAAAATGTATGTTCTGGAATTTTTATTTGTTTTTTTGTACTCATCATTCTATCCATGGGAACACCGCTTCAAGCAAAAAAAGAAAAGGCTCCTCAAAGGATCGAGTCCACTGATCCTTCCATGCGGATAAGCGGCTACGAAGAACATCTCAAAATGGAAAAAGAATCCTCATTCACCAAACTGAAATGGAGGCACCTCGGTCCGACAAACGTCTCAGGAAGGTGCACGGATATCGCAGTTCTCACGCCCCGCGGAAAAACCTATACAATCTATGTAGGAAGCGCATCGGGTGGGGTATGGAAAACAGAGAACGAAGGAACGACTTGGATCCCTGTTTTCGAGAAAGCTCCTTCTACCTCTATCGGGGACATTGCCATTGCGCCCTCTGATCCGGAAATTGTGTGGGTGGGAACAGGAGAAGCCAACATATTCCGCAGCTCCCAGGCCGGAATCGGCATATATAAATCAACAGACGGAGGAAAGACCTGGGAACACAAAGGGCTGGCCGACACCAACACCATCGCCCGGATCGTGATCCACCCCAAAGATCCGGATACCGTCTATGTGGCTGCCTCAGGTCATGAATGGACGGACAATGAAGAACGCGGTGTTTACAAGACCACAGACGGCGGCGAGACCTGGGAAAAGATCCTTTACAAGAATGAACAAACAGGCGCCATCGATCTTGTCATGGATCCCTCGGATTCAAATATCCTCTATGCAGCTCTGTGGCAGAGAATCCGGGAAAAATGGAACGATCCCCGCAATATGGATGGTTATTCAGGAAGCGGTGTTTACAAGACCACAGACGGCGGCGAGACCTGGAAAGAGATCAACCAGGGCTTCCCTTCAGCTCGAAACAGAGGTAGGATCGGCATCGACATCTGTCTGGCCAATCCAAACATCCTCTATGCGCTGGTGGATAACTACGAAATCTCGCGGGAAGTCACAGAAGAAGATCTTGCCAATCCCTACGGTGTTCCCTCCTGCGGCTTCATAAAGGGAGCAACCGTCTACAGATCCGACGATAAAGGAGAAACCTGGACTCAAGTCAGCGGATTGACAGAAGAAACACAGAAATACATGGAGCGCCATTCTTCCACTTATGGATGGGTCTTCGGGCAGATCCGGGTCGATCCCAGCGACGAAAACACTATCTACACCATGGGAATAGCCCTCCATGTTTCCAATGACGGAGGCAAGACATTCCGGCCCCTGCGAGGTATGCACGTCGATCACCATGGCCTCTGGATCGATCCCGACAATTCCCAATATCTGGTCAATGTCAACGACGGCGGTATCGTGATTTCCTACGATGGAGGAAAGACCTGGCGGCAATTTCTCCATAACCTCCCTGTCTGCCAGTTTTTCAACATCAATTACGACATGGACACCCCGTTCCATGTCTACGGTTCTATGCAGGACCACGGCAGTTTCAGAGGAGTGGTGGATATCAGCCAAGGAAGGGCCGGCATTAAAGCCGTCGATTTCGAAAAAGCACCCGGCGGTGAGGGATGCAGCCATGCCATAGATCCGACCGATCCGGACATCGTTTACTCAGCCGGCTTCTACGGCCAAATCACCCGCACGGATCTTGGAAAACCCAGGGCAGAGGGTACAAAACTCATTCTTCCCAGGACTTTTAAGAACGAGCCGAAGCTCCGGGGGCAGTGGGTAGCACCCTTTATTATCTCCCCTCAAAACCACACAACCATCTACCTCGGCATGCAGTATCTCTTTCATTCGACTAACCGCGGGGACACCTGGGAAAAGATCAGCCCTGACCTGACCCGCAACCTTTCCTCTGAACTTGGAGATATACCCTACCAGACCATATTCTCCATATCAGAATCCCCTCTCAAACACGGGCTCATCTATGCCGGAACGGATGACGGCAAAGTCCACCTGACAAAAGACGGCGGGCAGAGCTGGAAAACCATCATGAAAGGACTTCCCTATCAGAAATGGGTGTCCAAGATCACTGCTTCTGCCTATGATCTCAGCACGGTCTATATGACGCAGAACGGAAAAAGAGACGATGATTTCAACGTATATATCTGGAAATCGACAGATCTCGGTGAAAACTGGCAGGACATCTCCGGCAACATCCCTGTTGGACCTGTCAATGTCATCCGGGAAGATCCCTTTGACAAGGACATTCTCTACGTCGGGACGGATATCGGCGTTTATGTCTCCAAAGATGGAGGGCAGACCTGGGAAGTGCTTGGGAGAGGACTCCCTTCAGCCTATGTCCTGGACCTTGTCATACACCCACGTGACAATATACTGGTCATTGCCACCCACGGCAGAGGTATGTGGGTTTTAAACGCCAAGAGGATCAATAAGGGAAAACGGACGTATTACTGATCTCGGCGATTAAGTCGTAAAAAGATTTTTTTCGGGAGGTCGTTTACTCAAAAGGCAAACGATCATTTATTTTTGATATTTGCCAGGTGCTTTTCCTCGCCCATGACGACCAGCGTGTCGCTGTCTTTGATCACGAAATCCGCTTTCGGGATGTAAGTGGTCTTTTCAGGGATGATCTCTTTTACAGCGATAACCTGGATTTCATATTTGTTTCTCAGGTCAAGTTCCCTGAGACTCTTCCCGATGAACTTTTCGGGGGGCGCGATCTCATGGATCTTGATTCCCGAGATAAGAGGAAGGTATTCCAGAATATTCGGATCCAGCAAGCGGGCGGCGGTTTTGACAGCCATGTCCTTTTCAGGAAAGATCACCTCTGTCGCCCCGACAGATTCCAGGATCTTGGCATGGTCTTCGTTCAGTGCCTTGGCTACGATCCTTTCGGCACCCAGCTCGTGAAGATAGAGCACAGTCAGGATGGACGATTCCATCTCCGGGCCTAAACTGACCACCACCGCATCCATATCCTTGATCCCGAGCGCTTGAAGGTTTTCTTTGCTGGCGGCATCTGAACTAACAGCATGAGAGACAAATGTTTTGACCTTCTCGACTTTTTCCTTGTCCCTGTCCACTGCCAGGACTTCAGCCCCTTTTTCATAGAGATTCATAGCGATACTCAACCCAAAACTGCCTAATCCGATGACGGTAAGTTTCATTGTTTTCCCCTTACGAACTCATGGAAAAAGCGGCACTAAATCCCATTTCATGTTTCATTCTGGTTGCGCTCATTCTATCCTATCATTACGCTTTCTTCAACATACTCGAACCGACCGAAAGCCTTCTCCCGGCTGAACGCGTACAGCAAGGTCAAAGGCCCGATCCTCCCCATATACATGGTCACAATGAGAATCAGCTTGCCTATTGTTCCCAGTTTTGGTGTTATTCCGAGAGAAAGCCCAACCGTCCCGAAGGCGGAAAAAACCTCGAACAAAATCTCTTTCATCCCGAATTCGGGTTCCACCAGGAACAGCCCTAAAGATGCGGCTCCGATAATGACTATCGCCAGGGTAACCAGAGTAAAAGCTTTCAAGACGAGCGATTGGGAAAGTGTGCGCTTGAAAAGGCTTACAGTCTCCCTTGCTCTGATCTTTGATTTCAAAAAGGCAAGGATAACGCCGATAGTGCTGGTCTTGACACCTCCACCTGTGGAACCAGGGGAAGCACCGATGAACATTAAGAGTATTAAAAAAAATGCCCCTGGAAGGCTCACGGCGGCCAAGTTTATGGTATTGAATCCCGCGGTTCTGGAAGTAACCACCTGGAAAAGAGATCCCAGGATCTTGTCCTTGAACGCCATTCCTGCCAATCCCTGATTCCATTCGAGAACCAGCAAAAGCCCCCAGGAAAAGAAGATAAGGATCAAAGTGAGAGAAAGAACCATTTTCGCATGAAGGGACATTTGAAAACGTTTTTTCTTAAGAAAGGCGGGCAGGCTTTTAGAGCACTCATGAAGAACCAGAAAACCCAGTCCACCCAGGATGATCAACAACATGAGAATGACGTTCATCCACACATCGGACTGGAATGACACAAAACTATCGCTGAAGAGGGTGAATCCGGCATTGCAGAAAGCTGAGATGGAATGAAAGACAGAATGGAAGACAGCTTTTCCAAAGGGAACGGTCTTGCTCCAATGAAGAAAAAACAACAAGGCTCCTGCAAGTTCGATAGACAAAGCATAAAGGAAGATCCGCTTGATCAATCCTTTCACGTTCTCTATCCCCGAATGGTGGAAACCCTCCTGAATGATAATTCTGTCCTTGATCGAAACACTCTTCCCGGCGACAAGAAGGACGAGGGTGGAAAATGTCATAATGCCCAATCCGCCCAGCTGGAAAAGTGCCAAAATGATGATCTGGCCTACAGATGAAAAATGGGCTGCTGTATCCTGAACGACAAGACCGGTAACGCAAACAGCGGATGTCGATCGAAACAGGGCATCGATGAAGGAAATATGCCCGTCCCGCATGCTGAAAGGCATCAGAAGAAGAATTGTTCCGAGCCCGATGGCTGAAAGAAAAGTCACAGCCAAGATCTGGGCAGGCTTGAACCTCCACGTTCTTCGAATCATCTTCTCCTCTAAAAACCGGGATATTCACTCTAATCCTTCCTCATCATGAAGTCAATCCTGTTCCACCCAGCCTTTGGAAGGAACAGATATCGTTCTTACTCCTCCTCCGATCCCCCAACCGCCCTCCCTCCCTTTCCCTTAAAAGGAAACCGAGCGGGCACGGTTCCTCTACGGAGTAGAGGCAAATAGCATATTTCAAGTAAAGTTCTACGAGATCAATTTTATTACCCTCGGCGGAGGCCAGTGGATTTAAATAAACCGTGAGCAGGGCCGAATGGGCATGGTTCTTCTCCGCAGGTTAAATATCCGGCCTTTTTCAAGCAAGATCCTATAAGATTTAACTCTTTCCCCTTGGCGAAGGCCAGTGAATCTTAAAAGCCGTATGGAAGGCCGAGCGGGCATGGTTCTTCTACGGAGTAGAGGCAAATAGCATATTTCAAGT
>Ga0255055_10001023_pt1 | contig 21196 bp, 17 predicted proteins | sample JV7_2_27_MG_FD_188633 | JGI IMG/M metagenome (GOLD analysis project Ga0255055, IMG submission 188633) | Seawater microbial communities from Jervis Inlet, British Columbia, Canada - JV7_2_27 | ecosystem: Environmental > Aquatic > Marine > Inlet | place: Canada: British Columbia | collected...
CAGATTATAGCCTAACTTATTTAAATGAGATCAAAGAGATGAGCAATGCAGAGTTATATAAATCCTCGTTTTCGCTGCTGTTGCACATTAAATCCATTAATAAACCATTCTGATCTTATTTTTTTTCCAAATATTAAGGAAATAATATTATTTATTCGTCATCAATTAAGCCGTTAATACCATCAAAGCATTAATACTCTTTATTTATAAGTGATCCGACGAAATAAGAATAATAGATAAACGTTAAAAGCTATGAATTTTACACAAAGGGTTGAGAAAGATGAAAATTATAACAATTAACCTACCTGAAAAATATCTAGAAGCAATTCAAACTCTAAATGATTTAGGAGTATACCCGAGTCGAAGTGAGGCTATAAGAACCGCACTGAGCGAATTCTTGGGAGATGAACTTAAAATGTTCGAAAATTTAGATGAAGAAACTTTTAAAATGCTTGTTAGGAGCAATCAAAAAAATAGATAATAATTTTTTTTTTATTCTAAAATTTATATTAATCTACGTTAACAGGCACTTTGCATTTATTGCACCTTTTTGCCCCACGAAATAGTTGGTTTCCACATTCTGGGCAGTGATATCTATTCATTTCTGCTTCAACATATTTTTCGGTTCCGTGTTCGCGCCAAAATGGAATTGCTCGAAGAATTACTTTTTTGCCAACAGGGATGGGAAAGTTATCAATAAACTTACATGGAAATTCTTCGCATTGGTAACAACCATCAATATTCTTTTCTTTGCAACACTTCTTGACCGGACACGACCTACAAACTGGAAAAACAGTACCCTCGGATAGACAACCTGTGCAAGCTATATCGTCTACATTTTTCACAAAAGCTTTATATACTGGTAACAACTTCTCTTTAAACTTTACGTTGTTACTTTTATGGGCAATATGTATCGAACACACCCCACACCATAAACCACAAGGAGCTAACAACTCTTTTTTTACTTCAACCATAATCTACCGCAATTAAATATTATTTAAAAACTATTTTTTTGATTTTAATAACGATAATAGCTCTGTTCGATCAAAGTAGACTTCATTTCGGATAATTAAGTCGCTTTCAAATTCTAATATGTCCATCCCATATTCTATTATCTCTTCAGATTTAACTGGTATCGTCGCTTTCCATTTTATTATGAAACCTTTTTCAGTAGGATAAGCTTCAATCATTCGCCATATCCATTTTGGATTAGCAGCCAATATTTTTTTAAAATAGGGAAATAAGTTATCATGTCCCTTTAATCCTTTAGGATATGCAGGATCTTGATAAAATGCAGTTTTTGAGTAGAAAGAAATGAGTTTTTCAGGATTATTTCCAGTCCATGATGCTAACCAATTTTGGCAAAAATTTATGATGTCTTTCATTTCCATGTAAATTACCATCGATTCACATAATAATAGATAACTAATTTAAAATATCGTTATTAAAATATAAAAAATATTAATTTTTGATAAAGAATTATATTTAGACATAACATATTAACATTAAAAAAGAACTTTGGTTAAATTAAACTCAATCATGAAGGTTGCACGATATTATAACAACAACGATGTGAGAATTGATGAAATACCTAAACCAACGATTGGTCCGGGAGAGTTATTGGTGAAGGTTAAAAAATCTGGAATTTGCGGATCTGATGTTTTAGAGTATTATAGATTTGCTAAAATGAAGAAACTTGGTGTAGATAATTTAATTCTTGGGCATGAAATCGCCGGTGATATAGTTGAAGTGGGAGACGGTGTTAAAGGGTATAAAATTGGAGATAGAGTTTTCGTTTCACATCACGTACCATGTTTCGATTGTTATTACTGCAATCACGGACATCATACAGCATGTGATCTTCTCCATAACACAAATTTTGATCCTGGAGGTTTTGCCGAATACATTAGAATACCTAAAATAAATATTGAAAAAAAGGGCGTTTTTGTGTTAGATAAGTCCGTTTCCTATGAAGATGGAGTTCTCATTGAACCATTTGGCTGTGTTTGTAGAGCTCAAAGATTAGCAAATGTAGGGAAAGGATTAACAGTCTTAATATTAGGAAGTGGAGTATCTGGAATCTTGCACGTTCAATTAGCAAAACTTAGAGGGGCAAAAAAAGTCTTTGCAACCGATATAAACGATTATAGATTGAAGAAAATCCAAGATTTTGGAGCGGATGAAATTTTTCACGCAAACGAGGATATTCCTTCGAAACTTCTAGAAACCAATGATAATAAATTAGCTGACATTGTTATTGTATGCACTGGGGCTTTATCGGCAGCGAAGCAGGCTTTAAATTGTATAGCACCGGGAGGTACTGTGATATTCTTTGCAGTCCCAGGACCTGGTGTCAATTTAGAAGTTCCAATAAACGATTATTGGAGGAATGAAATAACAATCACAACCTCATACGGCGCTGCGCCTGAAGATCTCCAAGAGTCATATGTGTGGATATTGTCAAAAAAAATTAATGTTACAGAGTTAATTACTCATCGATTTCCTATAGATCAAGTAGAAGAAGCATTCAAAATTGTTAATGAGGCTACTGAGTCTCTTAAGGTTGTAATTGAACCTGATAAATAACTCCTAACCAAATTACTAATTAAGATATTCACTTCGTTCGACATGCTTACGAATTATTCCAGATTCCCAAAAATTATAAATTTCCAATAAAAAACCCTCCATTTTCCTTTTTGGAAAGAAAATGTCTAAATTAAGTAAATATTTTATCGTATCAATAGATTTATTTGTCAATTTATGAGACTTGATTGCGTTATCAACAAGTTTTTGATTTTTCGCGATTTTTCCTCTCATATAAATAAATGGAGCTTTATCGGGGCTTTTTATAATATAAGAATGGCTTGATGTTAAGAAATTAGCCCTCTCTAGGAAAATTAACTCTGTTTGCGTAATATCTATTAGATATTGTTCAATTGAACATTCTTTAAATCCGTACCATGGACCAAATCCATCTTTTTCAGGTCTATTTTTATCAAATCCTAAGCAGCTTATGTGAAATAATCTTTCTTCAGGAATCAAAAAGCCTACATGAGCTTTGGAATGACTTAATAATGGAATCGTTTCAATTATAAGGTCTTCAAATTTAAAGGTATAACCTGGTTTGAAAGAAGATACATTTTGGCATTTTCTATAACCATTTTTTTCGGCAAATTCCTTAACAACCGAAAATTCCATCGCATCAATGAAACCAAATCCCTTATAAAAATTATGAAGCTCTAATAAATATGTGTGCTCCGGAAAAGGAGCGTGAATTTTAGCTCCAAGTGTCTCCCACTGATTGACATGTGCTATATGATCCATATGTCCATGTGAGCATATATAGTTCGTAAAAGGACCGTAAATCTCGTCTAATTTATCTATAAGATGAGGCTCCACATTTAAATCTAACACGATAGAACTATCATTTCTCCTTTTTTTCGGCAAAATAATAATACCGTCACTACAAGAGAAATAAAACGGGGGTTTTTTCTGATGAACAAGTAATATATCTTCTGTTAACTTCCTAATCTCTAAATTATCTATTTTTGAAGTAGTCATTGAATAAAAAAAAAGTATATAATCTAATTAAACCTAATATCTAAAAAATTATAACCCTATTGGACCATCGTGATAAATGCCATAAGCCTCATCCACAGAGGCGTTCTCGTGGACTATAGCTCTCACTGCTTTAATCATTCCGATAGGTTTATCTGATTGGAAAATATTCCTTCCCATGTCAACCCCTACGGCTCCCGCATTGATGGCGTTTTTAGCCATTTGTAAGGCATCCTTTTCAGGTAATTTTTTCCCACCAGCAATAACAACTGGTACGGGACAAATACTCGTAACATTTTCAAAATCGTCGCAATAATATGTCTTTACAAATGTAGCTCCTAACTCAGCAGCCATTCTACTTGCCATACCTAAATATCTGTAATCTCTTACCATTTCCCTACCAACGGCAGTGACTGCTAATGCTGGGATGCCATATTCTTGCCCCCAATTAACTAATTTAGACAAATTCATTAAACTCTGTTTTTCAAACTCGCCTCCAACGAAAATTGAGCACGTTATGGCTGAAACATTTAACCTTATTGCATCTTCAATCGTAACGTTAATTTCTTCGTTCGATAGCTCCTTTAGCATACTAGCTCCTGCTGATACTCTTAGAACTATTGGAACATCGACGTCAGCAGAAACACAACTTCTCAGCATCCCTCTGGTTAACATTAAAGCGTCAGCGTATTGAAATAAAGGGTTCAAATCTCCAAAACACTTAAGAGACCCCGGAATATTACCAAAGTATCCATGATCGACAGCAAGCATCACACATCGTCCAGACTTAGGTTTGATTATTCTTGCTAATCGATTTTGCATTCCCCAATCCATATATTCTTCACTTCTAATAATAATTAATAAATGTGTAGTATTGTTTAATTATTGAAATAATTAATTCATTATCTTTTTTGTACTTTACCTAATTCAGGGTAAAATCTTAAAAATAGTTTTTCAGGCCTTAGGATTCTAAATTTCCTCTTAGCGATGAATTTTGTTAATTTTTAATCTTTCTACCTACTTCCTTTGAAATCCTTCTGGTTATGAATTCTTTTATTGATATGATTCGATTTTTATTAATCGTAGATACTATCAGGTTCTCTTTAAACTTCTTAATTAATTCCTTTTCACTAATACTCCTAACATTTTCCAGAAGGCTTTGTGTAAATTCTACATCGCTGATAAATTGGTTAATATATTGAGCTAAGCATTGTAATTGCTCACTTTTATCCTTTTTACCTAGTGCTTTGCTTAAAATTGACTTCTCAAAGTCAATTTGTACCCGCCAAGGTACTTGAATGACTAATTTTCGATTATTTATTAAAAATGCGTCAGTGTGTTCTTTTTTAATAGTTGAATAATAATAATTAGGATTAGGAAACACATAAGAGTCAAATTCTTCGTCCTTTATGGCTTTTGTAGTTTGATATTTCGGGGGAATTAGATCATCAAACAATTCGTTTAATTGCCCGATGTCAAGGAAAAACTCTTCGCTTCTTATGATAGAAGACGGGTAATCGAATAATTTAGCATGTATAAAACCAGCGACACAATTAAATCCGAATGCATCTATAAGTTCATCCAAAGTCAGATCAATTAAATCTCCCGGATGTTCTTCTTTATGGTCTAATGACACAGAAGCGTCTATTATATCATATCCAATTACTTGACCTTTAGTAGAGATAAAAACTATAAAATTGTGATCTTTACATACCGCCCCTTGAGGTACTTTAATCTTGACCGTTCCAAACTTTTTTTGGAGAAACAATGAATCCGGAACAGATATTTCTTTCTCAATTCCACATTTTGGGCAAGAAATATCAAATTGTTTTAATTTTTTGCTTTCCATCATCTCTATAAAGCCATTTTGTAATGCTATCTCGATTAGGTATTAAACTAATTTCTAAATTAATTACAGGACATATATTCATATTTTTTTTTTTCTAAAAATACTAAAAAAATTCTTATTAAAAAACTTAAACATTTAGAAAAAATTTAGATGTAGTAGGAATAAAATTGAACTTAGTTTTACTTAATTTTAAGTTCAAAGTAGTGAATAGATAAGCAATAAACGAATTGTGGTGAATTTAATTGAAAATAATTATCGTTAATAATAATTTATGTATTAAATGTAGAGATTGCGTAGAAGTATGTCCTGAAAACCTATTTTTTTCTCCTCCTACTCCTATAGGCGAAAAACGCAAGTTGAATTTCATTGATCCAAACGATAAATGTACACGTTGTGGATTATGCATCGATATTTGTCCTACCAATGCACTTGAACTCAAACCCAAGAACCATGTAAATTCTGATTAAATATCCTTAAAAGTTAATACAATTAGTTGGTTGAAGATTTAAGAAGGTCGTCAAACAGACCCATCCATTCTGAAAAACCTACTACATAATCGAAACCACAAACTTTTTGGTAATGTCGATTTTCAAGTAATTTGTTAATTATTTTTCCGCCTTCAATCGTTTTTCCGTGTGGACCATAGGGATTGAATTTCATTTTCCCATCCGATATAGATACATAATCACAAACGAAAACTATGTCTTCATAAGTATAAATAGTAAATCCGGGTGTATGACCGTCGATATGAAAAGCCTTAATTCCTGATAACTGAAAATCCGTATCAAATTTCTTATCAAATGGGTGTTTTTGAGACATGATATGTTTTGAATCCTCAATGTGAATCCAAACAAAAGCTGTATTATAGTTTCGATATAGATTTGACGCTCCAAGAACGTGGTGATGGGTAAATATGATTTTATCCATTTTTTCTAAAGAACTATCAAAAGTAGATGGACAATCTATCCAAATGGTTTGATTTTCTGTTTTTATACTATAGGTTGTGTGCTCTAAGCCTAACGGTGGTGTAGAATTCAGCCGTAAAACATTATCAGTTACTTTCGTTTCTAAAACTTTATAATTTTCAGAACAATTCTCTGCTGTTATGAAATTTACCTTTAAAGCACCGCAGAAAGGACACCGTTCAGGAAAATGTCCTATAATATTAAAACCACATACCTTGCATACATATTGTTCGTTTTCAAATAAATACATTACCTACACCATTAATACATAAAAAAACAGACGCTTTTGTAAATAAAAACTATTTTGATTTTTAACTCACTAAATCAATTATTTTATAAGATTATAAGACAATATTGATATATAATTTATAACTTAATACTCAAACTTAACTAAATTCACAATTCAGAACGCAAAGGGGTAATTAATTTGGAAATCAATATCAGCAAAGAAGATTCAGAATATATGTTCGAAAGCATCAAAAAAATAATTGAGGAATGTGGGCCTAGAATGCCATGTAGTTCGCAAGAGGCTCAAAGTGCTGAAATCATCAAAAAAGAATTAGAAAAAACGTGTGATGATGTAGCAATAGAACCTTTCTCGTGTAACCCTCGAGCGTTTTTAGGATATATTAAAATTGATATATTATTAGTTTTTACATCCTTTTTAGCGTTTTTTTTGATACCACTTAATCTTACGAATTATTGGGGATATCTAATGACATTTCTTTCTTTCTCTTTAAATTTAATTTCATTTTTAATTTTATGGAACGAATTTTTCAATTATCGCGAGTTTATTGATCCCTTATTTAAATCTAAAGAATCTCAAAATGTTGTAGGAAGAATATATCCAAAAGAAGAGGTTAAAAAGGTTTTAATTTTTTCAGGGCATCACGACAGTGCACTCGAATATAATTTATTAACCCGTCTAAAGTTAGGTTATCCCATACTGATTTTACTAGGCATTGGCATAATGATTATATGGCTTGTTACTTCACTAATAATAGTTCTGTTAATTCTGGTTAACTTATTTTTTTACGAATTATTTATCGTATTTATCCTCATTCTTTTCGTTATTGGTGTCCCTGCGTTTTTAGGCTTGTTTTTCTTCGTATCCTTCGGAGAAAAAGCAAACACGGTACCGGGTGCTGTTGACAATTTAAGTGCTGTGGCAATCGTATTAGCAATAGGTAAATATTTGAGCTCACATAAAAACATCGTCCCTAAAAACACTGAAATCCGATTAATTTCTTTCGGTTGCGAAGAAGCTGGTCTAAGAGGGGCTTTCAGATATGTTTCTGCTCATTTTAACGAATTAAAGAAGTACGACGCTGAGTGTGTAAATATGGACGCCATCCAGAGCAAAAAAAATGTTTCTATCATAGATTTTGAGCCTTCCACGAGAACTAAGCATTCTGATGTTATGGTTAGAAAATTAACAGAAGCTGCAAAAAGCGCAAATATCAAGGTGAATGAGTCTGCATTAGGAGGATCGGGGAAAATTGATAAGATCTTTGGGCAAATTACTGGCGGTACTGATGCTACAGCTTTTTCAAAATCAGGAATAAAAGCCCTTAATATTTCAGCAATGAATCTAAAAGAAATGCTTCAATTTTATCACCAGCCTACTGATACAATCGATAAAATTGAACAAGGGAGTCTTGAAGCAGTCTTAAAACTATGTATTGCTTATATTACCAGCACTTTTATAGATAACAAACAGAAATAGATTTAATTTTCCATAATCTATTTAGGTTCTTCTTTTACAACTAATTTAACTAATATCATCCCGAAAACTACAGGAAGTATTCCAAGACCTAATATTGCAAATAAACTTAATTGAATCATGTTATCAAATGAAACGGGTACAAATAATTGTCCTAGTGTATTTACAAGATAATGTAATATAATTGAAGGTATCAGACTCTTTGTTTTTATAAACATATATCCAAGTAGAAAACCAAACAATGCTGCCCAAATCACCTGCAAAGTAGTAGCAAATAAATCAGAACCTCCTAATAAATTAAAATAGTGGAAAAATCCGAATAGAAGTGATACGACTATAATTACAGTTGTGCGAGAGTACTTTCTCATATTCAATGTCATCATTACACCTCTGAAGGAGACTTCCTCCCATATGCCTGGAATTAACATAAGTATAAACAAGAACCATCCATAAAAATAAACGCTCGAACCAGGGGTCCCAAAAATTATGTCTAGATCGAAAACATAATTTCCAAATATATTCGCAGTAATAAATCTGCATATAAAAGCTATTGCAGAGCAACCTACTCCGAGTAATATATTGCGAATAAGTTTCCCGTCGCTTTTTATTCCAATCGTCTTTATATATCCTTTTAAATGTTCTTCTCCGTTTGGGAGACCTAAGAATCTTGGAACAATTACCAACCATAGCAACATCATCAATCCAAAATTAACAAAGAAATCAATAAACAATATAGCTATAGTAGGGAGTGAATCGACAAAGAATAGTAAGGGTAGTTGAACAAACCCGGGTAGGAGTAAGAATCCTAACATTAAAGCTAAGAGACTTAATGTTCCAAGAAAAGTGTGCTTTCTAAAGATTTCTCTAATACTTATTGTTTGTCTCTTTCCCAGTACTTTTGGAAACATACTATTGAAAGAAAGTAATAAAACACCTATAGCGAGGATTCCACCAATAAAAGTTCCTAAAAACATCATACTCTGACCAAAAAATAATAACAAAATGCCACCCATGAAGTTGAAAGCAAAGTAAATTAGATATTGAACTAATACCAATATGAACCATTTTGTTACCTTTTTCTCTGGATTAAATTCTTCTACAACAAATTTATATTTCATTCTGCCAAAAAATCTAAGTTTCATTTGAAACATTGATAATAACAGAGTTACAACAACGGGATAATAAGAAATAAATGAAAACAAATAACTAAGGAATTCTGGATTTGGAATAAATAAAAATAGAGGAAGGAAATAAGATAATGTTTGAATTGAACCTAATAATATTAATTTCGCTTTCGCTTGATTGCGAGTACGTATTGGTAAGGACGAGAGAATCGATGAACCAGAATCTTCCATATTTAAAAATCCCGAAGTCAGCATCATTGAAATCATAGGTTGATAAAGAGTTACCATAGCCCAAACAAAGACGAAGTCTTCAATAAATGAATCCATAAGCCCTGATGGGCTGATTAATAGCGGGATTAACACCATAAACGGAAGAACAAAAGGCATTATAACGAACATAAAAGTTTGAATATCTCTTGTAGCAGTAGATAAATCTTTACGGATATAGGCTTTAATAGGCGTTCGGGGCTCAATTAGAACCTTAATAGGTTTTTCAAAGGTTTCATTTGATAGCGACGATTGTTTTGCTTCAAGAGACGCCGATGAAGTTACCGTTCTCATAGCTTTCAAAGCCTTTTTATAAGTAAAAAATGTTAATAATATGGAAAGACCAACTCCAAATAAAGCTGAAACCCATAAAATTGGACTAAAGCTTGACGGCTCCATGGACATAGTTATTAAAAATCCAGACGAAAAAGGATACGGGATTAAACTCATGATTATATTAACTATCAATGGAATATCTGAAGATGCCGCAATATCAAAAAAGGCTCCTACTGAAGTGATTATCCATTGCACGAAAAATGAAGCGGAAAATATGACTACCATATAACTTAACATCGTGAAAATTCGAATGAGAGTAGCTTTCTTAGAACCTGCTTCGCTAATTTTTAATACGCGACTAATCCTTCCCGCTATTAAAACAAGTATGCTAAAAGAAAACATAACGTTAATAACTGAAATCATCAGAGCGACTAAAGCTAGCAGTATATTAAGAGAGACAGCGAACATTATTATCGGAAAAGCAAGAATCATAGTAATTAGCCCTACATCTAAATTTCGGAAAACGGTCATAAAACCTAACTTTCTTAACCTTTTCTTGGATAACGGAAGCGTTTCATACCATCTAAATGTATCTCCAGACATCATGGCGCCGATAGCGAACATGCCGAGCATGATAAGGTAAAGTAATTCCATTAAATTAAAAGATCCAAATAGGATGCTTCCAGGAATCAATACAGAATCAGGAATTACAGATGGATTGCTAAGTATGGATCTTACCTGAAAATAGGTACTAACTGGTAAAAAAGATATAAATAGAAGCATCACAGCAAAAACTATTTTCATTGCAAACGCTTGCTGTTTAATGGAACCCTTATTTTTCCTATATTTCTCCATAACACGAGCTTGGTTTGCGCCACTAGATTGAATTTGTGCCTCCATTACAATTTCTAGATTAGTGTACTTTGCAAGCTTATAAAGTCCCATTTCTTTTTCTGTCATAATCGAACTACCCTTAGTTTCCGCCGCTAAAAGATTTTCTCAGCTTTTTTACTATCTCGTTTACGCTTACATCTTGCTCTGTTAATCTTAAAAAGACGTCTTCTAAATTAGCTCCTAGTTGATCTGCTTGCTGTCTTAAATCATCCATAGATCCAATTCCCACTATTTTTCCTCGATTTAATATCGCGATGCGATCACACAAATCCTCTGCAATTTCCATAATATGTGTTGAAAATAATACAGCACCACCATTTTCGATATGGATATCTATAATTTCCTTTACAACTTTTACAGATTTTGCGTCAAGCCCCGAAAGTGGTTCGTCCAAAATGAGTAATTCAGGATCGTGGAGGATCGAAGATATTATTTGAATTTTTTGTTTATTCCCATGGGAAAGAGTAGCAACTAACTGTTCGTAGTATTCTAAAGCACCTAAGCTCTCCATATATTCTTGAGCTCTTTTTGAAGTTTCTTCTGCGTTCAATTTGCGTATTGATGCAATAAAATTAAAAAGATCTTTTGGAGTAAGAGATTTAAAAATTAAAGGTTCTTCACTAACATAACCCGTCCGACTTTTTATTTGAACTTCATCTATTTCAGGATTTAAATCCATAATTTTAATGGTACCTTCGTTTGGTTCTAGTAGTCCTAACAAAAGTTTAATAGTAGTTGTTTTTCCAGCACCATTTGGTCCTAAAAGGCCAAAAACTTCTCCCTTTTTTACATCGAACGAAATTCCATTGACGGCCTTTACCTCCCCGAAAAATTTCTTTAACTCACTTACAGATATAACAATATTATTGTTCATTCTACATCAATATATTAAAATTTTTTAAAATTTTTATCGTTTATTAATTATAACATCTTTATTATAATCTTTCCAAAAAACCAATTTTGTTAAGCCAATATTCAGAATTGCGGGAATAACGCCTAAAAATACAATTAAAAATACTCCCACGAGAACAATATTTTCGGGGTAAACATTTAGAAAAGCTAATCCTACGGTATCAATTAAATAATGAAAAATAATGCTTGGTAATAGGCTCTTACTTTTTAAATACATATATCCCATGGAGAAACCTAATAAAGTCGAGTATATAACCTGAAATAGAGTATAAATATGATCTCCACCCGCTAATAAAACTCCTATTATATTAAATGCGTGTCCTAATCCAAAAATTACGCCGCTTATTAAAATCGTGAATATTCGTTTATATCTTTTTGAAAATAGAGGTATAACGACCCCTCGAAATGCAACCTCTTCCCATAACCCCGGTCTAATCATAATAATCCAAATAAACCAACCAAAACTGGCAATCCCCCCATACATAGGATTTGGAGCTCTAAACAAGAAATCAGGAGGAAAATAAGAAAAGCCTAAAAGTTTAGCGCCAATAAACAATGTACAACAAAGAATAGCAGTAGAGCCAAATCCAACAATAAGGTTTCGACCTAAAGGTTTAATCCTTGTCAATCCGATTGTTTTAGTATAACCTAAAATAGTTTCCTCTTTGTGAGGTAATTTCATCCCTTTTGGAACTATTAGGAGTAATAAGAGTATAAAAAAGACTTCAGTATAAAAAAATTCGAAGAATAAGATTCCTGTAAATTCTAAGTTCAATATTAGGGGAAGAAAAATAATTTCAATAAAAGTTGCAATCCACGGAAAAAATGCGAATAAAAGCATTATTACTATTCCACCAAAAATAGGTTTATTTCTTAGTAATCCTCTTGTTTCAAATTGTGCCGTCCTATCAAGCTTAGGGAACATTTTTGTAAAAGTATATATAAGCACAGATAATCCAATTAATCCTAAAAAGAACAACATAACTATGGTGTATATAATTCCTAGAGTAATGAAAAATGTAAATCCAAGTATTAAAATAAAAATACAGACACCTACATCAGCAGCAACCATAGATACCCATTTTACTAATTTATTAGTAATGTTAACTTCTTCAAGAACGTACTTGTATTTCATTGTTCCAAATAATCGCACCTTCATTTGAAATACAAACAAAAGTATAGCCCATGTAAGTGGTAAACTACCTAATATTAAAATTAAAACAATTATAGATTGGGTTAAAAAAGTTAGAACTATAGCCATGAGACTCATAGAAATTCCATGTATGATTAACATAAGTACTAATTTTGCTTTAGCCTGATCTCGGGGCAAAAGAGGCAACGATGCAAGCGTGGAGGAACCAGATTCTTCCATATTTAGTAAACCTCCTACTAACATCAAGGGTATAAATTGGCTTACTATCAAAATAATTGCCCATAAAATCATGATCCCAAAAGTAGAAGATACTTCACCGGTTATCGCACTTTGCATCGATAAAATCATAATTATAGGGTAAAGGAGAGGCATGAGAACAAAAATTAATGATTGATAATCGCGCGTCGAAGAAATTAAATCTTTACGAATATATGATTTAATGGGGGATGTAGATTTCACTTCTATTGAAATTGGTTTAACCTTTGTTTTTCCATCTTTTTTAGTTCTTGAGGTATCTATTTCAAAAGTTGCTACACTCGATAAAGACTTGATTGCTATTTTGTAAGTGAGAAAAGTTAGTCCCGCCAAAAGCCCCATCCCAACTAAAGTTGAACCCCATAGGCTTAATGGAGCTTGTTCAGCGACCAAACTTAAGCTTACTAAATATCCTGGGGCAAATGGGAGTGGGATAAAACTTAGTATCATGTTTAAGTCCATTGAAGGAGGATTTAAACGAAAAACATCTATAAGATCCAATATCGCATTTAAACCAAATTGCATAACAAAACTCGAACCAAACGCTATGAAGAAAAAACCCATCAGTGAGACCATTCTTAAAAGATTAGCTTTGCTTGATTGTCTATTCGATTCTGAGAACACACGGCTGAACTTTTCCCCAACAATAATTAAAATACTCGTTCCAAAAGTAGTCATAAGAAACGAGGAAATAAGACACATAAAAAATGCAAAAATATTTTGTGTTAAAATCAATAATATTATTGGAAAAGCAAATATCATTACTATTATTTGTACATTTAGGTTTCTAAACAGAGTCATAAATCCTAACTTTTTTAAATCTTTTCGAGATAATGGTAGCGTCTGCAACCATTTAAAAGCAGAACCAGACATCAATGAACTTGTTGTAAACAACCCAAAAAGGAACAAATATAATATAGAAATTACTAAAGATAGTAAGATAAAAAAATTAAATACATATATCCTACCCTGTATAGGATAGAACGGGTCAATATTTTCAATAATTTCAAAATACATTATAGTTGAAAGAAAAGGCATAAAAACCATCAATAGAGCTGAAATAAATTTCATCGATATTGCCTGCGTTCTTACGTATTTTATATTTTTCTCACATTTTTCGAGCACTTTGGATTGATGTGCTCCTGATGATGCTAGCTGAGAATCTAAAATCATTTCGTGATTTGTAAATTTTGATAACGAAAAAATGTTTAATCCTTTTTTCTCTTCCAATTTAAGCAGACTCCTCTATCTTTTTCTTATATGATTTTCTTAACTTCTTTACAATCTCTTCTACGGAAGAATCTTGCTCAGTTAATCTGAGAAAAACATCTTCAAGACTTGATCCAACTTTATCTGCCTGAGTCCTAAGCTCATCAATCGTTCCAAGCCCTACTAATTTACCTTTATTTATTATCGCTATGCGATCGCATAAATCTTCTGCTACTTCCATAATGTGGGTAGAAAAAAGCACCGCTCCACCTTTTTCAACATGCATATCTAATAATTCCTTTACTACTCTTACAGATTTTGCGTCAAGCCCAGCTAATGGTTCGTCTAATATCAAGAGCTCTGGGTCATGTAGTAGGGAGGCTACAATTTGCATTTTTTGTTTGTTCCCATGCGATAAAGTTGCGATCATTTGTTCGTAATATTCCATCGCCCCTAAACTTTCAAGGTATTCAGATACTCTCTTAGTTGCTTTGTCTCCATCTAGTCTACGAATTGAAGCGATAAAGTTAAACAAGTCCTTAGGTGTAAGTGATTTGAATATTAAAGCTTCTTCAGAAACATAACCTACCTTCTTTTTCATTAGAACCTCTTCACGTTCGGGATTTAACCCGAAAATACTGATCTCCCCTTCTAGAGGCTCAAGCAATCCTAATAAAAGTTTAATCGTAGTCGTTTTTCCAGCCCCGTTTGGTCCCAGAAGTCCAAAAATCTCTCCTTTATGGACATCAAAAGAAACGCCGTTAACCGCTTTGACTTCTCCAAAATACTTTTTTAAATCTCTTACAGAGATTATACTATCATCTGTCATTTTATAACTTCCTTTATAGTCTAAACTACAGTTTAAGCAAGAATTTCGATTCTTTAAATATATTTTTTTATATTTATAACTATATTCCTTCAATATATAAATGTTCTGAATTAACTTATTCCTTTATAAATTGACACATGAACAATTCTTATAGAGGATATGAGCGACATATAAGAATATATTTTTTGAATATCATTTTCCTAAAATATTTCTATAAACCGTGAATAAATGAAATATTGGAAAAAAGGGATATCTTTTCAATTTTTTTTTTGTTTGATAATTATAATAATAGAGAAGATAACTAATACCGCTCCAATTAAATGAAAGGGTGTAAAAAACTCTCCTAATATAAAAGTAGCAAAAATGGCGGTAACAATTGGAGTGGGAGATAAAACAATGGTTGCATTCGAGACATCTAAATACGACAAAGTCTTATACCAACAGAATAATCCTAAACCATATACAGTTCCCATTATTATAAAAAAGAATTGATTATATGGATTAAAAAAAACACTTAAATCAACAGGAGAAAATGTAAAGTAGGTAACTATTAATATAACTCCACTTAACATATTTCGAATGAAAACCATTTGAGTTGGGGTTAAGTCATTTCGACTAAACAATGGTTTCGTCATAGTGTGGCCAAACATCCATAGAGCTGTAATCAATAATACAATTAACACACCAATCAAAACATCAGTGTTAAAGGTCAGAAAATCCAACGAACCCTGAGTTATTGCTATTACTAAACCTAAAAATAACACGATGGAAAATACGATTTGAATTTTTGAAATTTTTTCTTTTAATAACAAAAAGCCATACAACAATCCAAAGAAAACGGAAGTTTTTTGAGTTAAAGATCCATTAATAGCCCCAGCTAATCGATATCCTACAAAAAATAGAAATTGATTAACGCTAAAGATTATCCCGATAAAAAGCAATAACCAAATATTCTTTTTTATGCTTATCAAAATTGAGTTATTTGACATTAAACCCGGATTTCCCCTTTCTTTCCTTTTATTCAATCGCATCTCTAAAATCATGAGAGGGAGAAATAATGTTGCCTCAATCAAACATGTCATAGCTGCAAATACATGAGAATCGATTGATTTGGCCGAATTTGCTATAATTGGTTGAAATCCAACAAGAATAGTTCCGATAACTCCAAAAATTAAGCCTTTTTTTAGATTATTACTCAAGATATCTAAGAAAAACTAGAAAAAATTAAAAACTTTTATAATGAAGAAGAAAAGGAGAACTCACTATAAAGAAAAATATATTAATTTATTCAACCCTTAAAATATTGATTATGAAAAGTTTCGAACGGATATGGACGGCATTAAATCTCGAAGAACCAGATAGAATTCCAACTCACACGATAAATATCGATGGAAATGTCGCAGATGAAATATTAGGCCGTCCGAAAAGGAACGCTTTTGACATATTTGACGATATGGAAAAACAATATCCCGATGATTGGGTAGATAAAATTAACGATATCCTTCTTGACATTGAAATCTCCACTTTTTCAAAAGCAATAAGGGCAGGTCACGATCTGGGATTTGATGGAGTAGGAGTACAATATATTCCTTTTATCCTTGAAAGTCAAACAGAAATGACTGATATATTTGGAAAGAGACATAGGGTCAGAAATATTGATGGGAATCCTTATCCCGATTACTATGGAGGATATATTAAAAATCGAGAAGATTGGGAAGCGTATCCTAAGCCTGATATGAAGGAAGAATACAATAAAGCTAAGAAATTTTACAAGGGAGTTTTGAGAAAATGTCGTGATATAAAGGATGATATTTGCATTTTCGCTCAAAATGCGTTAACCTCGGTTTTTCCCCCCGTTTGGCAGGGGATGGGAATGGCTTATTTCGCTCGGGCTCTTAAGAACGATCCGAAACTTGTTAAGGAACGCTTTCGCTTCACTACAGACTATACATTAACTACTTTTAAAGCCTATCGTGATTGTGGAGCTAAAATTTTTCTTGAAGGGGGAGATATTGCACATTCGGGAGGTCAATTTATGAGCCACAAAAACTTTAATGAATATTTACTCCCCCGTTACCAAGAAGTCTCAGAACAGATTCACGAGTGGGGTGGGAAATATATATTGCATACTGATGGTGATGTTACTGATCTCTTAGACTTCATCGTCGAGTCTGGATTTGATGGTCTTCAATGTCTTGAACCACCTTTGGTAGATCCGTATTTAGTCAAGAAGAAAATAGGGGACAAACTCTGTTTATCCGGAAATATCGATACAAGACATATTCTCGTAGATGCTACAAAAGAAGAAGTGGAACAAGCCGTTGAAAATGCAATAAACGCACTGGGTCCTGGAGGAGGTGGTATGATATCTCCCGCTAATTTTCATCCTTTGATGTCAGTTGAGCATTTAAGATGGATGATAGACGCTGCTAACAAACTTGGTGTATACCCTTTATAATACAATAATTATTTAATTTTAGCTAACTGCTTTTAATTTCCTTTTCATTTTTTTTTTCCCGAACGATCATGTAGATCGAAACAATTACTATCGTTATTCCTATGAGGTGGAAATATGTGATCTCATCCCCGAGAATGATCCAAGAAAAAATTGCTGAGGTGATTGGTGTTAAGGACATAATAACCCCCGCTTTTCCAATCTGTAGGTAAGACAATGTTCTGTACCAGAATAACAGAGAGAACCCCCAATCTAATGCCATAACAAAAGGGTATATAAGATATTCTGGTTTAAACACAGTTACCAGACCTTCTAAAGGAAAAAAAACGAGATATGTGAACAACAATATTGTCCCGCTTAACACATTCCGAATAAAAACTACTTGAATAGGACTAATCTCGTTTCTATCGAATCCTGATTTAGTAAATGCATGCGTAATAGTAAAGATAATAACCGCCACTACAATTATCAGGACCCCGATGTTAATTTCAAACAATTCTGAAAATCCTTGGGTAATAGCGATAAATAATCCTAAAATTAAAATTATACAGAAAAAAATCTGGATTTTTGATATTCGCTTCTCATTTAAAAATATATAACCCGATAATAGAGCAATGATAACTTCGCTTTTTAACGCGAGTGAGCTATTAACTGCTCCAGCGAGATCGTAACCCACTATTAATAATAAAGGAACAATAGAAAAAACAATTCCAATTCCAACAAGTAATCTAATATTCCTCGGTTGCTTCCAACCACTCAATAGAGAACGTATCCTGTCATTCGATTCTGTTTTAACTAAATTTTTCAACTTAAATCTTTCGATTAAGAATAAAGGAAAAAATATTATCGCCATAAATAGTGCCGTGATGGTAGAAAAGGTAAAAGCGTCAATTATCGGCGGTCTCGAAAGTGAAATGACTGGTTGTAACCCTATTAACAGTACGGTTATAATTCCGTTAATCAAACCTTTTCTAAAATTGTAATTTTCCATTATCTATAGAACCAAACCTTAATGTCTAATAATTTCCGAATTTAAGGAATGATGAATAAAGTTAAAGGGTAATTAAATATATAAGTAAATAGTTAAATTTGATTTAACTAGGGTTTTACTTTCTTATGGGGATAAATAAAGATTGGTTCGTTGAAAAGATAAATAGTTTCTTAGAAAATGACGAAAGTAATAAGATGAAAATGGTAGATAATTCTCTCATTTTTGAACCCGATGTAATCGTCGGATTTGTCTCCGGAAATGATCCCATTTTTAGCGAATACAAGAAAATTATTGGCGAATTTTATCTCACACCAATAGAGGCTTACTCGTGGTATTGCGAAAGAATGAGCATACAGATCTCAACTGAAAATTTAACCGTTATAGCCTACATCCTCCCGATAAATAAGAAAACAAAGGAGGAGAATTTCGAATACTCAAAATTTAATCCATCAGAAAGATGGGCGAATACGCGATTATTCGGAGAACAAGCTAATGTGAAAACCCAAACCCATTTAATTGACGAGTTAAAGAAGCTAGGAATAAATGCGATGGCACCTACCCAGGAAAAACGCTTATTTAAAATCAACCGTAAGATTTCGGCTTCTAACTGGTCTCACAGGCATTGCTGTTTTGCGTCTGGTTTAGGATCGTTTGGTTTATCCGATGGATTCATTAATTCAAGGGGTAAAGCAATGAGGTGCGGGAGTATAATTGTTGATTACACTTTACCCTCTGATGCTGCCAAGAGACCTTCAGATCCCTACGAATATTGTATTAATTGTGGGGATTGTATCGACCGATGCCCAGTTAACGCAATAACTTCCGAAAATCGCCATGATAAAATTATATGCTCTAATCACGTTAAGGGAACCGTTCCATATATAAAAAAAAATTATGGAATTAACATTTATGGATGTGGATTATGTCAAGTAGGAGTTTCCTGCTCAAATGGGATTCCCGAGAAAATTGATTATTTAGAATAAGTTCCAAATTTAGGAAATTTTTTCAATTGATCTGAATCAAAAACGGGTCCATCTTTACAAATAGTAATATTATTCTCTACTCCTATGCAGCAAGAACCACATAAACCTACTCCACATTTCATTTTTCGTTCTAAGCTAGCTTGAAGTTCAATATTCTTTGATTCTGCAAGTTCAAGAACTTTTTTCATCATAATTTCAGGACCACATGTAACAATCAAATCGAAGTTTTCTTTATTAATTATATCTTCCACGGGATCAGTTACAACGCATTTCTTACCAAAAGATCCGTCATCAGTAGTACATATCGTATTTGGAATCAATTTCAACAATCTCTCAGCGAATATTAACGAATTTTCATCTTTAGCTCCAATTGCTACTTGTACGTTTGCCTTGTTTTGTTTAAGAGTTTCTATTAAGGTTGTTAAAGCTGCAATTCCCATCCCTCCTCCTACGACAAGGATACTTTTCGATTCCTCGTAATTAAACGAATTCCCAAACGGACCTCTAATTCCAATTGAGTCTCCTTCAGCTAAATCAAATAATTTGGATGTTCCCTCTCCTATTTGTTTAACGGTTATTTCTATAAGGTTTTCTTTTATGCTCGAGATGGACATTGGTAAGAAGTCAACATCAGGAAGCCATAAAATAACAAACATCCCCGGTTTGTAAGCACCCGCAATCCTCGAGTTTCTAATCGTAAAGCTTTTGATTTCGGGGGAATGTTCAGTAATTGATTCTATCTTGACTATATCAGTTTTATTTCGGGTTAAATCCAAAATAAGTTCTTCCTTATCGTGTTCTAATGGTATTGTTTCGATGAACCCCTTTTCAATAGCTAAATCATAAACTTGTTTACCTCTTTCTGTTCTTACAATTAGCGTATTCCAGCCGTCTTTACTACCAAACTTTCCAATTGATAAATCCGCGAAGGAAGCTGTGTAATCAGAGCAGGAAAAACAAGCTTTTCTTATTGATTTTTCGTATAAATAATTTAGTGGTATATCTTTTACAGTCGAATCACTACTAATTTTCATCTTAAAATTATCTTTATCGGTGTCTACCTTACTTATCTCACTTAATTTAACCCCAAATTCCTCAAAAGCCATTTCTAATAATTGGTTATAATAAGTTCCGAAGCAAAAGATCCCAATGGCTAGAGAAACTAAATCATATGCTTCGTAATCAAAAGCGGGGTGATTCTGTAGCTTTCTTAGAGCTTGAATTTGGCAAGGCGTTCCTACTACAGCAATATCTACGTTTTCTTTATTGATAGCTTCTCCTAAAAGTGAGAGTAAAGGACCTTGACTTGGCTTATACCCTACTCCTTTGAATATATCTTGTGAATTCTGGGCGATCATTGGGGATGGTCTAAAGTTGTCATCTTTATCAGTAATAATCGAAGAGTCGACTAAACCGTTTTCCATAGCCAACCATAATAGTCCTGTTAAAGGTCCCGCTTTAGCTGGTACGCTTTCTCTTGCTTTATCTGTTAGCTTAACTGAAACAATTTTGAAATAATGTCCCAGAATCTTATCGTGTTTCTTTCCAAAAACCCAATTGTCTAATAACGACAAAGGGATCGTTTCAGTTTCCGTTTTTGGACAGAGATTATAGCAAAGTCCGAAACCATCTTTACATGTGTTCATATCTTTGCAGGACCCATCTTCTATTGGGATCTCCTTTTCTTTATCAAATAGAATATTAGCACAGAATGCCCCACAAGCTCCACAGTATACACATTTCCCCGTTTGAA
>Ga0255055_10001025_pt1 | contig 21177 bp, 19 predicted proteins | sample JV7_2_27_MG_FD_188633 | JGI IMG/M metagenome (GOLD analysis project Ga0255055, IMG submission 188633) | Seawater microbial communities from Jervis Inlet, British Columbia, Canada - JV7_2_27 | ecosystem: Environmental > Aquatic > Marine > Inlet | place: Canada: British Columbia | collected...
TAGAACCCATCTCAAAAATGCATCTAACGCTCAATAGCTGCGTTACCGACCTCCTCAAAATGCTCACATACTATCGTGTATGCTGCGCTTTTTCGTCGGCCGGTGCCTTGCTGAGCACCTTAAATTAAAATGATCAGATGCGAAGTCCCGCTAGCTAGCGGGGCGTCTTGTTGAACACATTAATTTATTAAATCAAAACGTGAAATCCCGCTTTTAAGCGGGGAGTGTGATCTACTATTTTTAAGATAGGTTCTAGCAAAGCGGAGGAAGGATAAATGCTCGAAGGCACCTTTTTCAAAAAATGGATATCCCGGCGCGATTTTCTGGGGTTGGCATCCTTAGGAGCTGTCGTTTTATCATCTTTTACGGCCCTGGCCGGGATTTTAAGATTAACCAAGCCCAATGTGTATTACGAAGAGTCAAAAAAGTTTAAGATCGGAAAGCCCGATAATTTTCCGGTGGGACTGGTCAAAAATTTGGAAGACCAAAAAATTTTTATTTTTTCCGGCAGCGACGGGCTGCATGCAATCTCCAAGATCTGCACCCATCTGGGTTGTCTTGTGGCGCTGACCGACACAGGTTTTCAATGCCCCTGTCACGGTTCAAAATACAATCGGCAGGGTAAAGTAATTGCCGGGCCGGCACCGCGCCCGCTGCCCTGGCTGGAGATCAGCCAGGATGTGGACGGCACCCTGGTGGTGGATGCCGCCAAGGAGATAAAGGCAGGGACAATCTTTAAGGTTTAATTTCTGAGGAGGGAGCATGAGTGAGTCGAACCGTTCAGGAATCAATGAATTCATTAAAAACATAATCAATCTTCCGCGTTCATCTTCCGATTCTTTTTTAAGAGGCGGCCTGCCCGTATCCGACAGATCAAGAGCCGCCGTATCCGCCAATAACTTTTTCCTTCATATTCAAGGGGCCAAGACCCACATCAATACCTTAAGACCCACCTATACATTTGGCCTGGGCCTTATCTCGCTCTATCTGCTTTTGATAACCATCGTTTCGGGTGTGCTTTTGATGATTTATTACAGCCCCTCGACTGAGAGCGCCTATAACACCGTCAAAGACATCAACTTTGTCGTTTTCGGCGGCCGGCTGTTGAGAAACATTCATAAATGGGCCGGTGAGGGGATGATCATTGCAGTGCTGCTTCACATGGCCCGGGTTTTTTATACCAGCGCTTACAAGCAAGGCCGAGAATTCAACTGGGTGATCGGCATTGTGCTGCTGGTCTTAACGTTTGTATTGAACTTTACCGGTTATCTGCTTCCCTGGGATCAGCTGGCATACTGGGCCCTGGTGATTGGTTCCAATATCGCCCAATCACCCAAAGAGCTTACCGATATTTTCGGGGTCACAAAATTTTTTGACATCGGCGGTTTTCAAAAGGAGCTTTTCCTTGGCGGTTTAAGCCCCGGCGCGGCAACCCTCATCAGGGTATATCTGCTTCACATCATGGTGCTGCCGATCGCCTTATTTATATTTTTGGGTGTGCATTTTTGGCGGATCAGAAAAGACGGCGGTCTGGCGGTGCCCGAGACCTTTGCGCCCACCCCAAAAGAGCAGCGGTTTTTATCGGATGCGGGGCAAAAGGAAGAGTTATTTGCTCCCACCAAGACCTATGGCCTGATGGCGATTGTGCCCGATAGGACCCCGGCAGTTGATCACAACGATGTGGAAAACACGATGATGAGCTGGCCGCATCTTTTGCGGGCCGAGGTGGCCGTCTTTATGCTCTGTCTGGCCGGAGTGGTTGTGTATTCCTTTTTTATCGATGCGCCGCTAAAAGAGCTGGCCAATCCGTTGATCCCTGAAAACCCGGCCAAGGCGCCCTGGTATTTCCTGGGGCTTCAAGAACTGGTTTCTTACTCGGCCTTTATGGGCGGTGTTGGTCTTCCGACAGTGGCCCTGCTGGGACTGGCCTTAATTCCCTTTCTCGACCGCGAAAAACAATATGTGGGCATCTGGTTTTCAAATAGACAGGGCCGGCGGGTGGCGTTGGCGTCATTGATTGTCGGCGCGGCGGTACTGATCGGCATGCTTGCCTTTACGGTCAACTTCGGCTGGTTCAGGAATTGGTGGCCCGATATTCCCCAGTTGATCATTGTGGCCATAAATCCGGGCACGCTCTGGGTTGGTTTTGTGATGACCTGGTCGCTGGGAGTGATTCATCTGAGCGGATCAACCCGGATGGGGGCCATCGCCCTGTTCACTCTGTTTTTGATCAGCTATCTGATATTTACCTATGTGGGTACTGAACTGCGAGGACCCAACTGGGAATTTTTCTGGTCAAAAAGCCAATGGCCGGTACATTAAATAATAAGAGGTGTGATACATGCAAAAGGATAAAAAAGATAAAATGCCGGATGATAAAAAGTTGTTAACCAGAAGGACCTTTATAAAAATTGCCGCCGGCACCGGTGCCGGGGTGCTACTGTCAGGGTGTGAGTCCGAGCTTTTTACTTTTCTGGAGGCAAAGACAGCCGGTGCTGCAGAAAGCCCGCTGACGACCTATCCAAATAGAGATTGGGAAAAAGTATATCGGAATGTCTATGAGGAGGACAGCCACTTTCATTTTCTGTGTGCACCCAATGATACGCACAACTGCCTATTAAAGGCTCATGTAAAAAACGGTGTTATCACCCGGCTCAGCCCCTCTTTCAGGTATGGTGAAGCAACCGATTTATACGGCAACAGGGCCTCTGCGCGCTGGGATCCGCGCATCTGCAATAAAGGCTCCGGTCTTGTCAGAAGGATTTACGGGGACCGGCGTGTAAAAGGCGCTATGGTCAGAAAGGGTTTCAAGGAGTGGGTCGAGGCAGGCTTTCCGAGGGATCCGGGTACAGCCAGGCCTCCTGAGAAATATCTTAAACGTGGAGAGGACAAGTGGCTTAAACTTCCCTGGGAAGAGGCCTTTGATTTGGCCGCCAAGGCGCTTCATAACATCGCGACCACTTATTCGGGGAACAGGGGCAGCGACTACCTGCTCAGGCAGGGATACGACCCGGCCATGGTAGAGGCGATGCACGAGGCCGGTACCCAGACACTCAAGTTCAGGGGGGGAATGGCTTTTTTGGGCGCCACCCGGATTTTCGGGTATTACAGGTTTGCCAATATGCTCGCTCTGTTAGACCAAAGCATAAGAGGCGTTTCCCGTGAAAAGACCCTGGGCGCAAGGGGCTGGGATAGCTATACCTGGCATACGGACCTGCCCCCCGGGCACCCTATGGTCACCGGGATGCAGACCAACGAGTTTGAACTTTTTACTGTGGAAAGGTCCAAGCTCATCCTGGCATGGGGCATGAACTGGATTTCGACCAAGATGCCGGATGCCCACTGGCTGACGGAAGCACGGCTTAAAGGTGCCAAGGTCGTGGCCATTACGGTTGAATATCCATCAACGGCCTGCCGTTCGGACGAGGTCATCGTCATCAGGCCGGGAACCGATCCGGCCTTTGCCTTCGGTCTGTCTCAGGTCATCATCAAGGAAAAATTATACGATGCCGAACATATCAAACGCAATACGGATCTGCCGTTTCTGGTGAGGATGGATAACCTGCAATTTCTCCGTCCTGAGGAGGTCATTTCCGGATACCAAAAGAAGAACCCAACCCGAGATGCGAAGATTGTTGACAAAAAAACAAAGACCCTCCCTCTGAAAGAACACAAAGAACAACTCATCCCCGAACAGTTAGCGAATGAATGGGGAGACTATGTGGTTTGGAATTCCGGAACAAATGCCCCGGCTGCGGTTGGCAGAGATGATTTCGGGGAAAACTTCACCCACGACCCGGCCCTTGAAGGGCAATTTGAGGTGACAACCGTTGAAGGACATAAGATTCAAGTTCGACCGGTTTTTGATCTTATGAAAGAATATATCGATGAAAACTTCACCCCGCAGCAGGCATCCAAGGTGACCTGGGCGCCAAAAGAGGCCATCGTTTCACTGGCGAGGCAGATCGCGGCCAACAAGGAGCAGACCCTCTTTGCTACCGGTATGGGGTCAAATCAGTATTTCAATGCCGATCTGAAGGACCGGGCGGTCATGTTTTTAGCGGCAATGACCCGCAATCTTGGATACTTTGGAGGAAATGTCGGCAGTTACGCCGGCAATTACCGGGCGGCGATTTTGGGCGGAATGTATACCTATGTGAATGAAGATCCCTTTGATGTCCAGCTAAATCCGAAAGGGAAAACCAAAAGTAAAAAATATTCAAAATATGAGTCGGCCCATTATTTCAATTATGGAGACAGGCCCCTGAGGGTCGCAGGCCATCTCTTTACTGGCAAGACGCATATCCCCACCCCTTCCAAGGCGATGCTTCTCACGAATTCCAACTCCATCATCGGGAATGCCAAGGGTCATTACGATGTGGTCTTTAATACACTGCCTAAGTTTGAGATGATAACGGTAGCCGATTACTGGTGGACCGCCTCCTGCGAGTATGCCGATATCGTATGGGGGGTTGACGCCCCTGCAGAGTTTAAACAGCCTGATTTTACCGCTTCCTGTACCAATCCATTTGTGCAGGTTTACCCCAGGACCCCCCTGCCGCGAATATTTGATACCCGATCCAATGTCGCGGTCCTGGCAGGAATGGCACGTGCGCTGGGCAAGATTATGAAAGACAAACGTTATGATGACTATTGGAGGTTTTTCCATGAGAACCGCATGGCTGTCTATGCCCAACGAATCATAGATGATTCATCCCAACTGGCCGGATATAAAATAGAAAAACTTGAAAAAGATGCACTGGCGGGTAAACCTGCGCTGGTGAACTTTAGGACCTACCCGCGCATTTCAAGCTTTGAACAGGCCCAGGAAGGAAAACCCTATTACACCAAGTCAGGCAGATTGGAGTTCTACCGCTATGAGCAAGAGTGGGTCGAACACGGCGAAAATATGATTGTGTACCGCGAAGCAATTGATTCGACGTTTCATGAGCCCAATGTCATCGTGGGCAAAAAACACCCTGCAATACGTCCCATGAAGCCGGAAGACTGGGGCTTTTCTTCCGATGACCTCTCCACCGAAACCAGACAGGTAAGGAATGTTCAGCTTTCCGTTGATGAATTGCTCAGGACCCATCACCCTCTGATGAAAGATAAGGAATATCGATTCATCATGCATACGCCGAAATACCGGCACGGGGTGCATACAACCCCGGCGGACACCGATCATGTTGCGATATGGTTTGGCCCTTTTGGCGATGTCTATCGCAGAGACAAGCGCATGCCGTTTGTGATGGAGATGTATCTGGATATCAATCCCCTGGATGCCAGGGAGATGGGGATAGAAGATGGAGATTATATCTATATTGATGCCGACCCCGAGGATCGACCGTATAAAGGGTGGCAAGAAGATGAGCGCAACTACAAGGTGGCCAGACTACTGTGCCGGGCCCGTTATTATCCCGGAACACCCAGAAGGGTAACCCGGATGTGGCACAACAATTATCCTGCTACCATTGGCAGTGTAAAAGGACATGAAACGAGGAAAGACGGCCTTGCGAAGAATCCGGAGACCAACTACCAGGCGATGTTCCGATACGGGAGTCATCAAAGCACTACCCGGGCATGGTTACGACCGACGCTCATGACAGATTCACTGGTGCGCAAAAATATGTTCGGCCAGACGATCGGTAAGGGTTTTGCGCCCGACATCCACTGCACCAACGGTGCGCCCCGCGAAGGGTTTGTTAAAATTACTAAGGCGGAAGACGGCGGAATAGGCGGCAAGGGTCTGTGGATGCCTGTCACCAAGCACATCAGACCGACCTATGAGGACGAAAAAATGAAAGCCTTTATGGAAGGCAAATACATTCGAATCAAAAAATAAAGGAGAAGGTGCAGAATGCAGTTACGAAAAGTATCAAACTGGCAGCTCAACAGACGCGTAGCCTATGTTTATGCTCAAAGCCGACCCAAAAAACAGTGGGCCATGATCTTCGATCTAAATAAATGTATCGCCTGCCAGACTTGCTCACTGGCCTGCAAGACCACATGGACCTCCGGCAAAGGGCAGGAATATATGTTCTGGAATAATGTTGAGACAAAACCGTATGGCGGTTACCCGGTTGGATGGGATCTCGGTATCCTTTCAAAGTTGAAGATGCAGGAGTGGCAGGGAGGTAAATATGTAGGCAAAACTTTGTTTGAGGCCGCCGAAAAGGATGAAAAGATACTTCAGCATATCGCCGAGGATGAAGAGTGGGCTTACCCCAATATTGGTGAAGATGAGGTATCCGGGATGGTCAACCGGGGAGAATGGATTGCAACCCTTCCTCACCGGATATGGATGTTTTACCTGCCAAGGGTATGTGCGCATTGTACCTATCCTGCCTGCCTGGCTGCCTGTCCGCGAAAGGCTATATATAAGCGGCCTGAAGACGGTATTGTTCTTATAGACCAGGCCCGCTGTCGCGGATACAGGGAGTGCGTTCGATCTTGTCCTTATAAGAAATCTTTGTTTAATGTTGAAACCCGGATAAGCGAGAAATGCATCGGCTGTTACCCGAAAATAGAGCAGGGCCAGCAGCCGCAATGCGTAACGAACTGCATCGGCAAGATCAGGCTACATGGCTTTGTCAGCACCCCTGATAAAGCGAAAAAAGATAATCCGATCGACTACCTGATACATGTAAGAAAGCTTGCTCTTCCGCTATATCCGCAATTCGGCCTGGAGCCGAACATTTACTATATTCCCCCGATTCATGTACCGCCGCTTTATCTTGAGCAAATGTTTGGGCCCGGAGCCGGGGCGGCCGTCGAGACTTACAAGAACATCAGGGATGATCAGACGCTCAAAGGACTGCTGGTGCTCTTTGTCAGCATGGAGCAACTTCTGCATTCATTTAAAGTAGATAATGATTATGCTTACGGCTATGACGAAAAAGGTAAAGAGGTAATCAAGGTGCCGGTAACAGAGCCGATTTATGTGCGGGAGTTCTTCGACAAAAAGCTTAAAGCATACAGGCATAATACACCCTAACTATATTGCGATAACCGTTCAGGGGTTCAGGGTTCAGGACCGTTGATTTGTGAGTTCTGAAGGGAAAACGCATTGGCGCCAGATGAAGCCTGGGGCGCTGGGAGGGTAACCTCCCAGTGTTACCCGGAGAAAATAAAACGATTTTAGCACATTACGGCAATGTAACCTTGAACGGTGAACCTTGAACCTGTGAACGCTTACATATTGCGAGGTGGATATGATTAAGAAAACCATATGTTTTTTCTTTATTTTGCTATTGGCTGTATCTGCTGCTCAGGCGGAAAGGCAGAGATTCGTGGAGTTTACTTCATATCGCGTAGATTTAGACGTCAGCAAAATCAAGCTCAACGACGATATATGGCTGAAGATTAAACCTTATCGGCAACCATTGCAAAGACAGTTTCTTGAAGTTCCAAAACCAGCAGAAGTAGGAGTTAAGGAAGCTTTAGTTCAGTCGATAAATGACGGCCGGTACATCGCTTTCAGGCTTGTCTGGAAGGATGCCACAAAAAACGACACCATAAAGATAATGAACTTTTCAGACGGCGCTGCCATTCAGTTTCCAGTTAGCAAGGAAGTCTTTCCAGAGTTTTTTATGGGCGAAAAAGGTAAGCCGGTGCATATATTATATTGGAGGGCATGGAGGAGCAAAGATAAAAAAGATGGATTTCAGACAACCAAGACCGCCTATCCGAATATGACATCAGACATCTATAACTTTGATTACAGTATAAAAGGGAAAGGCACTGAAAAGACACAGGCCGAGAAGGATATATTTATTCCCGGCCGGGCGGCAAAAAATCCATTGTCATTTCCAACAAAAGAGATAATTGCGGAATTATCTTCAGTAGGATCGGGTACGCTTGCTTCAAAGAATGTTGAGAATACATCAGGCAATGCTAACTGGGACAACGGTGAGTGGGCGGTTATATTTAGAAGGCCTTTAACTGTTAATGATTCTGAAAGTGTTCAGTTTAAGGCCGGGGAAAAGATGCCCATCGCATTTGCCATTTGGGAGGGAAGCCGCAGGGAAGCTGGTGGAAGAAAAGCGGTAAGCCCTGCCTGGGCAGAGGTGGAGGTAAAAAAATAATGATCGGACTCATAAGTCTTTATAAAATACTTTCCCTTGGGTTCTCGTATCCTGAAGAAAAGAATTGGGCGATGATTGAAAGGCAGTTTGCAAAGAGCGAGAATCTTTTTGCGGGGGAGACCCTGTCAACTTATAACAGCTTCAGAGAGTATTTTAGTAAAAACCGGTACAGGCTTGACGAAATTAAATCCGAATACCTTAATATATTTGATGTCGGCAGAAAGATATCCCCTTACCAGACAGAATATATGACCGAAAAATTGTCTAGAAAACCCTTTGAACTCGCCGACATTGCCGGCTTTTACAGCGCTTTTGGTCTCAATGTAAATGAAGAAATGAGAAATAAAGAGGCTTTAGACCATATTTCTATAGAACTGGAATTCATGGCTATCCTTGAATGGAAAGAGCAATATGCATCGGAAAACGGACATGAAGAAAATGCAAAAATTGTTAAGGACGCTAAGCTTAAATTTTTAAGGGAACACCTTGCGAAATGGGGGTTTTTCTTCTGTCACCAGATTTACGAGCTCGGAGGTGACAGCTTATTCATCAGGCTGGCAAGACTTCTCGAACGTGTCCTGGTGCTAGAGTGCAAGCGATATTCGTTAGATGTCTCTATTTTTGATAAGCAGATAAGCCGAGAACCATATAACGGAGTAAGGAGCGAAGAACTTACCTGTTAAAGAACTAAAAATAAGAAAGAGGAGCAAAATGTATAAGAGATTCTATTTGTGGTTATCGTTACTATCCGGGATCGTTTTCCTCAGTTATATGGTTTTCGCCGGCTATAAGGAGACATCGCCGGAGTGGAAGGCTTACCAGAAGGAGTACAAAGAGCTGCTTATTAAGAATGCGCCTGATAAGGCCTTGAAAGATAAAGCTAAGTCATTAGAAATAAATTTACAGCAGATATACCTGGGCACTCTTAATAGAGTTGATCGCTGCACGAATTGCCATCTGGGAACTGAAAACCCGTTAATGGTGGATGCTAAAATACCTTTTAAACTGCATAGTGCCAGCTACTTAAAACATCACCCGGCGGATAGATTTGGGTGTACCATCTGTCATAATGGCCAGGGTCGCGCCATCAATGAAAAAGAAGCACATGGAGTCGGACGGGATAGTCATTGGGATCGTCCAATTATCCCATTTGAATATATTCAAAGTTCTTGTGCCGCCTGTCATGATTTTAAGATGCTAAAGAATCAAGGAGCAGACAAGGTTGTCAGAGGTGAGGCCTTATTCAGGGAAAGGGGATGTAAAGGTTGCCATAAACTTGATGGGGTCGGGGGAGTTCTCGGTAATGCGCTTGATGGAGTTGGTTCCCAGCCCGTTGCTTATTTTCCCATGAGGTATGTGGAAGGCCAAAAGATCATCTACACCTGGATGAAGGAGCATTTCGACGACCCTCGAAATATTGTCCTTAATAGTGAGATGCTGTCTAATCTTACCGATGAGGAATCAGATTTTTTGACAACGTATGTGTTATCACTGCGCTTTGAAGAGGTGCCCAAAAAGTATAGGCGCATAGAAGGGTTCAGAACTGTAGGGAAGACAAAAGACAACGGAGGCCGGCTGTATAAAATGTATTGCATTGCCTGCCATACCACTGGAAAAGACAGCGTTTATGACGAGGTATTTAAAAGAACGGTACCCGCAATTATGAATCCATCATTTTTAAAAGCTGCCGATAATCAGTACCTGAAAACGAACATCTCGGAAGGACGGGCGGATACACAGATGACGGCATGGAAGGCTGCTGCTGCAGGGATTTCCGATGAACAGATTGAAAAAATTATTGAATACCTAACCAGAGAAAGACCGGAGAAAAAGCCTGAACCCTTTGGATTTACCAGCTTTAAAGGCGATGCAAAGAATGGTGAAGAACTGTATAGAATTCGCTGCATGAGCTGCCATGGAGATAAGGGGCAGGGAGGCGTCGGCCTCAACCTGAGCAATCCAGTAGTGCAGAAGAAAACTGACCCTGAGTTTCTCGCAATAACGGTGCGTGACGGCAGGGAAGGAACCCCTATGGCGGCTTTTGGAAGTAAGGGTGTGGGCTTAAGTGATAATGATATTGTAGATGTGATTACTTATGCCAGGACCCTCTCAATGAAGAAATCGCTAGACCAGTAAAAAGAGCATCAGCAGATGAGATGCTGTATCACATCATCGTGGATTCGGTGTTTTACGCCTTTCTTTCTGACGACCCTTTTATCCAACAAACAGGCTTAAGAAGATTATAATTTGCTGCTCAATCACTTACGGCAGTGAACACCGGCGTTTTAAACAGGTGACAGAGGACTCCAAAAACACGGTTAACGGTTTATGCGATCTCCGATTCACTGCCGGGCTTCAAACCGCTGCTCAATGATCAGGGCCGGTTTGATCAGGGCGGTGACCACACCGATGCCGATGGCCAGGATGCCCAGCGCAATACTGATCTCCACCCAGCTGGGGGCATAATCGATCACTTCCCCCAGAGGCGACGGCACCAGCCCCGGCACAATCAAACCCATACCTTTTTCGATCCAGATACCCAAAAAAAGCAGAATACATGCCGGAACGAGCACCTTGGAGTTATTCTTGCCCGGGTTCCAGATGAGGGTCAGCGTACCTAAAAGGTTCATGCCGATCCCGGTCCAGATCCATGGGACCAGGGCATTGTGACCCTTGAGGCCGAAATAGAGATAGATTGCCGGCAGACTGTGATGGGTGGGAAGGTAGAACTCCTTGAAAATCTCGGAAAAAAGCATGATGAGATTAATGATTGCGGAAACAACAATGATTAGCCTCAGCTTGTTAATGATCTGGTCCTCAATTTTATATGTAGTGGCACCCCGGATAATTAGCAGTACCACAGTTATCAACGCCGGCCCGGCTGCAAAAGCAGACGCTAAAAACCGGGGACCCATCAAGGGATTGTTCCAGAAAGGCCTGGCAGGCAGCCCTTGATACAGAAAGGCCGTCACCAGATGAATTGAGAAGGCCCAGAATATCGAGAGAAAAACAAATGGGCGGTATATTTTTTCATCGGGTTCACGATTGTTATATTGACAATAAAGGATATAGGCCGGTACCAGAATGTTCAGGGCCAGATAACCGTTCAGCACGACGATATCCCACGTGAGCATCGATGAGGGCCAATTAAAAAGGCCGATACCCGGTATCAGATGCCATAGCTTCAGGGGACCGCCGATATCCACCGTGATAAACAGCAGACACATCACCAGCGCCCCATTGGCCACGCCTTCACCGATGATCACCACCCTGTGCAGATCCTTGTCTTTGAAGATATAAGCCGGTAAAATGATCATCACGGCGGCGGCGGCAACGCCCACCAGAAACGTGAAATTGGCGATATAGAATCCCCAGCTGACGATATCGGTCATGTTGGTGGCGGAAAGGCCTAATTTCGTCTGAACGGAATAGGCATAAACACCCAGCATCACCAGAGCGGCCAAACAACAAAGAAATATTTGATAACCGATGCCGCCGGATAGATTCCAGGCGATGACATCGGTAACAAACGATATAATTCCTTTTTTAGGAGAGTTTTTCATCATCACTTTTTCTTGGGTCGTTTCCATAGGGCCTCTGCGGGTTTAATCAATAAAATACCAGAATTTCGGATCCGTTCCCAGATCCTCCTTCCACCTGAAAACCTTCTTGTGCTTCAGGACAAATCTGATTTCACTATCGGGGTCCAGAAGATTTCCGAACACCCTTGACCCGGTGGGGCAGGCTTCAACACAGGCGGGCAGTCGGCCTTCTCTGCTCCTTTGCACACAGAAGGTACATTTTTCCATCTGTCCCTTAGCCCGCATCCGGTTGCCAAGATAGTGCTGCTTTTTGGTCATTTCCTTCAAAGGAACCTGCGGTTCGTTCCAGTTGAATCGACGCCCGTAATAGGGGCAGGCTGCCATACAATACCGGCAGCCGATGCACCAGTCATAGTCCACCACCACGATTCCGTCGGGCTCTTTCCAGGTGGCTTTTGTAGGGCAGGCCTTGATACAGGGGGCGCTTTCACAGTGGAAACACTGAACTCCCATGTAGAAATGATCCTCAACCGGTACTTGGTGATAGAATTTGCCGTTGCCGACCTCCGGGCTCATTTGACCGTGTTCCATCTCGAAAATACGGATATATTGGGTATTGGACTTGCGGTCGAGGTTGTTTTCCTTCACACAGGCGGCCACGCATTCCATGAAACCTTCACAGCGGGTGACGTTAAAAGCATAACCGAACAAAACGCCGTCGATCGGAGCTTTGGACCTCATCTGAATATTGACGTTATATTTTATTTTAGCCAGTTGCTCCAGGCGTTGGACCGTCACATCCTTTTCCTCCTGGGTCATGAGGCGGTAATTTTTTTTGAAATATTCCTTCCAACGCAGTGACAGTTCCTCGCTGGAACCCAGCATGCCGGTTCCGCATCCGGCGAGCATCGCGGCGCCTCCGACAGCAGCGGCTTTAGCGGCACCTTTGAGGAATTCCCGTCTCCCGAACTGCTTTGCCTGCCGGCAATCGTTTTCTATTTGCTTCTGATCAGTATTATTTTTCCGGGGATCCATGCGATTTCCCTATTTGCTTTTGCTTAAAGGTGGTGAATATGTTGTCGGCCAGCGCTTTTTAAAGAGTGGCGAGTGGGGATCGTGACAGGCGGTGCAGTTTTTAACCACCCGCTGTCCGGCCCAGTAGGAGATGCGCTTGCCGTGGGCGCCACCCACCCAATCTTTTTTCTGCCGGAAATGGCACTGGCCGCACATCTGGTAGCTGTGATCCATGTCCACTTTTACGCCCTGTTCGGTTACCAAAAAATCGCGCTCATCTTTTTTGTGACAGGTATAACAGGATAAGGGTCTATCCTGGCTGCCATGAACCAGGGTGATGTCACCATGGGTCATTTCAGCAGCCCGTGGGACCGTGACCGGTTTATTATTATGACATTGACTGCAGCTAAAGCGTTGCAGCTTGTCTTTGCGGGTCTCGGTCCGGAAACGCCCCCCCTTGTATCTTTCGGTCACCTGAACGGAATTCACCGCAAGCGGCAGGACCCCATCGACCTGCTTTTGATCATCAAACGGAACCGTCGCGTTTTTGTAGGTTTGAACGACGCCACCCTCTGCGGAATATGCAGGGCCTGCCGGGAAAATGAGCAGCAATACCGGCAATATCCCCCAGAGACAATATTTTAAGGTTGGTGTCTTCATTTCGTCCCTTAACGGTTATATATTTTACATTTTGTGGCGAAAATGCTTCATGAATGCTCTATCAGTTTTTAAATAATTGACTATTTTCTATTGACGATTGACTATTTGAGGAATGCCATCCGATTTAATCGGATTACGATTTGGTTTTACGTACAAACGGTTCCGCGTTGGTTTCCGGTACATGACACTGCCTGCAATTTCCTCGTGAAGGGTGCTCCACCCGAATGGCCGTTACCGTTCCCGGTCCTACATGACAGGCAATGCAGTTGCCTCTCATCTGTAGATCATGCGGGATGGGAACCGGAGCTCCGGGCAGCTTAGCACGTCCCAAACGGGGTGGCGGGACACTCTTCCAGTCGATTTCCCGGAATAGTTTGTCTGTTACAGACCAGACGTGGCACTGCATGCAACTGACCTGTTCCGGATGGGGAGTTACCGGTGTAATTCTTTTCAAGGGTTCTGTCCAGCCGCCGTTGGCATGACAGGTCAGACACTCAAGGTTTATTCCGTGTGCCTCTAAAGGATGCGGAATCTCGGGCGGTGATCCAGGATACTGCCTGCGGGAGTAGTATTCACTGAGGGTCCGTTCGGTTGACGTGCCTTCGATATAGTCCTTGGATATGCGGTCGAAGTTTTCAAATATGGCTTTGCCGTTATGATCAAAATCCATGCTCTGCGCTTCAATTACCGCCGTTTCCATCTCTTTCGGCTCAGAGGAGAAAGCCGAAAACACGACCAACGGTAATGCCAAGATGCAGACTCCGGCAAAAATGAGAAAAATCTTCCCAATCTTCGGGTCCACCTTATGTTTTGGCTTTTCCATTATACTCTCTCCAGTTTTACCGCGCATTTTTTGTAATCCGGCTGTTTGGATATGGGGCAAAACGCATCCAAAGTGACCTCATTGATTAAATAACTTTCGTCAAAGAAGGGAACGAATACCATTCCCTTGGGGGGGAGCCCGCGGCCGTTGATACTGGCTTTCATGGTCACCGATCCCCGGCGGGAAGAAACTTTGACTTTACTGCCGTTGGTAATCCCCAAACGGGCGGCATCGTCGGAGTTGATTTCCACATAGGCCTCAGGGACCGCCCGGTGCAGGATCGGCACGCGCCGGGTCATGGATCCGGTATGCCAGTGTTCCAGGACCCGGCCGGTATTGAGCCAGAAGGGGTATTCACTGTCCGGCGACTCTGCCGGCGGTTCATAAGGTCTCAGCCATATCCAGGCCCTGCGGTCCGGCTTGCCGTAAAAATCAAAGGAATCGGCCTCGGCAGCCGGATCATATTTGGCGTTGTAGCGCCATTTGGTTTCGAGCCCGTTGACATAGGGCCATTGTAACCCGGATTTTGCTTTAAGCTCTTTATAAGGCGCCATGCGGTGTTTGGGGTTGTCGTGGAACTGGATGTATTCATTCCAGATGTCTTCGATGTAGGTTTCTTCGGACCAGGGGAACTGCTTTTCAAAACCCATTCGCCGGGCCACTTCGATGATCTGCCAGGTATTGCTCATGCAATCACCCGGCATGGGAATGATCTGCTCATTGTGCTGGGTGCGCCGCTCGGAGTTGCCGAAAAATCCTTCGCGCTCGATCCACAGGGCGGCCGGCAGGACCACATCGGCCACATCGTAGGTGGGGGTCGGATATATCTCGGATACCACCAGGAAGCGCCCATCCTTTTTGGCGCCGTCACGGTAGCGGTTTAAGTTGGGCATTGTGACCATGGGGTTGGTCACCTGAATCCACATAAAACGGATATCGCCGCGATCCAAAGCCCGGAACATCTCAACCGTATGATAGGTGGGTTTGGGATCGATGTTTTCCACCGGCACGTCCCAGATCTTGGCGGCCAGCTTGCGGGCGCCTTCTTTCATGACCACACCTTTCGGCAGCTTATGGGTCAGAGTGCCGACTTCGCGCACCGTCCCGCAAGCGCTCGGTTGCCCGGTCAATGAAAAGGGGCTGTTGCCCGGTGTGGAGATCTTGCCCACCAGCAAATGACAGTTGTAGACCAGGTTGTTGATCCAGGTTCCCCGGGTATGCTGGTTCATACCCATGCACCAGAAAGAAGTGACCTTTTTATCCGGATCGCCGAAAAGAGCGGCCAGATATTTGATGTCTTTAGCAGGAACGCCGGACATTTTTTCAACTTTTTCCGGTGTGTAATCTGCCAGAAACGCTTTGTAAGCCTCAAAGTCAACAGTTTCGGCTTTGTCCTTGAATTTGAAATGGTCCTGGGTGCCATAGCCGATATTGGTTTTGCCTTTATGAAAAGAGACGTGCTTTTTGACAAAATCCCAGTTGACCCAGTTGTTGCGGATGATCTCGTAACAAATGGCATTGGCCACGGCCAGATCGGTCTGGGGCCTGAATATGATCGATCTGTCCGCTGCCTGGCTGGAGCGGGTAGTGCGGGTGGCAAAATCGATGATCTTGACATGGCCCTTACTTTTGCGATTGGCGAGCATTCTGGAGAAGAGAACCGGATGCATCTCGGCCATATTATTGCCCCAGGTAATGAAAACATCGGCGTGATCGATGTCGTCATAGCAACCCATGGGCTCGTCCAGTCCGAAACTGGTCAAAAACCCGGTTACCGCACTGGCCATGCACAGACGCGCGTTGGCTTCCAGATTGTTGGTGCCGATACAGCCTTTAAACAGCTTGGAGGCGACGTACCCGTCGGTAATCGACCATTGCCCGGACCCGTACATGGCCACGGCGTCTTTCCCGTGGCTCTTGATGGTTTCCTGCATTTTGCTGGCCACCAGGTCGAGGGCTTCTTTAAGGGGCGTTTCAACCAGTTTGCCGTTTTTGCGGACCAGCGCCTTGTTGACTCTGTCTTTGCCATAAAGGATCTGGATGGAATGATAGCCTTTGACACAGCACAGCCCCTTGTTGACCGAACAGTTGGGGTCGCCTTTTACGGCCACGGCGCGATCGCCGGAAACACCGACCAGAAGGCTGCACCCTGTGCCGCAAAACCGGCAGGGCGTCTTTTTCCATTCAATCCCCCCTGAATCAACATTTTTCCAGGCGCCGAAACTGATTCCCGGAAACAGTACCGCAGCTGTAGCCACGGCGCTCTGGGCAGCTGCGGATTTTATGAATTGTCTTCTGGTAATGTCCATTTGCTTGCTCCTTTTGTGTGTCTTCTATTCATCCGTATGGCCGAATGTCATACCCAGGGACTCCAATGACTTTATTTCCTTAAGTTTCTTCTGTAACTCTTTCTCGGTTTTTTCATCCGGCGTGTCGGTTACCAGGATCAAAACCTCTTCATTTTCGGCCGGTGTAACCTCGCAGAAATCCAGGGCGGCAAGATCATTGAGCAGCTGCGGTTTTGAACCCTGTACGGGGTATGCCAGATAACTGAAGACCGGCATGGGTTTTCCTTTTTTTTATTTTGTGGGTCGTGGGTCTAGTCTCCGATAGGACCCGGTTAAAGGCTGGTGGTTGAGTTGATGAAGATACATTTATGAATTTCACAGATTTCTAACAGCAAAGTCAAACTAAATATTTGACTTAAGTCAAATATTTCATACCAAAAAACTATGAAATAAAAATGGGGTGAAAACTGTATTTTTAGACCAGAAATACTGTATTTTGACCATAGAATTGGGCGAGCCCCCCTTTTTGATGAGAGATAGCTTTAAATAATTCTGATAATTTCCCTCAACAATCCCCCTTTGACATTTATTTCTACCTGATTTAATATATATATACCAATTTTTATACATATATATACATACAGGTGAATATGATGCAAAGTTCGACGATACATATTAAGGTTAAACCGGAGCTGGCAAAAGGCCTGAAAGCGTTATCAAGAAAGCGGGAAACTTCCATTGGGGAACTGGTCAGGCAGGCGGTGCTTTCCTGTTATCAGCTTGACTTACTCAATTTGAATGAGAAGCAAAGGCGAGCTGTCGAAGCGTTTCAAGGAGGATATATCAGCCTTGGAAAGCTGGCTGAGGAAATGGGGATGAATGTCTGGAGCACCCGTAAATGGCTGGCTGAACATGATATTGCTCAGAACAACTCATTTCTTGAGGATGATGTAAATAATGCCTGAAAAGAAATGGGTTTTTGATACCGTTGCGCTCAGTAATTTTCTGCTATCTAATTCAATTTTCATTCTTTCAGAACGCTATCACAAACGCGGCATTATTACTTGGCAAGTCTATGACGAGATATCTGCCGGAATTGCGGAATATCCGGAATTGAAGCAAGTTGATAAACTCATCGAGGATAAAACCTTTAAACTGGTTTCTTTATCCAGAAAGGAGTACCAACATTTTCTTCAACTGATCGGGCATCTCGGAAAAGGCGAAGCATCCTGCGTTGCGTTTGCTAAAGAACAAACTGCCATTGTTGTAACAGATGACCGCAGCGCAAGAAAGCAGTGTTCAGTAATGAAAATTCCGGTCACAGGGACTGTGGGTATTCTGAAAGCATCTGCGTTGGACGGGTATATTAGTTTGGCCCAGGCAGACGAAAGTCTTCGCAAAATGATAGAAGCCGGTTTTTACTCCCCGGTTCGAAGTATTGTCGATATCGCATAATTGCTGTAATTCTGGATTGTTGAGATTAGATCAACCCATATACAGTTTCAGCAGCAGATTCACTGCCAAAAGGGCAAACACGGAAGGAAGAAGCATGGCCCTGATTTGTGAGCCTGTATCGGGCAGTATATCTTTTAGAGCCATAAAGCCGCGGCTTATGCCCAGATATAGCCCTGCCAGCAGCACAACGCCTTGAATTACGGGTATCCAATAGGGGCAGCCATAAAATTATCAGTTTCGATTGTATAATCATGCGAACTTTATCGTACAGGAAAATGAATGGCATAATTTCATGGCTGTTCCTTAATTTCACAAAAAAGGCAGAGCCAAATCAGCGACTCTGCCTTTTGGAATTGCTTTTCTTTTTCAATTAACCGTCCATCTTTTCTCTTTTTCCTTTTTTCCAGGGACTTTTCTCCAGTAACGTCTCTTCTTTTTCTGACTCGTGGTCAGGGCTTGGTTTTGGCCCCCCAATCCATGGCGGCCTGAATCTTTTTAAGATCTTCATTCAGCTTGTTGACGTCTTCATCCTTATGTTTATGACACGCCTGGCAGGAGTTAGGAATTTCAGAGTTTGCAATTGTATCGGCCGGCAAACAGAGATGAACGCATAATCTTCTCCAGATTGATTGTATTCTGTTCATGCCATAGATGACACATTGTGTCAATCCATTATCGCAAGAATAACGGGGTCATCCCTGTATTTAAAAATTCTAATAGCATGATAATATTAGAAATTATGCGTTAGCCCTCCCGCCTCCTTGCACTTGACATTGCCACAAAGTAGCATTAATATACACCAGTCTATAGAAGAAGATCGTAACTTTGTGTGGTGTTCTATATTTAATTTATAAAACACGGGGTTGATTTTATCATTCTTGCTTTTCAAAAATAAAGTCGTATAAATCACAAATGACAAACTGCAAAATTCCAAATTTCAAGCACCAAATTACAAATAAATCTCAAATCTCAATTTTCAATGACCAAAACATGTTTGGGATTTGTGTTTTGTGATTTCGGATTTAATAATTTTGGTGTTTGGAATTTCCTCTATTATAGGACTCAATGGCACTTAGAGATACTCAACGACTTTTTTAATATTTTTGTGGAACATGACACGAGGCGTCCATTTTAAGAAATGATTGAGGAGCATAAATGAAATTTCTAAAGGATCAGGAACCCGATGAATCTTTGGATTTGGTGTGTCGCATGTGTCCCATGCATCTTCTGGAACCGGGCGATAAGCTGAAATGCATGAAAAAGGGACAGGTGCTTGAAGTTTTGACCGATTATGACGGTGCCCTGGAAGATATCCCGGACTGGTGCAAGAAGTGCGGCCATGAGTTCATCGGCATGGAAGAAGATGACGAATACTATAAGTTCTATATAAAGAAAAAAAGAGACGAAACCTGAAAGGTTTTACAAAAGGAGCACGCGATGAAGGGAGCCTATCTGGATCATGCGTCGGCCACGCCTGTCAGAAAAGAAGTGCTTGAAGCCATGCTTCCCTACTTTAGTGAACAGTTTGCCAACCCCTCAAATGTTTATGATCTAGGCTCTAAAGTCAAGGAGGCTGTGGAAGAGGCGCGGGCTAACGTTGCGGGCCTGATCGGAGCCGATCCCGCACAAATTATATTTACTTCATCCGGTGCCGAGGCCAATAATCTGGCCATCAAGGGTGTGGCTTTCGCCAAACAGAAAAAAGGCAATCACATCATCGTCACTTCCATTGAGCATCATTCCGTATTGAACTCCGCCCGCTTTTTAGAACGCCTGGACTTTGAGGCCACATTTCTGCCTGTCGATAAAAACGGTCTGGTTGATCCCGAGCGCCTCGCCAGGGCCATCCGGCCCGAGACGGTTATTGTTTCGATTATGAATGCCAATACCGAGATCGGAACCATCGAACCCATTTCCGAGCTGGCGGCAATCTGCAAAGAAAAAGACGTTGTCTTTCACACCGATGCAGTGGCATCGGTCGGCAACACCCATGTGGATGTCAATGCGCTCAACGTCGATTTGCTCAGTCTTTCCGGTGCGTCTTTAGGTGCCCCCAAAGGGATCGGCGCACTTTACTTTAATAAAAAGATCAGATTGATGCCCCTGATCCACGGCGGCATCCAGGAAAACGGTCGCAGAGCCGGTACCGAAAACGTTCCCGGAATTATCGGATTTGGCACGGCCGCAGCACTGGCAAAAAAGGAGCTCCCTGAAAAAATAGACCACGTCCGCAAATTAAGAGACCGCCTGGTGGATGGTATCCTTAAAAAAATTGAGAAAGTCACCTATACCGGTCATCCGGAAAAACGGCTGCCCGGTCACGCCAGTTTTTGTTTTGAGGCCATTGAGGGTGAAGCCTTGATTTTTATGCTGGTTCAGAATGGAATTTATACCAATACCGGTTCTGCCTGCGCATCAAAAGCCCTGAAAACCTCACCGGTGCTCGGGGCCATCGGCTTGCGGGCGGATCTGGCTCAGGGGTCGACCGTGTTTACCATTGATGCCGGCAACACCAAAAAAGAAATCGACTATGTGCTCGAAAAACTGCCGCCGGTTGTGGATCGACTACGCTCCCTTTCGCCCATCTGGGGCAAAGAAATTCCGGAGTATGAGGAAGATGTTTGCAGGTGAAAAGATATCTTGGCTGCTGGTTTGTGCTGTGCAAAACAGTATGCTTACATATTTAATTTCAAAAAAAACGAAGCACGAAACACGAAATTCGAAACAATATCAAAATACGAATTTTCAAATGTTCCAAACATTGAAAAGAATTATTTATAATAAACATGAGGGCAGGTTTAGGATTTTGGTCATTTTGGATTCGGATTTGTTTCGTATTTCGAAATTAGAATTTCGAATTTCCGGTTTATCCGGCGTGGGAGGTAACGGATGTACACTGAAAAGGTGATGGATCATTTTTCCAACCCCAGAAATATCGGGGAAATTGAAAATGCCGATGGGGTGGGTGAAGTTGGCAATCCGGTTTGCGGCGATATGATGTCGTTTTACATCAATGTCAAGGGTAATAAAATCGCCGATATCAAATTCAAGACCTTTGGATGTGTGGCCGCGATTGCGGTATCCAGCATGGTGACTGAGATGGCCCTGGGAAAAACCCTGGATGAGGCCAAAAAAATTACCAAAAAATCGGTGGCCGAATCCCTTGACGGCCTTCCTAAAGAAAAAATGCATTGTTCCAACCTGGGCGCCGACGCCCTGGCCAAAGCCATCGAAGACTTTGAGAATAAACAGTCAACTGCCTAGCCCGGACGAGCCGATTTCAAAGCAATCTTTTATACCACAACGTG
>Ga0255055_10001027_pt1 | contig 21174 bp, 17 predicted proteins | sample JV7_2_27_MG_FD_188633 | JGI IMG/M metagenome (GOLD analysis project Ga0255055, IMG submission 188633) | Seawater microbial communities from Jervis Inlet, British Columbia, Canada - JV7_2_27 | ecosystem: Environmental > Aquatic > Marine > Inlet | place: Canada: British Columbia | collected...
CCTGTTGGTTTCTCTCTGAAAAAGATTTCTGATCCTTTTGGCCATTCAATAATTAAATCTTTCATTCTAGTTTTTAAAACTTCTTTATAACCAGATCCATCAGGATTAGATGTACTTATATTGTTTACATCAGTAAAATCATTCTCGTATTGATAAGTAATTTTACCACCATCAGAAGACCAAGCAATGTATCCAATATATTTGTCTAAAGGTACGGCCTTGCTGGTCTCATAACTATAAAAATATTTAGTAACATTACCTAAATAATCTTCAAAAATACTAATTACTTCACTCTTATCAGGAGACCAAATAATTTTTGCTAAATCATTTAATTTAGTATCAGATATTTGAGTTAAATCAGAGCCATCAAAATTAGATTGCCAAACTTCTCCATTAGTATGATAGTAAATTACACCAGATTTATCATTAGTTAAGGCGGGGGATAAAACAGGGTCAGTACTAATAATTTTAATTTTTAATTCTGGGTCAGGGACAAAATCTCCTTCATCTGGAATAAATTCTCCTTCCTCGCCTCCTGGGAGTCCTCCTGAGTCAGGATCAGTTCCGTTTTCTGGTTTTTTAATGAAAAAGTTATAGATTAATAATCCAATTAAAGCAATAATTAGGACGATTATTAGAATTATTAAGACTTTTTTTAGTTTAGTATTCATGGGTTTGTTTTATTAATTATTTACAACAATCTCCATTGGGTTTTAAATCGTTCACTACTATAGAAATGTTTCCAGTAAGATAATATCTATCGCCATTTACTACTTTAATAGATCCTTTTAATATAAAGCTTTCTGCTATATTGTTATTAAAATTTCCAACCCACCCTTTTTTGAATTCACACACATTAGTAGTTGTTAGATCGTTTTGACGTATAAAGCCTTTACAACGTTTTTTCTTTAGAAGCCAATTTAGTTTATATTCCGGTTGCTCAAGACGGAGACTATTATATTTAAACTCTTGTCCAATGCATGCTTGGCTGAACTTCAAAGTTAAGGTTGCGCTTTCTCCAGTATTTAACTCTGTTGGACCAAAAGTAGCATCTATAAATTGGCAATCATTTGTTTGGTCACCAACAATAGGAATTACAACAACTTCCGGTGGGTCTGCCTTTAATTTAATTAAATCAGGATTAATTATATTAAGAAGCAAAACAGCCGTTAAAAGAATTAAAACGCCTAAAAGAGCTTGGGTAATTTGTTCTTTGGCCTCACCAGTTTTTGAAGCATCACCAGCCGAGGTTGTATACTTAATTGCGCCAATTAATATTGACAATAGGGCCATAAATCCAACTATACCTAAAGAAAACAAATAAATATATTTTATAAGTTGAGGGAGAGGAGTTTCCGCGCCAAGCGTAGTATTATCTATCTCGGGATAATTAACAATTAGACTTTGCTCTGCTTGGGCAGTTTGCCAAAGTCCAAAGAATAGAGATATAAAAATTATTGTTATAATTATTTTTTTCATTAATATATTTGGAGTTTAATTTTTTGAGATGCTCTTTGCCCAGAATTAACTCTATTAGTAACGTTAATTTGGAGCTCTTTTTCTAATAATTTAGTACCCTTTTTTTCTGGGATAGTTAGATTTAAAATACTAGCACCATAATCTGAGGAAGTTGTTGGTTGTTGTCCATTTATTTGCCAATTAAATGTTAAATTAGCTAATTTATCAATACTAAAGAAGTAGGGTTTAGCAATAAAAGAAATTTCTTTTCCAGAAAGAACTGTAATTATTTTTGAAAAAATAGAATTTTCACTTAGGGGAGAAACAACTATTTCTGGTTCAGCTATTGGTGTTTTAATTGTTCTTTCTATTAAGAAAGAACGACTTTCATTAAAAATTTTTACCAGGACTTCATGTGAATCACCCTTGGTTTTCCTAACCCCAAACCGAAAACTATCTTTTCCATAACCAGATTTTGATTCTTGGAAAAATCCATCTAAGAACCAACTATATTTTAAATTTTTTGGATTTTCTCCTGAAATTTCTAAATAAACATCTATAGTAACAAAACTATTTTTAACAGGAAGAGCCCTACCTTGATAATTAAAAGGCACATAAGTATCAGCTGACCAATATAGTTCAACATTTCTAAGAGTAATTTCTGAATTGTTTATAGCGGTTTCAATAAGTGTATCACCTATTATCCAAGGGTCATTAATTTGGCCCAAAACAATTAATGGGGACAATAGAGACAAGGTGATTATAAGAAAGAATATTTTGTTCACTTTTTTTTAATTTTACTTTTTACTTTGGTTGGTTTTGGAGATTTCATAATCCGCCAAAACCATAGAAGGCCAAGACAAGGGAGAGTAATAGAAAAGGAAAGAATTAAAAGTATTCCAGACAGACCCAAGAGACCAAACGCATCAGCTGCAACAGCTAAGGTGCCAACCATCATATATTCAGCAATATTAGGAGAGGCTCCAGATTTTTTTTCTTCAATCCAAGACCACACAACATATCCTGTCCAAGCAGGCAATATGCCGCCAGTACCCACTTCAAGTCCAAAAGGTATTAAAAGTTTAAAAATAGGATTTTTAGGTGCGCCTGATTTTCCTTTTGCCATATTTATTTCTTGCTTTTAATTAGTTCTTGTTTGGCTTTTTGTATTTGAACTATTTGTTCTGGGCTAGAAGTAACAATTTGATCTTCAGTATATGATGCAACAACTTTAATAGCAGCGTGTTTTAATCCAGCAAAAAAGATTCCTTCTCCTACATCTCCTTGTAAAAGGAGATATTTTTCTTCATTAGTTAGATTAAATGTTTTTTGGACAACATCAATTGTAGCTGGAGATTGTTTAAAAAGAATTTGAATAGAGGAGTTAGTAACAATAGGCTTTCCATAGGCAGAGTTCATAAAATCAGGAATGTCTTGAGTAATAGTTGTTAATCCTAACCAGTATTTTCTGCATCTTTTAGCTATTCCGTGTAAAAACGATGCACCAGCTTCGTGTTTCATCATCCACCAGGCTTCATCAACAACCATTATTCTTTTTTTCATTTGTCCTCTAATTAGATTCCAAATATATTGAAGAATTAAATAAATTGCTACTGGTTTTAATTCGTCTTCCATGTCTCTGGTAGAAAAAACAATCAAACTTTTATTAATATCAATATTAGTAGGTTGGTTTAAAAATCCAGCAAAGCTTCCTTGAGTGTATCTTTGTAATCTTTTAGCTATTCTCTTGCCTCCAGCCATATTATCTAAAATGGTTTGTAAATCTTCTAATAAAGGAGCAGTGACATTTTTCAAATCAGATTGAGGAGTAATATCTTTAGAAGCATAAGTTTCATTTAAAGCTTTATCTAGAATAGAGTTTTCTTCTGGTGTTAATTCTCCTAAGGCCACCCTTAACAAACCAACTAAATCCATTATCTTTGAACGGATAATTTGTTCCGATGTTTCATCAGGACCAGGAGGAGAAATATCAAAAGGATTAACATGGCTTTTAGAGGATAAAGAGATTTTAAAGTAAGCACCATCAACAGCTTCTGCTAAATGTTGGTATTCGTTTTCTGGATCAATGACTATACAATCAATTCCAAACATTAAAGAACGAAGTAATTCTGTTTTAACTGCGTATGATTTACCTCCTCCAGACTTTCCGAAAATTACCATATTAGCGTTTTCCATAGAAAATCTATCAAAAATAATTAAGCTATTATTATGTCTATTAATTCCATACAATATTCCTTTATTAGAAGATAAATTAGAAGAAATAAATGGGAATGTAGTAGACAAAGGAGCAGTATTCATTGAATTAGTAATGAACAACCTATCGTTTCCTAATGGAAAACAGGAATTAATACCAGCTTCTTGTTGGAAGATTGCTGGTCTGATATAAACCATTTTTGCTTCAAACAAAGAAAGGATTTGTTCTTCGGCTTCATTTAATTTATCAATTGAGTCTTCAAATATTGTGATGTATAGAGCGTATTTAAAGAATTTTTCCGTTCCTTGGATTAATTTATCTCTTAATGCTTCGATATCATTTCTAGCTGTGTCTAATACTGGATTACGCACTTTTCCTTGTTCTTGTTCTGTAGAAACCTGAGATTCTACTTGAGTTAGTTTTTTTCTTAACTTTTTAAGAACTATTCCAGTATCAGCTGGATGAATAAACATTGAAACATTAAAAACTTTATCTAAATTAATTATTGGAGATAACCAATTCGCAGTTAAAAATCTTGGATAAGTAATTACAAAAAAGGTTCTAGCGTATTTATTGCCCATTTGAATATAATTAGAAGCAATCTGCAAAGCAGATGGAGCAATAGCATCAATTAAAGGCGATGAAGGAATTGTTTTTTTATTTTTCGACATTATATGATTCGTAGAATAATTCAGTTAATTGTTCGTTATTTAAAGAAACCGCCCTAATGCCTAATCCTTGTAGTCCTCCAATAATATGACTAACTCTTTGTTCTAATTGTGTTTTGTATTGAGCAAACTTTTCTGCTTTGTATTCTTCTTTTTTAGGTTTTTTAGTAGCAACAACATTTTTAATCTTTTCTATAAAGCTTTCTTCTTTAGATTCAATAATTCTAAAAGGAATAACCACATAAAAAGCTTTATCCATAATATTGGCAAATTCAACAAAACTTTTTACAAAATTAATATATTCACTGGTTTGGACTCGTAAAAGTTCATTGGTTTGTTTTTTTTCCAGTTCCTTTATTTGATTTAAATAATTGTCTATTTCAAAATGACGGGAAGCAATAACGATTTGTATAGGGAAATCAAGAGAATTAAGGAATTCCTGAAATCTAGTAATTATTGCTTCTTGTTCTTGAGTGCTTAGAAGTTCAAAATTAATACTAGAGCAAACACATATAGCTTTTAAACTATTATCCTTCATTATTGCTGTGTTTTCCTTAATTTCTTTAACTTCTACAAATTTTTGAACAGCAGGAGCATTTTTAGGTAATTTTTGTGCCATTATTTTTCTACATTTATTCGCCAACTAATATCACGTAAATGTTTTTTCTTTTTCTTGGCTGGCGCTTTTTTAATAATTTTAGGGGCTTCTTCTTGTTTTTCTTCTTTTGGGTTTAGCTTTTTCCAAACATAGAAGTCTGGTTTCCTTAAAAAGCTAAACATATTCTTTATTATATTAATAAATGGTTGATTGCGGATTTTTAAAAAAGTCAAAGCATAGGTTAGAGCTATTACTGGGATAGAGAGAATGATAAAGACAAAAAGGTTCAACAATTTATACAAGATAAACAAAACAACAACAGCAACTATAATGTATAGAAATTGCTTTATTGTTAAAGGACCGATTACCTTGTCTTCTATGTTAATAAATTGTGGTACTTGGAATCGCATAGATTATTGATCTTTTAATGGTCTTTCGTCCGGTCCCCAGATTGTCTTTTTATCTTTTTTCTGGTCGCTTAGATCAACTGTTTTGTTTGTGCCCCAGCCCAAAGATCTTTGCATTTGTTCATGAATGACCTTTCCTTGTTTTTTAGCATATTCTTTCATTTCTTCTTTAGGCGTACCAGATAAAGAAAGACCAGCTCCATCTACTTGAGAAGGTTTCATATATTCAACAACGATCTCCCTACTGTTTTTACCACCAACACCACTTTTACCAGCAGCTGGCTTATTTAAAACTTTAAATCCTTCATTATCCCATCCTTCAATATATTCTTGAAGACTGGCCTCTATTGCTGTGTTTTTTTCATAGCCTTTAAAGGCTGTGTCAAGGTCTCCGGTCAAAGAAGCATAAGCTTGTCTTCTTCCTATATTGTCTTTTGCATCGTCTTTAGTTTCTTTATTAGTAGATTTATCATCAAAATTATCTGTGAATCCGTCTTTAAGAGCTTTTAAACCAACTTCTTGAATCTCCGAAGCCCAGCCCTTGAAAACTTTTGCGAATTCAGCACTGCCTAATTGTTTGCGTAATTTCCCAACAGCCTTAATTCCTTCATCTCCTTCAAGGACTTTTTTACTCCATTTTTTATGAGTACCATTGCTAATTGCTCTTTCAATTGCTTCTTCTCTTTGAGTACCTTTTTCTATGGCATCAGGTCTTAATTCTTCTAGTGACCTAGCTTCTTCAGTGGCGCCATTGGCTCTCATTGTCTCCATGGCTCTTGCAACATCTTTACGGCCAGATTCTCTTAATATACCTCGTTTTTTAGCTTCTTGTGTGGCCAAAAATCCCCTAATTCCTTTAGTGTGCATTTCTTTTTCAACATTTTCATTTGACATTGTGCCAAGTAGTTCTTGGAATGCCTTGTGCTGTTTTTCTGCAGCAGCTTTTTGGCGCAATTGGAATCCTTTGGCTTCCATTCTTCCTCCTATTTTTTTACCAAATAATCTTCCACCAACTGTTAGAGCACCGGCACCTACTGCTCGACCAGCAGATTTAATCGGACGCATAGTTTGTCTTCCGGTCCATTTTCCAACTTTTTTAAACCCTCCTTTAACAGTACTAGTAACTGTTCCAGCGCTTTTAATTCCCATACTCATTGCTATTACCGGAGCTCCAAATAGAAGGATAACTAGAAAAACAAATTTGAAAAGCAGACCAAGATCCTGGTACATTGGTACAATACTAAGAGATTCTATAGCTCCCGAAGAGCCAAGAGAAGGAGGTGCTTCTCCCCACGCAACAGCAATTTTTAGGACTAAATAGATAAAGAATGTATAAATTGGAGCAAAAAATGTCCATTTAAGAAATTCATCCCACCATTTACTAGCATTAGTTTTTAGTTTTCCAGGAAATATTGAAAAAAACCAAGCAATAGGAGCTAAAATAAGGAGGATCCAAATAGCACCCATTCGGATAATAAGCAAAATAGACCCAATAATCATAACAAAACCAGTTGCAAAAACTACAGCAATAGAAAATGCCATAGTTAAAATCACTGATATGGCGGGATTTTGCTCAGAAAATCCAACTGTTTGGCTCAGTTCCGGCGAAGAAGTTAAACTATCGTTGATTTTCAAACTTTGCATAACTGCTCCTCCTATTTCTTTTATTTCTCCAGTGCTCGTATCGATTTGATTAAGAAAATAGTTTGTGAGTATTTGGCTAAAATCAACAATTATTGCAGGAAGAAGGTAGCTAAAATTAATTAAAAGAGCAATTAATATGATTTTTGGTAAAAGTTTTTTAACTCCATATTCTTGGATACGTAGAATTGTTGCAAAAGCAATTACAACTAAGCCAAGAATAAAAAACATATTAACAATATCACGAACAATTCCCCATGCTTGTTGAATCACTCCTAAGTCTTGGAAACCAAAATTTAGTATAGCGGTGAATATGTTTCCTACAAAACCAGTAAAAGCCTGGGCAATAGTAAGTAATACATAAAATATGCCTAACAATATATCTTGAGCCACGTCTCCTAATATAGTAGCACTTGCTCCATTTACGCCAATTAAAAATATGCCGAATAGAGTAATTCCAGCAATAATTATAATTTTTTTATTTAAAAATTTATTTTTCACATTAATTACTACATTCCTACATTTATAATTTTTCCTGTGCATTGATCAATGCCAGTGTCATATTCAGGATATCCATCATCATCTTCATCACAAGGATCACAAAGGACTATGCCAGCGTCTCCGGCGTTTTCGCCTGATGCGTCGCTGTAAACTCCTCCATATAGAGCGCCGGTTACTCCAATTAGATTGTCAAGATAGAATACTTCGCGGATGCCATTTGTTAATCGTTCTTCCCAAATAACATCTGAAGGACTAACACCAGTACCATCATTACTATCTATTGTACACTTATCATAAGCAATATAAGCTGTTTCTGCTGCAGGATGATTATCAGTATAAGCAAAAATTTCTCTATTTGGAGAATCAAAATCAAAGTAAGAACAAACTCCACCTATTCTTGGGCCTTTTTCTGGTCCTCCTACTCGAGCAAATCCTAAAGGCCTATAATCTTCAGGACAATAACACTGAGGTTCTTCATTAGCAGGACTACCCCAATCGCACTCATCGGGTGGAGGTGGTGCTGGTGTTCCTTCTCCAAGGCAAATCTTATAGCTTATTGGATCATATTGCCAAAGCGCAGCACAACATTTACTACGCGCTTTTAATAAACCAGCTTTAATAAAATCAGTTGGGTTATTACCTCCAATATCTAATCGGTCGTCTCCACAATCTTCGTGAGAAGGCTTAAAATCAGTAATATCATTTAATTCTTCTTTAGAAACCGAACACCTTGTTTCACATACTTTTTCTCCTTGAAATTCAAATCCAGGTAAAATTCTACAAAAAAGAGCAGTGCTTATTTTAGTTTCTGGTGATAAATTATTCTTACATTTTCCCCCCATACTATATATGTAATCATCTATGGGTCCTACAAACATACCTTGATTCTTAGCCTTCCATAGATTTGTCCAAATGCCACCAAGGGTAGTAAATGTATTTTCAAAAAAAGATTTTCCTGTTTCTGGATTAATAACTATAGCTGGGTATTTAGCAATAGAACGAGACATATAATCTTCCATTTGATAACAATAATCAGCTGGCACAAAATATTCTTTTAAGCAAGTATAACATGTTTCTTTTTTCTCTTCTATTAAACATCTTCCATAAAATTCCAATCCATCAACTATGTTGTTTTTAACATAAGTATTATTGTAAATATCGCAATAAGTTTTAATACATTCATCTCTTTGATCTTCATCGTCCTGCTCACATCTTTCATCTACTTTTTTAATACATTCATCGCACCGATCAAGCACTACATTATATGGTCCCTTGCAAGCGTTATAGAAATCAGCTTTTACTTTATATTGTGCTTTAGAAGGATATTCACCAGAAGAAAATGGAGGATAAGGAGCATCTGGACAATTTAGAGCATCGTCATCATAAACGCATTGTTCACATCTTGAATCTATATAATTATTCGGCTCCAACCCACTTAAAATGTTTTTACAAGTAGCTGTTTCTCCTAAAGATAATTGGTCTGTTATTTTTTTACATTTTGAAGGAAATTTTTGGTAAGGCAGTTTATTCCAGCTATAACCATAAACAGAATAAGGAACAGAGTGTCCATCTAAAATTTCAAAATCAGGTTTTAAATTAATTCCTTCTAATCCAACGTAAAGAGCCTCTACATTTGGTGCAAAAATGTCTGCTAAATTTTTTGTATAATTATCTATTTTCATCATCTCCTTTTTATCACAAGCTACTATTGATCTAGATAATTGCTGGATTGCTTTTTGAACGTTAGTTAAAAGGTTCGATCGAAATTCTTTTCTTTCTTCTGGGGTTTGGTCTTTTTTAAAGTCTCTATTATATGAATATTGTTCTTTTAATTCATTCCTAGCTATAGTTGATGAATCTGTTGTTTTATTACTAAAGCCTAAACCTAATCCATCAATAGCCTTATTTAAAACAGAGCTAAAAAATATACCAATAAGTTCGGAAATTTCATCAGCACTTATTATTCTTGAAAAATCTTTCCCTAAAGCATCAGTTGTATATTTTTCAATAGTAGTACCTAAATTTTTAACAGTTGTTTCTAAAGGAACTCCCATTCTTGTGTCACATCTTGCAATACACCTTTGATATGCTTCTTGTGTTACAAAATCATTTGCTCCATATGTATTTTCACAATGACTTTTACATTTATCAATGCTGGTTAAGGTAGTTACTTTTTCGTTTTCATATCCTCCACTAACGTCAGTTTCTTTGTCAGCTACTTCTTTACTAGCTCGTTCGTAATTGCTTCTAGCCTTTACAGCCATTAAGTATTGGCCAAAAATATTATTTTCAGGCTTAATCATGCTAAACCAACTACCCCACCCACCATATTGAAAGGAATAACCACTATTAATAAATGCTTGATAGTTATAATCTATATCGCTCATTAAAGTAGGTTGGGCATATCGGGCATATTGCATGTCTTGGTAAAGAGTAGTAACTCCTAAATTTTCTAAAGTGTCTCTTACATCTTTTTCAAATCTATCTGTTTCATCCCAAAGTGCATCAAATTCAGCAATATATTCTGCTGTGCCCAATGCTACTGCTTTTGCGAAATAAATAGCGTAATCAGAAACAGCCAAAGGTTCGCCACTATCACTTTCTTCTCCTCTTCCCCAAGCTATAATTTTTGTTTCCAATCTTCTAAGTATTACATCAGAAATTACCCAACCAATAGCGTCTAAAACTATTTCTTTAATAGCTTGCATCCAAGATCCTCCTCCATCTAGGGCTTGTGCTTTTTTGGGTTCAAGAAAAAATAGATTAAAATTTATACTTAATATTAGTCCGATAACTATAATTATGGCAATAAATTTTTGATTTTTTTTCATAAGGAGAAATCTACACTTTGTTCATTAGCAAGATTAATGGCTTTTTTCATTAAATCATTCCAAGTACTAGAAAAATCTTCAAATTCTTGGAGAGCAATATATACTTTTATTGGATCATTTAAGGTGTCTCTAAAAGACACATATATGTTTCTAATTAATAGAGTTAATCCTAATCCCTCTTTGTGAATTTCTTTCCAAGAAGATGGAACGATAATTTCTTTAGCTTTTCTTATTTTCACATCATTAGAACTTATTAAACCATCTAATTTAGCAAAATCATTATTCTCAAAAGCAGATTTTAGAGACTGGAAACTTTGATCTTGGAGAAAAAAAGTATCGGAATTAAGAATAGAAGATGCTTGAGAAAGATATAGTTTAATGCTCTCTATACTATTATTTTCCGATATTCTTATATCTTCATCAGTAATACTGATTTCAAAGATTTCTGGAATTTCTAAAAGTGTTTGTTCTGCTTTTTCTATTAAAATCAGATAACTGTCATCTAATGCTCGTTGAGACATTTCTTGAAGAGTAGATTGTTTAACAGAGCTTGAAAAATCATCTACAGAAGATAATTCTGGATGATCTGCTAAGTACTCGTTTTTTTGAGAAATGTAGGAGTCAAGAATTGAATCTATAAGTTCTTCGTCTAATACTCTTTTAGTTATATTGTATCTATCCCCTAATGGTAATGGATAAAAAACTTGTTTATCCCCTGGAGATTTAACTAATGGATTATGGCCTGAATTAATTTCTTCACCATCTAAATAGCCATCCATATCAGTATCAGGGTTTAATGGATCTGTTTTTAATAATTCTTCTTCCCAGTCTCTTAGACCGTCGTTATCAGTATCTTTGTTTTGTGATTCAATAACAGTTTCTCTAACCCCGAAAATATTAATTTGAGATAATGCTCCTTTTTTAGAATAAAACCCTATAAATAAGAGCAACCCAACAGCCAAAAACACGGCTATTAGGATGCTAGCTAAAGGGAGTTTTTTTATTGATGATTTTTCCATATTATTTATTATACCATTTTTTAAAAGTCAAACAAAACAAAATAGCAAGAATAAGGATCCAATCGCCAAATTTCGTATAAATTGTTTTCTTATTAATTAACTGAATATTAGTAAAAAGAATATTGTTCTCAAGTTCAGTAGATTTAAGAACGATTTTTCCTTTAGGATCAAGAAGAAAAGAATAACCCATATTAGTGGCTTGAGCAAAATAGCGTCTATTTTCAACTGCTCTTAATTTAGACATGGCTAAATTTTGAGATAAAAGCGCTTTTGATCCATGAAAAGGAGCATCGCTTGAAACTACTACTAAAAATTCAGCTCCTTTTTTAGCCATTTGACGTTGAAGATTAGGAGAAATAATGCTTGAGCAGATAGTTCCCCCTATAATTCCTTTAGAAGTAAAAGCTGGTGTATATTTTTCTCCTCGTTGAGTTAATCTTTTTTGATTCCCCGCATCAAAAGATAATAGAGCTTTAGTTAGATATGGCATAAATTCACCATTAGGAATTAGCAGCATTTTATCGTGAAAGGCAACTGGGCTTTCTTTTTCTAAATCATAATAGAATAGTCTTGATTTGACTTTTCCATTTTCATCAACAATCTTTTCATTTTCTATAAAGATTTGTCCGGGTTGGTAAAAATCTTTAAGTAAATATTTAGTTAATTCTTTGTCTTTAACTAAAGAAATAATCCCAAAACCTTCAGGTGCAATAATAAGGTCAGGGTTTTCTTGAGATTGAAACAATTTTAATACAGCATCAAATACTTCTTGTTTTTGATAAGGATTAAATTCACTTCCAGATAAAAAATTAGTTTGGATAAGAGCGATTCTACGAGTTTCATTAGCTTCATAGTTAGAAACACATAAGCCATAACCAATCCAACTTAGGATAATTAGAACGAGAATAATAAATAAAATAGATTTTTTCTTTAAAAGTAAAAAGAAAAGAATCGCGTTTATTAAAACAATTAAAAAGCTTATTCCGTAAATTCCAACAATATCAGCTATTTGAATTAATAAAGAGTTGTTATGTAAAACATAAGCCAAATTCCCAAAAGTCCAATGAGGACCAAAAAAAGTTTCTTTTCCTATCCATAAAACAGTAAAAGCCCAAGTTCTAAGATATTCTAAGATTATCCAAAGAAAAGGAATTATAAATAATAGTTTAAAATTAGCTGGCTGTGTTATTTTTTTTATTGCCCAGGAAAAAACACCAAAGAACAGGGATAGAAACAAAGTTTGGATAATCCAAAAAATTATTAATAAGATAAAAGCAGAAACAAGATTTTTTTCTATATTTATGCCAAGCCAATCAAATGGGATGGTGGCAAATACCCAGTCAAATAATTTACCTAGGAATATAAACCCAGTTATCATTCCACCAATCAGAGCCTTTTTAGGAGAAACAGATTTTATAAAATAGAGCAAAGGAATTAAAGCTATCCAGATTAGAATTTCTATATTATAAGGAGGATAGGCTAGAATCAATAAGATTCCGCTTAGAACAGGTAAGAGAAAAATAAGATTATCTTTTTTCATATAAATTTATCCAGTCTTGGACAGATAATTCTTCAGCTCTTTTGTCTGAATCTATATTTAAATTATTCCTTAACATTTTTCTTTTAGAAGAAAACCCCTTTTTAACTAAATTGAAAAATTCTTTAACATCAATATCAGGAATTTCTTTAGGAACTATTTTAATAATAGCAGAATCTACTTTTGGTTTAGGATAAAAAGATTTTTTAGAAACATAACTAATAATTTCTACATCAGCGTAGAATTTAACAGATATAGATAAAATAGATCCTTTTTTATCTACAATCCTTTTAGCTACTTCTTTTTGAACCATTAAGACCATTAATTCTGGCTTATTTTTAATTTCAAGAAACTTTCTAATTATTGGAGAAGCAATGTAATAAGGGAGGTTAGCTATTAGTTTGTAATCCATAATGGATACTGTATATTTTAATGCATCTTGATTAATAACTTCTACGCCTGTTAAAAGATCAGCTAATCTTTTGTCTTTTTCTATAGCTATTACTTTTTTAACTCTTTTAGCTAATTCTTTAGTTAATATTCCTAAACCAGGGCCAATTTCTAAAACAGTGTCATCTGATTTTAAATCAGCTGCATTAATTATTTTTCTTAAAACAGACTTATCAGTTAAAAAGTTTTGTCCTAACCTTTTATTTGGTTTAATATTGTATTTCTTTAATATCTCCTTCATATTTAATTAAATTATCTGGTATTTCCATTAAGAATCTAGATGGAGGATTAGCTTGTTTGGCTTCCCAACTAGTTCTTGTTTGAGAAAAGATTAAGTATAAGTATTTTTTACTTCTAGTAATGCCAACATAGAATAATCTTCTTTCTTCTTCTATGTCTAGGGGGTTTAATAAACTTTTAGAATGAGGAAGTATTCCTTCTTCGCATCCAATAATGAAAACAACAGGGAATTCTAATCCTTTAGCAGTATGAAGAGTCATTAAATGGACCATTTCTTTTTGTTCGTCTATTTCATCAGCATCGGATAATAGGGCTGTGCTTTCTAAGAATTCTTTTAAAGAATTATAATCTTTAGCAACTCTAAGTAATTCTTGAATGTTTTCCCAGCGGGCTTCATCTTCTGGTATGTTTTCTCTAATTAAATTATCCCCGTATTTCTTTTTTAAATAATCTCTGTAATTTGTTTTTTCAAGAATATATTTAATTATTTCAGGAAAAGGTTTCTTTTTAGCTTTTTCTATTAAGTTGAAGAATTCTTTTGCTTCACTTTCCCCTCGAAGTATTTGTTTAAAGGTAATTTCACCAATCCCTCTAGGAGGGGTATTGATTATTCTTTCTAAACTTATTGGATCTTCAGTATCTATAAATTTAAGATAAGAAATAATGTCTTTGATTTCTTTTCTTTGATAAAACTTTACAGCTCCTATTAATTTGTAAGGAATGTTGTTTCTAATAAAAGCTTCTTCTAAAGCTCTGGATTGAGCATTTGTTCTGTAAAAAACAGTAAAGTCATTTAATTTAAATCCTAATTCTTTAATCTTATTAGCAATCCATTCTGATTCAAATTTTTCATCCCAAGCAGATATTAAAGATATAGGGGGGCCTTTAGGATTCTCAGTCCATAACTTCTTATGTTTTTGATAAACATTCTTAGATATTATTTTAGAAGCAGCATCTAATATGTTTTGAGTAGAACGATAGTTTTGATCTAAAGTAATTACTTTAGCTTTAGGAAAATCTTTTTCAAAGTTAAGGATATTTCTAAAATCAGCATTTCTAAAAGAATAAATTGATTGAGCATCATCTCCAACAACACAAAGGTTTTCATATTTTTTAGCTAACAATCTAATTAATTGATATTGAGCAGGATTAGTATCTTGATATTCATCAACTAAAATATATTTAAACTTTTCTTGATATTTTTCTAATATCTTAGGAAATTTTTCAAAAAGCTCAACTACAAGCATTATTAAATCATCAAAGTCCACAGCATTATTCTTTTTTAATTCTTTTTGATATGCTTCATATAATTTACTAATTGTTTTTTCAAAATATTCTTGAGCATTTTCTTCATATGTCTTAAAATTAATTAACTCACTTTTTAAAGCAGAAATAGTTGATAATACTCTTTTAGCAGGAAATTGTTCTTTATTAACATCTAATTGTTTAGTAATTTTCTTTATTAATTTTAATTGATCAGCTTGATCATAAATCGCAAAAGTTTTTTTGTAACCTACAATTTCTTTTCTTAGAAGTTTTAAACAAAAAGAATGAAAGGTTCCAATAAAAGGAATCTTTTTGCAAAGCTTAGTTACTCTTTGTTTCATTTCTTTAGCCGCCTTGTTGGTAAAAGTAACAGCTAAGATATTATTAGAAGAAATATCGTTTTGGATTAAATTAGCCAAGCGATGAGTTAATACTTTTGTTTTTCCTGAACCCGGACCAGCTAAAATTAAAAGAGGACCATCAATAGTTTCAACAGCCTGTTTTTGTTTTGGATTCAGGGTTTTAAGTATATTTTCCATTATTCTAATTTTACCTTAAATCGCTTGACATTGGAATATTACCATGATAGACTAATAAATGTGGAGAACAGTATATACTGTTTTTTAATTACTTATAAAATTGACTTATTAGTAAGAATAAAACAAATCTTTTTTACCGAACAATTGACAGACTAGTAAAAAGGATAAATATATCTAAAGTTAAAAAACTGCTTAAATACCCTTATCTAAGGGCAGCTGCAGTCATTTTTATTGTCTTAATGTTTGTATTTACCCTTAATACTATTGCTGGAAGTTTTGGTATTTATCCTATTGATACAGAAACAGAAATAATTAGAAAAGGATCTTCTATATACGCATCTCAATATTTAAACCCAGAAGAAGTAATTATTGAAGAAGCATATACAGATGGATCCTTTTTTGAAAGCCCAAATTTACTTTTACAAGCTAGTGCTTTTATAGCTACTTCTAATCCTTCTACAATTACCTTTTTAGGAGATCAAAGAAGTGGAACAATTACTTATACTGTTCAACCAGGAGATATTCCTTCTTTAGTTGCTGCTAGTCTTGGTATTTCTACTAATACCCTATTATGGGCTAATGATTTAAGCCCTTGGGACTATATTAAACCAGGACAAGAATTAGCAATTTTACCTGTTTCAGGCATTAAGCATATAGTTAAAAAAGGAGAGACTTTAAAGAAAATTGTTGATAAGTATAAAGGAGAGATTGAAAACACCATTGAATTTAATGGTATTCCTGCTGATGGAACATTAGCTGTTGGCGAAGAAATAATTATTCCCGATGGGAAAAAACCAGTTTACTATTATCCAACTCAATCTTATGCTACTACATATAGTTTTCCAGCTCCTTATTCAGGTATAAGTCATAGATTCCCTTGGGGACAATGCACTTGGTATGTTGCTCAACGAAGACATATTCCTTGGAGCGGACATGCTAAGACATGGATTTACAAAGCACCACAATACGGATTTGCTACTGGTAGCGAACCAAGACCAGGAGCTATTATACAAACTAGAGAAAACTCATATTATGGGCACGTTGCTTATGTAGAATCAGTTAACCATCCTTATGTTACTATCTCTGAAATGCATTTAGGTAGAGGTATCCGTAAAGTTAGAACTCTTCATGTAGATGACTGGAGAATTATTGGATATATTTATTAAGTAGATTTTAGGAGAACCGCTCTTGGGCGGTTTTTTTATTTGGGTTCGATTCCCGTCTTAGACTTACAAACCCTCTTTTCATTAAAGGGTTTTTTTGATATAATAAAAGCAATGTTCTTAATATAAAAGGAGAATAATGATGAAAGACAATAAAAATGGAAAAATGATTTATAGACGAGAATTAGTTGATCTTAGCAAAGATTCAGAAGAAACAAGGATGTGTATGGAAATTGTTGCTTTATCGCTTGTACCGGGGCCGCCTGTTCAGCACATAGTAAAAATAAGCGATGAAACACAAGAAGGTAGAAATTTAATAATAGAATTTCTAAAAAAGGGCTACAAAGTGTTATCTATTGAAGGATAACAAAATAAGCTTTTAATGCGGGGAAGGCATCTGTCTTCCCCCTTTTTTTACACACACAAACAGGTTCTAATACATTCCAGTCGCCCACTTTAAAAATCGCCTTTTAGGTGGTTTTTTGTTAGAATAAAGATATGCATAGATTAGATACAGACAAACAAATACTTTTTTATGAAAACGAATTTTATGTGTTTTCTAATTTTTCTTCTTTTGCAGTTAAATGGAAGGGCAAATTATATATGACTTCAGAACATGCCTATCATTCAGAAAAATTTGAAGATGAAAACTTAAAAGAACAAATACGAAATGCTCGTTCCGCACACGTTGCTCTTAAAATAACAGAAGCAAATAAAGACAAATATAGAGATGATTGGGATGAAATTAAATTAAAAGTAATGAAAGAAATTTTACGAGCAAAAGTTGAACAACATCCTTATATAAAAAAGAAACTCATAGAATCAGGTGATAAGAAACTTATTGAAGATTCCTGGCGTGATTCATATTGGGGCTGGGGCTCTAATAAAGATGGAGAAAATCATTTAGGAAAACTTTGGATGGAGGTTCGGAATGAATTTAGAGACTAAACAGGTTCTAATACATTCCAGTCTCCGACCCTCAAACTGTTAATAAGTTAAAATAAGTAATTTAAGTATTTTAAAATACCCTATTTCGCAAATACAGAGCGAAAATGGGTATTTTTAGTATTGACTAAAGCTTAATAAGTATTTTGTAATAGCTGGTTTTCTACAAGTTATCCACAATTTTATCAATTGTCTTATACATTAACTCTTTGCTTGTGCCTATAATAAGCAGGTTATTTGCAATAGCATAATCAATTGTTAGGTCTGGTTCTGGGAAATTAATATATCTAATAGTTGTATTTTTATAAACATTATCTTGAAAATCATTAGTAGCTGGTGTTCCTGGAGATTCAATTAAAAACAATCCTTGTAAATCATTAACCATTGTTTGTTCCCAAAACCTTAATTGCTCATTTAAATTATCAGTATTTTTTACTTCAGTTATCAATTCTAATTTCTTTTTTCCATTTTGAGAATAAATAACAAGAGTGTAGCTGTCTTCTATCTCTATAAATGCATAAGGTGGAATATTAATATTCAACTTTTCTAATAATTCACTTAAAGAAAGAAACTCAGTTTCGTTTTTTAATATTGCTACTCTTTTAAATGTTCCAGCTGATTGATCTCTTTCAGCTTCTTGAGATAAAAGATCAATGAAAGAAGTATTTGTTAAACTAAGTACCTTTGTTTCATCAACAGGTATTAATGATTCTAAGGGAGTTGGTGGTTCGGGCGTTGGTTCAGGATCAGGCTCTGATCCTATTAAGTAAAAGATAGCAATAACAATAACTGCTATTAGAATTACAATTAATAACCAAGCCAACCATTTTTTAGGTTTTTTTGGTTCTTTTATCTTCTTTTCTTTTACTGGTTTAACTTTTTTTTCTTTGGGTTCTTTAATCTTTTTGGGTTTAACAGGTTTAATCTCTTTAGGCTTAGGTGGTTCAGGTAATTTACTAGAAATTAATTCTTCTACACTAGGTAAGGGCGCTTTTTCTATTTTTTTAGGTTCTTCTTGTTCTTTTTCTTTTTGTTCTTTTCTCTGTTGTTTTTGTTCTTCTTTTTCTTTTCTTTTTTGTTCTTTTTTTTCTTGTTTTTCTCTTTTTTTCTTTTCTTTATCAGGCTTAATTTTTTTAGGCTTAGGTGGTTTAACTTTTTTTTCTTTAATCTTCTTCTCAGATTTAGGCGGTTCAGGAATTGTTTGTTCTAAAGTTTTTTCAATTTTTTCTTCAACAATAGGCAGTTCCTTAGGAGGAGCTGCCTTTATTGCTTCTTTTTCTAATTCTTTTAATCCTTTTCCAGCTAAATCATCTTTCATTGTCCTGATTTTGTATTCAGGCAATGCATTGATAGGTGTATCGCTTTCTTTAAGATTTTTGTTTTTCTCTAGTATTGTCATTAATAGTATTTTCTTTAGGTTTTTTTGCAAGCTCTAAACTAATTTTACCATTATCATCAACTTTTTTCACGTTAACACTAAGAATATCTCCTGTTTTGGCTACGTCTTCTACGCTTTTAACTCTTCCTGGGCCAAATTCAGAAATATGGAGTAAACCATCTTGTCCAGGAGCTAATTCTACAAAAGCACCAAATTCAGCAATCTTCACTATTTTTCCTTGAAAGATTTCTCCTGCTTTTATCTCTCTGGTTAAATTCTTTATCATGCCAATTGCTTTTTTAGCGCCGTCAGCATCATCACAAGTAACAAATACTTGGCCATCATCTTCAATATCAATATCAGCACCAGTTTCATCTGTTATTCCGTGAATAGTTTTACCACCTGGTCCAATAATAGATCCAATTTTTTTAGGATTTACTTGTAATGTATATACTCTAGGAGCAAGAGGAGATAATTCTGATCTAGATGCTTTAATTGTTTTTTCCATTTCATCTAATATTCCTAATCTTCCTTTTTTAGCTTGCTTAATTGCATCTTTTAATATTTCAAGGCTAATACCATTAATTTTAACATCCATTTGAATAGCTGTGATTCCTTTTCTTGTTCCAGCTACTTTTAAATCCATGTCTCCGTAATGATCTTCATGTCCTTGAATATCAGTAAGAACTTTATGAGTTTTTTCATCTTGGATTAATCCCATAGCTATTCCGGAAACATTAGCTTTAATATTAATACCAGCGTCTAATAGGGCTAAGGTAGATCCACAAACAGATCCCATAGAAGAAGATCCATTAGAAGAAAGAACTTCTGATACTATGCGAACAGTATAGGGAAAATCTTTTTTAGCTGGAATAACTGGTTTTAATGCTTTTTCAGCTAATGTTCCATGTCCAATTTCTCTTCTGCCTGGACCAAACATTCTACCGGTTTCACCAACACTAAAGGCAGGAAAATTGTAATCATGCATAAAACTTTTAGTTCCTTCTCCTCCCATTTGATCAAAGTGTTGTTCTGCTCCTGGTGATCCAAGAGTTACCACTGATAGAACCTGAGTTTCTCCTCGTTTAAATAATCCAGAACCATGAGTCCTAGGAAGTAATCCTACTTCGCCAGTAATTTTTCTAAATTCATCGAGTTTTCTTCCATCTAATCTTTTACCATTCTTTAGAACATTTTCATGGACTAATTTATCAATTTTTCCTTCAACATAATCAATGGCTAAATCTGGCTCTTCATATTTTTCTTTAATTTCTTCCATTATTTTATCAAGATCCTGTTTTCCTTTTTTCTTTGTTTTTTGATCATAAAGGGCCGGTTCTAATTTGTCTTTAATAATCTCATTAACTTCGTTCTTCATTTCTTCGGTAATTTCATCTATTTCTACTATTTGTTTTTCTGGTTTTACTTCTTGAATAATAGTTTTTTGGAAATCTATTAATTTTCTAATATGTTTTCCAACAAGTTCTATTCCTTCAATAACCTTATCTTCTGGCATTTCTAGAGTTCCTCCTTCAATCATATTAATTAGAATATCTTTTCCTTTTTCTGTACCGATTACAAGTATTTCCGAACTATTTTCTTCTTTAGAAGGAAGCGCAGGAGCAATTTTCCATTTTCCGTTTTCGTCTTCACCAACAGTCATACCAGCTACTGGTCCATTCCAAGGAATATCTGAAACAGAAAGAGCAATAGAAGCTCCGATTATTGCTGCTACAGAAGGATCGTTTTCTCCGTCAAAAGAAAGAACCGTTAAAACTACTTGAATATCGTTTCTCATTTTTTGGTTAAAAAGAGGCCGAATGGTTCTATCAACCAAGCGGCTAGTTAAAATAGCGTCATCTGTTGGACGACCCTCTCTTTTAATCCATCTACTCCCTTTAATTTTTCCAGCAGCATAAAATTTCTCCTGGTAATCTACTGTTAAAGGAAAGTATGGTCTGTCACTCTTATTATTAGACATTACAGCTGTTGCTAGAACAGCAGTTTGTCCATATGTTACTAAGGCAGATCCATTAGCTTGTTGAGCTAATTTGCCTAGTTCAACAGAGATTTCTTTTCCTTCAATCTCTGTTTTGAATTTCTTTTCCATGATTTTTTTCGTTTCTGATCTACACACTACAGACTAGCGATAGCTAATCTATCTGTCTATAGACCAGAAAACGATATTACTTTTTAATTAAATGTTTATCTGTGTTTTTGCTTAAATCAACAAAATCATCAGCTACTTCTTTTAATTTACTAGAAGCGCTTTTTTCAAAAGCAATTACTTCTACTTGTTGTCCTTGAGATTTTAGATA
>Ga0255055_10001028_pt1 | contig 21171 bp, 38 predicted proteins | sample JV7_2_27_MG_FD_188633 | JGI IMG/M metagenome (GOLD analysis project Ga0255055, IMG submission 188633) | Seawater microbial communities from Jervis Inlet, British Columbia, Canada - JV7_2_27 | ecosystem: Environmental > Aquatic > Marine > Inlet | place: Canada: British Columbia | collected...
AGCTCACCTCATCACAACATCTCTATTTCTCGGCCAGGGTCCGCAATGAAGAACAAGAGACAGACTCGTGGGGCGCACCGACTATCGCGGTAATAGTGCCTACCAATGGAGACAAGGCTACTCTCTCGGGAAGGATCACCGATAAGGTTACAGGGTACTCCATACCCAACGCTTCCGTCGAGACCGTCGGCCGCACCGTCTACGCCGATGGTGCCGGAAACTACTCCATGTCAGACCTTGACCCCGGTTATTACGAGATCACCTTCAAGGCATCGGAATACTACGACGAGACGAGAAGTAAGTTGTTGAAGGAAGGTGGCAATACCCTCGACGTGGTCATGACTCCGGACACCGAGGAGCCCCCTGAAGAAAGAGAGATTCCGTGGGGGCTGGTCGCTGGTGGGGCTGCTATACTGGTAGCAGGAATCGTGCTCTCTCAGAGAGGCAAAGGAGGTGCCAAGTGACAACAGAAGGCAAGAGGGCCGTCAACTGGACTCCCATAGTCATCGCCGGCGCAGCCACCGGAGGTCTATACCTGATATGGAGAATCATGCGCACCATAGGTGAGGGCAGTGAGTCCGACAAGGAGCTGGCCCGGGAGATCATGGCCGAATGGTACGTCCAGTTTGAGAACATGAAGGACTACACTGAGATGGTCTACCACATGGGCCGAACTCCGACAGACGAGGAGTTGGCAATACTGAGCGCCCATCTTGACAATATGGCCATCAAGGAGCTCACCGTATACAATCTGTCGAAGTCGATATGGGAGGAACTGAAAGAGCTGATAGAGACGGTGGCCGAGAACTGGTGGCTCGGCATCGCGGTCGGCATGGCATGGGTGCCCGGATATGCCACATACAAGCTGTTCAAGAAGTGGAAGGACAGGAACCAGCCACCACCCAACTTCCCCTGCCCCCGCTGCGACTATGTTGCCGGCACCGAAGGAGCGCTGAAGCATCACTTTGAGAGTACACATGATGTAGTGGCTGCTGCAGCAGCACAGGCCCAGGTCGATTTTCACAAGCTGTCTACCTTTGTTCAAGGAGCAGTGGCTGTTGAAAGTGTATATGGAAGTGTCTACAACAACTGGGGAACCATGAGCCTTCCTACCCTTCGATCAGTCACATGGGGACTCGTCAACACGTACGTGTACGGAATTGCATCCCTCTCACAAATGAGCATCCTCTGGACAATGGTGTTCGCGCTGGCGCCGGGATAGGAATAAAGAACTGATGATTACCAATCCGTGTGGAGCCCTGGCTGTAATCGGAAAACGGCGGCCTGCCCTGTAAGGTGAAGTGTGAAAGACTGGACGGCATCGATTATCGGGATAATGTTCACCGCAGCCTTCATCACCTTCACGGGCATGGAACTGATACCGCCCGAGGCGTTCGCGGCTGTGGCCACTGGTGCGATTGTATACTGGTTCAAGGACCGCGAGCTCCAAGAGGCGATAAGGAGGATGCGTAAATGAAACAGGACCATATTCTGCTTGGCATTGCAGGGATTGCCGCTATTGCAGGCATATACTTCTTGGTCAGGGCTTCTAAGTCCAACGGGGAAGATGGCGACAATGGACCAGCTCCCCCACCTGACCCCACGGTAGCTTTCGTGCCTGACACAATATATCGCGGGCATGAGGTAACGGTAGTTTGGGAGAACTTCGATGATGGAGTTCTGGGGCTCGGGACTTTGTATACTTCTTGGGGCTACGCCGTCTACAGCTACGAAAGCTATGATGGCTCCGGCTCAATAGTTTTCAGCGGTTCACTCACACAGCAGTTAATGGCCGGCGAATACACGCTGGTTGTGAAGCAGGAATCGGTGAACAAACGAGCTGAGGCCAAACTGACGGTAATATGAGCTGCCAATAAGGAGGATGCGTAAATGATTATGTCAGCACCCGACTGGAGAAGGCTATGGATGCACGTGCCAGGGGGGTTGTTCGGCGCACTTCTTTTGTGGTTGAATGGGCCTATGGGCATTACATTCAACTTCGCTTTCCTCGCCTATGAGGTCTGCCAGGACTGGGGGACCGGGGGTAAATCCGGCTTTAAGGATATCCTCGGCCACGTCGTTGGCCTTGGCATAGGCGGCGGAGTCTGGTTCATACTGAAAGTGGTGGGACTGCTATGAAAGATCTGATCCGCAAGAAGAATGTTCAACTGGTCATGAAGGACGTGACAACGCTCAAGTCCATCCATACGACCGTAGTTGGAGTAACACGAAAGCTCCCTCTCAGGATGCTCGACAAAGAAGACCGTGTCCCCCAAACCTTCGGGGGCATGCCCACCGATGTCATCGAGATAGAGCCTATATCCGCCCTGCGAACAACGGGTCACCGGCCCATGCCCGGGGGAGTGAGTGGCGGCCACCCAAAAGTCAGCGCCGGCACCATAAGCCCCGTCACACTAGCCGGCATTAAGTATATCTTGAGCAACAACCACGTCACCGCGAACTGCAATGACTGCGAGCTTGGCGACCAGACCTGGCAACCCGGCCCTGCAGACGGGGGCATGTCCAACTTCACCATCGGCCACCTCTACAGATGGGTGCCGCTTCACTTTGAAGAGGATGAGGGTAACTGCCCCATAGCGCAGGGGGCGGCCTGGTTCGCGAACCTTCTCGCGAGCCTGCTCCGCAGCCACTCCAGGCTATTCGTGAGGTCGACCGGTATCAACAAGGTGGATGCCGCGGTGAGCCGTCCCATAGACCCGGAAGACCTTCTCGATGAGATCATGGGAATAGGCGTACCGACCGGTTTCGCCGAGGCCGTTAAGGGAGAGCACATCAGAAAGTCCGGTCGCACCACTGCGGTTACAGCAAGCACGGTGATCAGCACTGAAGCGGAGGCAAAGGTCAGCTATGGGAGCAAAGGCACGGCCATTTACAGCGACCAGGTGGTCACCGGCAAACTCGCCGAACCCGGGGATTCCGGCAGCCTTACCTTCAACGATAACGCTGCCATCAATGGACTGCTCTTTGCCGGGAGCGAGCAGCTCACGATAGTGAACAAAATCAACAATGTCCTGGACCTTCTGAAGCTAGGATAATGAAAGGAGACCTATGGAGTTAGCACCTCAACTGGTGCCGGTATGGATAACCAGCATAGCCGCAATCGTGGGAGTGATATACAGTATCACTCGCAACGGCCGCTCCTCGAAGCAACATGACAAGGCCCTGAAGAGCGCTCTCATGACTGACATGAGTACGATCAAGGAGCGGCTCGATGACCCCGACACTGGCTTGCGGGCCATCAAGAAGGAAACGCTGGCCATGAGAGAGCACTGTGTTAAGCAAAGCACTGCCCTCTCAGCGAAGGTCGAGGTGCATGGCTCCGAGATTGCACGCTTGAGAAAGAAGACCGACAAGTAAGGAGGCGTGACATAATGGCAATAACACTAGGGCCAGGCGAAGGAAAGCACCTGAGCATAGCACTCACGCCCATAAACGGTGCAGGGGAACTCGTCCTGGAGAGGTTCTTCATCATGAATTACCCATGGCAGTTTGGGCCGGAATGGGATGCCTGGTGCTGGATCAAGAACGTAGGAGGAGCCCCGGCATCGGGACAGCTTCGATGGGAAGGACAGGTGCACTACAACACGGAGCAGCAGGTCTATGAGCTCGACCGACGAGTGGATTTCACCATACAGCCGGGCGAGACGTTCAAGGACAGGTGGATGCGCAGCACGCTTGCGCCGCTGGACCCGGCCTGGTGCAGGTGCTACGTCGACAATCAGCCAATCATGCCTGAGTTCCACTGGCTCCCGGGATACTACAGCTACCCCGAGGGCACCCTGGTTGAGGTAGAGGCTACTCATGTCGGCGCGGATTGGGCGATACTGCGGTATTGCCAGCAAAGTGAGTGCAACTGTTGGGAAGTCAGTGCGACCCATCCACCCCCGGTTGAAGGTAATGCTTTACACAGGGTGAGCTATCCCACACTGGTGGAGGACAAGAGCTGCTGCACTCTTGAACATCTTGTAACTGGCCTATGGTCGCAAAGTCGCTACAACGGAAGAATCTACGGCTACGCGTCTGGGGGAGCTCACAGGGTAGCGACCGACATATTCACCACGAGGTAGTAGGATTCAGGCGAGAGTGAGGTGAACTACGACTATAACATTTACTGCTGCCGACAACGTAGAGCTGAATGTCTCTCTATCGCCCATACCAGTCTACGACAGATCCGTCATGGGGCAGGGTGGTCATACTGGTTTCTATTTCCACCACTTCAAGGCGCCCATGAAGAAGGTCATGTACTCCTACTACAAAGACGTGGGGGCGAGCCAAGCTCGTGGTGCCATCACTGCCTCTTTGCGCAACGGCCTCACCAAGTATGTATACCTAAGCGGTCACGGAGACCCTAAAAGGATATATTGGGGCGAGTTGGAAGAGATAATGATTACTCCTTACAATGTAGAATCGGCATTACGCTGGAGAGACAAGCCGCCGATTTTCAGCGAAGTTCAGGCGTGCGACAGCATGACGTCAATGGGAGCAGGAACATGGTCCGCAGCGCTAACAAAGAACTTCAGCCCCAAGAGTTGCGTAATCGGGTATCGTGGTATGGGAGGTTGCTCGGTAGAGTTGCTAACCGAGCATGTCTGGCCGGCGGTATACCAATTCTACTATGGTATTCTTCATGGAGTAGCCTTCTACCCATCCTATGCACAGGCAATAGCGGACCATACCGAAGGAGACATGGATCCCAGTGAAGTCTTCAAATTTGCTGGTGATGAAAGTCCTGATTTCAGACTGCCACAATTCAATCCCGCAGCAACTGAGCCTCTCAGATCATATCAACTCACAGCTGGCATCGGTTCCATTACCCTTGACCTCGACTTATCTTATCTTGGCGATTCGTGGAACGAAATCCGCTGTGAAGCCCAAATGGGAGATGTGGGGCACCCGGGTTCAGATGGATGGATGTATAGGGAAGAAGTCGTCATGGCCGATAAGCCAGGGTTGTATAGACTGCCACTAGAGAACCTCAAGCCTGGCGGGTACTGGGTATCTGTTGTGGTGTCAAACTCATACCATTGTCTTCGCACACACTATTGGGTTACGGCCGAGTAGTCAAAAGCAATATGTCGAATGATAAGGAACAGTGGAATGGCAATAACATTTGCGCCGGGCGAAGCTAAATCGAGGGATTTCGCGCTGCTTGGGATTCCTCAGCCTGAGATAGGGACCTATACTGTGGGTTCCTACTACTGCTATCCGGAAGGCTACGAGGGAGACAACAACCCTGACCTGTGGCGTGATGACTGGGCTGATTGGACGCACTCAATAATCCAGCCTGGTATACTAAGGTGGGAGAGGTTCATCAGGCATTACGGCCTACCCGCCGATATGTCTACCAGCTTTGTGAGGAAGGCTGCGGTTGACATGGAGCCTTACACACACGATGAATGGTACAAAATACACCAGGCGTGCACGAAGGATGAGATGTACAATGAGCCTGCATTGGTCGTGGCATGTCATGTCTGGTCTCTTCATGTGACAAGCTGCTCGTTTGGCAAGTACGTTCAATGCCGAGCTGATCCACTGGAAGACCAGAATCTCCGCTTTTCTGGCGACCATTGGTCTGAATGGGTGGGTGACACTCTAGCTCATGAATGGGGGCACAGTTTCGGCCCTCGTGACCATTGTAATGCCCCAGATTCTACCTGCTTAATGAGTAAGAACAATAGACTCATAACACACACCGAGTGGTTAGAGCGCGGACAGATACTCTGGTTCTGCGATAGCTGTCGGAACCTGATACTGGACGGATGGGCACAAGGACTTTACTTATAAGGAGGAACAAGATGGCAATAACACTAGCCCCAGGAGAACAGAGACAGCTCAACGTGCAGTTGACGCCGGTGGTGGAGGAGTTGGCGGCATTGTTTGGGGTCGTGACAGACGACCAGACTGGAGCAGCTGTGGCCGGAGCCACAGTCCAGATAACCGGCACCGGCGGAGGCTACCAGTCCACCACTGACATGAACGGCGCCTATGATATACTCCACATCGAGCCGGGAAGCTATGATGGCATGATAACCCATCCCGATTACGAGACAGCATACTTTTAAGGAGGTGACCCATGGCAACGAAAGAAGAGAAGAAGGATAGGGCGGCCCTCATAATCCTCCCCATCGTTGGCGGAATCGCGGCGCTCTGGTACTTCCTCACTCGAAAGGTGTCAGCAGATCCGGACAAGGCTATCTTGTTCGGCACGGTTGTCGATAGCTCAAACGGCCTTCCCATAAAGGGTGTCAACGTAGCATGCGATGGCTATACGGGGCAGACGAACGCCGCCGGCGATTACGAGATAATCAATATCCCTCCCGGCGAATACGGGGTCACATTCTCGGCCGAGGGCTACGCGACAGCGGTGCTGTAATGATAGAGTTTGTAGCAGGCCAGCAAAGACAACTAACGGCATAAGAGGGAACAACAGGCCATCTCTACGTGGCGTCGGTCCTCTTCTTGACTGGATTGGGAGCTCCTCGCAGCGCAGGACGCACCTTCACGACCTTGCCGCTCGGTAGCACCTTCTCCGTCTGAGAAGGGCGGAGATATCCCCTGGTCCTCAACGCGTGGTCACACGACGTACAGATCCTGTACCGCCCGACGGTGCGCGCGAACTGCTCCCGATACCCGAAGCCGACGCACATCACGGACCCGCAACTGTCGCACTTCGGTAGTGTGTCGCGGCATCCCTCACATAGGCACTCGAAGTCACAAGTGGGCCTGAAGCGTTTCTTGCAGATCCCACATCTTATCCGCTCCCTGACCTTACCCACTGCTTCCATATTATCAGATTGCGAGTAGGGGCAGAAGTGGGCGGGTGCACAACCCCCCAGGGAACCCCTACTCAGAAGACATCCCCGGGCAAACACTTCTCTCGGCGACATTATACATTATCTGGAGATCCTTAGAGAGTCTTCGTCAAGTCCTAAAAAGGGACGTCTTTATCTATCCCTGGTCGGGCACCAGTTTTATAGCTGGTCGCAGTACCCCCCTTTTTTTCCGGGGCTTTTTGTCCTTACCTCGCTTGCCGACATTGTGGGCGAATTGCAGGGCCTCCCGGGTCCTTTCGGCAATGATGTTGCGCTCAAACTCAGCGAAGGCTCCCAGCATCTGAAGTTGAAACCTGCCGATCGCGGAGCTGGTGTCTATGTTTTGCGTTGTCGCTATGAAGTGGATCCCCTTGCTGGTGAACTCCTCAAACAACCCCAGTAGATGTTGTAGTGACCGGCCCATACGGTCCAGCTTCGTGACCATGATACAGTTGAATCGGACGAGGCGCATATCGCGGAGCAGGTCATTGAAAGCTGGCCGAGAGTCTTTCATGCCAGATACGCTAGTGTCTGTGTAGACCTGGTGAATCGTATGCCCATTCCTGTCGCAGTAATCCCTGCAGATGCGCTCCTGAATGCTGGCATCCTGGTCGGTGGTTGAACAGCGACAGTAGATTGCGACTTTCATGGCACAATTTAACCCAATTGTGGAATTAGGTAATCAGTTCTTTGGTTTCGCTAGGCAATAAGTCACTCGGTACTTTAGCCCCGAAGTCTTTTAACATCTTCCTAGAATCTCGTATCCGTTCCAACGCCTCAATGCCTAGCCGGAACGCAAATGCGCTGGTAGCATCAAAGGTACAGGCAGCTTGGTCAAAAAACTTCTTCAAGATTTCAATAGCTTCGTCTAGTGTCATTTCTCTATCTCCTTTTCATGCCACAGTATAGGTATATTGTGGAATCACACGAATTTCCTAGACCTATCGCTTGGCAAACTATAAGGCTCCAGTCTCAAGCCTTTCCGGTATTCTGCCTTAACATGACTTTGGATACCCAGATGCACAGTATTGCATTTACCATGTATTACTTTGCCACAAATACCACAGGTAAAGGTATAATCAACCCGATGCTCTCCTAATAAGCTACGCTGCTTCATTCCCCTGTTTTCTTGACTGGTGGTCGTCTGACATACGGACGGATATATGATTTTGGTTCATATCTCCTGTCTACACTATCCTGTAATTCCTTCAGTGACCTCGCATTGTCATTGCGCGATAAACACGAGACGACGATGGGGGTGAATGGTCGCCCCTCGGCCCTCCGAATCTCCTCTTCATTGCCAGTTTCCGACCACATACGGGAGATTGTATAATGGGTCTCACCCAGCCTTTTAGCCACCTGGTTCATGCTCCTAGCAGCCATTACTACCCTGACCTGCTCCCCCAATGCGAATAGGTTGCCACCATATACCTTTAGCTTCATGTCATTCTCCACAAATCAACCATACTGTGGAATCAGCTATGGCTCACTTCGCCTTTTGGGGCAATTTGCTCTGCTATCTCGGGGAGGCCAAAGCTAGTAAACAGGTCAACGATGTCCTGTGGATCTATGGGACACTTGGTTTTCAGCCTCTCGATATGGAAGTTGAGCATAGCAATCATGCCGTAGCCAAAGGCTCTCTGAGTCTGAGCCTCAAGTAGCTCTGTAAGGGGCACTGTGATTATGACGTCCAGCCTCCCATCATCTATGTTCTGGATTGGTGGGCGTTTCCACTTGATCTCTTTCTCGGTAAAAAGTGCATCTCTCCAATGTCTAATCTTATTCCCCTTCTTCACAAATGCCTCCTAAGTCTAAAGTCTCTATTGATCTGCATGTTTCACCTCCCCCGGCATCTCCTGCCTTAGCATGGCTATGCTCTCGTAGTTGGGATGGGCTCCTTGTGGCACATCATCAAAGAACTCCGAATGGTCGTGCAGCAGCGGCCTCAGATTATCCTTCAGGAACACCTTGACTCCCGCCTTGTCCGCAGCCCCGACGATCTCACGAAGCCACTCGATAGGCGGCTGTGCTGTCCACTTATTACCAATCGGCTTATGCACTAGGTCAGGGTATCTCCGTTGAACCTTGCCAATACTCGAAGCCGAGCCCGTGCAAGCGCCGATGATGAGCCAGTCAACAATCGGCTTTCCGTTAGATCCAATAAATTCGTTGTTGTGGTCGCCCCACGCTTTCCCGCGACCACATTTAGAGCAAACTATCTGAGGCATTATCCTGTCACGAAAGCCACGGCGGACTGTCGTATCAACAAAGTCGTGTTGGCAAATAACTGGCTCTAATAATGGCTCAAAGGATATGAATTTGATGTTCGCTCTGATTGCTCCCGATGTGTTAATAGGATTACCGAAAACGCTGCTAAGCTCCAGAAGCGCTTTCCTATTCGTGGCCGTCACCCCGACCCAGCAATTCTTCGGGAAGGGACTCCACTTGATAAGGTTCTGTGGCTGCTTGGTCAAGAGGTAGAAGCGGTGTTGTGGATACCCCTTTATTAACTGTATCACTCGCCTAGTCCACTGCTCAGGAATACCTACGCCGAAGAGGTCGCCCATATCGCAGACGAATATACCTTGCTGTGTCCGTGTTGAGAATTGACACGACATTCTCTCTTCCCAAAAGCGCGGATAGAAGGGGTCAGCATAGGTATCTCCCTCTGGATAGCCTCCAGTAGAAAGTGGGGCTATATTATGATTAGCTCGATACCTCTCCTTCAGTCTCCCATGCGCCAGCTTGTAGGCATAGCAGGGGAATAGCCCATCCAGGCATAAGCCCTCTGGCGTGTGGTTTTCGCAGCCACTCATCGGGTTATGTGTGTATCCCTGACTGCCGTCAGGATTCTGCACCCATTCAATCTTCGTCTTATTCATCTTGTCCCTCCTGTTGAGACACCGTTGTTCTCCAATCTCTCCATGTCTCTGTAGTGCTTGATGGTATCCTCCAGTTTCCGCTGAATGCTTGTCAGCTCGTCGATGCGGCTCGCGAACCTACAGACCGTGCCGGACTGGCTATAGACTAGGCGGAGCATCTTCGTGTAGTCCAGCTTCTTGAACGCCATGGCCTTGGCGGAGCGGTAGACACGGACGCTCCACTGATCACCGTTGCAGCCCAAAATGCCGGCATAAGGGAAGAGCTCGTCAACGATGGGCTTAGCCTTGTTGGCTATCTCCTGCGGGACCGCGAAGTAAAAGTAGGTGGTCGGTGACCGGGTCCCGCAAAACTGCCGGTGCTTCCTCTTCTTCGCATCCCTTTTGAGGTCTGCCAGGCTGACCTTGACCTCGGTTTCGATCAGGTGACGGCTCAGGTTGACCACCAATATGTCGGCCGTCTCCCCGGCCCAACCACCCAGCTGCGAATTCACCTCGAGCGCCACGATCGGGCACTGTCTGACATAGCGCCAGTACGAGGCCACGGCCGCCTTGACTTGTTCAGCTCTCATCTCACTCCTTATGGCTCATTTTGGGCAGTTAGCTAGTCCAACTGAGTGTTAGCTTCGCCATCACTGGCATCCAGTCTAGGCCGTATGCCTTCTGCATCCATTGAACCATATTGTCAAGGTTATCAAACCCATCTGCCTGAGCTTCCTGGTCTGTTACCAATGGGTAATCATTCCAGCCCTTGTCTGCGATCCATTTATCGAGCTCTCTACCTTCACGCTTTACAATCACCGCTTCCCCCAACTTCTTCCTATTCTTTGACCGAGCTTTATAGAATACCTGCACTGGCCAGCCTTGTTGCCAATACCATCCCCTGAAAGTCGTAAACATGGGCCGCCTATCTACTGGTAAGTCCAGGTACAGCTTTGGCCACTGTTCGGTGAAGCTAATTATCCTCATTGCTCATCTCACTCCTACCTCTTCAGTATCTTCAGCAGTAAATCCCACATCTTCGGCCGCCACACATACGTCTCGACGCCCGGGCATTGATTGAGTTCCTCCATCCACCACTCCTGCGCATCGGTAAGCCGCCCATTGTCGACCTTCAGCTCCACAAACAGCACCCGTGGCGCCCTGGCCAGCACCAGGTCGGGGAAGCCCGGGTCACCCTGAATAGGAGTTCTGAATCCTTTCTTGGTCCACGCTTTCCGGGCATGGTGAGCCTTCCATCCAAGGATCTGCGCAGCCTCGATCACCTGTTGCTGAAACACTTCCTCACTCGGGCCTATGTTCATTTCCTTGTTTGTCTGTAATCCGGAGCGTCGTTATGGCAGAACCTGGACATTCGCCCGTCCTCGAACCGGCTGCGGATCCGCGGCGGCAGGTCTGAGATATCCTTGTTGGTGATGACCACCGTTTCCCTCCCGGCGGCATACCTCGCAGTCATGATCTCGTCGAACTTGGCCAGCTCCCAGTCGCTGCTATATTCGACCCCGTAGTCGTCTACTGCCAGAAACTGGACCTCTTTGAGACGGCGAAGCAGGTCTTCTGTCCGATTATCCTTTATCCCCTCTCGCAGCATCGAAAAGAGGTCACCGGCGAGTATCAGCCTCACATCAATGCCCCTGTCCCTCATCTCATTCGTGATGGCATTACAGAGATGCGTCTTGCCGTTGCCAGTAGACCCGTAAATGAGCAGCCACTTGAACTCCCCTTTACCTGATGCCAGCTCTCTGGCATTTCTCAGTGACTGTTCTGTTCCTCGAACGTGCTTGAAGTTATCGAAGGTCTGGTAAGGAGCTTCCCCCCTCAAACTCTGCTTGACGCTGTCGGCCAGACAGCCGGCGGCGCGGCAGGGTACCAGCCTAGACTTGGTGCCGGACTGGATATACAGAAACCCGGCGCCGGCGCATGCTTCACAGTCCTTCTTAGGACGAAAGGGGAGGTCGTGCCAGTCGTCGACTTCTTCAGCCGTCGGGGTAGTCTGGTGATGGGGTATAGACTTTAGGTAGGTCGCGGGAATGTCGAGTTTTTCCACTCTTGCCCTCCTTCTCATCTCTCTGCACCCAACTCAAGATCGTGGCGTAGTGAGACTTATACCTCTTGCCCGTGGATGCAATGTACGTAGATAGTCGCTCGATTAAGGCTGTGGTCTGTTGGTTGAACCTGTCATGGAGACGAGTGTACTCCTCTTCGGTAAGGAGAACATTCTGAAACTCCCCGTGGGGTTTCTGCCCAGTAATACTTTCCTTTCCTTTAATATCCTTTAATATAATATGTGGGATTTCTGCATCAGTTATTCCTGTGGGCATATGTAACCCTGTTTTTTCTGTGCCAGAAATAACCTCGTTTGTTCGTACAGGGGTGGGTTTGCTGGGGACGTCTCTGCCCCGTTTTCTGTAGACATCGGCGATGTTGGCCACGAGGTTTTCGCACCAGATTATCCGCTGCCCCCACAATTCTGGGTCAATTTTCTCCAGATTGGCCAGCAATCCGAGGATTTCTGTCCCAGTTATTTCATCGACCCCTGTACGAGATAACAGATACTGCCAGTCGGCCTCATGGCTGCAGTCATAGAAGTGGTTGTCGGACCTGCATAGAATCTCTAACAGCTGGAACCAAAAGGCATACCCGTTGTTTCCCCATCTACCCCTCAATATGTGCAGAGTCTTGCCAGGCTCAGCAAAGTGAGGGAAGTAGTCTGCGTCGTTCCTTCTCTGTCGTCCCATTAGGTCGTCTTTCTCACGCTCAGCCCTTCTTTGGGTGCTGCGACCTGTATATCTCCAGCCTCTCCTGAACCTGGTGCACGAACTCTTCCTGCTGTTCCGGAGTAAGGCTCTCCATCAACTCCCTCACGGACTTCCCGGTAGCCTTCTTGTAGTGCTGGCGGATCCACTTCCCCACGTCATGCCACTGCATCTCTTCCAGGCTTTCGCGCATCCAATCCTCGTCTATCCTTGGCTTGGTCTCGGAGGCTTCTCCGAGGTCTCCGTCGAAAATATCTGTCTGCTCGGTTTGCAGGCGCTCAGGGGTGATGACCTCGCCTGTCTCTCCATCGATGACACCATCCTCGTATGAAGTCACCGGAGACACAGCGCCCTTTATGGTCTCATAGGCGTCCTCGAGCGTTCGCCCCTGCACTCCCACCCAATCGTTCTTGATTGAGTTGACCCGCAGTATCTCGCGGGCTTGGTTCCGGGTTACTCCCAGCGTCTGCAATTTGGCCGCGAACCAGCGCCAAGTCGGCTTCTCACCCGAGCCGAGCTCTGATTGGCCCTCTGTCTTCAGCGCGGTCGGTCTTCCCAGGAATAGCTTGCGAAGGGCTGCTGCTACGCCTGGCAGACTCTGCGTTGCATCCACATCGGCTCTCTTTGCAGCCATCTTCGCGATGGTGTTTAAGAGGTCTTCTGTGTCGGGATTGGGGACACGGTACTTGCCATCGCTCTTCCTCTTCAATCCCTTCGGAGATATTCCCTCTTTCTCAGGATCAGCCACCCAGCGGTAGCGGTGCTTGACCTCTTTGGTGTAAGCGGCACCTATGCCAGTGGCGATGACTTGCTGTGTCTTGCGGTTTATGAGGTAACAGGCGATCGTATAACGTATGTGCGGCACCTGAATAGTGACATCGATGACCTTGTAGTCAGGATAGCAGTTGAAGGCAGACATTATCTTTGCTGCTCCAGAGTCCCACAGGAAGGCGGTAGGAACGCCGGGGATCCTGCCAAAGTCAATCTCCCTCTCGAGCACGTCGCTCACCAACTGCTCGCAGAGCTTAATGTTCTGCTTGGTGACCTCTATCGAGGCCTGTGATAGCTCCAGGGCTACCGGCCCGCTTTGAATGACTGCTGTGCCTTTTGGTTCTTCTGCCATTTCAGTCTCCTCCTTTCACATCTTAGAGAACGGAGTATCTATTCTATTCATCCGTCTCCTCATCGTAATCTTCGCAGTTCCGACACGCAGCGCTCGATGTTCCGTTGAGAACGGAAAACACACTAATCCCTGCCTTATTGCTCCGGCCTCTTGCCTTGAATGTATGCCCCTTCTTGCATACGACGATTTCGCCTTTCACGATGGCACTCATGCAGTCATAGGTGATCCGGCGCTTTCGCCGAGTTTGAATTCTCATTCTTGTCAGGATGTCCGCCTCGGACCGTTGAAAGAATAGGTCAAGCATGGTCCGTGTCTCCATCCTTAATGACCACCGGCGTAATCCCCCTCTTCTCAAGAGCCTCTATCTCCTCTGGAGTGGAGTCCTTCTCCCATATCAGCTTCTCTATGCGCTGCGGGATGAAGGCAGAAAAAATACCAAGCCTGTACTCGACTTTGGGTGTCTCGACCAGCCTCGGCCGGTCTCCCCCATCATCGCCCCTGATAAGAGCCATGGCCTGTTGCAGCACGGTCGAATCTACCAACTGACAGGCTTTGGGATGGGCCAGATATAGGACGGTCTTGCCCAACTCCAGTTCTTTGGGGATGAAGGGAATCCGCTTAGACACACCGAGGCGCTGGGCCTCCTCACTGAAAGCGGTTGGTGTTTTGTAATGGGCCTCACCAATCTTCATGATGTAAGCAGGGGTGGACGTGGGGGCACAAACGAAACAGTCGGGGAATCTCTCTTTGCAGGGGTGATGATATCCGAAGAACTGGAGTGGGTTTATCTGCGTGTATCCCCGCGACACTTTGACGCCGCCCCCGCATACCGGGCAGCAGTCCAAAGGATAGGGGAGACGGTCGCAAGGTACTTCTACATACTCTCCTACGAGGTATAGGCCTCCCACTTTGCGGTATCCGCAACCGCGCATCGCTTCCTGTGCCATTGCTCACCTCCTATTGACAACTTCAAAGGGGTCGCCCTATAATGAGAAGGAGCGGGTTCTTCAGCCCTTGCTCTCCTCTGGGGATGTCGTGGTCGCTCCGGCATCCCTATCTCTTTTCAGGCTGGCGAACGTCTTGACCACGGCCATCTCTTCGGTCGGGATGAAAAGGATACCGCCCAACCTGACCGCCCGGATCCGGCCCTTCTTTATCCAGCGATAGACCTGCCAGCGATGGCGGCCAGCCTTTTCAGCGAAGTCCTGGACGGACATGAGGTCGCTGGTCTGTATGGTAATCTCTGTCATTCTGGCACAACCCCCCTGTGACAAGATTAACATAGCTGGAGAGCCGCTGTCAAGAGGTTTTGGGCACCGGCCAGAAATTTCTTTTCACTCGTGAGCAGGACACGAGAAAAGGGTGCCCTGTGGTTAGGACACCCCCGGGGGATTCTCGGTGTTTCTGAAGCGCCTGCAGCCGTTGTTCTGCACGAAATAAGGGGGAAACGGAGCCCGGCCCTGTCTCCCCCTGCTACGAACAGGACAAAAAAGGGGGGTAGAGCGACAGCGCTTCTCGCTCTACCCCCCTTGCCTCAGTTCTATGGGCCTACTGCCCATTCTTGTACGTGTGGCCCCCATGCAGGACAGGTCAGGATCAGAGTAATGTAGACCAATAGCACGATTTTCCAGACCCGAGGCCAGTTAGTGTCTTTCCAGTTCCCTAGTTTCATGCCGCTATTGCACCATTAGCAGATGGTCAACCTCGTCACGGAAGCCGGCTAGGTTGGTGTAGTTGTTCGGTCCCCCGGTGTAGTCCCGGGCGTGCTTGGCTGTCCTTACCAGGATATTGTCTATCCACTTGCCAGGGAAGTGCCGCACGTCGGATATCGAGAAGTAGACGAACCTGTCTTGTCTCTGAATGAAGCCCGACAGTTCGTAGTGGCCTATACTAAACTCCGCCAGTGTGCTAGCTCTCGGCAGGTTGGTCCTTACGAACTTGCGGTAGTGCTTCGCGAAGAATCTGAAGTCCGCATCGGCCGTAGGTCCGCTGGTGAACACCCATGTGCGAAATCCGTCCAGCGTCTCCGGGATCTCTTCCTCTGTCTCTATGACATGAGTCCTCGTTATCTTCACTCTGGTTTCCTCCTTTCCGGGCTGTAGTAGCCCTATTCTTTCGCCGGCGGCCCTAGACCAAGCTGTTCATGTCGCCCGCTTCCGCCACTGCCTTGTCATTAGCTATCTGCTCTTTCGGTATGTCATTGCGGAGACTTTCTATTTTTCCGTGGAGCCGGCTCTTGGTTTCGGCAGCCTCGAAGGCAAGGGACCGGAGTTTGGCTTCCATGTATTGGGGCAGGCCAGGTATCCCGAGCGCTTTCCTGGTCTCTTCCTTGGCCAGGTCGAGCGGTGCGTCGCAGTTCTGGAGGTGTTCCTCTATGAGGTCCACCGCCTGACTGACCTTGTACGTGTTCCATCTCACAGGCATGACTTCGCCTCCTTTCCGGGCATGGTAGCCCTATATTTCCTGCGTGGTGCGGATGCGCAACCCCCGGCCTGTCCCTAGAACAGGGCCACTTGCGCTGGCTGGCCGTTCCGTTGATTCCACCTCGCCTGCATCACGGCTTGGGCATGGTCTATTAACAGGTCGCGGTCCAATTCGTCGTCCTTCTCTTTCAGCACGAAGTGCGATAGGTAACCGGTATCGGTCATGGGACCGCGAAACTCCAGGTGGTCGACGTGACTGTCGAAGTGCTTGTACCAGCTCACTTCGACGTCCTGGCCGTTCTCCAGCTGCAGGTGAAAGACCTCGTCTGGCTCGCTCTTACTCATCGTTCAGTTTCTCCTCCAGTATGTGTCCGATTTCGTCGATCTTGGCGTTAATCTCCAGATGCCATTCGTCGAGGGACATGGGTAAGATGCTTTCGATGCTGATGACATCGTTCAGCCACTGGTCGGCCTCATAGAGACACGTCAACATAAGGACAATGTTGGAAAGCTGCCTCAGTGCTTGCATAAGGATAACTAGGCCTGCTATCTGCTGGTCTTGCATAGACCTCTCCTATGTATGGGGAGTACAGCTCCCGTGTGTCGTTTTGACATTTTGACATTATTACTGGTGTTGCCAGGAACTTCTCCTTAGAGTTTTCTCGTGTAAGGACTTCAGGTAAAGCAGGTTGAGTTTTGTCAAAATGTAAGCCCTCAGTCGTGGTTTTGTCACTATTGTCAGTCTATACGCTGTCGACTATCCTGGTTCCCTAGTTAGTCGCCGAAGTAGAATTGCCGTGCATATTCCAGCAGTGCGTCGTCCTGCTCTGATGTCGTGGGCAGGGTTGTCCATGGAGTAGACCAGTCCTGATGCTGGATCTCTGCGCTCTCCGGCATCATGTGCTCGTCGAGGTCGCCTTTGACCTGGCATGCCGGGCCGCCGTATGTAATCAGGACTCGATATGCGTCTGCCTTTAGCTCTTCCCCTGGGCTCGTCCAGGTGTCGGCCATGACTGACACCTCGAGAGCGTCTTCCTGTATCCGCTCACGTGCCTGCTCCTCATCATGGTACTCCTCGCGTTCTTCGTCATCAGCCTCGTCACCTTCGCTGTAGGCTGTGTTGATGCCGGCGAAGATCTCCTCTGTTGTGAGGTCGCAGTGGGCCCCGTCACACTCCTGGGCATGATTCAGTCTCTTCACCATCACCACGATGTTCTCCAGAGCAGCTTCAGCGTTCTTCTGCCCATGGCTCTTCTCCACTGTTTTCTCGGACATGAATCCTCCTATCAACGGGAGTACAGCTCCCGTGTGTCGTTTGCGGGTCGGCTATATCACCTCGTACTTGTCGATGCCAGGTATGAGGGACAGTCTACTGCCGTTATCCCATTTCATCATCAGATTGCCCATAGCATCTACGCCAATACATGTGCCTTCTGTGCCAGTGGTGACAGGCGCAGCGTCATGCGGCATATCGAGCAACTTGATGCACCTGCCGACGTAGGTTTGCCGCAGCTTCTCAAGCTCTGTTGGGTTGAGCATGTTCATAGTTCTCCTATCTCTGAGTGGTACAGCCACCTAGTCGCTAAACCGCTTTACCCCGTTGTACGCCTATTCTGTCTTGGTCGGGCAGTCCTTCTCGTACCTGAATACGTACTCTGTCACGCAGTCGCAGGATATTAGTTGGCAACCGCACTTCGGGCAAAGTTCCACATCGCAGCCGAAGTGATGTACTCCGCCATGCTTGATCCCGCAGTCGTGGCAACGGCCACTAGGCTCGTTGAAGTGGTATCGCTGCCTTGCGTACTTAGTGCCTGATATGCTGATGAAGTCGAGAAGGCAGCTATCGGCCTCGGGCATTTCCTGTTCGCAGTCCGCGCATTTGGACATGGGCCTCCTTTCATTCCTCCGATTTTTCGACGAGTGCCTGTACGCTTGCCCGCACGAGCTGAGGCAGGTGTTCTAGTACGTCAAGCCATACGGCCTGTGCATTGGCCAGCGTGACTTCCATACCGTACTCACTCATCTTGTCCATGATAATCTCGGTGATGAGGTACTTATCAAGCCACAATGCAAAGTCATTCTCCATCTGGTCTAAGTTGTCCATTGTTACCTCCTTTCTTAGATTTACCCAAGAGCAACAAAAAAGGGATACCCTTGCTGCACAGAGCAGGGATATCCCTACAAAAAAACACAAAAAGGCGGCTACCGCCGCCCTTCTGTGCGTGGTTGTTCTTGTGAGTTTGCGTTCGGTTATGGCTTGGCTGTGTCGGCTAGGTAACCGCTACCGCTTGACGGCGACGGCTACGCCCTCGCTTTGGCTCGACCTCGGTTGGCTCGACCTCGGTCGTGTCTTTGGCCTCGGTCGGCTCGACCTCGGTCGTGTCCTCGGCTCGTGCCTCTCGCTGTGCCTCTTGAGCCTTCGAGGTCATCATCGGCATGACAACTATCCGAAAGCCGTCTGTCGAGAATAGCATCGGACTGTAGGCCTCGTTGAAGCGAAAGTCCACCATGCCACCACAGGCCTTCATAGCATCAGCGAGGTACTTGCCGTCTATCCTGATGCTGCCTATGCCCTCGCCAGTGACAGGAATCACGGCCTCGCCCTTGCCATCGGGGTCAGTAAGTGCCAGTGAGCCGTCAATCAGTGACAGGTCAACAGCAAAGGACTTCGCATCATTGGATAGTGCCCTCATCGTGCCGACGGCCTTGACTGCCTCGTTGGTGTCAATCTGTGCCGATGCCGTGAACTCGGTCGGAATGAATTTCTGGTAGTCGGGGAAATCTCCGACGACGCCACGCCACCGATAGCATATTGCCTCGGTGTCTATGACAAGATTCACACCGTCAAGGCTGTGTCCGTTGGCCTCAAAGCCGAGTCGGACACGCTTGGCCTTGCGAAGTGCGTTAGCAACGGACTTGAGGTCGTCACGGTGTATCAAGGCCTTGCCCTCGATGCTGTCGTCAAAGTCCAGCACCAGTTCTGCCAGTGTGAACCCATCAGCAACAGCCAGCGTTAGCTTGCCCTCACCTGCTGTGAAGAGTACGCCCTGCAAAACAGGTCGAGAATCATCACTGGCTGTGAAAGGCAGCACTCTACCGAGTGCTTCTGCCAACTCGCCACTGCCGATGTTCGGCATGACAGCGTTTCGAGGGTGTATCCTCAATTCCGCATGGGTGTAAGGTGTCTTATCACCAACCCATGCGTTATCGTCGAGGTAACTGGTAACAGCACCGCAAACTACCTTGAGCCTCTTGACAGCGACCTGCGAACCGCTAGCATCGCCGTTTGAGTAGGGCACTATCTTGACGATATTGCTGCCACTCAAAGCCCGAATGTAACCTGCGAAGCCTTTGCGACCGAAAGTGATGCCATCGAGTAGAGATACTCGGTCAGCCATCACCCTCGACAGTCCGTTCACCAGTACCGACTTGTGAGCCACAAAGCCATCGCCCGAACGCTTACCCACGATATTCAGTTGTTCCATTATCGCTCCTTTTGGCTGTTATCCGAATGGGGGGTAAGGCCATCGGCAGCCGAATAGTAAGCACCGCACACCTGCTACCGCAAGCGTGTGCGAGGCTTCCACTATTATAGAGTCCGAGAATTGGCGAAAAGTCGCCCCTAGAATAGGGATTTTTGAGATTTTCGCCGTAGCTTGTAGAGGTAGTCACGGTCACGATGGTTTAGAGTATCGCCGTCGTGCATGGCCTTGACGATTCGCTTCAATCGTATAGGAGCACCAAGTAGGAATGTTCGAGCGTCTAGCCACGCATCGAGGTCGGTCGCTGTATCGTCGGCTAAGAGGTCGCCTAGCTCCGTCATGTTGCCCTGTGAGTCTGTCACTGGTGCGTTGAGGCTTTCGAGTCGCACGGCTCTGTGGCAATCGGCATAAGCCCAATCGCTGTGCGCCCAGTTATAGCGACACTTGCCTTTCTGCTCGGTCGAGCAGTGTCTACAGTCTAGGCCGTTCGTATACGCATAGTGAGTATGCCAGTAGCGGTCTTTCACGTGTTCAGCCGTGCGGTGCATAGCACCTAGAGAGAACGGCTCGCCTTCGGCTTGCTTGCGAGTGCATACCTGTGCTAATGCCAACACGATGTCATGCAACAGGTCGCCCGTATCCTGTGCCTTCGCCTTCTTGGCATAGTGCCGTGCTACATCATAGAGGGTCGCCCAGTTCACAGTGCCCAAGTGAAAGCCATCGCCTGTGGGTGTCCAGCCAGACGTCGGTTGAATATCGTCATAGCCACTGCCAACAGGGGGGTCTGTGGGTCGCTTCCGTTCACGACGAGGCCGTTCGGCCCTCGGTGTTCGGGACTTGTTCTTGACGGCTTGCCATTGTGCGTAACGCCGTGCCTTGTCCTCGTCGGCCTGTTGGTCTAGCAACCGATGAGGCTCGTCAAACGCCGTGTCATGGGCCCCTGATGGGCCTTTGGTGGTAATCGTCGAACCGAGGCCAGTCGGTCGCATAACCTAGCTTATCATGGCCTATGGCGAGGGTGTCAAGCCCCAGTCTTGCGAGACTGTTTAGCATATATGCTTATAGCTGTGGCTTGTGTCCGTCTGCCCTATTCAAAGATTCCATTGTCCGAATTGGTGGTGGTCGTGACGATTGTGACGGTCGTTTGGTTTGACCCTGCCATGCCGTGTCCGAGGCCAGTCAGCGAGGTATATGCTTGAGGCCTCGGAGTGGATGGTTGTAGTCCCGCCCTTCACGCTTCTTCGCCAGAAGGCAGTGAGGACAGTGCCGAGGGAGTGAGAGGTTGTTGTTGATGTACCACTCCCTCTTCTCCGGTGATAGCAAGAAGCCCTTGCCACACACCTTGCATTTCATGAGTGCGCCGTTGTAGTCGTTATCCGTTGCCATTCGTCTTCTCCTTGTGGCCTTGTATTGGGGGAGTGGTACTCAGCAACACCACTCCCCCTGCATGCCACAACAGAAACCCAAGTGTTTACATTCCGTGCCGTGCCGTGCCCTGCCCCACCCAGCCGGGCCTAGCCATGACTAGCCTCGACTTCATACTTCTACAGTCTGTAGTGCGTCTGCCTTCCCGAGTAGACTATACAAGCGTCTGAAGCCATCGACCACCTTCTCATTGCTCCAGTCCACTGAGTCAGACTCAATCATCTGTATGAGCTGACTGATGAAGAAGGTC
>Ga0255055_10001030_pt1 | contig 21163 bp, 31 predicted proteins | sample JV7_2_27_MG_FD_188633 | JGI IMG/M metagenome (GOLD analysis project Ga0255055, IMG submission 188633) | Seawater microbial communities from Jervis Inlet, British Columbia, Canada - JV7_2_27 | ecosystem: Environmental > Aquatic > Marine > Inlet | place: Canada: British Columbia | collected...
GCTATGCACGTACTAACAAACTAATTAACGAAACAAACGAAGACGTTGTAAAAACTGTCAAAGAGAACATTGCTACCCTACGTAGAGAGCTACACGGGTTGACAGGCGCAAAGACATACGCACGAATAAGCGAAAGGATCGCTGCACGAGAAGTTGATGTACTTGAAGAAGATGACGTAACTGATTTACAGGATATGTTCACTGTCAAGAAGTTCGATGAGAAACTTAGTAGCACTTTACCACTAGTGAGAAAATTAATGAACGAAAAACAAGCATGGCGCGATGCCTTAATTGAAGCAAGCACCCAAACCATCCTTATGCATGAGAAAGAAGAACTTGCAGAGGACGATCTTTTGGAATTTGATAATCCTGTGCAGCAAGTAGGCTACAAGATTCAGCGTGTAGCAAAGCGCATGGTTGAAACTGGTGATCTACAGAAATTTGTTGGCAGGGTTGCAGGCAAACTGATCGAAGGTCAAGCTATTAATGAGTTTGAAAAGACTGTGGTACGTAATGTGCTAGAAAACGCTACGATTGAAGAGGAAAAAGTGTGTGAAGAATGTGGTGAACTTACTTGTGAGTGTAACACATTTGAAAGTGTAATGGAAGGCTACGCACTAAAGATCAAAATGATCGAGCATGAAGATATTTTTGCTGAGGCTTCGGAAGAACCAGACGTAGGTTGTGACTCATGCAACGAGACAGGCAAAAATGAAGATGATGAATCTTGTGCTAATTGTGATGGCAAAGGTAGACACCCAGCTAGCGGCGGCCTTTTTGAAGGATCAAAGCTAAATGAGAAGCGTCCAGGCAAAGGCTATTGGGATAAGTTTTACGGACGCCCAGACTACCATAAGAAAAAGAAAAGCAACGTAAAAGAAGAAGAAGGCGAGAAATGCATTCGTTGCCGCAAAGGCACAATGCAGCGCGGCGACACAATGATGGGTCCCGCAAAAGAATGTGACCATTGCAATTATCAAATTCAAGTAAACGAAGCTGATCGCACACTTGCTAACCCATATACGCCACCACCAAAGCGTGAATGCTCGGAGTGTGGTGACTTTGCATCCTACTTGACAGACAGGCACGAAAATGATCTGTATTACACATGTGATACTTGCGGACACGAAGAGGACGATCAAATGGTTGATCTTCACTTTGCTGGCGAAGTAGACGAAGCTGACGATCATCATGCAGGCGAAGTTGCTGCTGGCGCACATAGCGGAATGCCACCTACAGATAAAGAAGATGATTGCGACACATGCGGCGGCTGGGGCGTTGTTTCTACAGACGGTAGAGATTGGCGGGAAATCAGCGACTTCGACCAAATGGAAGGACGAAATGTAGAAACATGTCCTGACTGTGGTGAAGGAGAGTATGATGATGGTCAGCCATCCGAATATGATGAGTGGCAAGATTACATGGGCGGAGATGACTGGGATCATGGTCAGTATGACGAAAGCAGAATGCTTGAACTGGCTGGTGTTCCAATAAAAGAAGAAGACTCAGAGCAATGTTCCGAATGTGGTGGAGTCGGTGAAGTGTGGGGCAAGGCTTGCGAGAAATGTGGCGGCGAAGACGAAGTAGTAGATGAAAGTGTTGATCCTGAAGATTTTATGGAAGACTGTCCTGATTGTAAAGGAACTGGCAAAGCACAAGATAGCATTTTTGATGATGCGGAATGCTCGAAATGTGGTGGAGAAGGCTACGTCTAAAACTACAGCTTTATCCTAAAGAAAAGATAAATAATATTGTCTGTTAATAAAACGTTGACAGATAATAGTAGAACGTGTATAATGTAACACATAATATGCGTTCGCCTCAAAATAAGAATAATGCACTTATAGCGAGTACAAACATGGTACGCATTTTGGCTAATATAATAATTAAAACATTAAGGAGAAATCATTATGGCTACTCTACAAGAGATTAGAGAAAAACTAAAAGCACTAGAAGATCAGAAGAACAATAACAACAGGACTAATTACAGTCAATCACTCGTTTACCCGTTCTGGAATATAGACGAAAATACTTCGGTTGCCCTCCGCTTCCTACCTGATGCAGATGAAGAAAATACATTTTTCTGGAGAGAGCGTCAGTTAATCAACCTTACCTTCCCAGGTATCAAGGGCGCAGACGAAAACAAAGAAGTAAAACTCAAAGTACCTTGTGTAGAAATGTGGGGCGACACTTGCCCAGTTCACACAGAGCTACATGCAATGTTCAAGGATTCCTCATTGGAAGACTTGGCACGCCAATACTGGAAGAAACGCACGTACATTTTCCAGGGTTTTGTGATTGACAATCCAATTACAGAAGACGCAGACGACGCACCCGAAAATCCAATTCGCAGGTTCAATCTTGGTCCACAAATCTTTAACATTGTTAAAGACGCACTAATGGATCCTGATCTTATAACCAGCCCAATTGATTACGTAGCTGGTGTTGACTTCCGCGTTACGCGCACAAAGAAAGGCACGTATAACGACTACAGCACCTCTAAGTGGAGCCGTCGTGAAACAGGACTTTCTATTGAGCAATTGGAAGCAATTGAGAAGTATGAACTAGTTGACCTTAATGATTGGATGCCTAGACGTCCGACTCCAGAAGGCCTGAACGCAATTTTTGAAATGTTCGAAGCGTCACTAGCAGGCGAACTTTACGATCCAGAGCAGTGGGCTAAGTACTATCGCCCTTGGGGTCTAGAGTGGGACGGTGACAAGGAGAAAACAACGGAAACAGCCGCTCCAGCAGCAAAACCAGCAGCAACAGTAACAGCAGACCTAGCAGGCGCTAAAAAGCTTGCAGAACAAGCTAAGGTTGAGGTTATTGCAGAGGAACCTGCTGAAACAGCAGTGGTTGAAGAAGTTGCAGTAGAGGCGGAACCAGCTTCCAGCACATCTGCACAAGCTATCCTTGCAAAGATTCGCGCTCGCGCTAACGACTAATATATTGGGGCTGGCAACAGCCCCTTTTATTCTAATTGGAGAAAAGTAATGGTCAAACCATTTAATCCCGATAAATTTCGGAAAGGTATTACAAAATCAATAAAAGGTATCTCTGCTGGCTTTAACGATCCCGATACTTGGGTTAGCACAGGCAATTATACCCTTAACTACCTTATCTCAGGTGATTTCCACAACGGAATTCCCCTAGGCAAAGTTACATGCTTTGCAGGCGAGTCAGGTGCAGGCAAAAGCTACATTGCAGCAGGTAATCTAGTACGTCACGCACAAGAACAAGGCATCTTCCCAATTATTCTCGATTCTGAGAACGCATTGGACGAAGAATGGCTTAAAGCTATTGGCGTAGACACAAGTCCTGAAAAATTGCAGCGATATGGTGTCTCAATGGTAGACGATGTAGCAGGTATTCTATCTGCCTTCGTATCTGACTATGAGGCAGAGTATGGCAACGAAGAACCTGAAGATCGTCCTAAAGTTCTATTTGTCGTAGACTCATTAGGCATGCTTTCCACCCCAACAGACGTTGCTCAGTTTGATCGAGCCGATATGAAGGGTGATATGGGACGTAAAGCCAAGTCTTTAACCGCTTTAGTGCGACAAACGGTAAATAGGATAGCACAGTGGAACATTGGCTTTGTTGCAACTAATCACACGTATGCTTCTCAAGATATGTTTGATCCTGACGACAAAATTAGTGGTGGAATGGGCGTAATGTTCGCAAGCTCCATCGTTGTTGCAATGAAAAAGATGAAACTGAAAGAAGATGCACAAGGAAACAAGATAACGCAAGTAAAAGGTATTCGTGCAGGTTGTAAAGTAGTTAAATCACGTTACGCAAAACCTTTTGAGAGTGTGCAAGTACACATTCCTTATGATACTGGCATGGATCCGTACTCAGGTCTATTCGATATGTTTTTAGACATGGATATTCTTGCCAAACAGGGCAATAGTTACATTTATATCTCTCCTGTTGACGGTGCAGAACTCAAAATGTTTCAGAAAAACTGGAAGAGAAATGAGAAAAACGGACTTGACAAAATTATGGGCGAATTTAATCAAATCAAGAAAGCAGCAACTTACAATATTGGTGATAAAGCCCATCCAATCGACGAAACAGTCGATTTAATTATTGAAGAACAGGAAGAAATGTAATGGCACACGGACATAAAACAACAAAATGTAAAGAATGTGATAAAGTTATAAATACATGTCGTTGTATGTCAAAAGACAAAACAATTGTTTACGAAACTTGTGATGCATGTAAGATTATCGCCTTCCACCAACAAGAGAAAGAAAATGAGGGATGAATTCATTATAGAACTATGGTCAAGAATTAAACCACTTGTACCAGCTAAGGATAGGCTAGATGCTGCGGATGCTGTTGTTGCAGTATGCGATGAGTTTGGTGTTTTAGAAGAACTAGAATACCACGACGGCTTAGACGGTGAACTAAGTGCAGCAATTAAAACTCAACTCGACGAAGAATATGACGAGGATGAAGAATACGAGGAATATTAAATGAAAGTACTAATAGAAAATCTGATTGAAAAAATCGAATTGGAGGATGCAAATAAATCATTGGCCGCAATGGACTTGATTATCGAAGCACTTCCAACCGATAACGATCTTGCAGCGGAAATTACTGATCCTGCGATCATAACCAACCTGCACGAACTTTTAATCGAACATCTTGAGGTTGCACCAAGAGCAATGCAGTTGACACGGAGATTTCCGAATCAAGGCACCCGCGCAGTTATGTTTGCACGGGCAATGCGTAATGGTGTTGCACACGTAGTCAAAAACGAAGATGTGGTACAATAAAGTAGTAAAGGATCTTGACGAACTACCAGACTGCATTGAATATTTCGATGCAGAACTGGTAGACGCTAGGATCAAAGACCTCAGCCTCAAAGGAAAGCCGCTTGAACGTTTGTCTGCGGAGATTCCTGGAGTAGTTGAGCATCGCTACAATCAACTTCAAGAGATTGAAGCTATCCTAGAATACTTGAACATCAAATTGCGTCAAGCTCGCACCGAAGCATTTAGCAAATACCTTGAACACCATGACCGAGCCCTCAGTTCCCGAGATGCTGGCACATATGCTGACGGCGACATTGATGTAATAGCAATGGCTATACTGATAAATGAGTTTGCCTTGATACGCAACAAATGGATCGGGCTGCATAAAGCATTGGAAGCAAAGAACTTTCAGCTAAACAACATCGTGAAGCTCCGTTGCGCGGGTCTTGACGACGCCACCATATAAATCAACAACTTACAGAAAAAATAATTCCACTATAAGTACTTGTTTTCACTAGTTTTCACTAGTTTGGAGCTAAGTTATTGTATTCCTTAGGAATTTAGTTAGTCCTTTCGCTTGCAATACCTGTAGATGTGCGTATAATTATATTTAAGAGTTAGGAAACACTAACTTTCCGACAAAGCAAATAGGACTCACACAATGACAGCAAAAGTAACGATCTTGGAAGGCAAATATCGCGGTCAGGAAGTAACAGAACTGAACGGCGATTTTTTGTTGATTGCTGATTGGAAGGCTGGCAAGAAAGGCGGCTTCGTAACAGTCATCAACAACGGTTCACTGGACGTCGCTAAAGAAGGCGCCAAGGTCCGCATCACTGTAGACGAGGACAAGTTCGAGCAAACTGGCGAACTTGCAGGTACGTTTACAGCAGCAAAAGGCCATCAGGCCAACGCCGAGGCTGAGCCTGAGTTCGTAGAAACTGACGAACAGACCATTGCTCGCATCAGCAAAACTTTCAAATTCATTGAGACGCTCGCCGCAGCGGCTCAGCGTAACGACATACGCGCCCTGATTATTTCGGGTCCTGCAGGTGTTGGTAAATCATACGGTGTAGAAACGACGCTTGAGCGCATGAACATGACCCGCGTTATCGCTGTACCTGGTTCTGAGAAGTATGACCTCATAACTGGTGGCACCTCAGCAATCGGCCTCTACATTCGACTCTTTGAGAATCGCAGAGAAGGCAACGTTCTCGTCTTTGACGATTGTGACGCCGCACTTTGGGATCAGGACCAATTGAACCTTCTGAAGGCTGCGATGGACACAAAGAAGAAGCGTAAGATTTGCTGGATGAAGGAATCTAACGCACTTCGCGGCGCTGCCGACGGCGGCAACGAAGACATCCCGAATGACTTTTTGTTTGAGGGCAGCATTATCTTCCTGACGAACTTGAAGTTTGACGGAGTTCGCAATCGCAAGATCGCCGCTCACTTAGAAGCAATTATGTCCCGCGTACATTATCTTGACCTTTGTCTTGATACACGACGCGAGCAGTTGCTCCGAGTTAAGCAGGTTGTCGGCGAGGGTATGCTGGAAGAACGTAAGATGGGCAAGAAGCTTGAGGACGCAGTAGTAAACTACGTGTACGACAATGTGGACTACTTGCACGAGCTTAGCCTGAGGACTGTTCTGAAGGTTGCTGACTTGGCCGCAGTTGACGCAAATGATTGGGAAGATACGGCGGACTTTACAGTACTCTCGCACAGAGGTCGGATGCTGAAGCTGGCGGATGAAGGCAAGATGCAGAAGGTTGAAGCTACCGCATAAAGTTAAATTAGGTTTGGTCAAGTACGGGCTAATTCCCGAGGAGTACCAACCCTGAGTCCTGAGCAAACGACTCGACCAAAAAGGCTTCAACGGATTTAAAGGAACAGAAATGAACATCAAACAAGCACAAAAGATCGCAGAACGCGCAAACCAAGACCGCTTGGATTTGATCGCCTACTTGACACACGATGTTCCTGAACATGAGTTAGATAAGGCAGCAAAAGCATGTGGCCTGAACAGGTTTGGAATCAAACTCAAGTATTACCGCAGCGACATTACCACTTCAATGTTGGTAAAGATCACTAGCAACCTGTAACAACCGAATTGTGTAGTCCCATTGGCCGCCCCTAGAGGGCGGTCTTTTTTATGCGTAAGCGATAAATACACATATGGGAATCGGTGTAATTTTGTTTCTAATACTACTGATTATAATATTTTGGGACACATAAATATGAATGAAATGAGAAAATTAATGGAAGCAGTTAGGCGAATTAATGAAGGCGCCGAAACAGCATATTACTTTGAACACTATCCGCATTACATGGGAACAAAGAATTCAAAATTTGCAACAGACATAAATTCAATTGACGAAATACACGATTTATATCTCGCCCAAAAAAAGATTGGCTTCGAGGACGACGGCTGGTATGACAAGGTCCAAGATATTGGAGACAACTATGCATTTGGTGATGTAATCCAGAATTGGCCGTCAATCCGTAGGCAGTTAGAAACAAAAGGTGTTTGGGCAGATCAGTGGGAAGAAGGATCCCACGGTATTTCGATGGACAGTATGCGTGATGCTGCACAAGAAGTAGCTCAAATCGAAGCAAAAATTAAGGCTGATGAGTTTGACGACGAAGATGAATTTGATAATTGGTAATATATTATGAACGAAATGCGAAAACTAATGGAAGCTTTGAAACGTATTGACGAAGACGTAGTTGACTTTCCAGGTATGAACAAAGAACCTGAGCAGGGCGATAGGATTTTAGAACCAGGTGAAGAAATTCCAGCAGGCGCAAAGCAAATAGATTTGACTTCTGCATTTGGCTCAAGCGCAATGAACATTATTAGAGAAGTACTACCCAATCGTCGGTTCTTTGAAAAGCCATCTTATTGGGAAGACCTTGACAAACCAAAGCACACCCTAACCGAACTTGAACTTCGCACATTGCAAGCAGGACTTGCACGAGCGGACATCACACTCCCAACATACTCCGCATACGATATTTTCGGCAACGGCAAGCCACAACATCCGATGGCTAATGCTGACCTTCCACAAGAGGACACATTTATTGTGGAAATGTATGACGGCACATCATATTTGTGTGACGGCACTGGTGCAAATACCTATATTAGAATGTGGATGGCAATCGTTTAAAATAAATACCCTTATCTTTCGCTAGTTTGTTGACAGCGTAACTCATTGATGTTATAATGTATCTACAAGTTAGTAAAATAAGGAGAACATTTTAAAATGTCAACTAAAACTAAGAAAGCTTCTGTTCTAGAAGCATTACAACGTACCTATCGTGGTCTTACAGCCGCACAGATCGAAGCACGTTTTCAGGTTTCTAACCCGCGCGCTCTAGTATCTGATCTTCGCATGGATGGTTTCGCTATCTACGCAAACAAGCACACCGACACAAAGGGTCGCACCAAGACTTTCTATCGTCTTAGCACCCCTTCTCGCGCTGTCGTTGCAGCGGGCTACAAAGCTCTCGCAGCAGGCTGGCTATAAGATAGGACTATGATTGTTGGGGTCTGCTTTATGCTTAGGTGTAAACGGACCCCCACTCTTTTAAAAGTAGAGCCCTGTCGTGCCCAACGACGTAGAATCAACAACTTACGGGCGGCTCTAGCCCAATAGAATCAAGGACCTCAACCACATGCTCGTAATACCAACATATGTCGCTAAATCGCCCATACACGGATTAGGGGTTTTTGCAGCAGAAGACATACCGAAAGGTACTATCATGTGGGTATATAACCAACATATAGATACTGTCATTCGTAAAGATGAAATGGGCGAAGCACCAGATCATGTAAAAGAATATCTAGATAAGTACGCTTGGACAGACAACGATGGACACTGGTGCATCGGCGTCGATAATGACAAATTCATAAACCATTCGGATACACCAAATACAGGCTATGTGCAAACGAGCATGGTTTTTCTGGCCTTGCGCGATATAGCAAAGGACGAAGAAATCACAGAAGATTATGCAACATTTTCCTATAGTCAATTAGTCCAGTGTGGATTACAATTTGACAAATGAACAAGGTTGTACATTGCAAACGGAATCCGTATGACATTTACATAGGCCGTCCTGGCCCTTATGGCAACCCATTTGTGAGCGGCAAGGACGGAACAAGAGAAGAAGTAGTGGAAAAATATGCGGAATGGGTCTTGACACAGCCCGAATTACTTGCTAAAATAAAGGCTGAATTGAAGGATAAAGTACTGGGATGCTGGTGCGCACCGAAATTGTGTCATGGTGACATTCTAGTGGAATTAGCAAATGAATAAGAGGCTAAATCTAATTATCAGGATACTGAAACGTTATCAAAGTGAACAACCGAATCGCTTTGACGAATACGAAGAAGCTATTCGATACATTAGGTTGGTCTGTTTAAAATGAACATGGCTCGTTAGCTCAGTGGTAGAGCAAGCGCCTCTAAAACGTATGTGTCCAGGGTTCGATTCCCTGACGAGCCTCCAAATTTATGAACTATGAGAAATATGCAAAAATCATTGGCTGGTCATTTTTTGGCTTGCTTTGTGTGCTACAATTGTGGCAATGGTTAAATTTATGAAAAGGGAAAGTAAAATGACAAAAAGAAAAGAAGTATATGCAGCAATTGACAGCGAGAGAGATTATCAAGACAATTTGAAGAAAGATCGTACATCGAATCCTACTGACGGCACACGCAGTATTGACCATACAGTAGGTGATTTTGTAACAATGATGCAGCAATACCAAAACAATTTGGTTGCTGCATGGACAAATAATCCAGGTGACCAAGAGGCAATGGAAGTAATGCGTAAAATTGGTGGCATTGCCGTTAATTGCATGGAACAGCATGGCGCGCCACATCGTGTGGCTCCTGAAAAGCTACCGCAGGCCAATCTCAACAAACGTAGATATGGTTCGAGAAGATAATTTTGCTGACGCGCTGCTGGGCAGATAGGAGTTTCTAAAGCTCTGATTGAGGGTTCGAATCCCTCCGTCAGCGCCAAACGATAAATAAATGTATGAATGAGTGGTTGACAAAGCTGTACATTGGTGTTACAATAGGTACATGGATTAAAAGAATAGCAATTATTTTGCTATGCCTAGCACTATATAAGTGCGGTGACTATTACGTTAACGTTCATTTACCAATGATGGAAAATGGCGGGCATGTAAGCCCATAGAAGGAGAATGATTATGTTGTAGAACAATTCAATACGCGGTCCCTAATAATAGGTTGTTTGACCTTACCCCGAGCATTCGCTCACAAACAACACTTAACTTTATTAGGAGAACCAAAATGAAAGCATTTCAAATCGAAGACGCAAAAACGCGATTCTTCAAATCAAAAGAAGATTATTTACAATTCAGACAAGAATGGAAGGATTTCCATAACAATGGTCACCACATCGAGCGTGGAGAATGGACCACACCTCACGGAAACGTCAAAGAGTACAAAACACCACTGCTAAACTCTAGCAGTTACATGCTCTATAACCTCTTGCGCGGCTATGATATTACGCGCGGCTATAGCGAGCACAGCGAACATGGCTGGGCAGCATGTGAGGATGCGGCAAGTGACATTATTCGCATCGCACGTAAGCTCAAGGACATCAATGCTGAATCAAGTTGGAGTCGCAAGTGGGCTCGTGAGTCACTTGAAAAACTGTTACTGCCGTTCGGTGGTACAGTTACCAACAAAATGCTGTATGATCTTGCAGCAGAGCTTTACCTAAACATGACAGAACAAGAGTTCCCACCATTCGAGGTTGAGGAGGAACACGAGGTCAAAGAACCAGTTAAGACAAAGGCCAAACGAAAGTTGTCTCTCTGGGGTTAAGAATTATGGGGGCAGTAGCTTAAAGGTTAAAGCACTCGGGCGCAAAGTTAGTCAACCTGGTCCGTTGGCTATAGCATCACTGCAACGAGCAGACGAGAATGACGGTGAAACATAAGTTAGGGAGTAGGATTTCGACCAATAATCCGAAACAAACCTTATGCGGGTTCGATTCCCAGCCCTGCCCCCACCACATTAAAGGGATGTAGCTCATTGGTAGAGCATTCGTACGCAAAGTTAGTCGAGGTGGCCTCTCGGTTATATGCAACAGCCGTTTGGTCACGGCGGAAAACGAAAGGAAGGTAAAGTACAGGATAGGATTGAAAAACGGCCAATAGATTCGTTTGATTCTTGTATGGTTCGATCCCACCCATCCCTGCCATTTGGGGACATAGCTCAGTGGTAGAGCGTTGAACATTACAGTATACGATAGGGTAGCTGGTTCAGAGGGCGGTAACCCTCAGTTAGGTACTATGTTACAGCGGCCGCATGATGTAGTATAAACCTGAGGTGGTTCGATTCCACCTGTCCCCACCAATTTAGATTATCGGTGTACACACCGATAATTATAGAAAATCGGTGCTTACACCGATAATACAGGCTCGACAGTAAAATGTTGAGCCTGTTCTTTTGAGAATGCTATAGTTGAATTCATAATCTTGAATTCAAGCGATGTGCCAGCAGTACTAAGATGTGTTACAACAGCACCTTCGACAAATCCCATTGTCATTAGTCGCTGCACATGCGGATCGGTAGTGTTAACTGATGTTATAACACCGTCTTGCTTTATGCCTAGCTCAGTAATACACATTACATGAATGATGGTGTGAAGCGGGCTACTGTTCCCTTATCGGATGTACCTACATATGAAATGCCAAAGTTACCCATTGAATTGCCCTTCTTAGATGCTTTCACAACTTCTCTGAAATTATCATGGTCGTCGTCTGTAAAACGTTGACCGTCCTTGCGTTTAATAGCAACAGGAAGTTCAACCTCAACGTCGTAATCTAGGTCACCCCAATCCTCAGCATCGACTCCGCCTATATCTGGCTTGCCTACAACCTCGGCCATATCACGCCACACAACATTGTAGAAATCACTGTCGCGCAATTCATTAAGTATGCCCCACGCAATCCCATAGTCACCATCTTCGCCGTAACCGTCCTTGGAACCATATGCACCATAAAAGTGAGGAGTATCATCGAAGCTTGCATAGAATTCATCTCTGTTCTTAGCTTTTGCTTTACCCTTTTGTCGTTTTGTACCACCTTGTCTGCGCCAATATTGATCCATTTCTTCGTCGTCTTGCTTCTTCAGAATTTCCTTTGTAGGCCAATCAAGTAGTTCACCAGTTTCTGGGTCAACTACATCGTGACTTACATCATCATCTGGGCCTAGGTCTGCAAGGAATTTTCTTACATCCTCACTTGTTGCATTACCAACCAATTCAATATCACCACGTAGCTCAGGCGGAACTTCAACTACTCGACCAACGCCCTCATGTATTCTGTCCTTACAATCAAGCATACTACGCAATTTAATTAGTTTAGCATATTTTTCAGCACCAATATCGCTAGGTTCGCGGTCTTGCAAGTAAACCTTCAATGAATCACAAAATGTTTCCATGTTGTCGCCGTGGTGTGTATATAGGTATGAGGCTGCGGCGGCCACACCATTTTTATCTATCTCTTTAACAACCGTGTTCATTAGTTTGTCTGCCGCCCAGCTAAAAAATCCTTCGTTGACTTTGTCTGTTGTTCGGTATGCTTTCTTCATACCCGCGTCACGCTTTGCCTTCCTAGCATCATATTTCTTCTTTTGTGCTTTTGTCATAGGCTTGTCTGGAGTTTGAATCGGTGAACGCCAAGCACTGACTGATCGGTAGTCTTCTTCGATGCCTTCATCTGCAGGAATTCCTAGATGCTTCTCGGCTTGCTGCATAATGTCATCCCACTTGCCGCGTTCTTTTGCAATAACAGGCAACACATATCGAATTTGCTCTGCGTATTCGCCCTCTGGCTCGTTCTTCAAATAAGTTTCAAGTGCATTAGCAATCGCATCACGACCTTTCTTGTCACCGTAACTTAGGTCAAACCCGATATTGTCTAGGCCTTCTTCATCAACTGCATTGGCTACTTTTTTAGCCATCATCCTTGCTGCCTTTGCACCAATCCAGTCTGCGGCCTTTCTATCTAAACGTTTCATCCAATCAGCAACATCTTCATCTACTTCGCCGCGCATACGTGCTGCATGTGCTTCGGCTTTCTGCTTCTTACGAAATGCTTTACGTGCTTTACGATTTTTTGCTCCGCCGTCGTACATTGGGCTATCTGTGCCTGCGCCTCTACCCTTGTCTCTTTTCTTGTAATCCCACTTGCCTTCTTCTATTTCTTCGTCCACATTCTGAACAATTGCATAGTGATCTACATTTCCTTGAATTTCAAGACCTTCTCTATTATCTACTTGTAAACCAACATTCTTACTAAAGTTTTCATCTTGAAATACGATAGTTCCATCTATTGGATCTGCACTCTTAACAACACCTGACGCACCACCAATTCTAGAAATAACAGACTTACCTTGTGCTAGTAAGCTTTTAACTTGTGCTGAAATTGGTTCTTCATCTGAGAAGCTAGGATCATGGTCATAGCGATGTTCGCGCTCATCTGATGGCGCTGTAAAATCATCTACCCAATCACTAAAAGTTTCTTCTAACTCTGGATTATATTTTCCGTCTGGACGATGAGTTGGATCGTATTGTAGCTCTATTTGGTCATGTGACCATTCGCTAAGATAAAGTGTTACTACGCCACCACTGTACAATTTAACTGTATACACGCCTTCTTTAGCGCCTACATCATTAAATTCCCAATCAGCCTCGATAACTTTGCCTGTCTCACCGCGATGTTCTCCACCTGTGATTTTTACTGACTGACCTTGCCACTTTTCAGTGTTATCTTCATACGGGCCAAGGTTTTTATCTTCTTCGCCTTCTTCAATACTTTCAAATGGATTGTCAAGCATAAAGTGATCGTCTGAGCCTTCTAGCGACATTGTATCAAGATTAAAAATCATATCTACTTCATGGCCTGTGTCAGGATGCCACGCCATAACACTATATTGATTAGCTTTATCGCTTGGTTTGCCATATGCGCCTGGCTTATATCCTGGCATAACTTTTGCCATATCAGCAACAATTTTTGCATGTATATCATCGGGTACAAGTGGCTCATCAAATTCATCACGCTCTTCGTCATCGTCTTCGTTAATGCCGTGCTGTTCGCCAATAGCAGTAATCTCATCCATCGTCATTTCATTTTCGACAGCAGAAGGTGGAGCCTTTCCAAACATGCCCTCTTCGACTGTTTCCATTAGCTTACGCATTTCGTTCATAGTGAATCCTAGGTTTAATGTAATACTTGTATTTATCAACAAGTTATGTTATACTAATGGTTATGAAAAAGACTATCTTAGAAATAGTCGATGAAGTAAATTGCAGGTTTAATGGGCTCGACATACTTACTAGACGTAAATTAGTAGAGGAGTTGAGTTATTTCTTACCATATGCTCGTCACACCCCAGCTTTTAAGCTTGGTAGGTGGGACGGCAAGATCCGCTATTGTGATGTTGGCGGGCGCAGCTATATAAATCTACTTGATCGTCTATTACCAATCGTAACAGACGCGGGTTACGATATTGAATTGGACGACAAACGTGCCAAAACACAATTCACGTTTGAGAAAGTTCACGCACACAGCTATTCGCACTTGACTTGGCCTGAAGGCCATGAGTGTGCAGGTGAGCCTATTGTTCTGCGTGATTATCAGGTCGAATTGATTAACATGTTTCTCCTCAATCCTCAGGGTGTGCAATGCATCAGTACAGGCGCGGGCAAAACACTAGCGACAGCAGTATTATCGCACTTAGCAGAAGTGTATGGACGTACAATTGTAGTAGTTCCGAGCAAACAGTTAGTAAGACAGACAGAACAAGACTATAAGAATCTTGGTTTGGACGTTGGTGTGTTTTTCGGTGATCGGAAAGAGTACATGAAGACACATACAATTTGCACATGGCAGAGTCTAGAAGCACTAAATAAGAAGTCGAAAGACTTTGATCCTGATATTTCATTAGACGATTTTATTGAGGGTGTAAACTGTGTTATTATTGACGAAGCGCATGGCGCAAAGGCAGATGCGTTAAAACGACTCATGACGACAACGTTTGCTAAGGTGCCGCTACGCTGGGGCATGACAGGAACAATCCCAGAAGACGAATATGAGTCCATCGCACTTTTTGCTGTAATCGGTAACCTCATACACACTGTAACTGCAAAGGAATTGCAAGACAAAGGTGTGTTATCAAATTTGCATGTAGAAGTTTGCCAATTAGACGACCCTGCTCGTGCATTTACTAACTACCAACAAGAATTGGCTTGGTTGAGTAGCGATAAAGTACGACTCAGGTATATGGCCGACCATATTATCGAACAAGCAAAGACAGGCAACACATTAGTACTAGTTCAACGCAAAAAGACGGGTGTAATACTAGAAGAGATGATTCCCGACTCTGTTTATATTGATGGCAATACAAAAGTAAAAGCACGACAAGAAGAATATGACGAAGTAAGGACTTCTGCAGGTAAAGTCATTATTGCTACTGCGGGTATTGCTGCGGTAGGCATTGATGTACCCCGTATCTTCAATTTATACTTGTTTGAACCAGGAAAAAGCTTTGTACGTGTAATCCAAAGCATAGGTAGGGGTATACGCAAAGCAAGAGACAAGGACTATGTAAATGTATTCGATTTTACGTCTACGTGCAAGTTCTCAAAGCGCCATTTAACAAAGCGCAAAAAATTCTATAAGGATGCACAGTATCCGTTTACAATAAGAAAACTAAAATATTAAGGAGGGTGTCATTTTAATCCTAACAGAAGAAAATCAATCATTTAATTTAGACCGTATACCAGAGGACGATGTCAAAGTACGTTATTGTGTATTAGATTGCTCAGATCCGAAAGACATTGACTTTTATTGGTTGCCTCTAATTTTCCTTGAGTCATTTAACGCACCAGCAGTTGTATTGAACGTGGGGCCGCATCAATTTCAAATGCCGCTTGATTGGTCGATACTAGTGTGCGACGATAACTACTCAGACATGGAGGTTATGCCTCTCACACAGCTAAATGATCGAGGCTTTCACGCAATTGTATTCAATCCGCTTGAGCATATGGTGCCGCTGTCTTATGAGGTTACTATCTCAAATGTTTATGCAGATGTAAAATGGTATTTTCCAAAATTGAAGAACGGCAGCGTACTAACAATGCCACTAACAGACGGCGTACAGCCCGCGTGTTCATTATTTGTAAAAGAAGGAAACAAAGTACCTGATCCTTTGGATATGGCACTACTATTTGATGGTTAAGTGGTATCTAGTTTGGGTGTTGACCGTGCAAACATATGACGGTGAGATAGATACACGAATAATTGATATGAGTATGGAATCAGAAACAGTATGCATACAAGAAGCTGACGCTAAACTACAAGAATTAGAATTACAGCTTGGCAAAGACCACTACGTAAATTACAATTATGAAGAACCTATCAAAATGCCGCTGGGTGGAAAACTACTTGGTGTAAGTGTTAGTTGTGATATGCGATGATAAACGATGGTTTAATTTATTTACTTGAACTTCGTTTTCCACAACATGCAATGGTGCAAGAGTGGCTAAATGGAACAGAATATGGCGAACGCTACGTTCTTGTGGCTACCAATGTTAGTAGAGAACGGGTAAATGATTATGGTCGTAATGTTTCCGAGAACCTATTTGTACCAGCACTCAAGCCGCGCAGGGAAGAAGAGGAATTCATGCTCATTCTCAAAGGCCACGAAGAGACGCAAAAACTAGCGGAGGGATATACCGCTAAAATACTTGACTTTAACCGCAGATAAACGTATAATACTGAGATGATAACCACAATAAGATTTTAGCAGAATATGGCAGCGAAAAAGAAAGTTAGTATTCCCGTAAAGGATCAGATGAGTGCAATAGATCGAAATGACTTCGATTTTTACTCACGCTTAGACGAGGAACATAAAAAGGCATTCTCGCCGTGGATCACAATGCGTTGTGCAAGTTCCGCATCAGGAGTTGCAGCATACCATTACTTGTTAATGGTCAACGACATTGTTAATGTCGATTTTAGTTTGCTCAAAAAGCATCCTGAATTACAATGGAAGCTACTTGCAGTATGTGGACAAGGATCATCTGTGTATCATCCTTGGATTGCACCAATTAAGCGACAGAAAAAAAGTAAGTTGATAGACTTTCTCTTAAAGAGATATCCAACACACAGCAAAGAAGAGTTAGAATTGCTAATCAGTATCAACAGTGAAGAAGAAATCAAAAAACTTGCTAGAGATATGGGATTAGAGGAAAAGGAAATTAAGGAATTATTTAAATGAGTAACATTATAGTAGACGTTGAAGCAGATGGCCCTTGCCCTGGCTTGTATAGCATGGTATCATTTGGTGCGGTCGTCTTGAGCGAAGGATTGAACAAAACATTTTACGGACAGTTGCGCCCATTGGACGATGCTACTGCCGTGTATATTCCAGAAGCACTTGCTGTCTCTGGTCACAGCAGAGAAGAAGTATTGACATTTCCAAATCCAGAAACAACAATGCGAGAATTCGCAGAATGGATTAAGAAAGTAGATAAAGGCCGTCCGATCTTTTGGGCAGACAACAACGGCTTTGATTGGCAGTATATCAATTACTACTTCCACAGGTTCTATGGAAGCAATCCATTTGGCTTTAGTTCACAGAACATAAATAGCTTGTATAAGGGAATTACAAGAGACTTATTCGTGAGCTTCAAACACTTGCGTAAAACAAAACACACTCACCACCCTGTTGATGATGCAAAAGGAAATGCAGAAGCATTGATAGCGATGCGTGACACAAAGAATTTGAAGATAACAATTGACAAATAAAGGCAAGTTTGCATGTGGGTTTTGCCAGCGAGCGTTTACTAATGAACGCACGTTAGGCGCTCACATGTGCGAAAAGAAGCGTCGTCATAATGATAAAGACAACGTAGCTTCTCGTATGGGCTTGGCATTGTACCAACGCTTTTATGAACTGAACACCGCAACCAAAAATGCAAAAACAATAACTGAATTTATAGACAGTAAGTACTATAAGGCGTTTATAAAGTTTGCACGGCACTTGATGGACTTGCGACCAGTTGACCAAGCACGTTTTGTTGATTACGTATTTCGCAATGGCATTAAAGATCGAGATTGGTGCAAGGACAAAGTGTATGAGGCATACATTCTAGATTTGCTAGCAAAAGAACCTGCGTCCCGAGGACTAGAACGTAGCATACGGTCAATGGAAGAGTGGGCAAAAGAAACGGAATATGAGTTTAACGAGTTCTTTCGTTATGCTAGTCCATCAGAAGCGACACATATGGTGCAGATGGGTAAGATTTCACCTTGGGTTTTGTACTTGGCTGAAACATCAGATTTGTTGTGGGACAGGCTTAGTGATGAACAGGCAGGCATGATCGCATCTGTTGTTGACCCAAAAGTATGGATGGCAAGATTCCAAATTAAGAAGGACGAATGCTCATTTACACGCGACATACTACATGAGGCACATATATAATGCCAGGCCGAGGCCGAATGCCAACATACGAAGAAATGAAGGAAGAACTTCGCGAAGATGGCAAACTAAATTGGCATAAGACGATAGTTTTTCGGAAGAAGACAAGCGTATATCATACTCTAATTCGAGGGCGTTGCTATACTAAAATAATCGTTCATAAGATATTTAGTCCTTCAAGGTTTGGTAATTATGCATTTCAGCGATTGTATGCAACACACGAAGAAATGTTTAGGCACATATTGGAACACGGACAATGAAAGTCAACACAGATGTAGACATTGATGTATTTGATCGCAGCATTCTTTTAGACAAGCTGCCACACATTGCTGCGCGCATTAACAAGAAAGAAGGCGGATATACAAAACACGTTACTGGTGTTTATTTTCAACGTATTCCATATGATCCTGTTACAGGAATGTCAACTTTCGATCACAAAGAGGCTAACGATCTTGGTTACATGAAGATTGACTTTTTGAATAACAGTGTATATAAAGGTGTGCGCAACGAAGACCATCTGAAAAAGCTAATAGCAGAGGATCCGCAATGGGACTTGCTAGAACATGCAGACATAGTGGCAAACCTTGCACACATACATGATTACGCAGACCTTGTTAAGCGACTCAAACCAATAACACTACCACAGCTTGCAATGATACTTGGAATTATACGACCAGGCAAGGCACACTTGCGCAATAAGAGTTGGAGTGAGATTGAAAAGGATGTTTGGGTCAAGCCAACTGACGGTACATACTATTTCAAAAAATCTCACGCACATGCATTTGCATTGTCAATTATGGTGCAATTAAATTTGATGGTGGAGCAAGCATTACAGCATGGCTGATGCTAGTGCAGAATATCGAGTGAGGACGAGCGAGCCATTCCTAAGATATGATTGGGAGGGCAAACCAGTTATCTTGCGTGAGGAGTTTATAGAGAGTGTTGATACGGGTGTTGAAACTTATACAAGTTATTCTACAGAGATAGTTGTAAACGATAATCCGTCGGAAGCGGAAGTGTTCAAATACAGATTGAAACAGGGAATTTAAGATTCAATCTTAATCCAATTCTTATCAGCGTAGTTTTCCATCATAACCCAACGATACGGTAGCTTATCATAAGCCATAACTTTCTTGTGTCGATTGTCTAGAACAAAATCGCCACGATCTGTTCTTGCTACACATACACCGTGTCCGCCGCCCTTACCTGCGCGGCCTTTATCATCTTCAACATAGCAAACTGCAATAGAAAGGTTCTCACGATCCCATTCAGTTTCTTCCACGAGTCGCATAATTTTCGTTAGTGCATAATCATCGCAATCACCATGACCTTTGCCTTCTACGATTGTCCAGAAATCGTCTACGCCGTATAGCTTAGTGTCGTATTCGTATCGAATGTCTTTGTTGACTTCTTTGTTGATACGTTCTAATTCTTCCCATAGTTCAGTCGTTAGGGTTTGTGCCATCGTCATCCTCCTCTGGGCATAAGTCATGTGTATCTCGTTCACAAAATTCTATCCACTGTTGCGGAGTTCTCACTTCAGCACCAGTATCCATTGTTCCTGCTGTGGGTAGTTCGTTGCTGCCTGTGCAAGCTGCAAGAAACAAAAATATAAGTAAATAACGTAATTTCATCCTAACTCCTATGCTTTATATTGAACAAGCTTATCACCTGCTAATTGATAACTCGCAGCGACACGTTTGTACGCATCTTTGTCGAGCATGTTTTGTAGAACTTGCAAATGACTTATCGACTTATCCCAATCCTTATATCCTAATGCAACCGCAGCTTCGCGTCCATGATATTGTGCTGCATTATAGACAGGAATTTTTTCGTGTTCTTTTGCGTATTCAATAAGCTGACGATCAAGTTTTTCAACATCAGTCCCGTTTGATTTGATATTCCCTAGCATTTCACGTTCAAACCCATAGCCGTCTGTGAGATACCTTAGTCCTCGTTTGACTTTTTCTTGAATAATGTCCTCAAGCCAAATACCGCCATCAGCATGTTCAGTCATGCGATGCGTTAGATCGCCAACGTGTTCAACTACTGGATTTAGAACCCCACCACCCATTGTGAATTGTACGCGAAGCATTGCATGTTCTGGATCGCCTCGCTGTTGGTCAGCAATAGCAAGGAATGCCTTGACCACATGAGGTGGTATGCCATCTTTTATCTCAACGAGTCTCATCTGTTTACTCTTGCACCAGTATCAGCAAATACTTTCTTTAGCAATCCACAATTTTCACACTTGCGGCCTTCTACCAAGCGATTAGTTTTTGCTTCGTGTCCAAAATTTCCGCCCCAACCCCAGGTATGACGTTGACCGTCTGGACAACGTACCCAATCAGTCTTCTTGTAAATCTCACTAATTCTCATTTGCCGACTTCTCTTTTCAATCTTACCTGTGTAGCAAAACCTAGGCCAGGAACTATGCTACCGACTTTCCAACCAAACCATATTTCACTGTAGGTGCCGTCGTCATTGAGCCACACACGACGATAGCCTGCTAGTAAGCCCCTACGACGCCACAACGAGGCGCTGGTCACACCCGCTGCAATCAGATCGTGTGCTTCCATGCTATCTCCCTGCCAACCATAGCTATCAAAATCTTTGCTGTCGTCAAACAAGAAACGCATGTTATTAATCGGGTTGCGTATAGAGAACCACCACCAACGAGGAAATAGTTTCTTATACCAAAAGTTTTGCACGTAGCGATCAAACCATTCAGGGTAGCCTTCTTCTTTGTTACCGTAGAGCGGAAGTTTCTTCATGTCTACATTAAATAACAATGCTAATGGGATTACAACAACCATGCCAATCGGAATTAGTCCAACGGGTAAGAATGCCTGCCACCATGTTATAT
>Ga0255055_10001031_pt1 | contig 21154 bp, 19 predicted proteins | sample JV7_2_27_MG_FD_188633 | JGI IMG/M metagenome (GOLD analysis project Ga0255055, IMG submission 188633) | Seawater microbial communities from Jervis Inlet, British Columbia, Canada - JV7_2_27 | ecosystem: Environmental > Aquatic > Marine > Inlet | place: Canada: British Columbia | collected...
CCACTGCCCAGGCGATCGTGGCGAAGGTGATCACGGAGAAGGCCCCACCGGTGACGGCTGCTCGTCCCACTACGCCGCCCCACGTGGCGGCGAGCATAGACAAGTCGCTGCAGAAGCTGCCGGCGGATCGGTTCACGAGTGCAGCGGAGTTCGCGAGCGCTCTCGCCAACCCGTCGTTCAGTGTGGCTACCACCGCAGCCGCGCCGGCCGCCTTGGCAGGAGAGTCGCGGCGCTGGGACCGCGTGACGATCGGTTTCGCCGCCGTGAGTGCACTGCTGCTGGCGGCCGCGGTGTGGGGATGGCTCCCGAGCGCCACCGAGTCAGCACCCGTCGCGCGAATGAACATCGTGTTCCCGGAGGACCAGCGCCTTGTCCCGTACATATGGGGACCGACAGCCACCCTGTCACCCGACGGCTCTCGCATCATCTACATGGGACCGGCCGTACAGGCGGCCGGTTGGCAGCTATGGAGCCGTTCCCTCGACCGCCTGATCGCGGAGCCGCTTCCGGGAACAGTGGGCGGGTTTAACTGGCACTTCTCGCCTGACGGGACGAGGCTGGCCTTCATGACGGGGAGCAGCGTGGCGACGCTGAACGTAGTGTCGCTCACGGGGGAGCCGCCGATCGCCCTCCACGACTCAGTGCAGTGGTTCGGGGGAGATTGGAGTGAGGACGGCTACATCTACTTCACCAACGTCGGGTGGAGCCTCAGCCGCGTTCCCGTGACCGGCGGACCCGTCGAGGCCGTTTCTACGCGCGACAGCACGCAGGGAGAAGCCATACATCACTGGCCCGACGTGCTGCCGAACGGCAAGGGCGTCATCTTCACCGCGGGCCACGGCGCTCCGGCAGCGACAGGCGAGTACGACATCGCCGTACTGGACCTGGGATCGGGCACGCACCGCACGCTGCTGCGTGGACTGCGCGCCCGCTACGCGACCTCGGGGCACCTCGTATTTGTGCGCTCCGACGGCGTTCTCCTGGCCGCTCCCTTCGATCAGGACCGGCTCGAGCTCACCGGCCCCGCAGTGCCGCTCCTCGAGGACATCTCCGTGAAGCAGTGGGGCGCCGTGGACATGGCGATCTCGGAGTCCGGGACTCTGCTCTACGTCAGCGGAGCAAACGTCGCGCCCGATCAGATCGTGCGCGTGTCCCGCTCCGGAGAGGAAGAGGTCGTCGATCCGGAGTGGTCGGGCGTCTTCGGCTCGCTTGAGCTTTCGCCGGACGGGACCCGCCTCGCGATCTCAGTCGGTGGCAGCGACGGGGTACACATGTGGGTAAAGGAGCTGCCGCGTGGCCCGCTCGCCAAGCTCACATTCGACGGCAGTCAGAACTACCGTCCCGCATGGACACCGGATGGGCGGTTCGTCTCCTACGTTTCGGACCGCGACGACCTGTGGGATCTCTATATGCGGCGTGCCGATGGGAGCGCGCAGGACGAGCATGTGCTTCACCGGGAGCGCGGCATCGAGCAGGCAACGTGGTCCAGTGACGGTGATTGGATCGTGTTCCGCGAGGGCGGCGACGCCGGGCAGCGCGACATCATGGCGATTCGTCCCGGCCGCGACACTGTGGCCACGGGGTTGGCGACGACACAGTTCGACGAGTACAACCCAGTGCTGTCTCCGGACGACCGATGGTTGGCCTATGTCTCTGAGGAGACGGGGAGTCCGGAGGTGTACGTCCGCCCGTTTCCCAACGCCGGCGACGCAAAGTGGCAGATCTCATCCAACGGCGGGGCCTATCCCGTGTGGGCCCACAGCGGGCGCGAGCTGTTCTACGTGAACGGGAGCAACGAGCTGGTCTCGGTCGCGGTGTCTGCGGGGACGAGGTTTATCGTGGAGGGATCCCAGACGCTCTTCTCCACCCAAGGCTTCAAGGCCAATGCCCAGTACCATCAGTACTACACAGTGGCGCCGGACGACGAGTCCTTCTACGCGATCAAGCTGGGAATGGGCGCGGGTGGTGACATGGTGCTCGTGTTCAACTGGTTCGAGGAGTTGAAGGAGAAGGTCGGGGAGTGACGGCGGGGACGGTGAACGCGACTTTCCGCGGAGTAGACGGATGAAGCAGCCCCACATGATCGAGAACGACGACGACGCCACCGTCACGATAGACGGCCGCATCATGTCCGGGTTCATAGCGCACGAGAAGCCGTGCGTGGACTGCGGCAGCTCGTCGGTGTTCAGCCTGGGCCACTGGGCGCACTTCTGCGCCGGGTGCAACTGCTGGATGAACACGCACTGCGACGATCCCACCTGCATGTTCTGCAGATACCGCAAGAAAGTGCCGCTGGCGTAGAGCGCCCGCCGTCGGCTGTGCCGCGGCAGGTGGTGGTGGTGACGAACTGGTTCGAGGAACTGCAGACGAAGGTGGCTCCATGACCGAGCGAATCGACCGCCTCAAGGCCGCCCTCGTGGTGATGCCCCACAGCTCTACGCCCGGCTGCCCGAGGACTGCCACACATGGGAGCTGGCCCTTTCGCTGGATGCCTCCATGGCCGTGTGCGTTGTGTTGGACGAGCGGCCCGACGTACACATCGTTGAGAACTTCGACCCCCAGGCTCGATAGGAGAGGTCTTTGATGATCCGCCGACCCACCATTCTCTTAGTCGCTTCCGTTGCGATTCTCGCTGCCTGCACGAGCGAAGCAGCGCAGCAGGAACAGCAGGAGGGCGTCACTTCCATTCCCGCCGCCATACTCGGTGAGGCTCCGCCCCCACAGGGCGAGACCGCGATGTACGTGGCGGGAGACGAAGCCACACGCGGATACCTCGCAGTCCCCGAGGGCGACGGGCCGTTCCCGGCACTGATCCTGATACACGAGTGGAACGGACTCACAGACCGGGTGCGCCAGGTCGCCGACGCGTTTGCCGAGCAGGGCTACGTCGCCCTCGCAGCCGACCTCTATCACGGGCAGTTGGGCACCAACCGTGACGAGAACATGGCCCTCATGGGTGCAGCACGCGGGAACATGGAGGCCGTGATCTCCAACCTCGACGCAGCGCAGCAGTTGCTGCGCGACCGTGATGACGTAAGCGGCAAGGTGGGCGTGATGGGTTGGTGCTTCGGCGGCGGCATCGCACTGAGCTATGCACTCGGCGGCGAGCATCACGACGCCACCGCGATCTTCTACGGCTCGCTGGTCGAAGATCCTGCGGAGCTCGCCCGGCTGGACCACCCGGTGTACGGCACGTTCGCCGAGTTGGACGGTGGGATCCCGCCGGAGCAGGTGGAGCGGTTCGCCGCGGCGCTCGACTCGATCGGCATCGACAACGACATCCACATCTACGACGCCGTGAACCACGGCTTCTGGCTGCGGGTGGATCAGGACCGCGAGCTGCGCGAGGAGCCCGCGCTGAGCGCGTGGCAGCGGCTGCTGCGATTCCTGGGCCAGACGCTGAGCTAGGCCGAACAGAGTCCCAGCCCGACCCCACTCTGGCGCCGGCACCACCCGGCCCCCACTTTCTTACGTTGCATGGGATCCCGAACCCTATGACGGAAAGCACTACACCTCCCATGACCGACCCGGCAACCCTGAAGCCCCGCGACAAGGACATCGACGCCTACGGGATCACGCATCCCGGCAAGGTACGGGAAGTGAACGAGGATCACTTCCTTATCGCAGCGCTCTCCAAGCAGATACTTGTCGAGCACACGAGCCTTCCTGCGGAGGCGCAGCTGCACGAGGAACCGGAGCGGCTGGCGTCGCTCGCCATGGTGGCCGACGGCGTGGGGAAGGGCGGCGGTGGCGAGGTGGCGAGCCGGCTGGCGCTACAGGCGGTCTCGGAGTACGTGGCGCACAGCACGGACGCGTTCTTCGCCGCCTTCAATGCCGATGCCGCGGATCCCGAGGTGCTCTCCCGCGTTCTCACGGTCGCGGCGCTCGAGTGCCACGCCAGCCTCCTGGAGCGCGCCGAGCGGGACCCCGAGCACAGGCGCTTCGGCACCACGCTCACGATGTGGTTCGGCTTGTGGCCGCATGCTTACCTGCTGCAGGTGGGTGACAGCCGCTGCTACATATACCGCGACGGAGAGCTCACACAGATCTCGCGCGACCAGACCATGGCACAGGAGCTCGTGGATGAGGGTGTCATGTCGCGCACCGATGCCGCCGGGACGCGCTGGGCGCACGTGCTCTCGAGTGCCATCGGGGGCCACGAAGCGGCGCCGGTCGTCACGCGCATCACGCGGGACTGGGGCACGATCGTGATGCTGTGCAGCGACGGGCTCACGAAGCACGTGTCGGACGAGCGGATCGCTGAGCGGCTGGGCAACCTGAAGAGCGCGAAGCAGACCTGTGAGGAGCTGCTGCAGGACGCCCTGGACGATGGGGGCAGCGACAACATCACCCTCATCATCGGTCGCACCATCAAGCCGACGGACGTCTGACATGCCTGAGATCACCGAGCGCGTGACCGCCGCTGTCGCCGGCCGCTACCGGATCGAACGCCACATTGGCGAAGGCGGCATGGCGACGGTCTATCTGGCACGGGATCTCAAGCATGACCGCAAGGTGGCCGTGAAAGTGCTGCGCCCCGAGCTTGCCGCGGTGCTCGGAGCCGAGCGCTTCGTGCAGGAAATCAAGACGACCGCGAATCTCCAGCACCCGCACATCCTTCCTCTGTTCGACTCAGGCGAGGCGGACGGATTCCTCTACTACGTGATGCCGTTCATCGACGGTGAGACGTTGCGGGACAAGCTCAATCGTGAGACGCAACTCGGCATAGATGAGGCGGTACGGATAACGACCGAGCTTGCTGACGCGTTGGATTACGCGCACCGCAACCAGGTGATTCATCGCGACATCAAGCCCGAGAACATCCTGCTGCACGACGGCCGGCCGATGGTGGCGGATTTCGGGATCGCGTTGGCGGTGAGTGCCGCTGCCGGCGGCCGGATGACGGAGACCGGCCTCTCACTCGGTACACCGCACTACATGAGTCCGGAGCAGGCGACGGCGGAGAGGGACGTAACGAATCGGTCGGACATCTACTCGCTCGGCAGCATGATGTATGAGATGTTGACGGGGAGTCCGCCGCACGTGGGATCCTCTGCGCAGCAGATCATCATGAAGATCGTGACGGAGGAGGCGCAGCTGGTCACGAGCGTGCGCAAGTCGGTTCCTCCAAATGTGGCCGCAGCGGTTTCGAAATCGCTCGAGAAGTTGCCGGCGGATCGGTTCGACAGCGCCGCCAATTTCGCGGCGGCGCTCACCGACCCCGCGTTTGCCCTGCCCACGATGGGGGCGACCGCTGCGGTGCCTACGGCAGCACCATCTCGTCGAAGCCGCTGGGATCGCCTCGGACCGGTGGCGGCCGGTGTTGCTGTGGTGGCGCTCATCCTGGCTGGGTGGGCACTCATGAGGCCCGATCCGGCCAAGGAGATCACCCGGGTCTCGGTGTTCCATTCTCCGGAGCAGGATTTCGGGGGGTCTGGGACCTTCGACGTGTCGCATGACGGATCTCTCATGGTGTTCGAGGGGCCGGCCGAGGGAGGACGGTCGCAGCTGTGGGTGCGGCGGTGGGACGCGTTGGGTGCAACGCCGATTCGGGAGACCGAGAACGTAATCGGGCCGGCCATCTCCCCCGACGGGCAGGAGGTGGCCTTCGTTCGCGGCGGCGCCATTCGCGTAGTGCCGTTGGGAGGCGGCGTGTCGCGCACCGTCGGCGCGGGCCGGGTGCGCTGCTGCGTGCGGTGGGACCACGAGGGGCAGTGGCTCTACTTCGACTACGGTGACGCGCGTGCAGCCGCGGGCCTCGGTCGAGTGCCGGCCGCCGGGGGTGAGGTCGAGCTGCTTGCCGAATCGTCTGTCTGGAACGGGACCCAGGTCTCGATATACAGCGATCCGTTGCCTGGCGGCAACGGCGTCGTGTTCGAAGGCACCAAGGCAGGCGGCGGACCGTGGATCATGGCGCTGGATGTCGCGAGCGGCGAAGTCACGGAGCTGACGCCGGGGCAGTATCCCCGCTACGCGTCGGGCCATCTGCTGTTTGCGACTCCCGACGGCGGTACCCTGATGGCTGCTCCGTTCGACCCGGGGTCTCCGGAACTGAAGGGCCCTGCCGTCCCCATTGGTGACCGACTGCGGCAGGCGACGGGTGGATGGAACTACTTCGCGGTATCGCAGTCGGGCAAGCTGGTCTACGGTTCCGGCAGCGGTGCACCGGGAGTCTACGAGCTCATCTGGGTAACGCGCGATGGCGACGTGAGCGTACCGGACTCGGATTGGACGTTCGATCCTGGTACCAACAACCGCGGCATCGCGCTCTCGCCCGACGGCAATCAAGTAGCCGTTACGGTGCTCGAAGAAGACAACATCGACATCTGGATCAAACAGCTCCCGCGCGGCCCCGCGTCCCGTCTGACGTTCGACCCCGCGCAGGACGTGCGGCCGAGATGGAAGCCCGACGGGAGCGCGGTGACCTTCCTGTCGGATCGGGGTGGGCGCGCAAGCTCCGTGTACTCCAGCCTGGCAACCGGCACGGGCGGAGCCGAGCTGCTGCTGCACCACCAGCAGAGGCCGTTCTGGGAAGCCCAGTATGCGCCGGACGGTGAGTGGCTGATCGCCCGGACGGGCGGACTGTCCACAGTCTCCGGCGGGCGGGACATTTGGGGTATCCGTCCTGGAAGGGACAGCGTACCCGACGCGCTGCTTGTGACCGACTTCGACGAGAAGGCGATTGCGCTCTCCGCGGATGGCCGCTGGCTTGCCTACGAGTCGGACGAGACAGGGCGCAACGAGGTGTACGTACGCCCGTTCCCGAACGTGAATGACGGGAAGTGGCAGATCTCGACGGGCGGCGGGGTCATGCCGCGATGGGGCCACAGCGGGCGGGAGCTGTTCTACGTGAACGCCGAGAACGAGATGGTCGCCGCCCTGATCCGGCCCGGAGCCACGTTGTCAGTCGGTGACCGCCGGGCGCTGTTCACCCTGCCACCCGGCGTGCTGTTCAGGCAGGACGAGCAGTACGCTCTATACGAAATGGGGCTGGATGACAGCCGGTTCATGATGATACGGGCGGTTGAGAGCTTGAATGCACCGGCGACGAGGCCCGAGCTCGTGCTGGTAGAGAACTGGGACGAAGCGCTGCGGCAGCAGATGGGAGGCCAGTGATGCCCGAAGTAACCGAGCAGCTGAAGACCGCCCTGGCCGACCGCTACGTGATCGAGCGCGAACTCGGTGCGGGCGGGATGGCCACGGTGTATCTCGCCCACGACGCCAAGCACAACCGGAAGGTGGCGCTCAAGGTGCTGCGCCCCGAGCTGGCTGCGTTGATCGGCGCCGAGCGGTTCTTGAAGGAGATAGAGGTCACGGCCAACCTGCAGCACCCACACATCCTTCCGCTGCACGACTCGGGCGAGGCCGGCACGTTCCTCTACTACGTGATGCCGTTCGTGGAGGGCGAGACCCTGCGTGACAAGATGAACCGCGAGAAGCAGCTCGGCATCGAGGACGCCATCGAGATCACACGCTCCGTTGCGGGCGCCCTCGACTACGCTCACCGCCACGGCGTGATCCACCGCGACATCAAGCCCGAGAACATCCTGCTGCACGACGGGCAGGCGCAGGTGGCGGACTTCGGGATCGCGCTCGCTGTGAGCGAGGCGGGCGGCTCGCGGCTGACGGAGACAGGTCTCTCGATCGGGACTCCGCACTACATGAGTCCCGAGCAGGCGATGGGCGACCGGGAGCTGGACGCGCGCAGCGACATCTATTCGCTCGCCGCAATGCTGTACGAGATGCTCGCCGGCGATCCACCCTATACGGGAAGCACCGCGCAGGCGATCGTGGCCAAGGTGATCACTGAGAAGGCGCCACCGGTCACGACGCATCGCGATACCGTACCGCCACACACCGCGGCCGCGATCCAGAAGGCACTCGCCAAGCTGCCAGCGGACCGGTTTAGCTCCGCATCTAGCTTCGCCGAGGCCCTCGTCACGCCGGGCATGATGGCGTCGGTGGCGGCGACGGCGGCCGATGTCGCACAGCGGCCGGCACGCGCAATCGGCACGAAACAGGTCGGCATGATAACGGCAGTCGCCATCGTGGCGGTCGCCGCGGCACTGTGGGGATGGCTGCGGCCTTCCCCGGCACCGATGCTGATGCGGTTCGCGCTGACGACGCCAAGCGATCAGCCGGTGACCACGAACCACAACGGCTCCAGCATTGCGGTCCATCCTGACGGTTCTCTGTTCGTGTACACGGGTCCCGAGGGAAGGCTGTTCGTGCGCGAACTGGGTCAACTCCGATCGAGGCCGCTGCCTGGCACGGACGGTGCACGGGCGCCGTTCTTCTCGCCCGATGGGGAGTGGGTGGCCTTCTATGCCCAGAGCAGCATCCAGAAGGTCGCGTTGAGTGGTGGACCGCCACTCACCGTCGCCGACGGGGCAGGCTCCATGCGGGGCGGCGATTGGGGGCCTGACGACATGATCGTGTACACGCCCCAAACGGGAGGCGGCCTGTACTCGGTTTCCGCCGCAGGCGGCGAGCCGACCGAGCTGACGGTCCCCGACACGGTAGCGGGTGAGACGAGTCATCGTTGGCCGGACGTGCTCCCCAACGGCAAGGCCGTGGTGTTCACGGTCTTCGGCGGAACGCAGGAGGAAGCGTCTCTCGCCGTTCTCTCGTTGGAGACCGGGGAGATCTCCAGCCTGGCGGTGCGGGGGTTCGGCGCTCGCTACGCCGAGACGGGACATCTCATCTACGTGACGTGGGACGGCGCCCTCGTGGCGCTCCCGTTCGATGCCGACCGCCTCGAAGCGACTGGTGCGCCGGTGTCCTTGTTGGAAGGCATGCTCGTGCGGACCACCATGGCCCCCGAGTTCGACGTCTCGCGCAATGGCTCGCTGACGTACTTGTCGGGACAGACACCCGAGATGACGCTTACGCTCGTGGACCATCAAGGCCTCGGGACGGCGGTAGCGGAGGACCTGCGCTTCCCGCGCGGCCCGCGCGTCTCGCCCGACGGCAGCCGCGTTCTTCTGGAGCTGCAGGAGGGAGGCAACCAGGACGTCTGGGTCTACGATCTGGAACAGGCCACCATGACGCGGCTCACGTTCGAGGGCAACAACCGCTATCCGACCTGGATGCCGGATGGGGTGAGCTTCGTGTTCTCCTCCTCGCGCGACGGCGCCATGGGCAGGGAGTTCTTCCGCAAGCCGGCCGATGGAAGTGGCGTCGCGGAGTTGCTGTACGAGGGAGCCGGGGAGCAGTGGGAGGCCTCCGTGATGCGGGGGGGCGAGTCCGTGGTGATGCGGCAGACCATGCCCGGCTCGACGGGACGGGACATCTGGATAGCTTCGTTGGGTGCGGGAGATTCGGCGCGGCCGTTCCTGGTGACCGAATTCAACGAGCGTGGGATCGCACCCTCGCCCGACGCCCGCTGGCTGGCATACGTATCGGACGAGTCGGGCCAGGACGAGGTGTACGTGAGGCCGGTACCCGGGCCGGGCGGCAAGCGGCAGGTGTCGATCGACGGCGGCCAGGAGCCGGCGTGGTCGACCGACGGGAGAGAGCTCTACTACCGCAGCGGTACGCACTTGATGGCGGCCGACATCCAGACGACTCCCGCGTTCTCGGTGGGTGCCAGGCGCGAGCTGTTCGACGACACGTACGAGAAGAACCCCGATCACACGAACTACGACATCCATCCCGAGACCGGACAGTTCATACTCATCAAGGGCTCGGACGAAGCGACGGAGTTGGTCGTGGTGCTAAACTGGTTCGAGGAATTGAAGGAGCGGGCGGGCTCGTGACCCACGAGGTGATCAATGAATCCTGACACTCCTGTCACGTTCTCCAGGACGGAGAGCGACGAGATCAGGCGACTCGCCATGGCGGCGGACGAGCCGCTGGTGTGCCCACGCTGCGGGGCCGATCTCCTGGTCAGAGAGCCGGCGGGCCGCTCGGCCCGGACGATCTGGGAGATCCGCTGCACTCCGTGCCACAGGAGCACGTTCGTGACGGAGGTGGCGGAGGGGCGGCGGCCAGAGGCCTGATACTGACACGCTTGCCAAACGGCGGCCCAGGGGCAGCTTATCCCTGACCGTCCGAACCCAGTGGAGGCCGGCCATGCAGCGTCTCCTCCTCGCCCTACTCGCCACCGGCACTGCCGCGAGCCTCGCAACGGCGTGCAAGGACTCTTTCAGCCCCGACACCTTGGCCGGCACCTATGCGCTGCAGAGTGTCAATGACGAGGCTCTCCCCGCCAAGCTGGCGGAGCTCGGAAGCAACAAGCTCGAAGCCATGAGCGGTATGCTGGTTCTCAGTGACGACGGGACGTACAACCTGACGACTCAGCTCCGCACCACCAACGGTGATTCCACGAGCACCGACACCGCGAGCGATCACGGGGACTGGGAATTCGAAGGCACCGAGATCACGCTCATGGACAGCGATGGTGGGAGGACCAGGGGAGATGTGGGTGGCACCACGGTAATGCTGGAAATATCCCAAGTGCCCTGGCTGTACCAGAAGTAGGCGCTTTCCAGGGGACGCGAGGGTGTCCCAGATGTTCGGCTCGACGCACGGACCTCTAATTGCCGCTCTCAGCTGCGCCCTGGCAGCTGCCGCCGCGCTGTCCTGTGGCGACGGCACCGCACCCACAGATCCAGTCGCACCGATGATCGGCGGTACGTACGTGCTCGCGCGGGCGTCAGACGCGGCCGGAGAATGGCAGGCGGTAGTCGTTGCGGCCTGCGCTCCGGGAGAGAGCCGCGACTCCCACACCAGGGAGGCCTACACCCTACAGAAGAGCGCCCTCGGGCTGGATACGATCGTTCGGCGGTTCACGATGACGCTGAGCGGGTACGATCTCCACTGTGACGGTGCGCGGCGCGAGTGGGAGCTGACGTTCGGCAGCGGCTACGTGCTCGGCGCCGACATGCGCAACGTGACGCTGCTCGCGAGCGGCACGTCGCCCGGGTTCGGCGGTGAGGGCTCCGCCGGGTCCGAGGGTGGCAGCTACTGGGTCCGGATTGCGCTCGACAAGGAGGACCGCGCCGTGGGCGGTGAGCTGGACGCGTTCGCGCGGCTGACGTTCACGAGAGACGCCCCCTAGCGCACCATCCTGAACCGCACGATCGAAGGCACGTCCAGGTCGTCCCTGACCACGGCCCACACGGTGTCGCCGCGGGCCAGCAGCTCGGGGTCGTCGCTGAACGTGTCGGGTGTCCGCACGTGCCCCAGGAACCGGCCCTCGGCGTCGAACACGTCGTAGGCAATCGGTTCCTCGAACCGAAGCGGCCGGCGGTTCGAGCGCTGCTCCTCTTCGCGCGCCTCCTCTTCGCTCATAGTGGGACGTCCGGGCAGTGACACCCGAACCCAGATGCGACCGTCGAAGTCCACGACGAGGTCGCGGAACGGCGGCTTGGTGTCGGGTATGGGCGGCCCGTTCCAGCGCCAGCTGCCGTACTGCCGCTGCATCCCCTGCCGGATGTTGGTGCGGCGCTCTTCGGCCTCTTCGTCCAGAACCGGTACCGGCGTCCACTCGCGCTCGATGCGCAGCACCGGTGCGCCGCTGCGGAACAGGTCGATGCGGTAATCGGTGCTGAGCCCGCCCGCGAAGTAGCCCATCGGGCTGAACGTCCACTGCCGGCGTGGCGTGAACGGCACCGATCTGGAGCTCGAGCTTCCGTCCCGGCTGGCGGTCAGCTGCGGCGCCTCGTAGTCCCAGTTGGGCGCAGCAATGGTGTCGAGTTCTTCACCGGTCGGCGATATGGTGACGAGGCCGTACTGCCACTCCCACGGCGGCACGCCGCGGTTGAGCAGCACCATGGGGTAGCAGTAGCCGGCGGTGTCGGTGTAGAAGCGCCGGCTGGTGTTGAAGCCACCGCTGTTCTGCCGATTCCAGTTCTCGAGGAACTCTCCGTCGGGTGAGAACACCGCGATGCGCGAGGCGCCGGGGTCGCGCACGATGACCCGGCCGTCGGGAAGCACGGCCATGGCGTCCGGACGTTCGTACTCACCGGGCCCGCCGCCCTCGCGGCCGGCGTCGAACAGGTAGGTCCCGTCGGAGGAGTAGGCGCGCACGACCGGCACCTGGCGGTCGAGCAGGTATATCCTGCCTTCCTCGCCCACTGCGATCGAGCGCGGGTCGCCGAGGATGTACTCGTCGGCGCCCTCCAGCGTGCCGATGCGCACCTCTTCGATCAGGGTCGTCGTATCGCCCCAAACGCTGCCCGCCAGGGTGCGCACGGTGATCGTGTCGGCCACGGTGTCAACCACTGCCTGCCATGACTCCGAGCCGCCGGATCGGCCCTCGCCGGCACAGGCCGTGGCCGCGATCGCGCAGATGATCAGCAGTCCGTGTCGCACCAGCACCTCCCTCGGGGTCATGCAGTTTAGACGCCCCAGCGAGCCTCAGGGTTGCTCCGGCTGGGGCCCGGATCTTCGCGGGCCCTATCCCACATCGGGTCGGACCCCCTTTAGATTGCTGCCATCATGATACGCTCCATCCGGTCCCGGACGGGTGCCCGGAGTCCCAGACCAGAGCCCGCTGCCGCCTGATGCTCTCCCCAGAGAACCACCTTCCCGTGCTCGCCCTCTCCGTGGCGCTGGTAAACGTGCCGTTCGGCTACTGGCGCGCCGGGACGAAGAAGCTCACGCTCCCCTGGTTCGTCGCCGTGCACGCTCCGGTACCGATAGTGGTGGTGCTGCGCCTGGCGTCGGGGGTCACGTGGCGGCTCAGCGCGTTCGGCGTGCTCGCCGGCGCGTTCTTCACGGGGCAGTACGCGGGCGGCGTCCTCAGGCGCTGGAGGGAGGCCCGGTAGGGCGCAGGCTCCCGCCCCAGTCACGATCCCAGCCCGCTCTTTTCGTGCGTCGACCGCGCCTGTACGTTTGCCGTTCTCACCACCACAAGGAGGCGCATATGCGGAGAGGCATCATTGCCGCCCTCGCCGCCCTGGTCCTCGCCTGCCAGCCGGCCGCGCTGACCGACGCAGACCGTGCCGCGATCGAGGACGAGATCACCCAGCTCTACGCTGAGCAGGCAGAGATGATCGGCTCGGTGGACATGGAAGGCTGGCTGGCCCAGTTCGACGCCAGCGAGGAGTTCGTGCTGGCGACCGGCGGGACGCTCGTCGGCTACGCCGCTGTGGACTCGATCATCAGGGGCGAGTGGCCCAACATCACCGAGGCCAGCTTCGCCTGGGGCGACCTCCACATCAGGGTCCTGTCACGGGATCTCGCGGTCGTGTCGGCCCCGTTCGTGTGGTCGGGCGTGGTCGCCGGGGAGGAGGTCGTGGAAGACGATGCCACCTGGACGGTCGTGCTGGGCAAGAAGGACGGCGCCTGGAAGATGCTGGCCGTGGCCGAGTCGAAGGGCTACGACGACGAGGAAGGCGAGGACTAGAATCACGACCCCGGCCCGCCTTTTTCCCGACGGCGCCGACCTGTAGGTTGGCTGCCTTACCACCACAAGGAGGGGCACATGCGGAGAGGTACCATTGCCGCCCTCGCCGCCGCCGCCCTGGTAGTCGCCTGCCAGCCCGCAGCGCTGACCGACGCAGACCGGGCCGCGATCGAGGATGAGATCACCCAGCTCTACGCCGAGCAGACGGCGGCCATCAATGCGGGGGACGCCGAGGGCTGGCTCGCCTACTTCGAGCCGGGCGACGACTTCCGCATGGCGTACCACGGGGAGCTGACGGACTGGTCCGCAATGGAGGCCACCACCAGGGAGATGTTCGAGGGGCTCAGCGACATCCAGTTCAGGTGGCTGGGGAACCACATCCAGGTCCTGTCGCGAGATATCGCGATCGTGACTTCCCTGTGGGAGTGGTCGTCCACGGACCCGGACGGCGTAGTGGAAACGGACGGCGGCACCTGGACCGTCGCCCTGGTGAAGAAAGACGGCGCGTGGAAGATCGTGAACGCCTCGGAGTCGTTCCCTGAGGATGACCACGACGGCGAGAACGACGACGACTAGAAGCGCCCGGAACTCCTAGGGGAGCTTCGACAACACGGGGTCGCGAGATTTCGCGAAATCGCTCGCGAGATGTCGCGACCTCGGCCGCTTCACTTGCGCGGGCGCTTGATCTTGAGCGCCTTGATCCGTGACGACAGGGTGCTCGGACTCAGGCCCAACAGCTTCGCGGCGCCCGCCTCTCCCGCCACCGTCCAGTCACACGCCTCCAGTGCGCGGGTCAGATTCACGCGCTCCAGTTCCTGCATCTCCTTGGCGGTGCGGACGGGCTCCGGACCCGTGGGCTGTGCCGGAGCCGATGCGCCGGGCCGCGCCGGGGTGGGCTCGGGTAGCGCCCGGTCCAGGTGGAGCCGGCTGCCCGGCGAGGTGATGACGGCGCGCTCGATCACGTTCTGCAGCTCCCGCACATTGCCCGGCCAGGCGTAGGCCCGAAGGCGCCCCACGGCGTCGGGCGAGAGCGGCTCGAGCGTGCGGCCCAAGCGCCGGGCCAGCCGCTCGGCGAACGCGGTGGCGAGAATGGGGATGTCGTCGCGCCGGTCCCTGAGCGGGGGCAGCGTGATGGTGGCGCCGGCGAGCAGGTGGTAGAGGTCCTCGCGGAACGTGCCGTCCTCGACCGCCTGCTGCAGGTCGCCGCCCGAGGAGGCGACCACCCTGAGGCTCACGCGCTGCGGCTCGTCCCCGCCCACAGGAGTGAACTCCCCCGTCTGAAGCGCGTGCACCAGGTTCTCCTGGAGCTCGAGCGGCAGGTGCCCCACCTCGTCGAGGAAGATCGTGCCGCCGTCGGCGAGCGCCAGCCGTCCGTCTCTCCCGACCGCGGTCTCCGCGAACGGACCCTTGCCGCCGCCGAACAGCTCGAGCGCCTCCTCGGCGGTTCCGAACAGGGCTCGCTCGACGAGGTCCTCCGCAGTAGCCGCGCAGCTGAAGCGCACGAACGGGCTCTCGCTGCGGGGGCTCGCGGCGTGGATGGCCCGCGCGATGAGCCCCTTTCCCGTGCCGGTCTCTCCCTGGACCAGAACGTTCGCATCGCTGGGCGCGATGCGGTTCACGTCCGCCAGCACGCGCCTCAGCGACTGGCTGCGCCCGACGATCTCGTCGAAGTTGTGCAGCTCCCTGACCTCTTCCTTCAGGTACTCGGTCTCGACGGAGAGGGAGTGGATCTTGCGGTCGGCGTCGAAGCGCTGCTTCACGTCGCGCAGCAGCAGCGTGAAGTAGTCCTTGCCGCGCATCGCGAAGCGCGACAGGGTCGCCTCGGCGGGGAACTCCTTGTGGTCGGCCCGCACCGCGGTGAGGCGGTCTCCCACCTTGAGGTCGGGCTCGTCCTCCACGCGGTCGCCGAACTCGGCGGCCAGCTCGGCCAGGCGCTCGCGGCTCTCCTTGGAGAGCAGCCATCCGAAGTCGCGGCCGACCGCCGTCTTGGCGGGACACCCGAACATGTGCTCCGCAGCGCGGTTCATGCGGGTGACGAACAGCTGCTCGTCGAGCTCGATGACCGCATCGGCGGCGCTGTCCACCAGCCGGCCCAGCTTCTCCTCGTCCTCCCTGACCTGCGACTCAGCGCGCAGCCGCTGCAGCTCGGCCGCGGCCCGCGCGGCGAAGATCCGGATCAGCGCCTGCGAGCGCAGCTCCTTGGGCATGGGGCGGACGTCCAGCACGGCGAGGTGCCCCAGCACCCTGCCGTCCAGGTCCAGCAGCGGCAGCCCCATGTATCCCACCGCGCCCGCCGTCCCGACGCCCGGGTCCTCGGGAAACTCCGAGGCCAGGCCCTCGACGATGTGCACCGGCAGCGCGCCCTCGATGACCCGCTCGCAGGGCGTGCCCGCCATCTCGTACTCGAAGGGGGGGACGAGCTGCCCGCCGCGCCAGCAGGCCAGCGCCTTGAGCCGCCGGGTTCCCGGGATGCCCTGGGTCACCCAGACGCTGCTCGTGCGGAGCGCCAGGGAGAGGTGCTCGACGAGCGCGGCGAATACCCTTTCGCCCGTCTCGCTCGCCGTCCCCTCGAGGATGGAGCGCAGGGCGGCGTGGTCGTCGAGACCGTGCTGCGGCTCGTGATCGTGGTCTGTCATATAGTGCTCAGGGATCTGCCGCGCGGCGCGATGCGCGGATGGGCGCTACCCCAAGTATCCGCCCGCTGCAGGGGGGTGGCAAGGAGGGGTCGCGAGAATTCGCGACCGGGTGCCGCCCGCCCCCACCTTGCGGAACCCGGGACCGGGTGGAGCTTAGCGGCAGGACGGTTCCCCCCTCAGCCCAGGAGCAAGATCCCATGCGCAAGTCCAGAATCGCTCTCGTGGCGGCAGCTGCCGTCGTCCTCCTCTCGGCGGGATACTGCGAACCAGCCGGACTCAGCGAAGCCGACAAGGCGGCCATCGAGGAAGTAGCCGTGCAGGCGCTGGTGATCGCGAACGGCTCCAAGGACTGGATGGCGTACGCCCGCACCTACTACGCCGAGGACGGCATCATGATGGCCCCGAACGCCGAGCCGGTTCAGGGGCTCGAGGCGATCGCGGCCCTGTTCGCGGCGATGCCGCCGTTCTCCGACCTCGCGTTCGAGACTCTCGAGATCGACGGTACGAGCGACATGGCGTATGCGCGGGGCAAGTACACGGCGGTATGGATGGTGCCCGGTATGGATCCGATGCCCGACGAGGGCAGCTACCTGGAGATCTGGAAGCGCCAGGCTGACGGCTCCTGGAAAGTAGCCATGGACGTCTTCAACTCCGACTTGCCGCTGCCCGAGTAGGATCAACGGGGAGGAAGCAAAAGGGGCCTCGATCGGGGCCCCTTTCATTAGATGTACGCAGTACCGCCGCTCTATTATACCGGGACCGTCTTCTGCAGCTCCTCCACGTCCGGCTTCACCTCGTCGCTCAGCTTCACGCCACCGCGCTCGTCGCGGATCACGCGCGAGTAGAGCGTCAGCTCCTTGTCGAACAGGAAGCGGAAGAAGAGGCGCGTCCACGAGCTGTGGTAGTGGAGGTTCTCGTACGCCTCGGGGGCGATGGCCTTGATCTGGGGGAGCTTGTTCCAGGCTACCGAGGGGAAGTCGTGGTGCTCGTTGTGGTAGCCGACGTTGAAGGCGACCCGGTTGAGCGCCCCGTAGTAGCTGAACGTCTCCTGCCCGCCGTTCCCGGTCAGGTAGTGGCGCTGCACCCAGCGGGCCCCGAGCGGGTGGAGGCCGATCGAGAAGAAGAAGGAGAGCATCACATAGACCAGCGCCTGGGGACCCCACAGCAGCAGCAGCGCGAGATCGAATCCCACCTGCACCACGAGATTCGTGATGGTCCAGGCATCTATGTGCTCGAGCTCCTTGAGGCGCAGCGGCCTGAGCGCCTGGAAGACGGGAAAGATCAGCAGCCACAGCGCCTTGCCGATGAACGAGCGTCCTATGAGCCGTGCCTCCCAGCGGTAGGGGATGTCGGCGTCGAGCTCGTACACGCCCTGAAACGCGTGATGCTTGAGGTGGTACTTCTTGAACGCGACGGTGCTGGGGAAGAAGAGCGGCAGGTTCGCGACCAGGCCGGCGATCATGTTGGGGAGCTTCCGCTTGAACACCAGCCGGTGCGCCGTCTCGTGTATCAGTACGAAGAGCGCGTGGTTGGCGAAGGCGCCGACGGTGTAGGCCAGGCCTGCGACCAGCCACCACGAGCGGTCGCGCACCAGGAAGGCGATGGCGATCTGGAGCGCCACGATCCCCGAAATCCACAGGAACGTGGTGGGGTTGGGTCCTATGAGATCTCTGATTTCCGGGTGATCTCGCAGCAGCGCCTTGGTGCGGGCGCGGTGCGGCTCCGGTGCGTCCGAATGGACGAAATCGCGCTTAGGCGCTGTCATCTGTCCTTCCGACTGAAGCAACGGGCGCCAAGGAAAACTGCGCCGATGGTGGCGGAGTATAGGTGGGCGGGTCAATCGGGAGCAAGCCTGTGGAGGAGGGGTTCCCCGGGTACTGCCGGGTTCGAGAGGACCATTTAGTCAACCACGTCAAGCATTCCCGTCACGCCAAACCCGACTCTTGTGCTCCCCAATCCAAAGTGATACTGTCTGCGCGCCCGAATCTTCGGGTGACGGTCATCCCATACCTCCCAACTCTCCCTAGGAGTTGCCACATGAAGCGGAACCTTATTGCGCTCGCCGCTCTTGGACTGTTCGCGTTCGGCTGTAGCGAATCGCCGACAGAGACGCAGGCCGACCTGGATGCCAGCCCCGAGTTCGCCGCCCGCGGCCCCGTGATGCACCGAGTGTCCCTGGGTGGCGCGGACATCTGTGCCGGTATTGGTCTGCCCCCCGGCTGCGATGCCAATAACTCGTTCATAGCGATCGAGTATGCCGACGGTAGTGTGTCGGGTCAGTGGCACGATCAATGGGCGGGCGGCGTTGGCGTCCACACCGCCATATCATGCCTCGCGGTCGACGGCAACGATGCGTGGGTAAGCGGTACGGTTACGAATGCCCCATTTGCCGGGGCCAACGTGATGATCCGGGTGAGAGACAACGGCAATTCAGCGAACGACCCTGGGGATGAGGCGAGTTTCCTTGTTGGCACGGGCAGTCCAGACGACTGCCTCAACAAGCCTGACATGGCGCTGCTTGCTCTGACCAATGGACAGGTAACGGTTAAGTAAGGGGCTTTCCTTTGGTAGTAACGACAACAAGCGGCCGGGGCGCTCGCCCCGGCCGTTTCTTCACGCGGGCAGTCGCTCCCCGCAATCCCGAGAGGGCACCCCCTGTTTCCCGCCGTGCACCCACCGCAGAATTGTCTGCTAATCACTAGCCAACCATCGGAGGGGCCCATGCGCCGTTCACTCGTTGCTCTCTGCACCTTGCTCCTCGTTGCCTGCGCCCCGGTGCAGCAAGACACCGAGGCCGACGCCGAAGCGATCCGCGCGCTGCTGGCGGACTATGACGCTGCCGTGAACGGCGGCGACGCGGCGGCGATCGTCGCGCTGTATGCGGAGGACGTGATCTCGATGCCGCCCGACGAAGCCGGCCGCGTCGGAATGGAGGCGAACCTCGGGGAAATGGAGGAGGGGTTCGAGGCGAACACGATTCAGTTGACGTCCGTCGTAGACGAGGTAGAGGTGGCTGGAGACCTCGCGTTCATGCGCATCACCTTCGACGAGACCATCACGCCCACGGCGGGTGGCGATGCGGAGCTGATGCACGGTAACTGGCTCGTGATCCTCAAGCGCCAGGCGGACGGATCCTGGAAGATCTGGCGCGAGATGTGGAGCGTGTTCACGCCGCCGGAGGCGTAGGGCCGGAAGGCCACTCCCCGGGGTAGGATGCAGGCGCCCGGCTTCCGCCGGGCGCTTTGCTTGGTGATTGAACCGATCCGGCGCGTCGTGCGACTCTATTACAGACGATGAATAGTGGTCGAGGCGAAGTACTCGATGAGCTGCTCGTCATTCGCTGCCAGGGTGGAGACGTGCGGGCGCTCGAACTTCTCGCTCGTCGCTGGCATCCCCGGCTGCTGCGGGACGCCACCTACCTGACGGGCGACGCGGAGGCGGCGCGTGATGTGGCCCAGGAGGCGTGGATCGGCATCGCGCGTGGGGTGCGCCGGCTGCAGGATCCGGCTCGGTTCCGGAGTTGGGCGCATCGCATCGTGGTGCACAAGTCGCGCGACTGGATCCGCAGGGAGCGGGCGAAGCGGCGCGCGGTGCAGCGAGCGGCCGACCTGGCGGAGCGGCCGGTAGTGGAGCAGCCGGCGGCCGAGCAGCCCCGGGACGACATCGCGCGCCTCAGGGCGGCCCTGGCGGAGCTGCCCGCCGACCAGCGCACCGTACTGTCGTGGTTCTACCTCGAGGAGATGTCGGTGCGCGAGATCGCGGCGGCCCTGTCCATCCCTGCGGGAACGGTGAAGTCACGTCTGTATCATGCGCGCAACGCGCTGCGCAGTTGCTTGAAGGAGGACTCATGAACCGGTCAATCGATGAAATCGACGTCCTGATCCGCGAAGCCCTGGGACAGGACGACGCCGAGCTGCTCGATCAGTTCGGCCAACAGTCGCTGCCGGAGATGATCACCGACGCGTTCCGGGGAAAGCGCCGGCTGGAAACGACTGCCGTCACGGTGGTGATCTTCATCTTCTTCGGCCTGAGCATCTACTGCGCGGTCCGCTTCTTCGGCGCGACCGACATTCGGGAGATGCTGCTGTGGGGGGCCGGGGTGTTCATCGGCTTCTCCTCCATGGCGGGATTCAAGCTGGTGGGCTGGATGGAGATGAACCGCAACGCGCTCGCGCGGGAGATCAAGCGGCTCGAGCTGCAGGTGGCGCAGCTCGCGAAGAGCGTGCGCGGGTAACGTGTTCACGCCGGAGGCGTAGTAGGGGAAGGCCACCGATGCAATACAAGACGGCCGGGGCAGTTGCCCCGGCCGTTGTCTCGGCGTCAGTTCGAACCGCCCGGGACGTCTCCCAGATCTACGAGCCAGATGGAGCTCCCGCGCGGTACCCGGCTTGGATAGACGATGTGCCGTCCATCCGGAGACAGCACGAACTCCCGAACGGCTTTCTGATCGTCCTGGGTGAGGCACACTGGACTCTCGCTCGGGTCCACCGGGAAGAACCAGACGTTCGCGTCATCCCAACCGGTAGCCAACACGCCGCTGCCGTCGGGGAGCCAGCGCAGATTCCACCAGGAGAGCGATCGCTCGCCGACGTAGTGGAGGTCTCCGATGGGATCACCCGATGGCGACACCTGCTGAAACGCCACCCTCGCCGATTCCCCCCTGGAAGTGTCAACATGGACCAGCGCGACATACTGACCGTCCGGAGACCATCCCACGGACTGGAGCCAGCCGGAGACACTGAAGAGCTCCCGTGACCCCGTACCACCCAACGCCGCAATACGCAGAGAAGCCGGTTCCTCGGACTCCCGAGCGAAGACCAACCTATCGCCGTGGATGCTCATCGTGCTCGGTGGCTCGTCGACGCCGAACGTCCAAAGACGTCGACTCCCACCCTCAGGTGTCCAGGCCCGCAGCTCATGACCTGCTGGGTGCCCCTCGACGTACAAGAAATCCGGTCCGTCGAAATGAGGAGCGCCACCAGGGCCGGTCACACCGGGACCATCGGCCGGGTGGATCGATGTGACCACCTCTATCGTCCCGCTCTCCAGTGAGAGCACTTTGAGCACTGTGAACTCGGGATCGTCGCCGTCCACCTCGTAGAACAGATGGGAGCCGTCGCGCGACAGGAACGGTGGGGGCACCGAGGTATTCAGCAACTTGCGC
>Ga0255055_10001032_pt1 | contig 21140 bp, 18 predicted proteins | sample JV7_2_27_MG_FD_188633 | JGI IMG/M metagenome (GOLD analysis project Ga0255055, IMG submission 188633) | Seawater microbial communities from Jervis Inlet, British Columbia, Canada - JV7_2_27 | ecosystem: Environmental > Aquatic > Marine > Inlet | place: Canada: British Columbia | collected...
TAACACATTGAATTTGAGTATTCTTTCCCGCAAACAGGTGAGCTGACTTAATTACCTGCCGCCCGACATGCGAGATTACGTCCGGATATGGTTTAATGATAATATCAAATGCATGACGGGCCGTATTTGCTGAGAGAACCTGATCTGCAAATTCCGGGTTATTTGATATTTGCAGTGCCCATTGCGAAAGTTTGTTCAGAGTTAATTTCGATTTGGCCGCGTGGGTGTGGGGTGTACCCTGTGCCATTTTGACCGCTTTGCCGAAAAATACGGCCAGATTAATTTGTTCAAATCCTTTCTTTGAAGCAAATTCCAACGATCGTTTAAAAAAATCTCCAATTTGGATAAATGCGTCCTCCGGGAGCTGGTTCCACAGAAGCTGCGCGAAGCGTTCACTTCGTCGCCCGGTGGTCAAAATCACTTTTTTCTGCCCGGTTGCCCGGGCAACGGAAAGAGCGGATTCAATGGTTGCTATAAAGGCATCATGGGACATCGGACGAACAATTCCCGTGGTTCCAAGGATGGATATCCCGCCTAAGATGCCAAGTCGAGCATTAAGTGTTTTTTTGGCGATTTCCGCGCCTTTGGGAACAAAGATCTCGACATTTACCCCCGCTGGGTCCGGGTGCTTATCCAATACTTCCCTTATTGCCTGGGTGATCATTTTGCGCGGGCCGGGATTAATGGCCGGCTGGCCCGCAGGTACTTCCAGCCCCGGTTTTGTTATGCGCCCGACACCAATGCCGCCGGTAATTTTAATCCCTTTAGGATCACCGGAAGATGCACCGGAATCTCTTGCGGGTTTTAAAATTTTTACTTTGGCACCGATTTCAGCCTTGTGCGTTACATCGGGATCATCCCCTGCATCTTTAATTACCGTGCACACCGCTTCTTTGTTTCCTTTACGCTGACTCCCATGAATCGGGATCGTAATGTTGTCACCGGTTAGCAGTTCGATTTTGACCCTCGCGGGAGCCTTGCCTTCCAGGATATGCATTAGCGCGCCTTTGGCAGCCGCCGCTGCGGTTGTTCCGGTGGTAAAGCCGGTTTTCAGTTTGCGTTTCATAAAAAAATTCCGTTCAAACGGTGAGCGCTTCGCTTAAGGAACGTTCCGCGATTTGTTATCGCTTCACTTTAAGAGCGTTTCACTATAGGAGCGCTACGCTTGTTGAACACATTAACTTACAAAATCAAGATGTGAAATCCCGCATAGTGCGGGGAGGTCAGAAGCTCTCCTTTAACCTTAATCCGCCGGAGGCGGAGCTCCTAAAGCCCCGCAGGGGCGCTCCTTGAAGCCCGCAGGGCTGCTCATAAAACTACATAGATATCATCTTTACCTATTTAGCCGACATAGTAGTAAACAATTCCAACCAGTATGATGCTGACCACCCGAAACCCCTGGCCCATTAACAACAGCTGAAGCCCCATTTTAGGCGAAAAAATCCCGATATAACGCGGCAACTGATGCCGTAAAGCGCGAATCGGAAACGCAATAATATTTCCGATTAACAACGCCAAGACTGTTTGCTTAATTGTCAAAACACCGGCTTGAAGCAATGCGCCGGCAGCGGCAAATCCGGATGTAAACTCAGCCGTAAAACTCAAGACAACCAATAACAACGCTTCCATGGGGATAAATGTTGTCACGAAATATTCCGAGAGCCACTGGCGAAGCATTTTAAAAAGTCCCATGTCATTAAGAACAAATATAAGAACATAAATCGGAACCACATAAATAATGATTTTCTTGATCCGCAGCGGGAATTTCTTTTCGATATTGTGGTAGATATCTTTTGGGCTTTGGCTCTGTTTTTCAATTGTGTTATTTGTTTCCGCTTGCGGGGCAATTGCTTTTTTAGGAAGTCTAAAATGCCCATAAAATGTCAGGATTGCAGTCCGAAGAACGACCGCGCAAAAGGTTAATAGAAAGTATAACCCGCCCGCCCAGCCGGTTAGCGGGATTACGATAAAAAATGTTGTTGGCAGATGTAGAAAAAAAGCAGGCAACTGATTCATGAAATTTGATACAAACAACTGCCTGCGGGTTATTTTACCTTCTTTAAAAAAATCCAAAAGCATGGCGTTGGCCGATACGCCTGAGAAAAAGGCTGCTGTAAAAGCAGCGCCACAGTGGTTTCCAAGATTGCCAAAACGAAACAATGGTCTGGCAATAACCGCGAGGGCTTTGGTCCATCCCGCGGCCTCAATTATTTGGCCGGCGATAAGACCGATGCTGATGAACAAAATCAAACGGGTAAGCGGCCATAAAAGTCGGGATAATGCCCGTTGACCGTCAAAGTCATCGATCAGAACAATTCCGCCGACAAGGACTGCCGCAGAAATAAAAAACGAAATCAGAAGGGATAAATTGTTGGATCTAGCCTTTTGATGAGCCATCATTTTTTTTCTGTTTTGCAATGATTAGGGTCCAGTAATTCGGTGAATGCCCGTTCAGTTCCCTGATATTCCAGATAATCTCTTGATGCGGGTGGCTGCAGTTTTTCACACCGACACAGCTGTTGTACGTGCCGGTTTCATCTATCGCATTTGATATGTCCTTAACGTTGCGGTACGCTTTCAAAAAGACAACATTTTCAGGTTTGCCGGCAAACTCTCTTAAACGATCACCACCCTCGGCGCCTGAAACCACCATCAAAGATTCTTCACCTTCCACCAGCGGTGTATTCAAACTGGCAGCCGCAGCCTGGTACGATGTAATACCGGGCACCACTTTTATTTTAAGATGTGGGGCGGCGGCCTGTATGTGCTGCATGATATATCCAAAGGTAGAATAGGTCATTGCATCTCCCAAAGTAAGAAAGGCCACGTTATGGCCCCTTTCAAGCTCATTGATAATTGTTAAAGAGTGAGCCTGCCATGCCTTCTGTGATTTGGTTTTATCCTTGGTCATCGGAAAGCGCAGCATCTGCACCCGAGTTGATTCCGGGATGTGCGGTTTGGCGATATTTACCGCCAGACTGTGGTGATTTTTTGTGGAAGCGGCTGCAAAAACAATGTCGACCTGGGTCAGTATCTTTGCAGCTTTCATCGTCATCAGTTCCGGATCACCCGGTCCAACGCCAATTCCAAATAATGTTCCTGCTTGTGAGCTCATTTTTTTCCTCGGAAAATTTAAGTTTAAGATTTTTATTTAGTTTCTAATAGCAAATGAGCGTTCCGCCTGAAGCGGAACTTGATGATCATCCCGCTTACAGCGGGACTAGAGGAGCGCTACGCTTTAGGAAGAATTTTAAGACTAAACACTAGATCCCGCAACTGAAAAGCCTCAAGGCCTGAAAGGCCGCTCCTAAAGCCCCGCAGGGGCGCTCCTTGAAGCCCGCAGGGCAGCTCTCTAATTTACCTGAAGCAGTTTTCTAATTTTTAGTCTTCTGTATTAAAATTCCTGGGTTGCGAGTATGACCAGTGCGTTGATCACACTGGCCGCTACGTTTGAGCCGCCCTTGCGACCGACATTCGTAATATAGGGCGGATCTTCTATTTTCAGCAATTCAGCTTTGGATTCAGCGGCATTTACAAATCCAACCGGCAAACCAATGATCAGGGCCGGTTTGGCTTTTTTGCCTTTTACCGTTTCAATCAGGTGCAGCAGGGCGGTCGGCGCGTTACCGATCACATATATGCCGCCGTCAATTTCTTCGGTTGCCGTATCCACTGCGGCCACGGCTCTGGTGGTCCCTGCTGTTTTGGCGTTCGCATGCACAACCGGATCATTCATAAAGCACTTGACCGCCGCACCGAATCGGTCCAGGTCTTTTTTCCGCATTCCCACCCGGGCCATATTCGTATCGGTTACGATTGTTTTCCCGTTGCGGATCGCTTTAATTCCGGCTGTCATTGCATCCGGGTGAAAGCGAACCGTGTCTCTGTAATCAAAGTCGGCGGAAGTGTGAATCATGCGCTGTACCACTGACCATTGATCGGAAGAAAAATCATGGGGGCCGACTTCCTGATCGATTATTTTAAAACTTAAAGCTTCTATTTCAGCGGGTTTCATAAAAATCAATTCCTTTCATTACGGTAATTGCGACACACATCCACAAAGTGCCCGGCAACCTGTGGCCGGCTCCCAAAGTGCAGATGATTGTAGCTACCCAGGGTGCAGTTGACTAAAAATCCTTCAGGGGGCTTTTGCATGCCAATTTTATCTGCCAGTCGAAATACGGTATCAATGCCGGGCGCTGATTTTATCAACTCCGAATAATGAAACTCATGTCCCCGGATGGATTGGCCTGCCCGGCCGAAAATCGTATCTTTCGTCAGTGTAATCTCCCGATAACCAAGCGCTTTAAGGCGTGGAAACATTTGGGTGGCAAATGGAAAACAACCGACCATTTGGAATCGTTGGCCGCCACGGTCCCTTAGTTCCGCGCACAGGTACATAAACCCCCCGCATTCAGCATAAATGGGCATTCCTTGGCGGCTTTTATCCCGGATTTGTTTTCGCATGCTGGTGTTTGCCGCCAGCTGATCGGCGAAGAGTTCGGGGTATCCACCTCCAAAATAGAGGCCATCGAGGCCGGGCGGTACCTGATTATCTGCCACCGGTGAAAAAAAGCTTAGTTCCGCGCCGCTGGCCTCTAATAGGTCGAGATTGTCCTGGTAATAAAAGCAGAACGCATTGTCTCTGGCGATACCGATCCGCACGGAGGTGCTTTTTTTTTGTGAGATGGCCTGTAGCGGTTCTTCAGCTTGTCTCAGCTCCGGAAGACTTTCCAGTAGGCCATCCAGGTCGATACTGTTTTCGATTACGCCGGCCAGCTTATCAAGGATTTGATCGGTCAAGGAATGATCCTCTCTGGTAACAAGGCCCAGGTGCCGTTCGGGAATGGATAGATCTTCATCCCGGATGATGCCACCCAAACAGGGCATATGAATGTTTTCCTTTACGGCTTGGGTTAAATAGTGCAAATGTCGCTCGCTTCCCAGATTATTAAAGATCACCCCGGCATAGGAAAGATTCTCATCAAATTTTTCAAAGCCCATTACAACTGCTGCGGCACTGCGGGCCATACTTTTGGCATTGACGACCAGGATCGTCGGCAATCCCAGCCATTTGGCCATCTGGGCGGTAGAGCCGGCCTCGCTTTTACCGTCGTATCCGTCAAATAAGCCCATCACACCTTCGACAACGGCAATGTCGGCTGTTGCGGCCGCATTTCTGAAGCATTTCAAATTATACTTTTTTGACAGCATCCAGCCGTCTAAATTTCTACTGATGACACCGGTAATGCGGCTATGGTGACCGGGGTCGATAAAATCCGGGCCCACCTTAAAGGGTGCGACTTTAAGACCGCGTTTAACCAGAGCAGCCAAAAAGCCCAACGTTATAGTGGTTTTGCCGCAGCCGCTGCTGGTGCCGGCGATAACTAAACCTTTTAGAGGCATATTTTAGAACTTTTTTGCGTGTTCAAGTATATTCCAAGATCGATCGTCAAATACATCCGGGTATAAAATTTCGCCGATTTGAACGATTCCGTTAAGAAGCCGAAAAGTTGGCCGGGAGACGATTCGTTCATTCACAATGTATATTTCGTTTTGATGGACGGCTTTAATAACCTGATAGCCGGCCTCGCCTTTTATCAGCGCTACGGTCGGTCGATTCATCGTACCGGATTGGGCCAGGTAAACATCAATTTGCGGCCCGCGTGCTAAAATGCGCTCTTTTCCGTAATAGGCAATATTGGTTTTTCTTACCGGCATTGCATCGGCGGCAACATTGATACCGCCGGCAGTTTCCAGCGCGAATACCGCCATGGAATCCGGTGAAAAAGTTTTCATCTTGTTGTGGATCGCTTCAAAGTACACTTTCCTTCTGACAGAGATCGAGGCGGTTAGGGTTTTAAATTCTGAAATCGCCGCTTTAAAATTACGGACCATTTTTAAGGCGCGCTCCTGTCGGCCGGTTAAAACACCGATGATTTGCCAGTAGGTGTACATCTCCTCAACAGTGCCCGGTTGTAGGGAAGCCACTGTAATCCCGCTTTTTTCCAGCCGTGTCACCAATTGGGGGTAGCCTCGATCGATCATGGGTCGCACCAGAACCAGGTCCGGGCGGGCCGCCAAAAACTTTTCAGGATCATCATGATATGAAAACACCCGTTTTCCCAGGGCCTGGGTCGGATAATCCTCATTGCGCGAAACACCGATAATTTCTTTATCCAGGCCTAACTGGAAAAGATTTTCGGTGTGCGCACCGTACAGGGAAATAATCCGATGATGCGGGTCATTGATGACAATTTTTCTTCCGGCCTGATCGATAACCACATTGGGGGCTGCAACCCGGAATTTGTCCCCCTTGGCCGTGGGGATATTCAGGCCGGAGATCACCCCAACCGTCAGCAGCCAGCAAATGAGTTTGGTGGTTTGTTTCATTGGTTATTTCTTAAAAATGACCTGCAAAGCGTCACAGAAAGTTTCGGTATATACTTTTGACTCGACCTTAAAAACGGTTGCAATGGTCTCGGGATTTAATACATCCCGGGTAACACCATGGGCGGCGATGCGCCCCCCGGTCATGAATATCAGATAGTCGCAGTAAACAGCGGCCAGGTTGATATCCTGCATGACGGCAATAACGGTTTTGCCTTGTTTTTTTACCCGCTGTTCGGAGATATTCAGCAGGCTTAGCGAATATTTGATATCCAGATTGGAGGTGGCTTCATCCAGAATTAACACCGGTGTATCCTGGGCCAGCGCCCGGGCAAATACTACCCGTTGCCTCTCGCCGCCGCTAAGCTCTGTTATAAAGCGCTTTGTGAACCGGGCGATTTCAGTCTGCTCCATAATTTCTACAACAAATTTTCGGTCTTCTGCGGTAGGGGCCGAGAACCTCGGTATGTGCGGATAACGACCCATCATGACCGCCTGTTCAACGGTAAACGGAAAGTTGATATAAAAGTTTTGCGGCACCAGGGCGATTTCTTTGGACAGCTGTTTTTTTGAATATGTCGAAATTTTTTTCCCTTTATAAATGACTTCGCCACTTTCCGGCTGGCGGTGTTTGCATAAAATATCCAAAATAGTGGTTTTACCGCTGCCATTGGGTCCAATGATGCCGTAAAATTTTCCGGCACTCAGATCGATGCTAAAATCGTCAATGATCTTTTTATCTGCGTAGTAAAAGGAGACGCCGTTCAAATTAAAAGACATGCGAATTATCTCTTCTTAGTTCCTTAATTGTTATTTTCATGCATTTTGTGGCAAGAAAATTATATTGGGATATTTTCACCATCTTCCAATAACTGAATATTGTCGATTGAATTCCCCGATAAACCGGGATTTCCGCTTCGCTCCAACTGGCTTGTCCGAGTTAGGAAATATACCATCCTAAATTACTGATTTCTTGTTTTCTGCTGTTTGCGGAAGATATAGCAAAAGAACGGTCCGCCGATTAAGGCCGTCAGTACACCAATTGGAATCTCCGAAGGCAACACCGCCCGGGTAATGGTGTCGGCGGTCAGCAACAGAATTGAACCGGCTAAAAACGATATCGGAATCAGCCGCCGATTATCCGGCCCGGTGAGCAGGCGCATCATATGGGGAACCAGCAATCCGACGAAACCGATGATTCCCGATACCGACACACAGATGGCGGCAACCATTGAAGCGGTTACCAGGAGCGTAAGGGTCACTTTCTTCGTATCCACCCCCAGCGAGGACGCCGCGCGGTCGCCAAGGGACATCAGATTTAAATCCCGGGCAAAAAACATAAAGATTAAAAAGCCGCAGCCGACAAATAAAAATGTCAGACCCACATCCGTCCAGGTCTTGGATCCGAAGCTGCCCATCAGCCAGAAGATGATGACCGCTACCTGCTCATCAGCAATGTATTTTATGAAACTGATGCCTGCTGATAAAATTGCGGCCACAATGATTCCGGAAAGAATCAAATTGGTGGAAGAAACCCCTCCGCCCGACTCTGACAGGTACATGACAAAGAAAAGGGTAGCCACGGCACCGATAAAGGCAAAGAGCGGCACGGAGGCGGTTCCCATAAATCCGATATTCAACAAAATGGCCAGAGAAGCCCCAAAGGCGGCTCCGGCAGAAACCCCCAGCGTGTATGGGTCTGCCAGTGGATTTAAAAGGATACCTTGAAACACCACACCGGATATGGCCAAACCGCTGCCCACCAAGGCAGCGGTCAATATGCGGGGCAAGCGAACATCGAAAACCACCACCGGAAAGAGTTTGTCCATGCCGTCGATCAGGCTCAGCCGGCCGGATAATTTAGACATTATAATTTTGATCACATCCGCAGCCGGCAACTTGATATAGCCCATTGCGGTTGAGGCCACAATTGTTCCGCACAGAATAACGGCCAATAGAAAGATTTGCGGGACGGTGGCCTCGCGAAATTGATTTGATATTATTTTAAAAATGGAGCGCATCTCATTGATCGTATAACTGAAGATATTATTTGCAAATGCATGAGAAAGGACGTTTGCATTATGCCAGCCGGCCGCGATTTTTATTGCAAATCGGACATCACTTCCTTTAAATGGTCGACCCATATGTCAACGATTTCATCATATTCGGCGGTTCCCTTTAAAATCGGAAAACTTTTTATGCCCGCTTTTTTTAGGATAGATTCCCAGGAGTCCTCATCGTCACCGGCCATGTCATTTATTGTATGATCACCGGCCACCGACATAAAGGGCATCAGGTAAGCAACTTTGATTTTTTTGGCCAAAAGCATTTCTTTGATATCCTCGATTTCCGGGAAGTGATCCACCGTTCCGATGAATACATTGGGATCTTTCATCTGAAGATGATACATTAGCGCTGCGTAAAAAGCGTTGCTCGAGTGAGGTGATCCGTGTCCCATAAAGACCACCGCCTCCGTCTTTTTTCTCGATTTGGGTATGATATTCAAAAGCGCATCGACGACTCCGGTCAGGCCCTCTTCCGAGACCAACAGGGGATTGCCCACCAAAATTCGATCAAATCCTTCGACCATCGTGCCGAAAACAGCCGCATTCCTTTGAAGCGCATGAAATTCTTCTCCAGGGATGGTGTGCAGCGATTGCACTGCGACATGCGTAAACTCTTCATCCATCATTTTAGCCAGGGCGGTTTCTACCGAGTCGATCGTCTTGCCCTGCCGGGCCAGTTTTTGGCGGATAATATAGGAGGTATAGGCCCAGCGAACCGGAATATCGGGAAAAGCCGCGCCAACTTTTTTTTCAATGTTTTGATAAGAAATTTGAGCCTTAGATACACTGGTACCAAAAGCGACCAGCAGGATTCCTGTTTTGTGGGACTGCGCATGACTGTCGTTCATATTCAAGACAAATACACTGAAAACCGCAGCAGTAAAAATTAGGGGAATGGCGAATAAATAATTTTTTTTGATAATCATTTTATTTCTTCCTAATTATTGAGGTTATGGGGAGAGCAAAATAATTTCCTTATTTATTGGCCTAAAAGATAAGTTCTGATGATTTGAGACCAGGGTGGGATAATTAAATGAACTTGACCCGTCACGAATTTTGTCCCTCGGTGAGCTGGAAGTGAGCCTTGTTCAATAAAAAAACCCTTCAAGCAACATTGGCTTGAAGGGTTGCACCCAGCTTACTTGGCCCTTTTTATATAGCCTTTTCTCTGTTGGCCGCAGAGATACAGCTTTTTTCCCAGGCAGGTCTTCTGGCTTCCTCCCTTTTTAGCGACCTTCCCATCCCGATTGGTCGAAACAGTGGTAAATCAAAGCTAAAAAGGTTCCCTTTCCATTAAACCGGAAAGAGCGGGGTTACAGCGGCGGGACCACTCCCGAATTTCACGGGATTCCCTATTAAGCTTGTGCACCTAAGAATGATTATCAATAGATAAATTGACGCCTTATGTCAAGGATATTTTTACAGTTTAAGAAAGTCTTGACAAAATATTCAGATTAATTTACCTGATTCTAATAAACTAAAACTGAAATTCGGTGGTGCCCTTTTAAATTAGGTAAAGGGATAATAGGGAAACCGGTGTGATTCCGGTACGGACCCGCCGCTGTGATCGGGGACGAAATCCGCCATTTGCCACTGGTTCGCCGCCAAGCGAATCGGGAAGGCGCGGAGAGTAGATCGATCCGATAGTCAGAAGACCTGCCATTGAATTTAGGTTTGAGGAGACGGTAAATCCTCAAGCGTGGTATACGCTTGGGGATTTTTTTGTGGTAAAACTTTTTCACCACAAAGACACAAAGGACACGAAGTTCCCAAAGTATGAAATTTTTCGCGGCAGGAGGCGGCTTGAATGCCTTCGACAAGCTCAGGCCCCGAGCATGCCGAGGGGAGCTCGTCGAAGTCCGCTCCCACCTATGAAAAATTGATTTTTCTGAGACCGTGGGAGTGGCTTTTAGCCACGATATTAAGATCAATAAATAAGAAAGGAGATTAGTGAAGTTATGAATTTAGAGAAAATTTTAAAAGGAATTAAACCCGTTGATCAGGAGTGGATTCAAAAAGCGCAGGAGCGCACCGCACAACTGCTGATGCCCACCCGAGCCCTCGGGCGGCTGCATGAGATTTCCGAACAGCTTTGCGGGATCCAGGAAACCCTTGCGCCTTCCATAGATCAAAAGGCTATCCTGGTCATGGCCGGCGACCACGGGGTTGTTGAGGAAGGTGTCAGTGCCTATCCCCAGGAAGTCACCCCGGCAATGGTTCAGACTTTTCTAGCCGGCGGTGCCGGGATCAATGCCATTTCCCGCCAGGTCGGAGCGGACGTCCGGGTGCTGGATATGGGTGTTATTGCTGACGTCGATACGACCGGTTTGAAGGGAGCCGATCGCCTCATTGTGCGCAAGATTGCAAACGGTACGGCCAATTTTGCCAGAGGACCGGCCATGTCTCATCAGGATGCGGAAACTGCCGTGGTGACCGGGTTTCAGGAGGCTGCAAGCCTTTTTGAGCAAGGTGTCGATATTCTTGGGACCGGCGATATGGGTATTGGTAACACCACCCCTTCGGCTGCGATCGGAGTCGTTTTAGCCAAAGCTTCCGTGGAAAAAATGGTCGGGCGCGGGACCGGAGTCGATGATGCTGGATTGGCGCGCAAGCGCGATGTCGTGCGGCGCGGTATTGAATTGAACAAGCCCGAACCTGATAATGGCCTGGACGTTTTAGCAAAAGTTGGCGGATTTGAAATCGGCGGCATCGCCGGTGCCATTCTTGCGGCCGCTTTTCATCGGCGGGCTGTTGCCGTAGACGGTTTTATTTCAACGGCCGGCGCTTTGATCGCCCATAGCCTGTGCCCGACCGTTAAGGATTTTTTGTTTGCCGGACACTTCTCGGAAGAGCCCGGTCATCGCATTATGTTAGCGCATCTGGGGCTTAAACCGATTCTCGATCTGGGAATGCGCCTGGGAGAAGGAACCGGTGCTGCTCTGGCGATGAACGTTATGGAGGGCGCTGTTTGTATGTTTAAAGAGGTGTTGACATTCGAAGAGGCCGGCGTCGCCAATAAATAAACTCGTTTTAAAACACTCATCTTTTGGCCCAGGGCTGTGTTGCTCTTCGTCGAAAGTCGTATCGCGGCAAGATGCCGCTCCCACATTTTATATTGAAGATCCGACAGAGAAAGAGCATTGTGAGGATTAATAAATAGTGGGATCCCGCTAACGGGAGAGATGTACGCTGCGCTCTTTCTCCTCCTCGCGCCTTTTGAGCTCCCTATCGTATTAAATCCAGACGTGAAATCCCGCCTATTGGCGGGAGCCCTGAACCAAAACCTAATCGTTTTGAAACGAGTTTAGGTTTTTTCTTTGCCCTTGATCAAGATCTAAAGCCTTAAAATCCGGTTTAACTGGTTTCTGATTTTTGATTGGAGTTGTTTGTTTCCTGTCTTCTGTCATCCGTTTTCTGGCGATTGCCCACTGGTATATTTTTTCGCTCTTCTGACATGTCATGCTGATGTGGATATGTCCCTAATTCATGGGCATGGACGTGTTCGTGCAGGTGTAACTCTTTATCCAGAAGGATCTTGCCGTCTTGCATCGTATAGGTGGCGTCAACGATTTCAGCCAGAAAATCAAAATCATGCGAAATGAGTAGATACGAAAGATTGATGCTGGACAGTATTTCTTTGAGCCTGGCTTTGGTCTTCATATCAAGACCATTGATGGGTTCGTCCAGGAGCAGGATTTCAGGTTGCATGGCCAAAACCGTCGCCAGAGATACCAGTCGTTTTTCCCCGCCGGACAGCTTAAAGGTTATGCGGTTCTCAAATCCATCCAGACCAAGGAAGGCCAGCGTTTGTTGGGCAATTTGGATGGCCTCGTTTTTGGGTTTGCCCAGGTTCAAGGGGCCGAAGGCCACATCTTCCAATACAGTGGGGCTGAACAGTTGATCGTCTGCATCCTGAAAAAGTAATCCGATTCGACGGCGAACGTCCGCAAAATCTTTTTCGTCTTTGGCCGGCTTTCCGAAAATTTCGATCCGACCTGTGCAAGGTTTTAGAAGGCCCATAATGAGGTGCAATAGGGTGGTTTTACCGCTGCCGTTGGGCGCGATCAAACCTATGCGGTCTCCCCGGTGAAAATGAAAGTCGAGGTTGGAAAGAACCTGGATCCCCCCGGGATAATTGAAAGATATTCCTTCAAAATTTATCAGCAGTTCATTTTTATTCATGACACTTTATCCCGCTAAAAAGCCTTGCCTTTTGACACTTCCATGACGATCAAACCGATGATCAAGACCGTCATTATAATAGAAAATAACCAGCTGCCCATACCGGTTTTGAATTCCTGCAGGTTGTAGAATTTTCCTTTAAATCCTCGACACAGCATGGCCTGGTGAACCCTTTCAGCCCGAGCGGCCGAACGCACAAAGAGCATGCCGATAACGTATGCGAAGGTACGATATGTATTTATGTTTGTGCCGGGTTGAAAGCCGCGAATTTTTGCGGCGCGCAAAAGACGTTTATATTCCTGTTCGATAACAAATATATAGCGATAGGTCATCAACAACAGATGCACTATTTTTTGAGGGACTCTGAGCCGGTGCAACGCATGGCCCAGCGTTGCAAACGGCATCGTTGCAATCAGGGCGATAAAAGCCAGTAAAATGGCATTTGATTTTAGCGTTATCTGGGCGGCGAACATCACACCGGGACGATAAATGGCAAAAGGGCCGATGCGCGTCAGAACTTCACCTGGAAAGGTAAATGGCAATACCAGCCATAAAAGAAATATCAGTGCATTGACCATCCCAATTCTTTTGAAAACTTCTTTGATATTTACTTGAGAGATGACCACCAGAATTGTCGAGAGCATAAGGGCCGCAATTAAAACAGAGAATTGATACGCAAGGGCAATGACAAATGCATACAGAATCGTAAAGCCAACGCGAATTCTGGGGTCTAGCTGATGAACGATTGAGCTTCCAATGGCAAAGGGTTCACTGATCATGGTTTTGTTTTATGTATCGTTTTGGATCGCGGCTGGAAGCCGCTCCCACATACCAATAATCTCTGGTGGGAGCGGCTTCCAGCCGCGATATAAGATATAAAGAAATTGGTGAAATGCTAATTTAGTAATTGTCTAACTATTTATTTTAAAATACATGCTTTCTTTCGTCGGTTGCGAATATAGACTGCAATTGCGGCCAGGCCCAGGATGCAACCCAGGCCGATAATAATATCTTTGACGGTGGGACCTTTTTTTTGAATCGGTTTTTTTCCGGCAGCAGGCATTTCAATCTCGCCGACCGGAGTTATCCATTCGGCCCTGTGCCCCGTACCGGCCAACAAGACAATTTTCAAATCGGTCTTTTTAGGGATCTTAAACGCGAATTCGCCTTTCTCGTTTGTGGTTCCCTTAACGAGCTCATTCCCCTGTGGATCCGTAACAATGATTTTAGCCGCCTTTACTTTTTTACCGCCGCTGAATTTGCTTTCCACATGGACGGTATCTCCCTCAACCCAGGCAAAGAGATTGACCCGGTGGGCATTTGCAGGTTCGATTCGGAACCACAAAAGGCAGACAACTAAAAATAAGTAGAAAATGGGTTTTACCAAGTTCGATTTGAGTATGTTAGGTTGCATGACTTTAATTACTGTTTTGAAGGTCCGGGCAGCATTGTCGGTTGGACTTTTTTTAAAAAAGCCACACAAAGCGCCGTGACAATGCCTTCAATGATCATCACCGGAATATGCGCCACAATGACAATGGCCGCAACTTCGAAAAAGTTTTCCTCGGTAAATATCAGGGCCAGGCCCAGAATAATGGCGCTTAAAAATACGGATAAAAAGCCGCAGGCGAAGGCCGACGAGAACGCCAGGGTGGTATTTTTATAAAGAAAGGAACTGAAAACCAGATAGCAAAGAACTGCCGGCAGGGCCATAATCATCGTATTGACCCCTAAAGCGGTAATGCCGCCGAATTGAAACAACATCGCCTGAAGCACCAGCGCCACCAGTATAGCAGGAAAAGCGGCCCATCCCAGCAGCAATCCCACGAGACCGTTGAGGATCAAGTGCGCATTCGCAGGACCAATGGGAACATGAATCAGCGAGGCCACAAAAAACGCCGCCGCAAGAATGCCGGCCTTGGCAATGCGGTCATAATCGAGTTTCTTCAGACCGATCGCCGTTCCGGCCGCCGCCAATACGCCTCCGGATATTAAGATCGGTCCGGACAAAACACCCTCTGAAATGTGCATGCCAACCTTTCTTGGGGCCTTACATACGTAAAAAGTTTTGACTATTTCGGGTGAATTTTTCTCACCACGAAGGACACGAAGTTCACGAAGTTTTAGAAAATATTCAATTAAGTCATTCTTCGTGATCTTCGTGGTTTTAACTATGTGATGACCTATTGCCAGTCGTGAAATTTGACCCAGATCACAGCGCCCAGCTCCACATCTTTGTCTTTACCGTTATGCTTCAATTTGAAATCTGCCGGACTTAAAGCGGCAAATCCCCACCAGCCGGCCTTCGGCGCTGCATAGGTAAATACACCATTTTGATCGGCCTTGATTGTCTGAGTGATCATATGTGCGTTTGGAGCAGTGGACCGGCCGTCTGTGTTGTAGTATTCAACCTCGACCTCGGCGAAGGGAACCGATTTTCCATCCTGTTTGACAATGCCCTGGAATACGTTGCCGGTATACAGGCCAAAAGGTTTCGACAGGGGGATGATTTCAGCTTTTACGCCAAGAGCTTGATCCCAGCCCTCATCATCGCCGAAAGCCGTTACGACCGTCTTCGTGTAATGAACAATAAACGCATCCTCGGCTGGCTCCCAGTAGGGTTGGGGTTCCATGTAAAAGATGTAAACTCCGGGGCGCTTGATATTAAACTGAGTTGACCAGGCCTTATGCTGCATGACTCGCGTTTGGCTCAGGCTCCCCAACAGATTGTGTCTTTTGCCGTTGATTAGAACGCCAAAGATTTTGGGCTTAACCATTTCCAGGCCCTGTCCCTCACAAGGATGTGAAGACGATAGGGCGAATGCCACCGTCCGGTCCTCACCTTGCAGGATCATGGAATCAGAGGGGATGATCATGCCAAAGTGACCCAGGGCCGGGCCTGTCCCCAGCAGCAAAACTAACATGATACATGCTAAAATAGTTCTTTTTCTCACATAATTTCCTTTCACCTAACCCGGACAAGCTTATAGCCGGTCGCAGCGCAGCGGAGATCCCGATTTATCGGGGAACCCAAAATGATTAATCACGAAAACACGAAATTTTCAAAGCACGAAATTCTTCTTTTCTTTCGTGTTTTTTTCCTTTCGTGCTTTCGTGATAAAATCCGCCTTGGCGGATCATAAAATGCAAAGAATTCACAACTAAGACTCTACGCTCAATTTGAACATAAAAAACCTTAATCCAAACACTGAAATTATGTATTTTTGACCATTATTCCATTATTCCAGCATTCCATTATTCCATGTAGGCGGCATAAAACCAGCGTCGTTAAAAGCTACATGCTTTCCATATAAAAAAGTGAAAATAACATTTAAGGGCATCATAAGTAAATGAAATTCATATATGCGCTAATTTAAAGCGATATACGATTTTTCAACCCGGCCAGCAGTTAAAGAATCTTGACTTGACCCTGAAAAGACCTTATCTATCACGAAATCCAGAACGCCGAGGATCGCGGAATAAAATGAAGCGCCAAATTAAAAATCTCATTCTGCTTGCCGTCGGAAGTGCCCATCAAAAGGGGGACCTGCCGTCAGCCGACATTGTTGAGGCCGAAGTCAATGAGCCTAAAGCTGAAGCCCACGGTGATTTTTCGACCAACATCGCCATGGTGATGGCATCCGTTCAAAAAATGCCGCCGCGCAAAATTGCGGAAGTCATTACCCGTCATATTCAGGATCCGGAAGGAATACTGGAAAAAACTGAAATAGCCGGTGCGGGGTTTATTAATTTTTTCCTAAAACCTTCGGCCTGGCACCCGCTTCTGGAGAAGATCCACAAAGCGGATGCGCGCTACGGAGCAACGGACATCGGAAAAGGTCAAAAATTCCAGGTCGAATTTGTCAGCTCAAATCCCACCGGTCCGCTGCATGTGGGTCATGGCCGCGGGGCCGCCGTGGGGGATGCGGTCGCCAATATTTTGTCCTTTTGCGGGTTTGATGTTCAAAAAGAATATTACATCAACGATTCGGGCCGTCAGATCCAGACCCTGGGACGGTCCGTTTTTTTGCGTTACCGGGAAATGTTCGGCCAAAAAGTGAAATTTCCCAAAGAATGCTACCAGGGGGATTATATACGAGGTCTGGCAGCCGAAATTAAAATGGAAGAAGGCGATGCACTTTTAGACCGGCCGGAAGAAGAAGCCGCGATGATGTGTGCGCGCTTTGCAGCCGCCAAAATATTGGCCGGCATCCGGGATGATTTAAAATTGTTCGGTGTGGAATTTGATTGCTGGTTCAGCGAACAAAGCTTATATGATTCCGGTCGGGTGGATGAGATTCTTGATAATTTTCGTAAACAGGGAATTATTTACGAAAAAGACGGGGCCTGGTGGTTTAAAACCAGCGATTTCGGAGACGAAAAGGATCGGGTGGTTGTTAAGAAAAATGGGGAAACCACTTATTTTGCATCCGACATCGCCTATCATCAGGATAAATATGACCGCGGGTTTGAACGGGTGGTCGATGTATGGGGGGCGGATCATCATGGGTATATTCCCAGAATGAAAGCTGCCATTGAAGCTTCCGGGCACCGGCGTGATCAGTTTGATGTCATATTGGTGCAACTGGTGAACTTGCTCAGGGCCGGTCAACCGGTTGCCATGTCGACCCGGGCCGGAAAATTCGAAACCTTAAAAGACGTTATCAAAGAAGTGGGTCGGGATGCCGCCCGGTTTATATTTCTGACGCGTCACTATGAAAGCGCGCTTGATTTTGATCTGGAGGTCGCCAAACAGAAGAGCAATGACAATCCGGTTTATTATGTTCAATATGTGCATGCCCGCATTTCAAGCATCGTGCGCAAGGGAAACGAGCGAGGCACCTGTGAAGTTTCCTGGGACGATAAAGCGGTGGCCCAATTAATAGAGCCGGCGGAAATCGATCTGATCAAAACCCTGGCACGTTATCCGGATGTTCTGGCGGGAAGTGCCAGAAGCATGGAGCCTCATCGCGTCACGTATTATTTGAAGGACCTTGCATCCGTATTTCATACCTACTACAATAAACACCGTGTCTTAACCGATAATCCGCAATTGCGGTGTGGCCGACTCAATCTTGTCTTAGCGGTTCAGAAGGTCATTCGCAACGGTTTGACATTGTTGGGCGTGTCGGCTCCTGACAGTATGTAGAATCGGTTTGTAAATTTCCATCTTTTACCTGCTGGTCCGGCGGCAGGCGTGAGCGAGGATTATTTTCGCGGCAAGATGCCGCTCCCACCGCTTATTGATGAATTGCGGGAGTGGCTTCCGACTCGGCTGAGCTCGTCGCAGGCCAGCCAGGAGATATACCATATAAAGATCGCCAATGAGAAAAAAGAATAAGCGCAAAGAGCCGCAATTCAAAAAGCCGTTTATTGTCATATCGCGCAGAAAAATTGCCGGCTGGCTTTTTTTAATTTTTTTTCTGTGTGCCTGGATGTTTGTGCTAGGCGTATTGGTCGGCCGGGGTACGGCCCCGCTTAAATTTGATATTGCCGCGCTTGAAAAAAAAATAGGGGCGCCCAAACAAGATGATCTCGCCCGGCCGAAAAAAATGCCGGTGCAGAAAGAAGCAGCCTCCGTAAAGGATAAAACCGAGCTCGACTTTTACGAAGCCCTGGAAGAAAACAAGGTAGACACAGAACTCCCGGCCCTGCAGAAACCGAAGGCGCTTGAACGCAAGATTGAGAAACCGGTCCAGAAATCCGTTTCCAAAAAGCCGCAAAAAACTACCCCCCCAAAGCGGGCCCCGGCAAAAACGGATTCCCAAAAAGCAGCGTCACCCAAATCCAAACCGGTTGCAACTTCCCAAAAGAAAAAGTCAACAAAGCAAAAGGTTGCTGCTGTTACAAAAACCCATGCCGCAGGACCCATCTATACCATTCAGGCCGCATCCCTTAAAAACGCAAAGGACGCGGATCAACTGGTTCAAAAACTAAAAAAAAGCGATTACCCGGCCTACCGGACGATCGGCAAAGTTCCCGGAAAGGGGATCTGGTTCAGGGTCAGGATCGGTGAGTATAAAAACAAAACCGAAGCCCTGGGCATTATGAAAAAGTTAAAAAAAGATGGTTATAAACCTATTCTGGTAATGAAGTGATGTGAATTACCACGAAAGCACGAAAAAAGGATATTAACCACAAAGACACCAAGAACACAAAGAATGATAAAAAGATAACAATTTAAAAATTAGTTTTAAACCCTTTGTGAACTTTGTGCCTTTGTGGTGATACATATAAAAACGAAAAAAGGTTCCCATTTTGTGCTTTTAATCTTTCGTGCTTTCGTGGTTTTAATAAAGAACTTATTAGAAGGGATTGTTAATGAAAATCAGCAAAGAAGAAGTCTTATACGTCGCTCATCTTGCGCGGCTGGATCTGGATGCGGAATCTATTGAGAAGTTCGCCGGGCAAATTGATGAAATCCTGGGGTACATTGAGAAGTTGAATCGGGTCGATACAAAGGGCATTAAACCCACATCGCATGCCATCTTTTTGACCAATGCATTTCGCGAAGATAAGGAACGCGAACATCTCGACCGGGATCTGGCCCTGGCCAATGCGCCCGAAAGTGAAGCGGGGAGCTTTGTGGTTCCCAAGATTGTGGGTTGAGATAGAATGTAAAAAATAGCTTTTTAAAATAAAATTCTCGATGCCACAGAAAACTGATTTTCTACCACGAAGGACACGAAGTTCACGAAGATTTAGATAAAATACAAAAAAGTTTTTCTTCGAGTTCTTCGTGATCTTCGTGGTTTTAGGCCATATTAGCTCTATCTTGTTTTAGTCAGGATTTAGGAATTGTAAGGGGAAGTTGCCCGTGAAATTATACGAACTAACTATAGAAGCGGCCCGCCGGTTATTAAAAACCAAAGAAATATCTTCGGTGGAGTTAACCCGGGCGGTTCTGGAGCGCATCAGCGCAGTGGAGGGCCAAGTTGATGCATTTATTACGATCTCGAAAAAAACTGCGTTGCAACAGGCTAAAGAAGCTGATCAAAAGATAGCCAGCGGCGATGGGGGATTGTTGACCGGAATTCCGCTTGCGATTAAAGATGTGATCTGCACCCGCGGGATTCCAACGACATGCGGGTCGCAAATCCTTGAGAATTTTAAACCGCCCTATGATGCGACCGTAATCCAGAAACTTAGAAAATCCGGGGCCGTAATTGTCGGCAAATTAAACATGGATGAATTCGCTATGGGGTCATCCACTGAAAACTCCGGCTTTAAAATTACCTGTAATCCCTGGGATCTAACCCGCGTCCCGGGCGGATCCAGCGGAGGGGCCGCTGCGGCTGTGGCTGCCGATATGTGCCTGGGGGCTCTGGGCTCAGACACCGGCGGCTCCATCCGCCAGCCGGCTTCTTATTGCAGCACGGTGGGGCTGAAACCGACCTACGGTCGGGTTTCGCGCTATGGTCTGGTTGCTTTTGCATCATCGCTGGATCAAATCGGCCCTTTGTCAAAGAATGTGGCCGATTGCGCCTTAATGTTGAAAGCAATTGCCGGTTATGATCCTGCGGATTCTACATCGGTCCCCCAGGATGTGCCCGATTATACGGCCGCCTTGCAAAAGGGCCTGAAGGGCGTTCGGGTGGGCATTCCTAAAGAATACAGCACCAGCGCAGGAATGGATCCTGAAGTGTCCAGGGCCGTTGATAGCGCGGTTAAGATCATCGCGGATATGGGTGCTGAAAAAACAGAGGTTTCACTGCCGCACACCGAATATGCAGTTGCCGCTTATTACGTGATTGCGCCCTCTGAAGCGAGCTCCAATCTGGCGCGTTACGACGGGGTCAAGTACGGTGCGCGGGACAAAGACCAGGACGAGTTAATCCAAATGTATCGAAGCACACGCTCCGGGGGGTTTGGTCTTGAAGTTCAGCGGCGGATTATTATCGGGACCTATTGCCTTTCAGCCGGCTATTACGATGCCTATTATGGCAAGGCCTCCCAGGTGCGGACCTTGATTATGGAAGATTTTAATAAAGCGTTTGAAACCTGTGATGTGCTGCTATGCCCGGTGGCGCCGACGCCGGCATTTAGCATCGGCGAGAAAATCGATGATCCACTAACGATGTATCTAATCGACATTTTCACCATTTCGGCCAATCTGGCGGGGATTCCGGGAATGTCAGTACCCTGCGGGTTTTCAAATGAGGGCCTTCCCATCGGTTTGCAATTAATGGGCAAGCATTTTAACGAAGAAATGCTTTTTAAGGTGGCCTATAATTTCGAACAGGCCACTGATTTTCATAAGAAAAAACCAACTCTTTAAACACCACGAAGTTCACGAAGGACCACGAAGATTGAGGTTTGATGAACTATCAAAAAGAGTTATAGGATGCGCGATTGAAGTGCATAGAAATTTGGGTCCCGGCTTGCTCGAGTCAACTTATGAGCAATGTCTTGCACACGAGTTAAAATGTGCGGGGATACCCTTTATGTTACAACATCCTCTTCCTGTGAATTATAGCGGTGTAAAACTGGATTGTGGCTACC
>Ga0255055_10001033_pt1 | contig 21128 bp, 20 predicted proteins | sample JV7_2_27_MG_FD_188633 | JGI IMG/M metagenome (GOLD analysis project Ga0255055, IMG submission 188633) | Seawater microbial communities from Jervis Inlet, British Columbia, Canada - JV7_2_27 | ecosystem: Environmental > Aquatic > Marine > Inlet | place: Canada: British Columbia | collected...
AATAGGGGAAGTTGTTTGTTCTCAATGTGGATTAGTTATAAATGAAAGAAGTGTGGATGTAAATCACAGCGATAAAAGAGCTTATACTTCTCAAGAAAAAAAGCAAAGGGAGCATACAGGTGCTCCAATTTCAAGTTTACTTCCAGATATGGGTTTAACCACTGTAATTAACAAGAAAGATATTAACGATCCAGATTTAAAAAGAGCTGTAAAATGGAATACTAGAATTACTTGGGAAAAAAGGAATTTACTCATTGCTACAACAGAGCTAAAAAGAATAAGTAGCAATTTAAACCTTCCTAATCACATAAAATTTGAAGCCATTAAGTTGTATAAAGAAGCTTTCAAGAAGAAGTTATTACGAGGAAGATCAATTAATTCTATGATCGCTGCTTGTTTATATTTAGCACTCAGATTAAAAAAAATACCACGTACATTACAAGAAATACTAGAAGAATCATCAGAAAACGAGAAAGATATCAGAAGGTGTTATCGCGTTTTGATTAGAGAATTAAATATAAAATCACCCAATACTGACCCTAGCGCCTTAATACCAGCATATATAGCGGACTTGAAATTAAATCACGAAGTAGAGGGAATCGCTAAAAAGATAGTGAATACATTCTCTTCGAATTTTTCAACGAGCGGAAAAGACCCTAAAGGAATTGTAGCAGGAGCTTTGTACTTAGCATGTAAAATAAATGGTTTAGATTTGACGCAAAAACAGATTGCTGATATCGTGGGAGTAACAGAAGTTACGCTCCGTTCTAGATTTAAAGAACTCTCAACTAAACTAAAAATTAAGATTTAAATCATTTTTATATAAAAAAAAAAAAAAGAAAATAAAAAGATTTTATTAGTTTCTTTTATTCTGTTTACCATTCATACTTCCTAGGACCAACCCAAATGAGCATTATAGCAGGAAGCATTACGAATATACCGGTAACATAGAACCAACCGAAGATCACAAAAATTATACCCCAAATAAGCATCCAAGGAATGTTTGCACCAAGTTTTAATGTCCACCCATATAAAGTTTCCCAGTCTTTTTCTCCGCACGGTTTTGAAAATTTAGGTCTAATAATGAATAACGCTACAATTAATGTTAGAATTCCACCGATTAAACCCCATATTAATCCCCCTAGTGACCCAATTGGAAATGCAACAGGGTATGGGGTTCCAAATGCTAATACCCACGCAGCTCGAGCGGTTTCATAAGCTGCTATTGCGGGTAATACCGAGACTATTTCAAAAAGAATCCTACCTATTCCTAGCAACAGTAATATTATCCAAGCCCATTTTCCTAAACCAGATACCCAACCGGCGTGTTTCCATTCTGTTTCTCCCATATTTTTTCTACCTCTTTAGTTCGTATTGTTAAATATATTATTTCTAATACTTTTTGAATTTTAATTGAAAATTATGATTATATTCAGATTCCTTGAATTTAAAATTGATCCTAATTTATTAAAAAATTTTGGAGCAATCTTCATCTAATTTAACAAGTTACAGAAAAAAAAAGGAAAGGTAAACAAATTAACAAGCGGATCAAAAAATAAGTCTATGGATTAAGAATTTCGCCAACATAATAAAGACCAACAAGGTTTCCACGTTTTTGGAATTTTCTCGATACTAACAAAATTATTACGTGCTCGTTTTCGTCGATGTGACCTGTCTCAACCCCAAATCTTACAGACTGTTCGATTATACTCTCAACATCCAAATTAAAAAAGTCGATATTCTCTATATATATGGGTTGTACTCCCCAAATAAGGTTTAATTCTCGCGCAATTTTTTTAGAAGGAGTCATTGCAATTATTGGCAGTGGGGGTCTGAATTTAGAAATCATCTTTGCACCGTACCCTTGTCTAGTAATAACTAATATTTTTCCCCGGAAATTTAATTCTTCCATTTCGCGAGCAAGAGCATGTATTGCGTGTCCAAGCGTTTGCGTGTGTGTTAATCGATCGGAATCGTAACCATCAGGAGCTCTTAGGGGGGTATTTTCGCTAGCTGTTGCTGCTATTTTATTCATATATTCGACTGAATTTATGGGATATTTACCTACTGCAGTTTCAGCAGAGAGCATTACAGCATCAGTTCCATCGATTACAGCGTTGTAAATATCATTTGCTTCAGCTCTAGTAGGAACTGGTGTATTAATCATTGATTCCAACATTTGTGTTGCTACTATTACGGGTTTTCCTTCTCGGTTACACTTAAAAATCAATTCTTTCTGTTTAATTGGAACTTGATCTGGAGAGATCTCAACACCCAAATCTCCTCTCGCAATCATTATCCCATCAGATACATCTAATATTTGATCAAAATTGTCGAGTGCGATAGGGCGTTCGATCTTAGAAATTAATTTTATTTCATTATTCCCGTAATTTTCAAGGAGTTTTTTGACTGTGAGAACATCATCTCCGCTAGATACGAATGAAATTGCGACAAACTCCGGATTAATATCTGCTATAAACTCAAGGTCTTTAATATCTTTTTCAGTAGGCACAGATTGATTTAGTTCTCCAGCAGGAATATTTACCCCTTTATTGTTGCTAATTAATCCACCAGCAATTACCTCTCCAACCAAGTGATCCTTTTCTTTACTTTTTACTTTAATTTTAATAATCCCATCGTTAACAAAAAACACATTCCCTTTTTTCATAGATTTCAAAAATCCTACTAGCGGAATGGAAAATTGAGTTTGGTCTCCCCCTCCGGGAATAGCGCTCTCATAAACATTTACATCTTGTCCAACATTTAAAATATAGGCCTCGTCGTTCTTAAATTTGCCAACCCTAATTTTAGGACCTTGAATATCCGCCATAATTCCAACTTTATCATCGATATCTCTAATTCTTTCAACTAGTTCACCCTTTTCTTTATGAGTCCCGTGAGAAAAATTTAATCTAAAAATATCTACGCCGGCATCAATTAGACTTTTAATCATCTGCTTTGAACTCGAAGCAGGGCCAATGGTGCTTACAATTTTAACAGTATTCTCTCTAAATGACATTTTATAACAAAGTTAGGTCTTTAATTCAAATTCTAATATAAAATAATTATTATTAATATTATATCTAGTTATAAATATTATACACGTTCAATTAATTTTCCGAGATTTTCTAAATCTTTTCGATACATAATTCTGAATTCTTTTAATAAATTCACTACTTCTGAAATATTATCCTTATTTTGAAGTTCTTTTAAAGAAAATAAACCAACTCTAAAGTGTTGAGGATGTAATGAAAACTGAATTAATTTTAATTTATTATTTTTGCTAAATTCTTTTGCTAAATTAACTAAAAGATCAGAACTTTGAGAAGCTAACAATATTGCCAAGAAATATCTGTATTTGGGATTTTTAGCATAGTTTTTTGTAGTTATGAAAATGAAATTATTTAAATTTCCTTTTAACTCATAGATGTTCTTAACCTTTAAAGACTTAGAGATTCCATTTACCTTTTCTGAAATAGGAGGATATTTATTTTTTATTCTTTTAGCATCTTTTAAAATTTCATTTTTCAGATATCTTTCTAGGTTTTCCTTAGTATCATTATCAGAAGTCATAGGAGTAAGAATATTCTATTTAATTAGATTGTTAGGTTTGTTTTAATAAATAGAAGGAAAGTCATATTAATATTTTGATTAATTATTCTTTTGACCAAAACTTCGAAACATATAAATATGTCAATTTTTAATATTATGATGATTGCTGTAGATATCAAGTATTTCCAATTACGCTATTTCCTTTAACAAGAAAAGCTGATTAAAGGTATATCATTTTTAAATTAGGCGAAACAATTTTCACTGCATAGGGTTATTCAATTAACTATAAATATAATGAGGTTTTTTATGTCGGTTGTCCCATCTCTTAAAAATGAGAGTATATCAGTAAGTATGTTTTTAGATTGGTGCAAGTACGAGAATATCTTTTATAATAATTTGTATTTAGAAGATTACGATTGGGTAATTAAAATGCCTCTAATACCTCAAGGCTCAGAAACTCAGAATGAGCTTAAACTCAAAAAATTTAACCTCACTAAGTATACATATTTGCTCTCGTATTAAGGCTTTAGGCTATTTGATTTCTTTCTATTGCCCTATCTAGTTTCATATTGATTTATCTTTCTTTTTTAAAATTTTATTCCAACAGATGAAGCATATGTGATATCCGCTTTCTAATTTTACGAGATCTTTGCTCGAACGGATCATTCCGCATTTAAAGCATGTTTTTTTCATTCTAAGTATCAACAAAACCATTTATTATTTCTTGTTTCAGTTCAAATCAAATTTATCGTTTTTTTCAGGAACTATTACCTCAATTTCAGATTTTTCAAAAAAAGTCTTAAAAAAATGGGGATGTTCAGTGTGAACCGGGATTAAAAATTCAGGATTTACCGAGTTGATGAAATTGATTAAATGATGAGGCATTGCGTGTCCAGATGCATGTACTCTGTAAGAAGGAATGCCAAGTTGACGAAAATAGCGGGTTAGTGTTCTATTATTATCAATATATTCCTCTGTATAAGGATCAATACTAGATGAAATAAACGCGCCCTTAAGATTTGGATTAATCTTTTTGATAACATCTTTTTGTAGAGAAGTAATGTAAAAGAAAAATTTACTTTTTAACTCTTTAATTTCATTATATTTTATAAAACGGAAACCTTTCTTTTCTTTATGTAGCGCTTGTCTTATTTTTTCTTGCCATCGATATCTTACATTGCCGTTAGAGAGGATTAAAATATGATCATCAGCGATAATGCTTGGGTTTTTCATACTTTCGTAGATTTCATCTTTATTCATAAGATAGTAGAAATAAGCGTCTTTTTCGGTAATGACAAATTTCCAACCATGCTTCTTAGCAATTAAAGAAAAAGTCCTAAAACGATCCCAATCTAAACGATCATACTTTACTAAAAAAAAATCAAAAGGATTTTCAAGGAAGAGTTGTTCTAAATTTTGCTCTACATTATTTTCGGACTCAATTGCACCCCTATGAATATGTGTTCCTTCACAGATTAGGATATCAATTTTATCAAGACCTTTATTTGTTATTTCCTGCAAAAAATCTTGCGTCATAGCAGATAAGGGTCCATGCATACGAAAATCTCCTGTATAAACGATATTGCATTTAGATGTTTTAATTATAAATCCATAAGCTGCTGGAATCGAATGATCTACATGCACAGGAATTATTTTTAATCCTTTGATATTAAGGACATCTCCAGTACGAAAAAGATTCCATTTTAATCCACCGTAATTATTACGAATCGAATCCTTTGAACATTTATAATAAGCAGAAATAATTTTTTTTGTAAAAACTCCTGTATAAATTGGAATATTCCTGTTAATAAATGATAGACCAAAAAAATGGTCTTTATGCGGGTGTGTGATAAGAATCCCATCTACATTTGCTTCCAAATCATTGTATTCCTGGCTCTTACTAGCTTCGTAATTAGTATATAAATTATCAATTGAAAGGTGTTCTGTATTTGGTAACAATCTTAACTTTATTAATTCCTTAACTGAAGATGGTTCCTCGTATCTTTCAAAGTTATCATTGAAATCCTTTATATTAATTCCAAAGTCTAAAAAAATTTTCACGTCGTAATTGAAATCTTCTAATAGGATTTTATTTCCTCCTACTTCGTTCACTCCCCCTAAAAAAGTAAGCCTTACAGCTGAATTTTTCATTCTGTCTTTCCGGATTCAGTTTTAATTTTGATCATTATCTACTTTTATGTAGAAATCTAACAATATAATTACCATATAATTTCTATAAAAATTTTTGTTATAATTAATTAAATTCATTCGTAGAGTTCTAACAAAGAATAAAAGATTTCACAGTAAGATTGTAAATTTCTTAACCCCTCTTTAAATTGGAGGGAAATTTTACACTCTAAAAACAGATTTTATCTAGTTGTCACATCAAAATTAAAAAAGAAGATAAAGGGGATCCATTTCGAGCCGAATTTTTATAGGTTAAGAGAGAATTAAACTCATGCTTGAGTTTAATAGAGGGCGAAATCCAATGTTAGCTCGAGTTGAATTAACCTTCAATAAACTATTTATTTTCTAATTATATAAAAGCAAGTGATACAAATTTTAATCTGTGTTGATAGAACATATAAAAATGAAGATGTTAGACAATTTTGTTAACCCATAGTAATACATAAACACAAAAAAGGATATTAATCAAATTTAAGCCATGCTTCGCAAGTTCTTAATGCGTTAAATTTCTGCAGTTTTTCATTAGCAGAATCTATTGCTTGTTGAGTAATAGCATGTTTTTTTAACCCCACTTTTTCAAGTTCTTCTATGTTATATGTAATTCTCGTTATTAATTGAGTCGACATCTTTCCAGTATATATTAGAGTTTTTTCTTTAAGGTTGTTATCATTTACTTCTAAAGACTTTAATTCGTCAATATATCCCTTTTTATCTAAATTATCTAGTTTATATTGGAGGAAATCCAAACTCTGCCTCCGCAAAAGAATAGAGGCGTGAATAAGTTGTTTATGGACTTTCGAAAAATTAGAAAGAAATATCCCATAAATAGTTAAACCAGCTATAATAAAAGCTAAAATTTCTGCAATTAAACTAAAAACCCATATTAGTACAACTTCGCCAAAAAGAAACGGTAAATAAGCAAAGATTATAATAAAAACGCTAATTATTAAACCGAATTTAAGTAATGTAGTTCTTTTTTTTTCAGTGATATCCCAGAGAACTGAATGTGTTGCTTCGGCGTCAATCGAGCGATTATATGCAGCTTTTATTTTCCCTACAGCTATTTCTTTTAAATCATTTAATTCTGTTAGTTTATCTTCTCCCATTATTGTTACCTCGCATAACTCTTGTAGAATATAATAATCTGTATTAAAAAATATTTATATAATTATTTATAACATTCTTTCAACATTCTTTTGTGGAGCTTTGATAATTAACATAGTATCTTTTTATTTTATTAGCTTTTTTCTTTGTGTTCTAAATCAAGTGATTCATATTTAATCGCTAAATCTTTCCCACGCTCCATGTAAAGAAATTCATATGTTTCGGGTTTAATCTGATTTTTTAGGAATTTTACGACTTCTACTCCTTTAGAGAACTCGTCGCATATAAATATATCCACGCTAATATATCCATGTTCTGGCCAAGTATGAATTGCTGCATGACTTGTCTTAAGAATAGCAACAGCACTATATCCATATGGTTGATAATTATGATGAAATATATCATAGGTTATTAAATCCGCATGATCTAGGGAATCAAGAAAGATTTTTTGAATTTTATCATTTTCTAAAAAAAGTTTTTGGTCTGAAAAACGCATTTCTCCAACGAAATGATACCCAATAGGACGGTAGGGAATAACTTTTCTTTGTTTTAGCTCAGCGGTATAAATTGGGAGCTCATTTAAACTTAATTTATCTTCAATGTTCTGAATTTCAGTTAGTTCTAAATAAAATAGGTGACTAAACTGACCTAATATACTTGCTCCTTTATAAAGATTGAAGTAAGGTATCATTTCCTTTATTATGAAACCATGATCTAAAATAGATAATTGAATTTGTTGCATTTCTTTGGGAGGTTTATTTCCAAAGCACAGAAGACATTTTTTACCTATAATTTGGTGCTCCTTTCCTTCGAAATTTATGCTAGTTTTTAAAACTTGTTTTGCTCTTTTTAGAAATAGTCGTAATCCTTCATTAGTATAAGGAGGGTCCATTACAACAATGTCATAATTGTTTAAAACGCTTGCAGGAGAAGATTCTCTAAGATCGTGAGTTAATACCTTGTAGTTTTTTAAAGAAAGATTGCCTGCAGTATCAGAAAGAAATTGTATAACATTAGGATCGATGTCAATGACTGTTAATTCTTCAGCTAAGTCTAATAATCCAACTGCTAAAGAAGTAGCGTCATCATCCCCCAGGAATATTATTTTTCTTCCCTCGATATCTCCTTTTTTTAGAAGATAAAGAGCACGATTAACAACTGTAGAAGAAATAGCATGCGATTGATCTAAAGCAAAATCTGGTTCAGGGCGATTTTCCAAGATTTCTTCTATTTTACGAATAGAAGCAATTTCATTTGGAATTTCAGATAAAGACATGTTATAACTATCAGGAAGAGGATCGTATTCAAATTTTAAATTCAAGTTTTTTTGAATCCAGGTTCTACCTTTTTCACCGAGATAATTTTTCTTTTCTAAAATTCCCGCTTTTACTAATTCTCCTCGAACAGCTGCTAAAGGAGGTATGGCGATACCGGTTTTTTGGGAAACCTTTTTGTTCTTAAGAGAGGGAAAGCGATACATCGTTAACAGAATTGATCGCACACCTTCGATACCTTCAGCTAATTGTGCTTTCTCAGCTATAATTGATAAAATCTCTTCTGTTTCATCATTCATAATGTAACTCAATGATTAAAATAAGAAATATCTTACTCAATTTGAAAAAAATTAGTATTATATCAGTAGATTTTTGGTATTAATTTGTATTTTACTCGAGTTCGATATTCATTTTTTATTGTTATTAGTTTTTAGGGTAGATTTATAAATAAAAATTGATTATGAATTCATAACGATCTATATTCATAACGAATCTAATAAAATTATTGAATATGCCTACCGAAGAAAATTTTGAATTAAGTCATATTGCATTTGCTGTTTTAGGATTAGTATCTGAATATCCGTGTCACGGGAAAGATATAAATGAAAGGATTAAAGAAAGAGGAATGAGGGCTTGGACAGCTATCGGAGAATCTTCAGTATATGGTGTATTAAAAAATTTAAAAGAGAAAGAGTTAGTAGATTCTTGGTCGGAAGAGGAAAATAATCGTCTGGTGAAAATTTATAAGATTACAAGTAAAGGTACAAAATTACTTAAAAAAAAAATATATAAGGTTCTTAATGAGTTTATAGGTAGGAACGATCCTGATTTCTATATGGCATTTTCAATGTTGCCTTATTTATCAGAGATAGAACAAATAGAAGTTTTCTCTAATTCAGTAATCACTATAAAAAAACATAAATTGGCTTTAGAGGAAATGTTAGATGAGAACGCCAAAACGCCATTAAATGTTAGAGGTCTGTTCATTCACCCAATAAAAATATTGCAAACTGATATTGAATTTTTAGAGATGGTTTTAGATGAAATCAAAAGAGGAGGAGGAAAAATTGACCCAGAAGCATATAATAAGTAATTTTGTTCACATGGTTGGCCATCACTGTGAATCCTCTTCTATGAGAGATCTTTTTGAATTTCATGGTTTTCCTATGTCTGAAGCGATGGCATTTGGTTTAGATGCTACAATGGGTTTTGGATTTTTCGATACTACCAATATTGTTTCATTTATACCGGAATCAGACATCCCCTTTTTCCTCGGAGGTAAGCAGGGAACTATCCAACCAAACTCTTTAGCTTGCCGTTTATTAGGTATCACACTAAGAAAGCAATCATTTACTAGTGCGGATAAGGCATGGGAAGAGTCAAAAAAGATGTTAAACCAAAATCAACCTCTAATCCTCAAGGTCGATTTGGGTTATTTACCCTATTTTGAAGAGGAGGGAGATATTCATTTCGGTGGACATGCAATTACTTTAGCGGGTTATGATGAAGAGGTAGGAATTGCCTACATTGGAGATACAGATCTTGAAGGGTTCCAGGAAGTTTCTATAGAAAAACTAAAGGAAGCTAGGAGTTCTGAATATGGCCCTAAATTTATGCATCCAAGCAATGCCCAATTTTCTATGGTAAGAAGACCAGATGGAAAACATCCACCTTTAGCAGCAGGAGTAAAAGTTGCCATCAAAAAAGTGGTAGATAATATGTTGCGTCCTTCAATCAATAGTAATGGGATTCAAGGGATAAAATTATTGGCTAGATCAATCCCAGATTGGAAACATAAATTGCAGGGTGAATCAAAAGATCCTATAGGGAAAAATATTTCACGAGCTAGATTAATGTTTGAACTATTACATGGATATATCGAGACGTGGGGCACTGGAGGGGCAGCATTTCGTAATCTTTACATGCAATTTCTTCAAGAGTTATTAAGTCATAAGGAGCTTAGAGAGAGTCCAAAGGCATGGAATAATATGGAATTCAAGATATTGGAAGATTCTTTACCATTAATTAGTAAATCTGCTAAAAATTGGACCGCCTTTGCCGAAATTTTAAAACAATCTGCTGATGATTATAAAGATGAATGTTTAAATCAAATAGATCTTCACAATTTATGTGATATAGTGTTAGAGATTCTCATCTTGGAGGAAAAATTGTTTAAAAATTTAATGAAAATTAAAATATAAATATAGGCGATAAGACAGATGACTAATTGGAAATCCTATTTGAATTCTGACCCAACTGATTGGTTATTAGAAGAAACCAATCCATCAGTCCGATACTTCACTCTGATAGAAATATTGAACCAAAATGAAAATAGTAGTGAAGTTATAGAAGCAAAAGAAAAAATTATGATGGAGGGAATAGTCCCAAAGATTCTTAATAAACAGAAAGAAGAGGGTTACTGGGAAACGGCTGAAAACTTTTATATCAAGACTAAATATAAGGGAACGGTATGGCAAATAATAGTATTAGCGGAACTCGGTGCGGATGGTAGGGATAAAAAAATTCAAAGAACATGTGAGTTTATCCTTAAAAAATCGCAAGATAAGTTGTCTGGAGCGTTCTCGTATTATGGTAATGGAAATGGAGGGAATCACAATAAAATTTTACCTTGTCTTACTGGTAATATGCTTTGGAGCTTAATCAAATTTGGATATTTAAAAGATCCAAGAATTCAAAAAGGTATAAAATGGATTGTTAACTATCAGCGTTTTGACGATGGTTTAGAATCTGCTCCTGATGAATGGCCCTATAATGTCGGATCCAAAAAGGGTGAAGCATGTTGGGGAAAACATACCTGTTATATGTGTGTTATTAAAAATTTAAAAGCACTAGCAGAAATTCCGTCTATCAAAAGAACAGAAGGAGTAAGAAGTGTTATTAGTAAAGCAGTTGAATATATACTCGTTCATCATATTTATAAGCAAAGTCACAACTTAAATGCAGTGGCTAAGCAAGAATGGACACTATTTGGTTTTCCACTTATGTGGAAAGTTGACGCTTTAGAAATTTTAGAATTATTAACAAATTTAGGTTGTAAGGATAATAGAATGCAAGATGCTATTGATTTAGTTATAGAAAAACAAAATGAAAATGGTAGATGGATTTTAGAAAAAACATTTAATGGACGAATGCAAACAAATATCGAGCAAAAGGGAAAAGAAAGTAAATGGCTTACTTTAAAAGCTGTAAAAGTATTGAAAGAATTTTATAAATAAATTGACTTTATGTGAAAATTTGAGGGAAAAAAAATGTATGAAAAAAATTTAGTAGCTCCATGCGGAATATATTGCGGAGCTTGTAGATCCTATTTGCTATTGAAAAAAGATCTCTTAGAAGAAAGAGGGTACAAACAGGGTTGTAAAGGCTGTCGAATTCGAAATAAAAATTGTGCTTTCATAAAAAAAGAATGTGCGTTAATAAGAAAAAACGAAATTGAGTTCTGTTACGAATGCAATACTTTTCCATGTTCAAACTTGAAAAGGATTGATGATATATATTCCAAAAGATATGGTGTGAGTCTAGTTAAGAATCTGAAGAGGCTTCAAGAGATCGGATTTGAACAATGGATACAAGAAAAAGAAAAATTATATCAATGTCCGGACTGCGGTGGAGAGATTTGCGTTCACGATGCGGAATGTTTTGATTGTGGGAATAAATTAAATCCAAATTTAATTTAAAGGAGGAAATTAAGTTGGTTAAAAAAATTATTGGAGATTTTAAACATTTAAGTGGTGCGAACTGCCAAACATCTAGTTTAAGAAAGGTTCTTGAGTATTACGATATTGAACTTTCAGAACCGATGATTTTAGGATTATGTTCAGGTTTAGGATTTTTCTACTTTTATATGAAAAGAATGCCCTTTCCGATGATATTAGGACTAGCAGTGAAAAAAACAGAAATATTTGAGAGAGTTATGGCCCATTTGGGAGGTGGCGTAAAAATTACAGAAACAGCCTCAATGAACGTAGCTCATAAGAATTTAGTATCGTTATTGGAAAGAAATGTCCCAGCTATCACCTTTACTGATTTTGCATTTTTACCTTTCTTTTTTGCAGAAGGTACGCCAATTCCTAACGAAAATGCGGGTCATTTTGGTGCACACACAATAGTTACATATGGCATTGATGAGGAGAAAGATATGGCATATGTTTCAGATCGGTATTCCAATCCACATATAATGAAATACAAGGAATTACAATTAGCAAGGGCAAGTAAGCATGCTCCATTTCCGAGTAATAACAAATTAGTTGAATTATTAATTCCAAAAAAAATTAAAGACCTAAAAGAAATAATTCCTCAAGCAATCAAGGCTAATTTAAACTATATGTACAATCCTCCCATTCGAAACATGGGACTAAAAGGATTCCAAAAATGGCAGGAGATGCTTCCGAGCTGGGGTACTCAATTTAATAACGAGCAATTATTATTTGGGCTAGTAAGTGCATTTATTTATATGGAAACAGGTGGAACAGGAGGCGCAATGTTTAGAATACTTTATAGAGATTTTTTGAAAGAGGCAGGTGAGTTATTGGCTAATAAAGGATTGCTTGAAGCTTCTGATATATTTAACGATGTGGTAAATAAAATAAGAGATTTAGAAGCTTTATTACTACCAGATAACCTTCCAAACATGGCTAAGTTAAGGTCCTTGTTTTTGAAAAGTAACGCGATTTTAGAAAGGGGAGGTAGTGATTATCAACATCAATTGAATATGATTAATGAAGAGAGCACTACTTATACTGAAGAAGCTTTGAAAGAATTAAATGCATGGAGAGAAAGCATATCTGAAATAAATAAAAGTATTCAAAATTGGGCAGATTTAGAAACTCACGCATGGGAAACTATAAAGAAGTCAATAAGGTGATGAAATGTCATTTAAAGAATCATACACGGAAAAATTAAAGGAAAGCTTTATTAAATACTCAAAAGATGTATTTGCATTACTTCCAAAGATGGAAAAACCGAGAATACTTGATTTAGGTTGTGGATCTGGTTTATATACCATCGAGCTTGCTAATTTGACCAATGGGGATATAATAGCGATAGACATTGACCAAGCGCTCTTAGATCGATTAAACAAAAGAATACATGTAAGAAGCCTTACAAACAGAATCAAAACTAAAAGAATGGATTTTTTAAAGAACCATTTTCCAGATAAGCATTTTGATCTAATCTGGGAAGCGGGTGTTGTGCAGATCATTGGTTTTAAGGAAAGCTTCGAAGAGTGCCATCGTATACTCAAGGTTGGAGGGTATTTGGTGCTTGGCCAAGCTATCAAAACAATGGAAAAGAATCATGAATTGATATCCAATTGTGGTTTTGATCTTATCAAACAATTGAACTGGCCTGAGGGTTGCTGGTGGACAGATTACTATGAGCCATTGGAAAGAAAAATCAAGGATATCCGTGAAGGAAAAGAAGATTCTAATTTATTTGAAAATATTAAAGCTATTGAAGCTGAAATCGAGTGGGTAAAAGCCAATCCTAATGAAAGCGATTGTGCACATTATATATTACAGAAGAAAGAAGAATAATTAATATGAGGTAAAGAAAATGGATAAAATAAAAGTTGTAGGAGCAAGACTTCATAATTTAAAAGATTTAAATGTTGAAATTCCTAAAAAGAAAATGGTTCTAATTACTGGCGTATCAGGTTCAGGTAAATCAAGTTTAGCTTTTGACATTATTTTTGACGAAGGAATGAATCGATATTTACAATCTATTGGATTTCCTCCTAAATTTGAAGATGAAAAACCGTTTGATTTGCTAGAAGGACTAAGCCCTACGGTAGCAGTGGAACAAAGGACAACTCGCATATTTAATCCTCGTTCTACAGTTGGTACAAAAACTAGATTATACAATCTTTTAAGGATGTTATACGCGACAGAGGGGAAATTAATCTGTCCTATTTGTAAAGAACCAGTAACTGAAAATCTTGAATGCGATATATGCGGTATGGTTGTAGATCGTTTGGAGATTAAATACTTTAGTTTCAACGAACCAAGTGGGATGTGCTTAGCCTGTAAAGGACGGGGATATCAAATGCATCTTACTGAAGAATTAATCGTTCAAGATTATAATCGAAATCTTATTCAAATTACGAAAGCTGGGTCAGCAGTATTTGCAGACCAAATTCGATTTGTCGAACAATTACCCAAATTTTATGATTTTGATATTAAAACTCCATATAAAGATTTACCAGAGGGAATCAAGCAAGTCTTCTTATATGGGAGTGGTAAAATACTTCCTTTTGATTGGGACTCGAAGACCTTTACGGGGATTTTAGATAGAAAATTTGAAGGAATTATCCCTCATATAGAGCGTGCTCTTACAGAATCAAAAAGTACATATCGACATGATAAGATTCATAAAAATTTTATGCTATTAAAAAAATGCGATGAATGTGAGGGATATAGAATAAACGAGCAAGCCAGAAGTGTAAAAATAGGAGATAAACATATTGGTGAGTTAGGAATGATGCCTATTGACCAATTAATCTCTTTTCTAGAAGAATTGAAAAAAAATAATATAACAACCGTTCAAGGAAAGAGTATGAGCGAGCTTATAATCAAAGGATTACATAGTATGAGAGATGTAGGTTTATCGTACATTCATTTAAACCGAACATTACCCACACTAAGTGGCGGAGAACTCCAAAGATTATCGTTAATGACCCATTTAGATGCCGGTATCGATTCTCTTATATATATCCTGGACGAACCAAGTATGAGTTTGCATGAACTAGAAAAGGATTCTTTAATAGAATTTTTGAAGAAATTGAAAGATTTAGGAAATACTATTATAATTGTAGAGCATGATAAACGTTTCATTGAAATAGCTGATGAGATTATAGATATAGGTCCAGGGGCAGGGATAAATGGCGGAAAATTAGTTTTCCAAGGTAAACTAGATGAATTAAAAAATGTGAGTAATTCTTATACAGGACAATTTCTTAGTGGAAAATTATCATTACCTCAGAAACCAAACGATTTAAAGAAAAAAGTAGATGATTCAACTGATTTTCTAACTATTAAAAATGCCAAAACTAATAATCTAAAGAGTATAAAAGTTGAAATTCCCTTAGGCATGATGGTAGGAATAGCGGGAGTATCTGGATCCGGAAAAAGCTCTCTGGTCTTAGATACATTAGTTCCACTATTACAACCATTTTTCAAACGAGGTGCAGATAAAACAAAAAAGAAAAATAACGAGAATGGTGAGGAAGTAAATGGTGAAGAGCTATTAGAATATTCTGGAAAGGTGAGCGGATGGGAAAAACTAGATGAAGTTATAGTTGTCAGTCAAAAACCAATTTCAAGAGTTAAAACATCTACACCTGCATCATATGTGGGAATTTGGGATAAAATTAGAGATAAATTTTCAAAACTAGCTGAATCTAAAAAACGCAAATATACTTCGGGTCATTTTTCCTATAATTCTGATAAAGGCCGGTGTCCATCCTGTAAAGGAACGGGTGAACAAGACCTAAAAATATCATTTTTAAGTAGTTTTAATATTGTTTGTAAAGAATGCCACGGACTAAGGTATAAACCAGAAATATTAGAAGTGAAGTATAAAAATAATTCAATTGCCGACGTATTAAATATGACCGTATCAGAAGCATCAAAATTATTCGCTGTAGATAATAGTATATCAAATATATTGCAGATTCTTGAAGATATTGGAATGGGATATATAACATTAGGACAACCTTCTCCTACATTGAGTGGTGGAGAAGCTCAACGGGTAAAACTTGCTAAAGAACTTGGAAGAGCTAGAAAAACGAAATCATTATATGTTTTAGACGAACCTACGGTCGGTTTATCTTTTTATGATGTAGTAAAACTAATGGAACTCTTAGATCAATTGGTTCGAGAAGGAAATAGCGTCATAATTATAGAACATGATCCAGAGATTTTATCTTACACTGATTACATTATCGAATTAGGTCCTGAAGGTGGTCCAAATGGAGGAGAGGTGATCGCAATGGGTACTCCTAAAGAGATAAAAGTTAATAAGAATTCTAAAACTGGTTCCTACTTATTATAAATTTTTTTTTGTCACATTAAGTGATCAAGAGTGACACAGGATTGTGACAACATTTAAATATTCGTTTTTCTATTTACTACTAAGTAGAAAATATTAAATTTATTTTCTAATACAACAAAAAATTGAAAAATTAAATAAAAACAATAAAAGGGGTTTTATTTGTCAGTCAATGGTGATTTTATAGGTGGAAGACCGTTAGTATTGGATAATGGGACTGGAATCTCTAAGAATGGCTATGCTGGTGAAGATCAACCACGTTCTGTGTTTCCAACCGTAATAGGGAAACCCAAATATGGAAATATTATGCCTGATGTGAAAGAATATTCGAGAGAATGGTATATAGGAGAGGAAGCTGTAGAACTCAAAGGGCTTATGAATCTTCATTTTCCAATTGAACACGGAGTGGTTGATGATTGGCCTTCAATGGAACGGATTTGGCATTATACATTTTTTACAGATCTTAGAATAGATCCGTCAGAACATCCAATTCTCTTAACTGAGGCACCCTTAAATCCTCGATTAAATAGAGAAAAAATATCAGAAATAATGTTTGAAACATTTAATGTGCCCGCTCTCTATGTTGCTACGCAAGCAGTTTTATCGCTTTATGCTTCTGGTAGAACCACTGGATGTGTTATTGATATTGGTGATGGAGTTTCTCATATCGTACCGATTTTTGAGGGATTTGCTCTTAGCCACGCAATTCAAAGGGTTGATCTCGCAGGTAGAGATATTACTACCTACTTACAAAGACTGTTGAGACAGAGAGGTTATAATTTCACAACTACAGCAGAAATGGAGATAGTTAGAGATATCAAGGAAAAATTGTGCTATGTAGCGATAGATCCTGAGAAGGAAGTAATTCTTTCCAAGAGAGTATCTGGAATGGAGAAAAGTTATATGATGCCTGATGGTGAAGTTATCAACATTGGATTAGAGAGATTTTTAGCTCCAGAATGCTTCTTCAATACATCTGTAATAGGGAAAGAATTGGATCCTTTAGACGATCTTATCGTAGGAGCAATATCTGAATGCGATGTAGATCTCCGCAGAGATCTTTACAGTAATATTGTTCTTTCAGGGGGTTCAACAATGTTTCCTGGAGTTAAAGAGCGATTAACAAAGGAAATAAAAGAATCGATTCCAGATTCAATCGATGTAAAAATCATAGCACCCCCAGAGAGGATGTATTCAGTTTGGATTGGGGGGTCGATCTTAAGCTCTCTGAAAACTTTCAAGAGAATGTGGATAACGAGAAGAGAATATAAGGAAATGGGTCCCGAAGTAATACATAGATGTTTCTAATTTAAATATAATTTATTTTTTTTTATTAAAAGTTATGAGGTGAAAAATATGGAAGAAATACTTACAAAAATTGATTACGATATTAAAAAAGATCCTGAAATTATAGCAGCAGTAATTATTGATGGAAAAAACAATATACTTTACTCTACCGATAATTGGAATATTAGTGAGGATATTGAACACATTAATTCTATTTGGGGCAAGAAAGAGACGAGGTATCTCTATCTTTCAGGAAGTAAATTTACAATATTACAAAACACTTTAGAAAAACTTATTGCCGTTTCCTTTAATAAAACTAAAAAGAAGGTAATTAGTCAAGAAAGTATAGTTGGATTTAAAGATAGTGAGAGAAGTGTGTTATGTAAAATCCCCCAAAATCCGAAGAATCAATTTTTATTATATGCGGTACCTAAAGCGGTTAATATCTTAAGAGAACTTAGTTCAAGGAAACCATATATTGGCTCAGATACAACTTTGGGAAAACTTGAAGAATTAAAATGGGCTACACCAAAAGTATTACCAAATGACACTATTAATCTCCAAAACTTAGGTTTATTAAGATTTGGGTTAAATGAGAAAGAAGCAGAAGTGTATCTAGCGTTTCTTAAGAAGGGAGATGCCGGTGATACTATAGGAAATATCAATAAGGAATTATTGGATTTAAAAAGAACACATATTTATCGAATTATGGAACGGTTAGAAAAAAACGGATGGGTTTCACAAGTAATTGAACAGGGTCAAAAAGCGCAAAAATATAGAGCAATCTCCTTGAATTATATTATCGATGATTTTATTAAACAAAGAGAGACAGAAATCACTATTCTAAAAAGCTTTCGATTTATTCTTGGTGAAAAATTTGAGAATGGTTGGATTGATGTTTCCGAATTGGAGCATGACTTACAAAATATGTATAGTAAAGAGTATAGTTTTAACAATCTTGGAGTAATGGGAGTAGAAAAAGACTGTGGTTTATTGATCTTTGGATACGAGAGTCCAGTTGACAATCATATCATAATAAGAGCGGCTCTGCAATTATCTTTTGAAAAAATTAGAGCAAAACTTTTTGTTCAGGAAGATATTGATGATGATATTAAAGGGGGTTATAAAAATCCTGATTTGGAGGAAATCAAAATAGTTGATAAAAAGATTTTAGATTATTATGGCTCTGAAGTATACGTTCGATTTAAAAAAGATACTAAAACAGCTAATAATGTTGGAGAAGATTGGATTATAGCTGTGAAACAAGTAGCCATACCTATTGAAAATAAGATTTATATTGTCTGGGGAAGTGAGGAAAAATTCACAATTTTATTAAATATGATTCTAAAATTAGGATAATTATTAGTTTTATTTTTCTTCTTTTATTTGATTATAAAAATTAATAATTAATTTTTCACGAGACTCAGCAATTTCTTTTGAAATATCCAAGAAAAGCCGGTTTTTCAGTTTCATAATCTTATTCTCAAGATGTTCAATTACATCATCTATAGCACCGTTTGTTAATATTGTAAATCCTATAGTTCTATATAAACCTATTGCTCCTAGTGCGTCCAATTTATCTGCATCGGATAGAATTTTAGCTTCAAGAGTTTTAGGTTCCAAGTTATTAGAAAAAGAGTGAGCTCGAATGCAATGGAGAATATTTTCAACATCTCCATTGGCAATGTTAAAGTTGTTTGTAATTATAAAATTTTCAACGATTTCAGCTGAAATTTCAGCGTGATTTTTTACTTCGTCCTCTTTTTTAAGATATCTCCCTACATCATGAAGTAAAGCTGCAATTTTAATTACTGATAAATTTGCGTTTAAAACTATTCCTATTTCTGAACTTAATTTTAATACTCGCTCGACATGAGCAAAACCGTGTATGTCATTTTTCTCAGAATTATTGTAGGCAAAATTTCTTACTTTTGAGAGGATCTCATTACTATTCATAATCTAATATTACTATTCATAAACTAATATAAAAAACTACTTTTCAAAATCTAATATTAGTAGCATAAAGCATAAGGGAAGCATTCCCTTTGTCAACCTTTCACTATGATTTTTTGAAAGGTATCATTCTCGCTTTTCGGTTTTTATTTTCTGCTTGAAATAATGAGCAAAAGTTTCGTGTTCTTTTCCATACTTTTTCATTATTACTCGCTTGAATGTTCCAAAATCAAGTCGTTCTCTCATATTATCAGCTCATCAATCAGCGTGAACGATCAGAGTTATATCGCTATCCGGATAGAGATTAAAACTGGTATCGTCTTGAAGTGGCATGAATTCTTTGTTAGGTCCGTAAGCATTGGTAGCGCAATCTTCGTATATTGCATTTTTCTGTGGATCCCAGATTAGCTGTAGATAACTTTGAATTAAACCTTTATACATGGGAAACAGTGATTTTTCTGGATTTTCAAATAACTCTTTATCGACCATACCTAATGCATCGATAATCGTTCCATCGTCCTTTATTGATATCTTGTAATCAATCCCGTTCGCGAGTTCCTTTTCGGGTCCAAAAATTGTTAATTTAATTTTTTTAATTTATTATCACCCCTTAATAAAGAGAAAGAATGAATATTTGAATCTTATAATAAGCCTTTTTCTTTTAGAAGTTCGGGTAATTCCTTTTTTAAGGCAAATGATGTTATAAATTTCTTCTTACCATCTATCATTACGCAATTTCCCGTTAAGTTAAGCTTGCGAGCTTCTTCAGAATCTAAGTTTTTAGTTTCAAACTTAATATGTTTCATATAAGGAGCAAGCGCTGAGAATACAAGATTCATAAATTGAGACCAAACGCATTCACATGCATTTAAAGGAACAAAAACATCTACGGACAGTTTATTTGCATCGCTCAGTTCTATTTCCGATAATTCTTTGTCATGAATTTCAGATATTTCCGGTGAAACTGAATTCCCACAACAAGAAGTTGCTGATTCACAACATTCGTTATTTAATTTAATTGTTGAATTTTGGTTCTCTCTAACAGGTATTTTCACATCTTCTTTTTCCATAATTTACACCTTTTTCAATGTTAGTTTATAGTATATTTTGTCTTTTTTTTAGAATAGCAATTTGATTAGCCGCAACAACTTGAATTTGACTCGCTACCCTCATCAGGACCACAGGCACAACTATTAATATCTTTATTCCCTGATTTGGTATTTTTAGCGTTTGCTCTTGCGTTCCAAAGGCAACCACATCCCTTCTTTTCATTCATAATGATTGCATCTACAGGACAATTCCGTTTGCAAGCACTACACTCAGTACAAAGCTTAGGATTTTTAATGTCATACTTTCCAGTGTCGAGAGGTTGAGGAAGACCAAATGGGCACACTTCTCCACATAATCCGCAACCATTGCACAGATTTTCATTTATGAATATTTTAAAATCCTTTATAGATAATTTATCAAAACTAACTTTAAATTCCGATTCTGTCATTATACATACCTCTTATATTTCAATTTCCTTTTATTTTTTCGTATTATTAAATATTATAGTAAAATGATTCCAACCACCATTGAAATCAGACTGATTGCTAATAAAATTTTATTTATGATACTAAAGATTGGATACTCCTCCTGAATTTCACTAGGACTCGTAGCCATCGTGTAGCCACTTAAAGACATTGTTGAGAAAAATGAAAT
>Ga0255055_10001035_pt1 | contig 21090 bp, 47 predicted proteins | sample JV7_2_27_MG_FD_188633 | JGI IMG/M metagenome (GOLD analysis project Ga0255055, IMG submission 188633) | Seawater microbial communities from Jervis Inlet, British Columbia, Canada - JV7_2_27 | ecosystem: Environmental > Aquatic > Marine > Inlet | place: Canada: British Columbia | collected...
CTATTCACTCCATAGTGTCAAAAGATTCCCGCTTGTCTATAAAACTTATTAGGATTTTCTTCAAGATTTATATCACAATCAAGGATAATTATTGTATTTTTATCCTCCTGTTTTACTAATCCTCTTACTTCCATTTCCTTTATTATGACTGCTCTAATATTTTTTGGTACTAGAAAATGTTTTCCCAAAATACAATAGAAATCTTTTTTAGAAATCTCTCTGTTTATTCCCATTTTCTTTCTTAATAAGTTATGTAATGATAAGTACAATAATCCAATATTCATATCAGTCATTTTCTTCTATTGAGATATTTACATTATTAATCCAAGAATCTTGATTGTCCTTAAATATATCTTCACAATCTGTACAAAATTTACAAGGATTTTTCATTACTTCTCTGTAGTTATTAATCCCTTCCTGAAATGCTAAATAAGTAAATGATAGTATCAATACTAATATCAATAGCATTATAAAACCTTTCTTGCTTAAAAAGTTTTTCCATAAAAACTCTTTTGTTTCAGGATCTCTTAAAGGCTCCACTACCCTATATCCCAAAAAGTCTTTCTTTAAAAAAACTTCTTCTCCATCTACTACCACTTTTTTTAGCTTTTTCATTTTATTATATTCCTAAATATTCCCCAACCCCTTTTCTTATAATATTACCATCCCAAATTCCATTTTTTTTCCATGACTTCTCTTCTTTATTAAAGAGCAGCTTTAATACATCAGGATTTGTTAGAACAAAACTTATTAAATCTCCAACAGAATACATTACTTTTATGTCTTTTACCTTCACATTTTTTTCTTTTATATGTTTTCCATATCCTATTAATAACTCATTCTTATTTACACAAGATTTTAATAACTGTTGGTCTGAAATTAGACCTATGTTTCCTTTCTTAGTTTTAAAGATGTTCATTTTGTCAAGTCCAAGTCTGAAGCATATTTATTTAAATTTAAGTTAATCTTATTACACATAATTTCAGTTCCATTGAAATAGATCACATTCCCTTCTAGTAACAATTTTTCTAATACATCAAACATTTTTAATATATCATTCTGTGTCATCGTTTCATTCCCTCAAAGCAAAAAATGCTGCTGCTATTAATTCAACTATTATTATTACTCCCATTTGCCATAATGGTAATACTTCCCATCCTGCTCTTTTACTTATTATATATCCGAATATTGTAGCAATTACTGCACCACCACCTAGTAACCAGAATGCTGGATTATCTACTATCTCATCTAACTGAGCTTTTTTGTTCATTTTATACCTCCTTTTGATTTCTTATGATATTCCTTATTTCTATAATAGTCTCTCCATCTAATACTTGTCCTTTTTATTTCCTTTCTTAACATATTAATCTCTGTTGCTTGTCCTTTATATAAATTTATTAATTCTTCTTGAGTTTTCTTTCTTAATTCATGTATTTTCATTTTCTACCTCTTGACTGTTCATCTCACTAAGTATCTTATATCCTTCATCAATTAACATCTCCTTAGATTCTTCTGGAATTTCTTTATCACAATAAATACACCATAATATGCCACGAGTTCTACTATAACTATCAAAAGGATTAAAATATTCTTTATATTCATTTAGTTGTCTAATTATCGCACCTGTGTCTTCAAAATCGCTTAATTTTTTTACTTCGATTACAACATCTCTTGATTCTCTAGATTCATATGAACAAAAAAGCTCATTGTTATAAGGTTCAAGCGAACAGAAAATATCTATGTATCCTTTGGTTACTTTATATATCCCTTCTCCTTTAATTATTAGTTTTTCTACTTCTTTCTTTATTGATAAATCCTTATTGCTTTTATTTGCTTCAATTACATCTTCTTTAGCTAATTGGTAATCTGCCATTAATTCTTTTACAGTTTTATTGTTGTCAAAACCGTCTCTATCTGCTATCTCGTTTAATTGATGTAGTGAGAATCCCTTCTCTGATGGATTAATTCCCCAAACACCCAGTTCTCCAAAAAGATCTTCTTTTAAAAGTTCTTTAATCTTTTCTTTTGTTAAAGAGTGAACTATCTCATCATGTTTCTTTCCCATCTTTTACCTCCTGTGTTGATTTAGATAATTGTCTATCCTGAATTTCTCTTGTAAGGTTACATAAGTCTTTTTCAGTTACCATTTTCTTCAATCCTTAAAACCTTAGTTAAATTTATTGCTTCTGAGTGATTATTTGTTTTAAGGATGATGTGAGTTCCATTTATCTCCACCACCAAACCATATTTCTTACTAAAATGATTTAATCCATCCTCATAAATGAGTTTTACATTCTTGTTTATAAAATCTTCAAACATTTTTAGCCCCTCCTTCTATTTTTTTATAAATCCCTGAGCATTAAGCTCATTATTACCTATTACTTCATTCTCAAAATCATTACTAGCTAATTGATCCTCAATATTTTTAAAGAGTTTATTTTGTTGTCTTAATCCTAGATACTGAACTCCAGTATTTATTAATGCACCAATAAGTATTATTGCAACCCACCATAGATTTCTCCATGCATATATGCTTATAAATAATCCTAAAAATAATCCTAATAGAATTAATCTTGTACCAAATATTTGGGTTTTATTACTCTGTTGTGGCGTGATTCCTAAAATTCCTTCTTTAAACCTAGCTAAGAATTCTCTTGCTGTCAATTTCTTCCCTTCCTTGTCTTTCCAGATATACATCTTTCTTATGTAAAAAATTTAGCTATCAATCCTAAATCCCTCCTACCTACTTTTCCTCTACCATCAATATCACAAACTTTATCTCTAGTACCATAAACTAATGCACACTGAACTAAATCTTTGATATTGACAATTCCATCATTATTAACATCTACTTTTTGCTCTATATCACTCCAAGTATAAATACCTGCATTAACCCTAAAAGCATAAACTGGCGTGATTAGTAATGCCATAATTAAAAACGTAATTATTATCTTTTTCATTTTTGATTGCCTCCTTTCATGTTTCTTTCTAGTTTCCTATTCCCCATTTGCTTTCTCCAGAGTTTCTAAGTAATCATCTATCTTTTTATTTATCTCATAAAACTCTTTTATGTATTTGTTATACAGTTCTCTAAGTTTTTCTCTTGCTTTCTTTATTTTCTTTTCCATTACATTATTACCTCATCAAGTTGTTCACTTAATTTATCTAAATCATAAGAATATTCATTAAGGTTTACAATAATAAGATCACAAGTCATATCATAAACATCATAATCTCTATAGAATCTTTTTGTTTCTTCTAGCCATTCTCTTGAAATGTTTTTTTGTATTTCATAGACGTATACTTCTTTTGTTCTAAGGTTTTCAAAATAAATATCACAAACTCTTTTCCCCAGATTAAGTTCAGTATAAATTCTTATCCATTTTCTCTGGAGCTTATATTTTATTAATAATTTTTGTACTATTAAAGTTTTAACTATTAAATGTTTTTCTTCATTTTTACTTATCTCTTTTATTCTAACTTTAAATAAATTATTCCAGTCTGTTTCCATATTTTACTATAAATAATCTCCTTCCATCTTTTTCTTCTTTTACTAAATTATTCTTCATTAAGAAGTTTAATGCTTCCTTGCATGTCTTAGCCTTTAATATACAAATCTTTGTAAGATGGCTTAATAAAATCTTATCCTCTGCTTCTACTAAACTTAGTATTCTATTTAAATGTTTTATATTTGCTTGGCCACCAGTTGCTTTCTTTATTTCTTTTAGTTTTTTAGTTGATATATCTTCCCTTGAGAAATCGATTTTCATTTGTTTATTTCTTAACTTCCAGATTAGCTTATCTTGTTTTTCTATTTCTCTTTCTAATTTCTTTATTTTCTTATTAAGTATTTTAAAATTCTTCTGAGATTGATTTAACATTCTTATTTCTTCTTTAGCTTGTTCCCATTCTTTTCCAGATTTTACTTTTTCATTCTCTAAATATTCTTCTTCTTCTTGTTTCATTTTTCTTCTTCCTCAAATACTTTCAATCCTAACTTCTGAAGCCACCACATCTCCATATATACAGCTGACAATAATAAACTTAATGAAACTTCTGGTAATCTTGGGATTATCCAAACTCCTAAAACTATTAAAGTAAATGATAAGGCATTTATTCCAATAGTGTGTATTATCTTATCTATTATTATATCTTTATTCATTTTTCATCTTCATCTTTTAACCAATCAAGAGTTTTTCTTATAGACCTCAATTCCCAAACTAATCTTAATAGAACTTCTGGATGGTAGATTCTCTCATCTTCTGCAAGAGTGTGTATTATCTCTCCCTCTTTTTCTTTCAGTTTTCTTTGCATCTCTTTTAATTTATCTTCTATCTCTTTAAGTTTATCTACCATCTTTTTGTATTATAATAAATGATAATTGATATTTAAAGGTTTGGTGTAATTTAATGGTAGTAAATTTAGAAGTCGATTAATGTTTTTTGCCTGTCGGCCTTAAGTTTTAATGATTGATTTTCTTTTCTTATTGACTTAATAGTTCTAGATAACCCCTTGACTTCCTTTGAAAGAGTTTGAATAGATTTAACATGGGATTTTTGATGTTCCGCCCAAAATAATCTATCTTGAATTAAATCATTCATATTCCTTAAAACAAAATCTGAATCTACTTTGAAATCATGTTTCTTATGATTATTCCACCAGTTTTGAACTTGTTTACTTCTTACTATATTCTTTGTTTCTAATTCTGCTAAAGATTCTGAATCATCAATCCATAACCAAATTCCTTCTATATCATCTTTTATGTGTAATTTCTTTCCTTGTCTGTTATATTGTCTTGCTAAATCATTTTTAATCATTCCATAATGTTCTCTTGCAGGTTTGAATATATAGGGTTTTAAATTTATCTTGAGTTTGTTCTGTAATGCGTCCAGGACTTCTAATAAACTTACTACAGCGTATTTTCTTGATTCTATTGGGTTAATTGCATAAAAAGATCTATTTTCATATATTGTTATTGTTTTCTTTCCTAGCCATATCTTTTTGTTGTTTATTATTAGTCTCGGAATTGAACTTCTTATTAGTTTATGTTTTGTAGTGCGTAAAAGTTCTTCCCAATTATATTCTTTATTTAATTTAACTGTCCAGATAAAAGCATGGCCTCTGATTTCTTTTTTATTGGGTAGTGAGCTAAGCATGTTCGAAGTGATATTTTTTACTTCCCAAGTTCCGTAACCTTTTTTTTGGACTATTCCTTTGCTCTTTAATTTCCTTATATGGTAATTAATATTCTGTTTAGACACTTTCATGGTTTTAGAAATAGCTGAGGGGTTCTTCCCTTGTTTTAAGAGATTTATTAGGATAAAGTAAAAATTCTTACCTTTCATATCAAAATTAAACCTCTTTCATTTAAATAAACTCCTTACAACTTAAAAATAGTAAATTAATTAATTGACTACTATAAAATTACAAAAAAGAAACATTTATAAGTGCGTAGTGCTTAACTATATCGTAGTAACATTGTAGTTGCTAACAAAAGATAGTGGTAGACCCAAAATCTTGACAATCAGGATAATCTACCCACCTATCTTTGATTAGACCCATTTTCCCCAAATTTAACTCATTAAAAATTCAGTCATCTCATACCTCTTTATTCTTTCTATTGTTGAAATGTCTTTTTCTCTTCTAAATTTAGCTTCTTTTTTCTTAACTAATCTCTGAACACTTCTTTTAATTGATTTAATATCCTGATATTTATTTGCTAAAATATTCTTTATTTTTGGCTCTCTTTTTAATTGTGTATAATCAACTATAGTTTTATCATTTGTTTTTACCTTATATGTTCCTTCGTGTTTTCCTTTAACTACTCTAAATTCCTTTCCTGTAACCCTCTGTAACTCCTTTACAAGCTCCTGAGCAGACTTTTTTGGTCGTTTAGTTAGAATATCATAGTCTATAGTTTCTTTTTGTAAATAAGTGGGTAATTGAGGATTTATAGCTCTTGCTCCGTAAATTATCTGGCCTTTTCTTTGTGCTAGATCTAAAATTATTTGTCTTGTTCTTACGTCTATCATGTTGCAACATTACCACATACTCCTGCTAGATTCTGTCCAGAAGCAGTCCATAAGACTAATGCAACTTAAGTCCTTCCATTTTTTATCGTTACTTTATTAAAGTCCCCCAATTAAATTTGCTTCAACCCTTATTAGTTCTGTCCCAACAATGTTTGTAGTACCTAACTTAACAAAGTCTCCAACATCTTTATCTTTCTTTTTGACAAACTCTATGTTATGTGCTGCTAAACTTGCTGCCTGAACTGGTGGGATTAGTCTCATTATTGCTCTATGTGGCATTTTATTTTTTCCTCCTTTTATCTATTTTTATTCCGCGACTTTTTGCTATTGCAAATGCTATCTCTTCTAACTCTCCTTCATCATATCTTAATCCATAACGATCTTGATATTTCTTTTTTACTGGTTTCCCTAAGTAAGTTTTCTCTACGTTCTTTAAAAGTTTTCTGAACTCTTTAGTGAATGGCATTTTACCCTCTATATTTAAAAATGAGCTTAAGAATTAAAACTCAAAAAAAATAAAAAAATGGTTTATCTTCCTTTTACCATATCAACAACACCACTTCTTAATGTTGGTTCTATTGCAATTACTGCTATAGCTAATGCAAAGAAGATTATGATTAATCCTACCACTGCTCTAGCTCCAGAACTTTCAACATATCCATCTGCTCCATAAGTATATGAGATATTCATAACTGATGCTGTTAAATTAATAGAATCTTGAGTATACAAAATCGATTTTACCCCAGTTGTAGCACAAACTCCTTCATTAATTGTATAGTTTCCAGCTGTAAAAACACTTCCATTTGTGTTTGTAACTACGGGTGTATCGAACAATTCCTGTCCAGTTAGACAAGTTACTGTTCCTAAAGTTCCAATAGTTACTTGCTGACCTCCACTTCTTGTTCCGTTTGAATAACCTGTCGCTGAAGATACTCCTACTGAACTAGCTATTGCTGTGATAAGTGCTAATCCAACAATTACCCCAATAAAGACTGTTAAGATAACTCCAAGATTTATCTGACCTTTATTATTCATCTTTTTTTACTGCCCTCCTTAAATATCAAAATTTTTTGAATTATCATTGGAAAAATAAAGACTTCTTAGTCTCCTCCAGTTCTCTTTTGAAAAATCTGCTTACCTCTTGTACAGGTTCACTCTCTTTCATTTCTATAATTAATTGAGATGGTTTTAAAACTTTCTTTGATGTTATTTTTTTTGATAACCTTTCTGATATTGTTAATTTTCTTTCTTTCTTTTTCTTCATCTGAAAAACCCCCCAGGACTTATAAGATTATTTGATTTACTATGTTTAAATATATTTTTCTCTTTAAGGATTGGCCTATCATTTCTTAGTATTGAAGTTCCTTTCATTAGATTTGTCCCCTTCCAGTTATCATGGTTTTGTTTTGTTCTTATATGATCTAACTGTTTTTTTATTTGTATTTCTTCTTGTTCTTTAATATGTCTTTCTAATTCTCTACGATTTGCTGACTTAGACCTTTCTTCTAATAATCTTTCAATCTTCATATTTTCTTCTGCTTCTTTGAACTTTGCTTTCCTAATTGCTTTCTTCTCTGCCATCCTTCTAACCACATCCATTATTGCCATTATCTAAAAAATCCCCTTTCAAAGTCCTCTATTCTTAAATCTAATAAAGCATCTTCACTAATCTGTAATTCTTTTAATTTATTCTTTTTAATACTAAGATTTGTTTGATTATTATTTTTATTTCTACTTACGCTAACTAAATCTTTTAATTTCATAATACTTACATGTATGAAGTCTTTTTAAATATCGATTATCCTTTTACTAATGCCTTTAACCAATATCCTATTAATAAACTTCCCACTGCTATGATTAAAAAGTATATTTCAACATTAACCCAAGAACTAAACATTGCAAAAAATAATCCTACCATAAAGAATAAGGCTAATGTACTCATCCTAAAATAACCAACCATTCCAAATATAGCTACTAATGCTATTGCTAAGAAAATGTCTTGCGACCCTGCAAAAACATTGACTACCCAAGTTTCTAGTTGAAGGGGTGGGATGAATTCACTCATTTTTAACTCCCTGTTCCAACATATTTAAGTATCGACATTATATATCCTATAGATAAAGGAACAAATATCATTGTTAATATTCCTATTACCCAAAAAGAGAAATTATTTTCTATTGCGTAAGCTAATGAAAATGCCATTGTAGGTAAGAATATTATTAAAACTGACGAGGCTACTCCTGCAAATATTGCAATGTCAGATCTACCTGTTACAAAAAGTCCTAAAGCAATTCCTCCTCCAATTAATGTTGCTAGTAATCCTGTTGTAGTATTAAATATGAAATTTCTAAGAGTTGATGTTGTAAACTGGAATGCTGTAACTGTAGTACCTGTCCCATCTTCACTGAAAACTAATCCTAAGTCATCAAATATATCGCTTAATGCTGTTGGAAATCCTGCAAATTGTAAAAACAATATCATAGTCATTGATATAAATACATAAGTCCAAATGTTCATCTTGTTACCTCCCTAAATATTGTTATTATTAATATTAATGCCGCTATAAATGTTGGGAAATTTGGTACTGCACCTACTGGGTTTGGTAATAGTCCAACAGCTACATCAAAGAAGAAGATTATAGCAAATATTAAAGAGATTATAGTCATTGGGCTTGTTAATCCAAATTTGAATGACATAACTCCAACAGAGATAAATAATATTAAGAAAATTATTAAGTATCTCCCAAAATTATCTATTCCAAATATTCCCGCGTCTAAATAAGCATTAAAATCTGTAAAAAAATTCTTTATACTCCAATCAGTAAGTTCTGTATTCATTACATTCCATCTTGTAGTTCTAGTAACATTAGTATCATTTATAGTCCAAAAGTAATCCATAACTATTATACTATAATTAGCAGTATCAAAATTTAAAGATAAGAATCCTGTTGAAGCCTGATTTGTTGCACCTAATATTGTCCCATTTGGAAGTTTTAATATAAATCCCATTGCAGATACATCCCAGAAACTTGAAGTTAGACTATAATTAAAATTGTAAGTTGTACTATTGAATAATTCTGTTCCTGCTGATGGTAAAATAGAAGCATTTATTCCTTTAGTGAAATCTTCAGACAACGCATCAGTCCCTCCTGCTAAAGTTATCGTATAAGCTGTCTGAGTTGGTGCAAAACTCAATTGTTGTGTTGTAAATCCTGTTTTTTCAAAGGTGAAATCATGTATAAAGTTCTTACTCAAAAAGAAAGTCAATGACCCCTCTGCCCCAGTTGTCCCAGAACCAACAGTTGTAACTACACTATCGATAGTTCTATTAATTGTTACATCTACTCCAGATAGAACTTGATTAACACTATTAATTACTTGAAATGTTACATCCTGTCCAGTTGCAGAACTTAATAAATATAATACTTTATTTGTTGAGGCGTTATCATAATCTTCAGCTCCAGGATTCCAAACTCTTTGGGGGTATCCGCTTGAAGCATATTGAACAGAGGGATTTATTTTAAAGATACTTGTATTTGGTGATGCACAAAATTCATAATTATAATTTGCAGTATTGTTTATGAAAGATAATGCTTTAGTTTCAGTTCCAGAACCTATATAATAAGTCCATGTTGAAGCGGGTATTGTACCATTTATATTTGCTAATGATTCTTCATCCTTAAAACTTATATTCACATATTCCTGTGCTAATGTTGTATTACAAAGTCCTAATGAAGTCAATGATACCTTTTGTTGTAAATCTGTTGTACTTGTTGTTATAGATCCATAACTTATATCCCAATGAAAACTTTTATTCTGAACTTTTGCTGGAATATCTATAGTTGCTGTAAATGTTGCATTAGTATCATTACCAGTTTTAGTTCCAGTATATGTTGTTCCATTATAAACTAATTTTCCTGTTAAAGTTTCTGCTCCATCTGAAGTTATGTTAATTATAAATATTTCCCTCGCTGTTTCATAAGTTGTACTATTAAATGACTCTCCAACATTTATCATAGGAGATCTAGTAAATGTTCTAACTGTTGTATTTACACAAATACTAACATTTGTACACATTCTAGCAAACCAATTATAAGTTCCAAAAATTACGCTTTTATTAAAAGTTGTAGTATTCGTAAGCCCTGTTAATTCATTTGTATCATTTAAAACTGAATTTATATATAAAGTCATATTGTCTATATCTTCATTAATTGAAGTAGTATCTCCAGTTAGATTAAAAGTAATATTCCTAATTAAAAATCCAAGGCCATCTGCTGGTGAATTTATTGTTAATGTTCCAACTCCTCCAAAAGGTAATCCTACACCTTCATTATACAAACTTAATGCCTCTCCCGCTGTCAGGCTTCTATTCCATATACCAAATTCATCTACAGTTCCATTAAATCTTTCTGCTGTTGCTGGAAGATTTCCTATATTAAAATCTGTATCAGTTCCAGCACCTAACTGATCTGTATAAGCAGTAGTTCCATTTTGGACACCATTTACATATTGATATACATTTCCACCAGAATCATCCCAAACAAAAACTAAATGATACCACTGTCCAGCTGTCCAACTACTAACTGAAGAAGTAAGAGTAAAACCTCCTGCTCCAGCACCTTCACCAAAACAAATAAGAAATCCTCCAGTATTATCTAACCTACATGTTAATCTCTCTTGTGCAATAACATTAGTTTTACTGAAAAGATATTCGTCTGAACTTCCTGCTGTAAAAGTTTGATTTGGTTTAAACCATAACTGAACTGAAAAATCCTGTGTTGGAACATCTAATAATGTTGCTTGAGTTACTTGAAAAGCATGAGTTTCATTTAATTGTAATCCATTATTAATTAATCCTGGAATCCAATTAACACTTCCTATCCCAGCGACACCATTTCCAGAATAATTAGTTCCAGTTGAGGAATCTGGAATTAATGTTCCTGCATCCTGGTCAAATTTCCAATATACAAAGGGAGCTTGATTTCCTGTCCATAAAGCTGCATTTATTAAAAACATTGTTGGAATTATTAAAGATATTGCTATAAGTAAGACTATTAAATATATTTTTTTCTTTGATTTCTTTTTTCTTTTTTCTTTTTCCATTATGTTACAAATCTCGACGTGATTCCCCCTATTACAATACTAAATATAATCCATATCCAATAGACTACTTGAATATCTATTACTAAGCATAATACTTTAGTTCCATCAGAAATAGTGGCTGCACTTTCGCAATTTAAATTTGTTCTTGCATCTGTTACTTCATCTTTAACAAAGTTGATTACCATTAGACCGATAATTAGAACTACAACAGCTGTAATTATTGATATTGCTAAAGTTTGTGCATGGTTATTCATCTTTCAAAAACTTATTAAGCTCCTCCCTTATCATATCTATCTTGTAAACCTTACCAATATTTCTTTGTTCTCTTCTATATTTATTAAATAAAAATCTTAATTCTTCTAAGGTGAATCTTAAACTTTTCATACTATGAAAATACGATTTTTGCAGTTATCGCAGCACCCCCTATAAATAATAATATAGCAATAAAATATGAGACAGAAATATCTGTTGCATAACAAGCTGCTCTAGTAAAATCACTTATAGAAGAATTAGTACAATCCATCCCAATAGTATCTCCAACTGTAACATTCATAGCTCTTCCTGCTGATTCAGAAGCGGCTGGTGCTAAGGCTAGAGCTAGTATTACAATAGTCAGACCAAGCATGACTCCGTACAGAAGGATGGAGGCTCGTTTATTCATTTTTCTTCTCCTTTAAGAGGTCATAATTACTTTTCTTAATTAAACGAGATACAAATTTAGAAACAGAGTAGTCTTGCTCTTTGGCCACTTTTTTTAACTTATCTTCATCTATATCTTCATCAAGCCAAATTGATTTTGATTTTCCCATAACTATTAGTAACTAATAGTTCTTTATAAATATCGATTAGAAAAATTTATTATAATTTTTTATAATCTTCTTTCTTTATCTTAATCATAAGCTAAATAAACCTTTCTTCTTTTTTAAACCTTTCTTTTTTCTAAAATATTGAATTTCTTGTGCTTCAGTTGGTCTTGCTAATCTTTTTTCTTTCTTTTGAATTACTTTAAAAGGATCAATCTTACTTGGTCTAAATGCAGGGCTAGTTATTCCTAATTCTCCAAATCTTAATTTCTTTTTATCTTTAGTTATAAATCCCCCTGCTCGAATAGTTGTTGTTAGTTCTCCTATTAATTCTTTTCTTGCTTTCCTTTTTGTTGGAAATATTCCTATACTTACTTCTTCACCGAATTTTGTTACAAATGCTTCAAAGATTCTTGGTTTTTCTTTCATTACTTTTTTAACTTTAGCTAGTGCTGTTGGTAAATCTGGGAAAGTAATTGGAGGAGGAGGAACAGGAGTTCCTGTCTCTATAGCCAATCTTTGCTTTAAAAGCTGAGATTGTAACTGGGCTGTTGTTTGTTTTTGCTTTTGCTTTTGCTTGGTTCTTAAAGCTTCCTTTTGCTTACTTGGTTGTTTAGACAATATATCTTCACCACTTTTAATCTTTGAAATATCTATTTCTTTCTCTTCCTCTACCCCTTTCTTGACTGTTTCTGTTCTTTCCTTAGGTTTCCTCCTTCCTGTAACCCCTCCTAATTCTCCCACTCCTGTTAATGTTCCTCCTAATCCCAAATCTCCAAATCTAGTTCCAGCAACTCCTAAATCTCCAAATCTTGTTTCACCAACACCTAATTCTCCCATTCTCCCTCCAGGAACTACTCCAGTAAATCTAGTCTCTCCTAAACCAATTAAACCAGTTGCTTCTTTCTTTACAACAACCACAGGAGCAAAAGGTGTAGTAGAAATTGTTGTTTGGGGCAGAGTTTCTATTGTTGTTTTAGTTGCGATTTCAGAGACAGGTCTTAATGTTTCTGTTTCTATTGTTGAGATTGGTTCTTTATACAAAGACCTAAGATATTCCTTTGAGGATTTTTTTCCACTTTTACCAATAAATTTAGTGTCAGTAGGTTTTTTAGGATAAATGACCTTAATAAAACCTGTATCTCCTGTTGTTGTAGTAGTAAAATAATAATTTTTTGGCAGCCTTAAACTAACAGAAGTTTTCGTGCTTTTTATTACATCTCCTCCAAAAACTATATTTCTTTCAAACTCCTTTTTAGCATATTTGATTTGAGATCCTATCTCACTTACATCATATCTTATTCTTGGGTCTGGAAATACTTGATAAGGTGAAACTAACTTACCTTTTTTTGTCTGATAGAGCATTGAAGTTGAATATTCAGGAATTATTGTTGTTGTTGATATTCCTTTTTGTATTTTTCCTTTTGCAATCTGTCTTAATAACATTTCATCTCCTATTAATAATTTTCCTGTTTCTGTTCCCTGAAAACCTAATCCTTTTCCTCCAACATCAAACTTAGAAAGACTCCTTATGTAAGTTGGTTTTCCTCCACCCAAAACATTCCAGCTTAATTGTCCTGAAATTTCTGCTGTTCCTGCTCCTTCAGGCATTATGAAAGCACTCTTACCTGTTCTTTCAGTAAGACCTTCAATAACAACATCTGTTTTCAAACCCCCAAGTTCTTGAGTTCCACTTACAATGGTATAATCTTTCTTACCTCCTTTTATAGTAAGACCCCTAAATTCAAAAGGCTGTTGAGATAATCTAGTCAGTTCATCAGCGACAATAGACCTTTCAACTTTTCCTATAGAACCAAATCCACCCAAACCTCCAGCACCAATAAACAAACCAACCTCTGCTCTTTGCCCTAGTGTGGTCTTTGTCGTTGGATATACTGGGACTCCTTTTTCTGCTGATTCTATTACTATTGGAGCTGTTCTTTGTTGCTCACTTGCTTTATATGTTCCCATTAAAACAGCAGTTAATGGTGTTGCAAAAGATGCTACTTCAGGAACTAATTTTGAATATCCATAAACAACATCCCCTGTCTGAACTCCTTTTTCATAATAAGTTACTTTTTCTATTTTACCTAATTCTCTATTCAAATCCGTGTTTGTTTGTTCAGTGATCTTTCTTAATTTTTTGTTTGCTTCTTCAACTGTTATCACACCTGACTGAACATCTTTATTTATTTTTTCATAACCTTCATCCACTTGTTTCTGATATTTATTCATAATATTCCTAGTCTTAATCTCATATTCTAATTCTTGTTTAGCTTGTAATTCTCCATAAGTGTAAAATGGAGCTTCACCTATTCCGATAGTTCCAAGTTTCATAGTTGGAGAAGTTTGGGGTGCAATAATCTCACTTGTTCTTTTTCCAGCACCTTTAAATGCTTCAAATGGGCTTCTAATTTTTAGTTCTCTTTCTTTAAGTTGTTTCACATCTTCTACGATTATAGAAACAAATTCCTTTGCAACTTGACTAGGAGTTTTTTTGTAATATTCTTTTTCATACTCTGGTCTCCATGCTGAATATGCTTTTATATCTCTAGGAGATTTTTTAGCTTCTTTTTCTATTGCTTTTAGCATTTCTATAGTTGGTTTCTTAGAAGTATCTTCTATCGCTCTTAACATTTCATCAGGTGTTCCAAATGCTTTATATTCTTTTCCTGTCTTAACTTCTGGAACTTCTTTTCCTGTAATAGCCCTCACTTCTCTTTTTGCTACTCCTGTAGGAGAATAACCAGTAGTAACAACTTCAAATCCATAGATTCCTCCTGCAATCTTTTCTTTTTCTGCTAATGTCAAATCTCTCTTTAATCTTTTAGCTTCTGCTTGTAATTTTCTTTCATATTCAATCTCTCTTGGGTCTCCAGGAAGTATTACTGGTTTGTCTCCTTTTCTTATTTCCCTAGGGGCTTGTGCAGTTCCTCTTCTTCTTTCTCTTTCTTGACTTAATCTTCTTCTAGCTTCTTCTCTTTCTCTTGAAGCACGTTCTCTTTTTTCTTTTAATTCTTGCAATCTTTTCCTTTCAGCTTCAGCCTTAGCTTTAGCCGCTTCTATTTTTCTTAATCTTTCTGCTTCTTTTCTTGATTTCTCTTCTTCTATTCTTCTTAATCTTTCTGCTTCTAATTTTTTCTGTACTGCAATTCTTCTTCTTGCAGCTGTTATATCTTCTTCTGAAACTCCTGCACCACTACCACTTTCCAATTCTCTTCTTATTAATTCTTGACCTAGTTTACTTCTTCCAAAAGGTGTATCTGGGTCTATGCTAGTTGGAATCGATTGAAAACCTCCTCCACCTGGATCTAATCTTACTGCCATTTTAATTGTTGAATAAAAGTTTTTTTGATTTAATTTTCAAGTCTAAAAATTCATCCATATCCATATCCATCTCTTTTAGTTTCTTTCCTTTAATATAAGTAGACTTCTGTTTATTATTAGAATTTTCTTTTATATTTCCCAACACATCTCTTAGTCTAAAGTCTTTCATAAGAAATACATGTATTTAGTGTTTTTAAATGTCGATTATTAAATTAAGAATTACTCTAAAATTTCTAAATTAAATACTTCCTTTAAATTCAATTTCTTTCCACAATCAAAACAATAATTTCCATTACTTTCTACTCTTATTACTGGAATTTTTCCTTCACTTTCTTTACATTTGTGACGTTCTCCATATAATGTTGATATTAATTTAAGTGGTTTTTTCATTTTATCATTATCTTAATTCACATAATATAGTCTTATGATTTAAACTAAACCCCTTACCACAATAAACACATATCTTTCTTCCATTTGGATATTGTTTTCTTGATACTAACTTTTGGGTATTTCCACATTTGTTGCATTTAACTATGAATTTATACATTTTAATAATTAGTCCAATCTAAATCTCCAATCTTTCTTACCTTAACATTCATACCAAATTTCTTAGATACAATATTTACCCATTTAGAGAAATCTTTCTTTTGAAACTTCCACTTATCTAAAACAGCACCATAGTTATCTATGATTTTTACTTCAAAGATTTCATCAGTTGAATGATAATCTATCTTACCAAATCCCAATTTAGACTGCACCTCCAGTAATAATTGCGTAACCTATTACTGCTAAGATACCTAATCCTATAATCCATTTTATCATACCCCCCATTTGTTTTTTCGCAGATACTTGCTCATTCTTCATTCTATTCATAAGTAATCTATATCCAGCAGAATTTGTACCACCCATCAATGATTTTTCATAATTATCTAATGGACTAAATGGTTCTACACTCCAACTTGGAAGTATTATAAAAGGATTCTTTTTCCAATACATTACATAACCTGCTGCTGCAAGTCTTGGTGTTCCATCCTCCATAAATGTTTGCTCATCTATTTGTACTTTCTTGAAATTTATTTGTCCATTCTCATTTATCTTCACTAAAGTAACATAATTCTTTTTAGCCTGAGATCTTCCCACTTTTTTTCCAAAGGGTATTCTAAATTTCTTTTCTCTTTTTTGGGCTTCTTGATCTTTCATTAATTCTTTCAATTCTTTTATTTCTTCTCCTATACCCATTTTATCCTCCTTTCAATTAACTATTGACTACTTGAACTAGACATAGTATCTCCTCCAGAAACTTCTTGTTTTTCTTTAAACCAACCTTTATTTATCTTCTTTCTCTTAGTTATATCTGCAATTTGTTTTGTCTGAACTGTCCCCTGCCTTACTAAGAAACCCTCTCTTGATAGACTTGTAGCAAAAGTATCTTCTGCTTCAGATTTAAAGTATTTATCAAAATAATCATTACCCATAATCAAACTACTTATTCTAGCCATTTCCTTACTTCCTCTTACTGTATGTGTTGGAAGTCCTAATTCATCTATCCCATCTTTTTCTTTTTCTACTCTTAGATTTCCTATCTTTGTTGTATCTTTTGCAGTTGCTACATTAAATAAGAATGTATAAATACTTTGTTTATCTTCTGGAGTTGGAGCATTATCTTTCATGGCCTGAGCTATTTTCATAAGTGCTTCTTCATCAGAAATTTCAAGTGGTTGTTGCGGTTGTTGTGGTTCTACCATCTTATTCATAAAAAGATAATTTTAATCCTGTATAACTTATAGCAATAGCTCCTCCAGCTATACCTCCGCTATATAAAAATTCAAATAGGTTCTTACTTATTCCTATATCTATACTCTCAAAAATCTGTGGCATTAAATAAATTCCTATAACAATGAATGTAAAACCACCTAAGAAAAATGGTACAAAAAATATACTGTGTAATAAAAAGTTTATTATTTTTCCCATCTTATTACATAAATCCTATTTTAATTGCACGAAATAATGTGGCGAATAGTCCTAATCCATAAAATAAAAAGTTTTTCCAATCTGATAATCCTGTTACAATAACCCAGAGTGCAACTAAAATTATTGGAGTAAAAATATATATTGTAGTATCTATTCCTCCTAGAATTGCTAAGATTACTTTCTTAAATTTGTTCATTTGGTGAAATAGCCTCCTTTATATCCTTTATTATTTCTGGTAGAGTTTTTCCTGAAACTTTTGCATAAACTATTATTGCTAATGCTAAAAGTACAAAGATTACTATTAAATTTTGAAATAGATTTGATTGCCATGCTGCCATATTATGTTTCTAATTCTAATTTCTTCTTTCTCCTTTTTTTTATTTTATCATATATTGAAATTATTATTAACACTAGAAAAATTAACAAGTATCCAACTGGCTTTATTAACAATCCAATTATAAATAAAACAACAAGTAGTTTCATAATATTAATTAAAAATGCTGGTTCAAAGTAATCTGGATTATCATGCCCAAAATGAATTCCTGCTTTAAAAACTTCTATGACCAAAGCACCAACAAATTTAATAAATTTTTCTAAAACATCAAATAACCCTTCAACGTTGGGGATATTTTCATAATTCTCTTGAGTATAATCGAGAGTTATATTATCTATAGACTTAGTTGCATTAACAAATACCAAATCTATTTCACTTTTATCTACATCAGTCAGAACTATACCAACTGTAAATGCTCCTAATAAAAATAATATAATTAGAAAGTTAATAAAATTCATTTTAAATCTCCATAAAGGGTAATAGATACTGCACCATTAGTAAGTTGGGTTATTTCATATCTATACCAATTTAAATTTTTGTCTCCTAATTCTTCTTTGATTTGATCCATCCCCCTGTTAATCATTTTTTCATAAGATGTTAGATTCATTCCAAAGAAATTTTGAAATGACGCTACAATATCTAGTATGAAATTTCTTGATACAACCTTAGTAATTGTTATTTGTTTCATTGTAATTTTTGGACACGAAACCCTTGTCTTTGTAAATAAAGGGGCTTATATCCATATTTTTTCAAGTCCGAAATTATATAATCTACTCTTTCCATCTCATTCTCACATTCTTTTATTTTTTCTTTAAATCTCTCTCTTGCAATACTTTGCCATTTTGGATTATCTTTTAATTCAGGAAACTCTTTTAATACCCCCGCTTTATCTAATTTTAATCCATTAATAGTTGTAAATCCTGGTGATTGAGGAGTTCTAAAATAAACACTTTCTCTATCTACTCTAACTTCCATGGTTTCTGCTGCAAACTGGAATATTATTCCTATCATATTAAGCCACAGCTTTTTTTATTTCCTGAATATCCTCATATATCTGAGTTAATGCTTCTGAAATTGTCAATAAATCAGCAGTCTCGCCAGTCTCTAATTTTGCCTGAGTTACTTGTTGTGATGGTAATTCAGGTACAACTAATATTCTATTTTTAACATCTTCCTTTTTTTCTTCTGCCATTTTTTTATTACCTCCTTTTCAACCTTATTTATTACAACATAATCCCCACCATTTATATCTGATTTCTTCGGGATTATACATAATTTTACACCATCTTTTCTTTCTAAAACTTTCCTTATCTCCATTCATATTTTCAACCCTCCTTAAGGTACATTATAATAAATGATAATAGGGTTTATAAATGTCGATTATAATAAATTATAAAAAAATAAAAAAGATTAACCTTCAATCAGTTCCCATGCACTTTTGATGCTTATATATGCTGCAACCATTAGAATGATTATACCAATCGCCCAAGTATAAACTGGATCTTTGAAGTCTGATATTCCAAAGTATAATATATATAATCCTAAGAAATACAATCCTAATGAACCTAGTATTACTATTGGTGCATCTTGTATCCAGAAACCAAAAATGATTACTCCCGCAGATAATAATAAAATCAAAACATAAAAACCATAAGTATCTTTAAATCCTGTTGGTGTGATTTCAAAATTATAAGCCCATGGTACTGTCTCAGTTGTGTTTGTACAAAATCCATTTACTATGTATTGTCCAATCTCGTTTGTATTACAAAAGGTATAATTATATTCAGTTCCTCTTTTTGTCATTAATACATCTTCAAAAAATACTTCGCTAGAGGGATTATTTACACTTGTTATATTACATGAAGTAAATCCTACTCCAGATTGAAGTAGGCCTACACATTCTCCTGTTTGGAATGTTCCCAGGGTTTGTACTACTGCTGCTGTATCTGCAAATACTGGACAAGCCATAAAGAATATTATAGCTAATATTAAAATTATCTTTTTCATTGGCAATTCCACCTCCTTATAACTGGTAAATTAAAATTATCATAGACTACGCTTAATAAACAGGATGATACTCCTATTACAACTGGGGAAATTGTTTGTTCAGTTATATTAATTGTAACTGTTGTCCAGTTTAGATTATTAGATGTATCATTAACACTTACATTAAACATAAAGAAATTTACTGTTGATAGATTAGTTATATTAAATAGGATTCCTGCAAAACTTATATTAAAATGATTAGTATCATTTAACCAATATTGATCTATCGCAACATTATCAGTAGCATTAAAAGGAACACTAAAAGATTGATTTGCTTCTTGTGTGAAGTTTCTAGGATCTGTCCATATTGGAGGTTCTGTATCTGGAATAGTCGCAAGAATTGTTACATTTACATATGTCCAGTTTTGATTATTAGAAGTATCATTTATCGTTAAATTAATTAGATAATTCCCAGAAGTTAAATTAGAAATATTAATTAATAATCCACTAGGTTGAGATATATTAAATGGAGTAGTATAATTTATTGAATAAGAATCAAAAGCTGTTTCGTCAGTTGCGTTTATATCATTAAACACACTTCCACCTAATGTAAAAGAAATGTTGTAAATAGTGGAGAAGTTTCCTATAAAATAAGGTGGTGTTGTGTCAATTGCTCCAACCCCCAAACTAACAGATACATTCACATAAGTCCAGTTTTGATTATTAGAAGTATCATTAATTGAGACATTAATCAGATAGTTCTGAACAGATAATGGACTTGTATTCATTAGAATTCCACTTCCTTTTGTCAGATTAAAAGGAACAGTCCAGTTCATAAAAAAACTATCAAATGCTGTTTCGTCAGTTGCATTTAAGTCATTGATAAAACTCTCGTTGGATCTAACAGAAATGTTATATATAGTTGAGTAATTGTCTGTGAAATAAGGTGGTGTTGTGTCTATAGCACCAACCCCTACAACAGCACTTACATTAACATAACTCCAATTAAGATTCCCAGCACTATCATTTATACTTACGTTAATAAGATAATTTCCAGTTGTTACATTTGATATATTAATTAACAAACCAGAGGGTTGGGAGATATTAAAAGTTGCTGTCCAATTGATCGAAAAGCTACTAAAATTATTTGCATCTGTTGCATTAATATCTCTAAAAAGACTCTCATTTGTCCTCATAGTTGCATTATAAAATACTGTATAATTACCAACAAAAACAGGTGGTGTTGTATCTTGTGTAAAAACTACACTTGTTGAATTAATATTATTTGAACTATCATTACAAAAGAACTCTGCTAAATAACTTCCATCTGAATACGTAGCTGGAGCAGTGAAGTTATAATGAGTTGGAGTTCTGTTATCCATTGTTTCATTACTTCCTCTCCCATTTATTGTATACCAACACTGGCTATTTCCTACATTATCAGCAACAGAAAGATTGTACTGTATCGGTGTTCTATAAGATATATTTGCTGGTAGTAAGATAGCTATTACCTGTTTTGTATAATCTATCCCCCC
>Ga0255055_10001036_pt1 | contig 21080 bp, 21 predicted proteins | sample JV7_2_27_MG_FD_188633 | JGI IMG/M metagenome (GOLD analysis project Ga0255055, IMG submission 188633) | Seawater microbial communities from Jervis Inlet, British Columbia, Canada - JV7_2_27 | ecosystem: Environmental > Aquatic > Marine > Inlet | place: Canada: British Columbia | collected...
GCCTCCGGGACACATGCAGAACGTTCTTACCCGGTCGTCGAAGCTCCTGGAGTAGAACTCGAGCTTGGATTCATACAGTGTCGCAGTCAGGCTCTCCATGGTCGCCATAGGCACTTCGACCCGGACACCTACGTCAACGGGGTTAGAACGGAGGGTCAGTTCCATTCTACGGGCTTCGCTGCAAAGCCAGTCTGCTCCCTCCCTGCCCGGCGCGAGGATCAGGTAGCGGCAGCTTAGCTTCTCGCCGGCGCTGGTTTCGATGGTCTTGTCGCCGCTATCTTCGACTGCGATACCGGTGATCGCAGTCTTCATCCTGATGTCCAGTCTGGATGCAAGATAACGCCGCATAGCCTGGAGCGTTTCATGACAGAGCTCGGTGCCCAGATGACGCAGCCTGACGGGGATCAGGTTAAGCCCGGCTGCCGTGGCCCGGCGTTGCAGCGCGGCCACCTCTTCTCCTACTCCGTAGACCTTCTGCGGAGCACCGAATCTGAGGTAGACGGAGTCAACGTACCCAATGAGGTCTTCGGCTTGCTCGAGGCCGACCAGTTCTTCCAGTCGGCCGCCTACCTGAGCGGAAAGAGTGAGCTTGCCATCGCTGAACGCTCCGGCGCCTCCGAAGCCGCTGACCAGATGACATGGGGAACAGAGCAGACAGCAAGCACCTCCCTGCTGAACGGGGCAGACGCGTGCCGGGATATCCCTTCCTTTGTCCAGCAGAAGGACACTAAGCCCCGCGTTGCATAGTTCTAAGCTGGCGAATATGCCTGCGGGGCCTGCACCGACTATGATGACATCATAGCTCCTGGTCATCGAAAACTACTATGACGATTGCTGGCGTAGCCAATCGGTTAAGAGTTTGCCTGAGTTGAGAACCTCATCCGCTCCCGAATACGGGTCGAGCTCTCCCTTCTCCACCATCTCAACGTAGTGGCTTAGTTGCCCGTCCTGTTCGATAGCGCTGAGCAACTTGTGGGTCAATCTGTGTTCCACGGTCGTGATGAAATCGGATCTTCGTTGAGAGCGGCGGCGCTGCGAAAGCTGCCCGGTCTCACAGAGAGCTTCGTAATGCAGTTCGACCTGTTGGTAGAGCTCATCGATCCCGACATCATTGACCGCCTCCGTTGACACAACGGGTATGTTCCACCAACTCTGTTGCTTGAGATGCAGCATGCCCTGGATGTCGCGTACCAGCCTGTCTGCGTCCGGATGGTCGGCCTTGTTGACGACGAATATGTCGGCGATCTCGAACAGCCCTGCTTTCATCGTCTGTACCGCATCGCCGGATTCGGGACACTGTATGACAATCACGGTGTCGGTCTTCTCCATGATATCTACTTCACTCTGTCCCACTCCTACCGTTTCTACCAGGATGACGTCTTTGCCGGATGCGTCAAGCAATTTGACGACCGCACCGGCGGTCTGCGGCAGCCCGCCCATGCTGCCCCGGGTAGCCATGCTGCGGATGAATACTCCGTGATCAAGATAGTGCTGCTGCATTCTTATTCGGTCTCCCAGTACGGCGCCGCCGGTGAATGGGCTGGTGGGATCCACAGCCACTATCCCGACCTTGAGATCCTTCTTTCTCATCAGTATCGTGAGCTTATCCACCAAGGTGCTCTTACCCACTCCCGGGGGGCCGGTTATTCCTATGCGGTGAGCTCTTCCCAGGCGTGAACTGATGAGCTTCATTATCTCAGAGGTTTGACTGCTCTCGTTCTCTACCAGGCTGATGAGGCGAGACAGGGCGAGGTTGTCGCCCTCAAGCATCTGTTCCACGAGCTTCATGGTTTTGCGGTTTCCGGATCGTGTGGCCAGGCCATTCTATAGCTTTAGCAGTTGGCAGTCAAATGATCCGTACGTCGGGGTGCCACGGACGGAAGCCCTGTCCGGTGAGAGGTGGAGGTATCCATGGGGGGCGGCATCGCAAGGCATGGCCCCCGGATCTACAGCACGACGAGGAGCAGTATGACGCGATCAACCCTTGATCATGCCCAGGGGGACTGTCATGGCCACCTTCTTGGAGATTCCCGCTCGATGAACAACCTCGATGATCTCCGTAACGTCTTTGTATGCGTGCGAAGCCTCCTCAGCCAGCGAATGGATGTTCTCGGCCTTCACCTCAATACCTCTGCGCTGAAGCTCCCGAATCACGTCTACACCCTTGATACTTCGCCTGGCAGCACCCCGGCTGAGTATTCTCCCGGCACCATGGCAGGTGGAGCCAAAGGTCTCCTCCATGGCCTTCTGAGTGCCTACGGCAATGAACGAGCAGCGCCCCATATCTCCGGGAACCAGCACGGGCTGGCCTATCCCTCTATAGCGGTCGGGCGTGTCCTTGTGACCTGCAGGGAAAGCCCTGGTAGCTCCTTTGCGATGGACACATACTCTAACCTTACGGCCGTCTATCATGTGCTCCTCAATCTTGGCTATGTTATGGGCTACGTCATAGACCTGCTTCATGCCCAGTTTCTCGGGGCCCTTGCCAAGAACCCTGGAGAAACACTCTCGTACCCAGTGGGCAATGCATTGCCGATTAGCCCATGCGTAGTTTGCGGCACATGCCATGGCGGCCAGGTAGTCCCGGCCTTCGGGTGATTCAATAGGAGCACAGGCGAGCTGGCGGTCGGGGAGGTTGATCCCGTATCTTGATACTGCCTGTTCCATCACACGTAGGTGGTCGGTACAGACCTGGTGACCGAAGCCTCGAGACCCCGTGTGAATCAGGATCAGTACCTGGCCCGATTCATTGATGCCCATAACGCCGGCGGCTTCAGGGTCGAATATCTCTCTCACCGCCTGGATCTCCAGAAAATGATTGCCCGAGCCCAGGGTGCCGGCCTGAGGCCCGCCTCTCTTGGCAGCCCGTTCGCTCACTTTCCCGGGATCGGCTCCTCTCATGCATCCGTTCTCCTCGGTAACCTCCAGGTCTTCGTCAGAACCCAGGCCGCGCTTGACTGCCCAGCGGGCTCCCTCAACCATCAACTCGTTGATCTCTGTTCTGCCTACTCTTATCTTACCTTCGGAGCCGAGGCCGGATGGCACGTCACTGAAGAGGCCGTTGACGAGTTGGGCCATCCTGGGCCGCACCTCATCTTCGCTGAGGGCGGTGCGCAACAGCCTCACGCCGCAGTTGATGTCGTACCCAACCCCTCCAGGGGACACCACTCCCTTGCTGACATCCATCGCTGCAACTCCACCTATAGGGAAACCGTAACCCCAATGGATATCGGGCATTGCCAGTGAGTAGCCCACTATGCCTGGCAGGAAGGCAACGTTGGCTACCTGTTCAAGCGTCTGTTCCTCACGCATGGCCTCCAGCATCTCCTGACTGGCATAGATCATGCCGGGGACCCTCATGCCGGTCTTGTAGGTCTCAGGAATCATCCAGCGGTAGTCGTCTACTCTAGTTAGCTGCCCTTGCCCTGATGTCATGTTCAGAACTCCTAGATGTCGAGTATCACCCGTGCCCGGTAGCCCTCGCCGTTTCTATCCAGTTTCAGCATATGGTATGTCGCTGCTTTCACTCCTACCTCTATCTTGTGCCTTGTCGGGTCTCGACTCTCGCCGTAACAGACGGCCTGAAGGTGATTGTGGGTCAGGCTTCGAATCTCGAAGCGGCTGAATACAGTGTGTTCGACATCGAAGAGGTAGATCAGCTCGTTAAGCCAATCAACCAGGAGATTCTCAGTATCTTCACTGCTTACCTCCAGAGAAAGATTGAGCCTCTCTTCAATGCTCTCGGCATCCGTGATCAGACTGAACAGCGCCAGGGCAGCATTGGCAAACAACTCCTCGATGTCCTCGCCATAGGCCAGGATGCCGATATCCGCTGTATGGTCAACTATCTGAAAAGACCTCTTCATCTCAAGAGTACCATTATATCCAATACAGGGCGGTTTCTCCATTTGCGGTTCCTGCCTTTGCACTTCACTTGAGCTGTTGTTAGAATTGGGGGAGTTCCTCCGAGCTTGACTTCTCTATCATAGAAGGGTTATATGTTTCTACAGTCCGCGGAACGAACACCTAACATAACATGAAGCTGCAACTGACGGATTCTTCTGGCGATCTGGTTCAAAGAGGTGCAGGCTGATGCCCCCCGAGCAGTACATGGAGTATGCCCTATCTCTCGCCAGACTGGCCGTCGGATGTACCAGCCCCAATCCGGCGGTGGGCGCGGTGGTTGTTAAGGATGGGCTGGCTATGGGCATGGGATACACGCAGCCTGCTGGCTCCGAACATGCTGAAGTGATGGCGCTTCGTCAGGCCGGCGACAAGGCACGCGGTGCCGCAATGTATGTTACGCTTGAGCCCTGCTCGCACTACGGTCGCACTCCGCCCTGTGCTGAAGCGATCATCAAAGCCGGCATTAGCGAGGTTCACATAGCCTTGCTTGATCCCAACCCGGTGGTATCCGGTCGTGGAATAGGCAGACTGAACGAAGCCGGTGTGAGGACCTATGTGGGCATGTGTGAGGAGGAGGCCTGTCAGATCAACGAGGCTTACATCAAACACATCACCACGGGTCTTCCATTCGTGATAGCGAAGTTCGCTATGAGCCTCGATGGTAAGATCGCAACGAAGACCGGTGACTCCAAGTGGATAACGAACGAAGAGGCAAGGAAGTATGCCCATGGTCTTCGTTATGGGGTCGATGTCATAATGGTAGGTGCAAACACGATTGTTGCTGATGATCCTCACCTGACGGCCAGGGGTTGTGGTGGTCGAGGGGGTACAGGTAAGATGCAGCCTCTTCGCCTGGTCGTCGATGGCAGGGGAAGAGTGCCGGTCGACGCCCATGTTTTTGAGCAACCTGGTGGTGTTCTCCTGGCGGTAAGAGAACCACTGGATCCGGTAAGGAAGACGGCGTTCGTAGATGCTGGTGCCGAAGTGCTGGAGTGTCCTGCAGGAATCGGGGGTGTGGATGTTGTTGAGTTATTCAGATTGCTGGGCAAACGGGGGATTGTGACTGTTCTGGCGGAGGGGGGCGGTGAGCTCCTGGGTACGCTCTTCGATAACGATCTGGTGGACAAAGTCATGGTCTTCATCTCCCCGGTCATCATAGGAGGCCAGAGTGCTGCGATCGTAGCGGGAAACGGGGTTGACACCATGGCTGAAGCTATGCGACTGAGCCGAGTTGACATAAAGACATTCGGTGAAGATGTGCTGTTGAGCGGATACGTCGAGAAAGGGTTATCTCGAGCGAGGTAGGATTCTGCGGGTGCATCTGCATGTTCACGGGGATCATTGAAGAGATAGGTCTGGTAAGGGAAACAGGCCGCGACTGCCTAGCCATCGAAGCTGTGATGGTGCTTGAGGGGATGAAAGCAGGGGATAGCATCGCGGTGAACGGTGCCTGTCTGACAGTCGTCTCCTTGGAAAAGCGCGGTTTCAGTGCTAGTATTATGGCTGAAACTCTGCGGCGCACCAACCTTGGTGCTCTCCATCGTAACGACCGGGTGAATCTGGAGAGGGCACTGGCACTGGGAGGGCGACTCGGGGGTCATCTGGTTCTGGGTCATGTAGATGACAAGGGAGAAGTGATGGATATCAAGGGCGAAGAGGGCGGTCAGGTCATGAGGATTTCGGCACCTGGGAGATTGATGCCTTATGTTGCGGACAAGGGTTCTATAGCTGTTGACGGGGTTAGTCTTACCGTTGCGGCCTTCGATGCCTGTTCGTTCTCTATCTCCCTCGCGCCTTACACAATTGAGAACAGCACGCTGGGCATTAGGAGGCGTGGTGATATAGTGAACCTGGAGACCGATATCATCGCGAAGTATGTGCAACGATTAAGAGGGGGGAGCAGCCCGGGACTAACCCTTCAGTTTCTCAGCGAGCATGGATTCACAGAGGAGGCAGAAGCTGGCTAGCATTTCTCAGGCGATCGACGACATAAGAGCAGGTAAGTTTGTCATCGTCGTTGATGACGAGGACCGGGAGAATGAAGGCGATTTCGTTATGGCAGCGGAGAAGGTCACCCCTGAGGCCATCAACTTCATGGCCGTACACGGCCGCGGCCTTATCTGCATGCCAATCACTGGCGAGAGGCTGGACGACCTTAAGATACCCATGATGGCCAGCAACAATACTTCCAAGTTCACCACCGCCTTCACCGTATCGGTCGAGGCCAAGCACGGCACCAGCACAGGTATCTCCGCTGCGGACCGGGCCACCACGGTGCATGCGCTCGTTGACTGCACCACCCGGCCGGAGGACATCGTCATGCCGGGACACATGTTCCCCCTGCGGGCGAGAGATGGCGGCGTGCTGGTCAGGGCGGGACAGACCGAGGCAACGGTGGATCTGGCACGGCTGGCGGGGCTTCACCCGGCCGGCGTCTGCTGCGAGATTATGAATGAAGACGGCACTATGGCCCGGATGCCCCAGCTGGAGGCAATTGCGCGGAAGTTCAATCTGAGAATCGTGGCCATCGCTGACCTGATTGCCTATCGCGTCAGGCACGAGAAGATAGTGCAGAAGGTGACTGAGGCGAAACTGCCTACCAAGTATGGCGAGTTCAGGGGGGTGGCTTATAGAAGTGTTGTTGACGCGGCCGAGCATATTGCCCTGGTCAAAGGCGACATCTCGGGGGGTGAACCCACACTGGTCCGCGTGCATAGTGAATGCCTGACGGGAGATGTCTTCGGCAGCTTAAGGTGCGATTGCGGGGCTCAGATTGATATGGCATTGCGGCGCATCGGCGAGGAAGACCGGGGAGTGTTTCTGTATATGCGACAGGAGGGACGTGGGATCGGGTTTCACAACAAGCTCTGTGCCTACGCTCTTCAGGATCAGGGGATGGATACAGTGGAGGCCAACGTGGCTCTGGGGTTCGGTCCTGATCTCAGAGATTATGGAGTAGGCGCGCAGATTCTGGCCGATTTAGGCTTGCATGATATTCGCCTGCTCACAAACAACCCCAAGAAGGTCATCGGCCTGGAGAGCCATGGAATCAGCATAGTTGAGACCGTCCCGCTGATAGCTCCTTGTACTCCTTATAACATTCGCTATCTGGAGACCAAGCAGAAGAAACTGGGACATATTCTAGGCATAGAGGAGGTCAAGTGATGGCCAAGCATTACGAAGGTACTCTGATAGGTAAAGGCTTCAAGTTTGCTGTGATTGTCTCGCGGTTCAACGAGTTCATAACCGCGAAGCTGCTTGAGGGCGCCCGAGACGCGTTTCTGCGCCACGGCGTCCACGAGGAGGATATCGATGTTGTCTGGACTCCGGGTTGCCTGGAGATCCCTCTCATGGCCAAGAAATTGGCAGATGTTGGAAAGTACAGCTCCGTGGTGTGCCTCGGTGCAGTCATACGGGGCGGTACGCCGCATTCTGAGTATGTGGCGTCCGAGGTAAACCGAGGAGTAGGCAAAGTGAGTCTGGATACCGGCCTACCGGTAATACAGGGCATAATAACGGCTGACACTCTGGAGCAGGCCATTCAGAGAGCGGGAGCTAAAGAGGGCAATAAGGGATTCGCCGCGGCAGTGAGCGCCATCGAGATGGCAAACCTGCTTAAGGCCCTTCAGTGATCTTGTAGACCTTGTCGCCCCGCCTGACCCTGTCGGGAACCTCTATGCCGACGACGTCTCCGGCCCTGGCTTCTGTGACGCTAACTCGATCGAGTTGCATGGAGCTCACGGCCAGTTCCATGTCGGTGGAGCTGCCCTTGATGCGGATCTTGTCACCTATCCTGAGCGGGCCGATTAACTGCATGCCGGCTACCACTGGCTTAGCGAAGAAGTCCGTCACCTTGCCGATCTCCGTTTCGGACATCTCGAAGGTACCTCCTTTGTGAGAGTATGGTACACCCTGGCAAGTCCGAAAATCAACATCAGCAAACCGCATCTTGACAAGTCGTCTGGCTGGACGTATGATAGTAAGCCATAAGAATCTGATTGGAGGTGGAAAACCATGACTGAGAGAAAAGCAGGGCAACCATATACTGCGGAGGAGATACTCTCTTTCGATCGAATTCGGAGGGCGATGACGAGCAGGGTGCTGGATAGGATAGAGGAGCTATGGCAGGGTAAACAGCCAATCGGTGTTGAACAGATGAATGAAGTGATTGCGGACGAGTGGCAAAGAGTGAAGGATGCGGTGAGGTCGTCGCCAGCCGCCAGGGATGCTTTTCGCAAGTATCTGGAGCGTACCATCGCCGAACAGATAGAGAAGCTGATGAAAGAGGACAAGGCTGAGTTGGAGTCGCTGGGGGTTGTAGAGAAGAGTCTTTAACGTGGTTCCGAAGGACAGAGATGATCCGGCTGAACAGGTCAACCATGACCGGGACATGGGGCTTCTGATCAAGCGCCTTGATATGCTGGATGAGAGGCTGGACAACATGGACTCGATCGTGACTTCGCTCGTGGAGAGAGTTATGGGGAGACCTCTTGTCATGGAGATAAACTGCCCCAACTGCGGCCAGACGGTACAGATCAATGTCACCAGCGGTGTGAGGTTACGGGGTCGAGAATAACAGGGGAGATCGTCGGGTTTGCATCGGCGGTGAGCGTCTGAGTCCCCAATGATAAACGCTTTCCTATCATCATCCTATTCTGATGTATTTGCCCTGTCCAGTTGCGTCTGCTACAATCGGCGAGCGGGCGGTTAGCTCAGTGGTTAGAGCGCTGCGTTGACATCGCAGAGGTCACTGGTTCAAATCCAGTACTGCCCATTTTTCGGTTGTCCTGTAACCATCTGTCGGCACTGAGCAGGGAATTGATATGAGAACAAAGGAAAGAGATGAGCGACTGGAGCGCATGCGCCACTCGGCGGCTCACATCATGGCCGAGGCAGTGCAGCAGTTATTCGCTGAGGCAAAGTTCGGCATCGGGCCGGCGATTGAGAGCGGCTTCTACTATGACTTTGATCTATCGCGGCCGCTAACGCCGGATGACCTGCCTTTGATTGAGAGCAAGATGAGGGAGATCATCGCCAATGACGAGACGTTTGCTCTGGAGGAGATGAGCAAGGACGAAGCACGGAGTCTGTTTGCGGGTCAACCCTACAAGCTGGAACTCGTCGACGAGATTCCCGACGCCACCGTGACGGTCTACAGGCAGGGGGCGTTTGTCGATCTGTGCCGGGGTCCACATCTAGACACGACCGGTGGGGTCAAGGAATTCAAGCTCACTCATATTGCTGGAGCATACTGGCGCGGTGACGATAAGCAGCCAATGCTGCAGAGGATCTATGGGGTGGCTTTTGGGAGCCGGGACGAACTTGAGGAGTACTTGTGGCGACAGGAAGAGGCTGCCAAGAGGGATCACAGGAAGCTGGGCAGGGAACTGGACCTCTTCAGCACTCACGAGGAAGTCGGTCCCGGTTTGATCTGCTGGCACGCCAAGGGATCTGTGATCAGACAGGTGATCGAGGACTTCTGGAGAGAGGAGCACCAACGGCGAGGCTATGACATCGTGTACACACCGCACATTGCTAAGCTGGATCTATGGAAGACCAGCGGGCACTGGGATTTCTACAGAGACTTTTTGTTCGCTCCTATAGAGATCGAGGGGCATCAGTATATACTGAGGCCGATGAACTGCCTCGGGCATATCCTGATCTACAAGAGCAGATTGCGCAGCTATCGCACCTTGCCTCTGAGATATGCCGAACTGGGCACGGTATACAGGTATGAACGAAGTGGCGTGCTGTATGGCCTCGCAAGAGTAAGAGGATTCACTCAGGACGATGCTCACATCTTCTGCCGACCTGATCAGGTGGAGGAGGAACTGGTAGGAGTTCTGAATCTGGTGCAGTTCATGATGTCCAGCCTTGGATTTGAGGAATACGAAGTGTTCCTGTCAACGCGTCCTGAGAACCATATCGGGACAGCCTCGATGTGGGAAGAGGCCACGGAGTCCCTGAGACGCGCTCTGGAGAGGCTCGAACTGCCGTATGAAATCGATCCAGGAGAGGGAGTCTTCTACGGGCCTAAGATCGATGTCAAACTCAAGGATGCGCTGGGGCATGAGTGGCAAGGTCCTACGATCCAGGTTGACTTCAACTTGCCACAGCGATTTGATGTCTGTTATATTGGTGAGGATGGCTCGGAGCATAATGCGGTGATGATACACCGCGTAGTTCTGGGAGCCATGGAGCGCCTCCTGGCTTGTCTCACGGAGCACTATGGTGGTGCCTTCCCGGTGTGGTTGTCACCGGTGCAGGCAGTGATAATCCCGATAGCAGATCGCCATGTGGGATACGCTCGCGAGATAGAGAGCGATCTAAGGAGCGACAGCGTCAGGGCATGGGTTGACGACCGGCCCCAGAGGATGAATCTGAAGATAAGAGAGGCTCAACTGGAGAAGGTGCCCTATATGCTAGTAGTGGGTGACAAGGAGATGTCTTCGGCGAGCGCCTCGGTTCGCTTGAGGAGCGGTGAGGATTTGGGTCTGGAAACTGTGGAAGGAGTCAGGAGCAGGATAGTATCAGCTGTAAAGGACAAGTCCTGAACTCGTCTCTGGGAGTAGAAGAGTATAGTTAGAGAAGCACCAGCCAACAGGAGAATCAGAGCCAGGGAGGTTCGCCTCATAGCGGAGGACGGCAACCAACTTGGCGTGGTCCCTCTGCAGAAGGCCTTGCAGATTGCCCAGGAGCGGGGTCTCGATCTGGTGCAGGTCGCGACAGCTGATCCGCCGGTGTGCCGCATTCTGGATTACGGAAAGTACAAGTATGAGCAGACGAAGAAGGATCGTAAGGCAAAGAAGAGCCAGCGGGTCGGCTTGCTCAGAGAGGTGCGTCTACGGCCAAAGATAGAGGAGCACGATCTGCAGGCGAAGATCAAGACCACCCGGAAACTGCTGGAGCAGGGCAACAAGGTGAGACTAATGTTGAGGTTCAGAGGACGCGAAATCGTGTACCCTGAACTGGGTTGGAAGGTGCTGCGAGAGGTAGCGGAGGCTTCGAAGGATATGGCCGTCGTAAGCAACACCGCCACCGAGCAGAGGAGTATATCGCTGATCTTAGCACCGGTTTCTTTGAAAAAACCTAAGGAGACGGAGGCAAATGCCCAAACTGAAAACACATAAGGGTGCGAAGGGCCGCTTTCATGTCACAGGTAGCGGAAAGCTGATGCGTACCAAGTGCGGCAAGAGCCATCTGAGACGTAAGAAGGCTCCCAGAACCAAGCGCCTCTATGATGAGAAGGTGCCCGTGTCGCCGCAAGACAGGAAGAGGTTGAGAAGGTTGCTGCCCTACGCGTAAGGGGTGGATGTGAGACGATCGTGAACACAGATGTTCTGGTGCCGATCTTTGGAATAGTGTTCGTCTTCGCTATACCACTGCTGGCGATCTGGACTGAGTACAGGCGGGACAGGGCGCTGATTGAGAAGGAGCTTTATGAGCCGGATCAGCCTTCGGCCCGTCCAGGTTGGGTGCTGCTGCTGGTTGGCGCCATAGTGACAGGTATCGGCACAGCCGGTCTCATCAGTGCCTTTGTCTTCAACCTGGGCAGATTGGCCGGTATACCAGGGCTTGTCTGCCTGTCTGTTGGCATTGCCCTGATAGTGGTCTACTGTGTTACCAGAGAGACGAGGGACAGCGCCTAGAGGTCAAAGGAGGGATCTTGCCAAGAGCTAAGAGCGGAAAAGTTACTCATAGACGACACAAGAAGGTACTTGGGTTGACCAAGGGGCACAGGGCCGCCAGGCATAAGCTCTACCGGACGGCGCATGAGTCCATGCTTCATGCCTTGGATTACTCCTACCGTCACCGTCGCGAACGGAAGGGCGACTTCAGAGCGCTATGGATCATCCGGATAAACGCTGCGGCACGGTCAAGCGGGCTGTCATACAGCCAGCTTATGGCTAGGCTGAGAGAGTCAAACGTAGGGATCAACCGCAAGATGCTGGCCGAGATGGCAGTGCGAGATCCCGCTGGTTTTTCTTCATTAGTTGTGTCGGTCACTGACGGCGACCTGTCTCGTGCAAAGTGACGTAATGCTTGAGCATTCGGTGCGTTTTACGCAGGGATCCTTCTGCTTGTCAGCCAATGCTGGAACGACTCAAAGGCCTTTACTCACAGGCTCTCGACGAGCTAAGCAAGATCAATGATCTTCGCGAGTTGGAGTCCTGGCGTGTTCGTCATCTCGGCAAGAAGAGTGATCTGACTCAGATTCTGCGGTCTCTAGCAACCCTGCCTTCAGAGGAGCGGCGAGAGGTGGGTGGCAGGGCCAACGAGATGAAGAGGGGTCTTGAGTCCAGTCTAAGCGAGAGGCAGGACACTTTGCGGCAGGCCTTGCTTGCCGCTGCTTCGGAATCGCTTCGATTAGATGTTACTCTGCCGGGTCGTCCGTTCCCTGCTGGCGGTCTTCACCCCATAACTCACGCGATCGATGAGATTTGCGATGTTCTCGGACGGATGGGGTTCCAGGCGGTCGAAGGACCTGATGTAGAGCTGGACTACTACAACTTCGAAGCTCTGAATATTCCTCAGCATCATCCGGCGCGAGATACGTTTGCCACATTCTGGATAGACGCGGATGACAAAGAAGGAGCCAGGCTTCTGCGCACCCATACATCTCCAATGCAGATCAGGTTCATGGAGAGTGAACGCCCACCCATCAGGATGATAGCGCCGGGGCGAGTATACAGATATGAGGCGACCGATGCCACTCATGAATCGGTGTTCTTCATGGTTGAAGGGCTGGCAGTGGATAGGAGCATTACCATGGCTGATCTGAAAGGAACCCTTCGTGAGTTTTGCCGCTGTCTCTTTGGCGAAGATAGGAAGGTGCGATTCCGCTGTGACTACTTCCCTTTCGTCGAGCCTGGCATGGAGGTTGCCGTTCAGTGTCTCGTGTGTGACGGTGCCGGATGTCGGTTGTGCAGTCACAGTGGCTGGATAGAGATACTGGGAGCTGGCATGGTACATCCAGATGTCTTGGCGAGAGTCGGGATTGACCCGATGGTCTACAGCGGTTTTGCCTTTGGACTCGGAGTAGAGCGCATACCTATGCTCAGATACGGTATCGATGACATTCGCCTATTCTACGGTAACGAACTCAGGTTCTTGAGACAGTTTTGAACCCTAAGGTGATGATATGAAGGTTTCGCTCAGTTGGTTACGCGATTATGTTGATGTAGCTATCGATGCCCGGGAGTTGGGTGAGAAGCTAACCGCCGCGGGCCTGGAACTGAATGGCATACAGTCTATTGGCGACGGCTGGGACAACGTGGTCATAGGACAGGTGATAGCTCTCAATCCTCACCCCGATGCGGACCGCCTTACGCTAGCGACGATTGACCTTGGTGGAGAACACCTCACCGTGGTCTGCGGTGCGCCCAATATCGGGGTGGGACAGAGGGTGCCTTTTGCGCGCATAGGAGCGAAGCTGATAGATGGCCGAAGCGGCGAGACCGTGTCTCTCAAACGAGCAAGAATTCGAGGTGTTGTCTCGGAAGGCATGGTTTGCTCTGAGAAGGAACTGGGTCTTTCGGACGATCATGACAGTATCCTGGTTCTGTCTCCGGATGCACCTGTGGGCGTGCCGCTCAGTGACTATCTGGGCGATACCGTTCTGGATTTGGACATAACACCTAACCGCCCCGATTGCCTGTCCGTTATAGGCATTGCCCGGGAAGTTGCTGCGCTAACGGGTGCACCGCTCAAGCTTCGCTCAGTGGAGTATGCAGAAGCGCACGAATCGATAGAATCTCTTGTCTCCGTGGGCATTTCGGCGCCTGAGATGTGTCCCAGGTACTGCGCGACTTTGGTCATGGGCATAAGGGTAGGGGACTCTCCAGGATGGCTGCAGCGGCGTCTGGCCGCCAGCGGAATGCGCCCCATCAACAACGTGGTTGATGTCACCAACTACGTGATGCTGGAGTACGGTCAGCCCCTTCATGCCTTCGATTACGACAATCTGAAGGGCAGACAAATCGTTGTTCGCGGAGCGGTAGGTGGTGAGGCAATAACCACCATTGATGGAGTAGAGCGTCGACTCGATCCGGGTACGCTGGTTATCGCTGATCGGGAAGATGCCATAGCAGTGGCCGGGATTATGGGCGGCGTAGCCTCTGAAGTTACGGGCAGAACGCAAGCCGTCTTACTTGAGTCGGCGAATTTCGACCGCATCGCAATTCGGCGTGGCTGTAATCGGCTGCAGCTACGAAGCGAGGCCTCTTTGCGTTTCGACAAGGGGCTCAACAGCGGACTCCCGCCGCCGCCGTTGAGGCGTGCTACCCAGCTGCTGATTGAGGTGGCAGGTGGCAGAGCAGCACGGGGTGTGATCGATGTCTACCCCGGCAAGTCGCAACCTGAACCCGTGTTGCTGTCTGCCCGTGAGGTAGAGCGGCTTTCGGGGCTGAAGGTCGGTATCGGACGGATGCGTAAGGTCCTGACATCTCTGGGCTTTGAGTGCCGGGAAGGAAACTCGGGTTCTCAGGTTTCGGTTGCAGTGCCTTACTGGCGGAGCGACATCAGATGCCCTGCCGATCTTGTGGAAGAGATACTGCGCATCATAGGCTATGACAAGATACCGGTCACCAGGCTGAGTGCGGAACTGCCCCGGCAGCAGGTTAGAACGTCGTCCTCATTGGTGCGAAGCGATCTCAGAGGAGAGTTGCGCGGCGTTCTGACCGGTCTGGGCTTTCAGGAGATAATTACGTATCCACTGGTCAGCCTGGAGAAACTGCAGAAGGTGTCCCCGAGGCTTGAACTGAAGACTCGACCCCTGAAGGTGGCCAACCCGATGAGCAAGGAACAGGAATACCTGCGAACCGACCTGCTGAGCGGTCTTCTGGCAGCGCTGGCGCGCAATCAGAAATTCGAAATCGCAGGGATAAGGCTGTTTGAGATCGGTAAGGCGTTCCTGCCCCGCCACCCAGCCCGCGATGTCGGTAGCGAGAAGCAGGCTCAAAAGGATACGGAGCTTCCTCGAGAAGAGGAAATGCTGTGCGCCGTGCTCAGTGGTCTGAGAACGGAACCCTCGTGGCATGGCGGCAGAAAGATGATCGATTTCTTCGATGCCAAGGGAGCAGTGGAAGGCACTCTTGCCCGGTGTGGGATAGAGGCGAGTTTCGGCGTCAGCGAGGACGAAACCATGTTCCCCGGGAGAGGAGCCGATGTACTCGTTGGCAATGACAGGATAGGAGTTGTCGGCGAGCTTCATCCCAAGGTGGCATGGGCGTTTGACCTGTCCGACACCGTCTACCTCATAGAGTTGGACCTGGAGAAACTGCTGACTCTGTCTCCCGGGACAAGACGATACCGGCCCGTCCCGCGCTTCCCTGGCGTGACCCGCGATATCGCGTTAGTAGTTGATGAGCAGGTGAGCTATCATGCAATGGAGAGCATGATACGTGGCTTTCCGATGGTGACAGAGGTCACCCTTTTCGACCTCTATCGAGGGGAACAACTCGCCGAGGGCAAGAAATCCTTCGCTATACGGATCATGTACCGGTCGCCTGGCCGTACCCTGACTGATGAGGAGGTCGACAGAACTGAGGAGCAGATGCTCGGCCGGTTGCAGCGGGATTTTGGGGCTGCTCTGCGGAGTTGATTCTGGTGATGTAGGGAAAGATTCGCCCTTTGTTCTGACTCAGACCGCTCGTGGCAGATCCCTGCACAACTCGCTGCTCTGCCGCAGCGGTAAGCGCGATCCTTCCCAGATCAGGGCTTCGGTTCCTCTAGAAGACTCCTTACTTGTGCTGCAATACCATCAATAGGCATGAGCCAGGGATCCTTCTTGGTGCGCCACTTTGCCTCTATGCTGCCGCTCTGCAGGGTGCGCGGCGATAGCGTCAAACGCAGCGGTATTCCCAGAATATCGGCGTCGTTGAACTTAACTCCGGGAGACTCGTTACGATCGTCGAGCAGCACTTCGAGGCCTTCCGCTTGCAGTGCCTCATAGATCTCCTTCGCTGCAGCATGTATCTCCGGTCTGTCCGAGTATAGAGGGCAAAGATAGATCTGATACGGGGCCACGGTAGGCGGCCAGATGATGCCTCTGTCGTCATGGCTGTGCTCCACTATAGCAGCCAGCAACCTCCCCAGTCCGATGCCATATGAACCCATGACAACGGGTCGTGACCCGCCATCTCTGTCCAGGAAAGACGCGCCGAATCTCTCACTGATGAAGGTGCCGAGCTTGAAGGCGTGACCCACTTCGATGCCTCGAGTCGACGATAGTTCACCCGGACACAGGGAACATCTATGGCCGGGTCGGGCCAGAGCATAATCGGCGATCAGGTCAGCCCGGAAGTCCCTGGGGTAGTTGACATTCCTGAAGTGATATCCCGGTCTGTTGGCGCCGGCGATGAAATTGATGCCGGAGGCAACAGAATCATCCGCCACTACTCGAACTCCCTGTACGCCTACGGGCGAGGCAAAGCCCGCCGCCAGACCCCGCTTCTTGAGATCATCTTCGCTAGCCAACCGGAGTTCGGAGCACTTCAGAACGTTCGCGAGTTTGGTCTCGTTTATGTCGAGATCACCGCGGATAATCATGAAGACGAACTCCCCGTCGGCAAGGTAGAACACCGCCTTCAGTGTCTGATTCGTGGGCACGCCTGCGGAATCAGCCACCTGCTGGATGGTACTCGCTTCAGGCGTGGCGAGCTCTTCCAGAGGAAGGAGATTGCCCGAGTCGCCTCGGCAGCTCCCGGGTCTGTCATGATCAGTAGGGACATCACCGATTGCCTTGCTGAAGCCCGCTTTCTCTGCGTTGGCAGCATAGCTACAGCCGGAGCACAGGATGATATCGTCCTCGCCCGTCTCGCTGATAAGCATGAACTCATGTGATTCCTTGCCACCGATAGCGCCGCTGTCCGCTTCTATCATAAGCACCGGCAAGCCGAGTCGGGCGTAGATGCTCAAGTAGGCCTCGCTAACTGTCATGTAGCTCCTGTCAAGACCTGCTTCGTCAGCATCAAGGCTGTAGAGGTCCTTCATGATGAACTCGCGGACTCTCAGGAGTCCCCCCCGAGGTCGGGGCTCGTCGCGAAGCTTGGTCTGTATTTGGTAGAGAAGGAGAGGGAGGTCCCGGTAGCTCTGCACGTGGCGACGGACGAGATCGGCTATGACCTCCTCATGTGTGGGGCCGAGCGCGAGCGTGCGCGCCTTGCGATCGGTCAGCGTGAAGAGCGAACTTCCAAAGGACACGTCGCGTCCCGACTGCTGCCAGAACTCGATGGGCTGTAACACAGGCAACAGAAGTTCCTGTCCCCCGACTCTGTCCAGCTCTTCCCTGATCACCTGTTCGATCTTTCTGAAAACACGCCAGCCCAGAGGCAGGTAGGAGTAGACGCCGGCAGCCTCCTGAGCGATCATGCCGGTCCTCAGCAACAGCTGGTGACTTATACTCTCCGCTTCAGCGGGAGCCTGACGCAATGTCTTGCCGAATAGCCTGGAGAAGCGCATTATCCCTGTCCTTTCTCGTGTCCTCCGGCGTCTAAGCGAATCACCTCTGCCATGAGGACTTCAATGAGGTCCTGCTCGCTTGCCGTTCCCACTATCTCTCCCTTTCTGAATATGGCACCTTTGCCCTTTCCGCAGGCAATGCCCACGTCGGCGTCTCTGGCTTCGCCGGGGCCGTTGACAACACAACCCATGACGGCTACCTTTATGGGCGTCCGTATCCTCTCCATGCGTTTGCTCACTGCCTCAGCCAGGGCGATGATATCTACTTCGGCCCGTCCGCAGGAAGGGCAACTCACCAGGGTGGGGCCCCGCTTACGCAGTCCCAGGCTCTTCAGTATCTCGTAGGCAACGAATACCTCTTCGCAAGGGTGAGCGCTCAGAGAGACGCGTATGGTGTCGCCGATCCCCTGGTAGAGGAGTATGCCTATGCCTATCGCACTCCGTATGGCGCCGGTCCGCAAAAGCCCGGCCTCGGTGATCCCCAGGTGCAGAGGATATGGTATCTTCCGGGCGATCATCTGATAGGCCTCAACCGTAGAGGGCACATCGAAGGCTTTCAGTGAGACCTTGATTAAGCCAAAATCCAGTCCCTCCATGAGCCTTATCTGTGCCAATGCCATGTTGACCATACGCTCGACAGGTGGGGCCTGAGGCTGAAAGCCGGGGGGTATACTGCCGGCGTTGACGCCAATTCGTATGGGAACCTCTCTATGCCGGGCGGCGGATACAACCCGGGCGATCTGGTCCTTGTCTCCTATGTTGCCGGGGTTGAGTCGGAGTCCGTCGACACCGGCCTCCAGCGCCTCCAGAGCGAGGCGGTAGTCGAAATGGATGTCGGCGATCATGGGCAAGGCAACGCTCCTCTTGATTGTAACCAAGCTTTGAGCTGCCTCCGTGTCAGGAACAGCCAATCGCACGACCTCACAGCCACAGTCATCAAGCTGCATGATCTGGTCTATGGTGGCCGACGTATCGCGCGTGTCCGTCTTGGTCATGGATTGCACAACGATGGGAGCATCGCCGCCAATCGTTACGCGACCGACTCTTAGAGATACCGAGGTTCGACGTGTCATAGAAAGGGCTCGCCGCGGATTACACGGTAGATATCGGAGTAGAAAACATAGATCGCGAGGGCGATTATGAGTGTGAGGCCCACGGTATGAGCCAAACGGGCTGCCCGAGCCGAGAGGCGTTTGCCACGTCTGACCCATTCAATGAAAGCTATCAGCATGCCTCCTCCGTCCAGAGGGGGGATGGGGAGGAGGTTGAATATCCCGATTCCGAGGCTGATAAGGCCGGCCATGAACAGAGCGTTGCTGAAGCCATATGTACGTACTACCTCCACCATGAGTTGTCCCGCCCCGATCGGCCCTACCAGCGCTGTGTCGGGCGACTCTCTGATCATTGGTATGGCCTCGATTATGAAGGCAGGCATATGTATGACGAAGCTAGCCCCCTGGTAGAGGGCGCGCCATACGGGAATCCTCTCTTCCTCGAAATAGGTATCCACCCAGCGCAGGTCTACACCCGGCAGGCTCTCGTAGTTCACGTTAGTCAGCGATGTGGATATCATCTTACCGTCTCTAAGCAGGACCACCCTGATGTCGTCACCCGCTTCAGTCGCACGGAGGGCACTGGAAATAGCCTCGTCACCGTACGCAACCTGTCCGTTTACGCTATAGACTGCGTCACGCGGTCTGACGTTGGCTTCATAGGCCGGAGAGTTCTGGTCGACATGGTCGACCATGTTCCACCAGAGGTAGACGCCGATTACAGGTCGTTTCGAATCCGGGTCCAGTACAGGCACCAGGCGGATCTCTTCTTTGTGCCCGTCTCTCAACAGAAGCAGAGCCACCTCATCTTGTTCGCTCTCAGTCAGTGTGTCGGTAATATCGCCCAATCTGTGAACCGGTCGGCCTGCCACCTCGAGTATGACATCCCCGGGACCGACGCCTTCCATGTGGGCAGGAGCATCGTCGACTACGGAGTAGATCACGAGTCCGTTGCTGGAGATGACTGAGTATGGAAGCGCATAGAAGACACTGAGAAGAGCAAAAGCCAGGATGAAATTGCCCACCGGGCCGGCGAGATAGACTCCCAGTCTTGTGAAGGGACGCTTGCCGGCAAGGCTGCGAGGTACTGTGGGGTCATCCTCTCCCGCAGTCTTGACGAATGCTCCGACGGGTATTGCGTTAACCGAGTATATGGTCTCGCCCCGCCTGATGCCGAAGATGCGGGGAGGAAGCCCTATGCCGAACTCCTCTACCTTTACTCCGGCCCGCCTGGCAGCCACGAAGTGCCCCAGTTCGTGAAGGCAGAGTGCCAGGAACAGAGCTGCCAGGAATATGATGATCGTGAGGACAATATCCATATCCTATCTTCCTTCCTGGAGAGTGCTTCGTCGCTCGGGCTTCTCGATGCAACCCGACGAGAAGCGCATGGCACACTCCCTCGCCCATTCGTCGGCGGAGAGTATCTCCTCGAGCGATGGTTGCGCGGTGTTCTCGTGTTGCTGTATTGCCGCGTCCACTATTCTGGAGATGTCGCGGAAACCGATCCTGTGACTGAGGAAGAGGTCTACAGCCACTTCATCGGCAGCACAGAGCACTGCCGGATAAGTGCCTCCCGCCTTCCCCGCTTGTACTGCCGAGCTCAGGCAGGGGAATCTGCTGTAGTCCACGGTCTCGAAGCTCAAGCCGCGGATTGTGTTCCAGTCAAGGCGTGGCAAATCGGAGTTGGCCCACCTGCTAGGATAGGATAGGGCGTATTGAATGGGAAGCCTCATGTCAGGCGGTCCGAGCTGAGCTTTCAGGGAACCATCGACAAACTCGACCATGGAATGAATGACAGACTGGGGGTGAACGAGTACTTGAATACTATCAAAAGGAAGGGAGAAAAGCCAGTGAGCTTCGATCACTTCCAGGCCCTTGTTCATCAGTGTTGCTGAGTCAATCGTCACCTTCTTACCCATCTTCCACACCGGATGACGGAGAGCTTGCTCGGGAGTGATCTCATCGAGTTGCGCCTCCGAGTATCTGTAGAAGGGACCTCCGGAGGCGGTTAGCAGTATCCGCTGCGGTTCATCTTCTTCCCCCTGCAGGCATTGCCAGATGGCGCTGTGCTCGCTGTCAATGGGCGTAATCCGGCCTTGGTGGAGGTTGGCTTCTCGAACAATGATCTCCCCCGCCATCACCAGCACCTCCTTGCTGGCGATGGCGACAGTCTTTCCTGTCCTCAGTGCGGTCAGAGTAGGGCCTAGCCCTGCCTTGCCCGATGTGGCAACAATCACCAGGTCTACGTTGGGATGACCGGCCATCTCCTCCATTGAGACTAACTCGCCCTCCATGCTGCGGTCGAGCTTGACCGATGATGAGAAGAGCCTTGGTCGGAACTCTCGGATCTGTTGTTGCAGAAGACCGGAGTTCTTGCCCCCTGCCAGCGCCACCACCTGTATCTCATCGGGCGAGTTGCGGATCACGTCCAGAGCCTGTTGCCCGATGGAGCCTGTCGAGCCAAGGATCGCTACCCTCTTCATATCACCCATAGAACGTAGTAGTATACCACTGCCCCGACGAAGATGATGCTGTCGAAGCGGTCCAGGACACCGCCGTGTCCCGGTAGCAGTCCACCGGATTGCTTCGTCCCCGTGTTGCGCTTCAGAAGTGATTCGACGAGGTCGCCAAGCTGAGCGAAGAGACTGACGATGATCCCCA
>Ga0255055_10001037_pt1 | contig 21075 bp, 18 predicted proteins | sample JV7_2_27_MG_FD_188633 | JGI IMG/M metagenome (GOLD analysis project Ga0255055, IMG submission 188633) | Seawater microbial communities from Jervis Inlet, British Columbia, Canada - JV7_2_27 | ecosystem: Environmental > Aquatic > Marine > Inlet | place: Canada: British Columbia | collected...
CTGATCAGGTCACGAATAGCCTTCGACCGCAATCTTGATTGCGGTAACCAGATAGATCAGAACCTGCGCTTCAACCTGGAATTCGTGCCGTACACGCCGTCGTGGGCGTGTCGATGGGCTAGAGAGTCGACCGGTGCGGTTCTCTCCACCGAGCGCCCTCAACCATCCGTTGGCAGTATCCCCGCGTAAAGGAGGCAGACGTGCTCAACAACAAAGCCCTGATGCTGGTACTCGCAGTCGTCGCGCTGTTCGCGGTCGCGAGTCCCGGCTACTCGCAAGCCCTTTGGGAGCGTGTGATTGCCTCGTGGCCTGAGACCGCGAAGAGTACAGCCCAGGAGATTGCCGAGAAGTATGGAGCGCCCGACATGGTGGGCAGCGACCTATTAGAGTGGCAAGACAAGGGTCCGTACGTCTGGATCCGGGTGAACAGCACGGAAGTGGCGCACAACTTTCCGATAGAGCACAAAGACGTGCTCGACATTGCCATTCCCTACAGGGTACCGGTCGACATGTACACGACGCTCGCCGAGTTTGATGGCAGCGCGGTAGCAATGCGCACCAAGGGTCTCCTGGTTGCCTCGTGCTTCAAGGAGGGACTGGACATCCTGATTCTGAACCTGGCAAATGACGTGGTCACAGGAGAGAAGACGCCGGCAGAGGCACGCAGCGCTTTCGGCGAGATCGCGATGGGCATGATGAGAGGTGAGAAGAACCCCCACACGGAAGCGCTACAGTTCCAGATCGAGCCGCTGAGCGGTACACAGGACCCGGACAAGGCGCTCCAAATGTAGAAGCAATAGACGCCCCACAAGGCTTGCCGGAGCCTTCGGTGCTTCCGCGCTCCAGGGCCCTGGCCCAAGCCCTCGAGTTGCGGCAGGACTAACTTAGCTTGTGGCACCGTTCCCGGGGGGCAGGTTACTGTACGAGATTCCGGTTGTACTCCCCGTACAAGATCGTAACTGGACCCGGCCAGCTCCTGCGGATTGGCTGATCGATTCTGCGGAAGGCGCCTGATGGACGCTTCCCTCGACCATCGCACCCCCGTTTACGTGCCGCGGTTACACCAATTCGAGCGTGGCCAGGTCACGTACCTCCTCGACCCCGAGGCGCCCAACTGGGTGGCCGTGGACGCGCGCGGGCGTGCGCTCGTCGGGTGGATCGAGGAAGCCCAGTCGCCTCTCGCGTTCGGCGAACTGGTGGCGCGCTACGCACAAGCGAACGGGCTGGAGGCGGGCGCTGCCTGGGTGCACGTGCACGACTTTCTCCAAGCGTTGGTAGGAGCCGCGATCGCGTCCACAGCACCGTTTCATCGCCCGGATTACCCGGGCCGGGCCGCTCTGACCGCGCCCAACGGCCTGCGAGAGCTCTGGATCCAGATCAACAACGCGTGCAACCTCGAATGTACGCACTGCCTCGTTTCCTCGGGCCCGGGAAAGGCCCCGGGCCTCCCTCCCGAACAGCTCGAGATCCTCCTGGACCGCGCCGTCGATCTCGGGCTCGAGCGTCTCTACATCACGGGAGGAGAGCCTCTGCTTCGGAAGGACCTGTTCCGCCTCATCGGCCGTGCGACGGCCGAGCACGGGCTCGAGGTCATCGCTCTGACGAACGGAACGATCGTCCAGGGGCCCATCCTGGAGGGGCTGCGGTCACTCGACCGCGAGCTAGTTCGCTTCCAGATCTCCGTGGATGGCGCCTCGCCCAATACTAACGATCCGATCCGAGGAGAAGGAACGTTCGAGGCTGCCCTGAAGGGCGCCCGCTCCCTGGCCGACCTTGGCTTCGACACGTCTCTCTCCGCCGTGACGACGGAGGACAATCTGGCCGAGCTCCCGAAGCTTCCCGCTCTCGCCCGCTCCGTCGGGGCCAAGAGCCAGCATCTCATGTGGGCGCACCGGAAGGGACGCGCCGCCGTGACCGGCAACGGCTTCTTCCCGCAAATCGACGTCCTGCTCGAGTCGGTTCTGCAAACCGTCGAGGCGGCCGAGGCGGAGGGAATCGCCCTGGACAACCTCGAATCGGCAAAACGCAGGGTGAACGGCGTTCCCGGTCTCAAGTACGACCTGGGGAACGGGGGCTGGGATTCGCTTTGCGTCCACGTGAACAGCACTGTCTTCCCGACCGCCGCCCTGGTGGGCGAGCCGGCGCTGCACTGCGGAGACATCTCGAAGGACGACCTGGGTGCGATCATCGACAGCTCGCCCGTCATCCGGCGACTGCGGCAAGCCAGCGTCGCCCAGAAGCCCTCCTTGCAGGACGATCCCTTCCGCTTTCTGACCGGCGGCGGCGATTGGGAGCACGCCTGGTGGGCCACCGGTGATCCGCTGGGAGCGGATCCGTACTACCCGATTGCCACCGAGCTGGTACGCCATGTCATGACGACCCTGGGCGAAGAGAAGCTAGCTCGGAGGAACGAGCGATCGGGCTACGAAGCGCCTCTCGTTCTGCACGCCATGGGCGAGGGAGCCATCGCCTGCGGAACGGCCGATGGCGTAGCCGCCGAGCAGCCCGTGTTGACGCTGCACTCGAACTGCGTGCTGTCCTTCGACGTGGACAAGCCCCGGGCCAAGGTACGGGAGTTCTACGGCGAGGCGGCAGAGGAGTCCAAGGCCGATCTGTGCTGCCCTACCAAGTACGATGACGCCGTGGTCGATCACATCCCGCAGGACGTCCTGGACCGCTTCTATGGCTGCGGCTCGCCGATGGCCGCTGCCGGCATCCAGCCTGGCGATGCGGTGGTCGATCTGGGCAGCGGCGCCGGAATCGACGTCTTCATCGCGGCCCGCCTCGTCGGGCCCGAGGGTTTGGCCATCGGGGTCGACATGACCGACGAGATGCTGGCCGTGGCCGCCGAGAACCGGCCGCGCGTGGCCGAGGCGCTCGGCTACGACGTTGTGGATTTCCGCAAGGGATTCCTCGAGGAGATCCCGGTCAAAACCGGAACCGCGGACCTGATCACGTCGAACTGCGTGATCAACCTGTCTCCAGACAAGCCCCGGGTGTTCGAGGAGATGTGGCGCATCCTGAAGGATCACGGCCGGATCGTCGTCTCCGACATCGTCAGCGAGCGCGAGGTGCCGCCTCACCTAAAGGTGAATCCGAGGCTCTGGGGAGAGTGCCTCGTCGGCGCTCTGACTCAGGAGCAATTCCTGGCACGTCTCGAGCGAGCCGGCTTCTACGGGCTGACCGTGATGAACCGGACCTTCTGGAAGGAGATCGAGGGCTATCCCTTTTTCTCGCTCACCGTGCAGGGGCACAAGTACGAAAAGAAGACGGGCTGCCTGTTCGCCGGGCATCGCGCGGTCTATCTGGGCCCCGGAAAGGCGTTCGTGGACGAGGAGGGCCACCTCTTCCCGCGCAACGAGCCGTACGAGGTCTGCACGGACACGGTGGCCAAGCTTGCTCGCCCACCTTATCGGGATTCGTTCGCGATCCTGGAGCCCGGCGAAGAAGCGGGCAGCTACGCCTGTTGTGCGTCGGGCGAGACGTGCTGCTGACCGCCGGGCGCTCGAGCCGATTCCTGTGGACGTTGAGATTGCTCAGCGCCGTATAGATCCGGCTATGGCCGGTGTCCTAAGGACTCTGAAGGTCGTCACTAAGGTTTCGCGCATGCCCGTACCGCCCCTGCTCGCATCTGGCCCATCTACCCTCCCTATCTCCTCCTCTTAGGGCAGCAGGTCGGTCACATGCCAGAGCGGGATGCGCTGCGAAATCCGCCACCACCTGCTCCGCAAGCAGCAGACAGACGGTTCTAGGTGTAGAGACGACAAGGTTGGCGCTGAGCAGCCTCCATGGTCGCCCTCCAGGTTGAACACGAACCACACGCCGTGCCTTCCACGAACGCTATTTGTTTGATTTGTTTGAAAACCCTAGGGCTTCAAACCAAAGGAAACGCAATGGAGGTGGTTGTCGCGCCCAGCGCGCGGTTACGGATGGATTATGAGGTATAGGCCGCGCGATCGTGGTCCTTGTCAGGTCCTCTGGACTGGTTCGTGGCTTGCCTCAGTATCTGACGCTCGGGACGCAGACGAAGCGTGTCGTTCGCCCGCTGAGTTCGCCCACATGATGAAGAGATCCCGCCGCGAGAGCGGGCTCCGTGCGTTCTGTGCGGGTTCCTAATTGGAACTTGTGTCTGCGCATTAAGCAGTGTGGGTGCAACCGCGCAGGAGCTTCTGAGTCCCTATTCTGCCCTTCCGACGAGTCGAGGCCGGGAGGATCAGAAGGACCACCCGAACGAGGTCGAGATGCTGAGGTCGTTCCTCTCGGTGTCATCCGTAGGTGGCTGACTGTCGAACTGCTCGTTTATGCTCACCTTGAAGTAGAAGTCGCTCACGATCTCGCGCTTGAAGCTCGTGATCGAGCTGATCCGCCAGCGCCCCCCTTGGCTGATCACCGGGATGACGACCAGCCGGCTCGAGAGGTCGGTGCTCAGCCCGCCCCAGCTGAAGAACTGGAAGTCGGTCAGGAAAACCCCCAGGAAGGCGTTGTCGGCCTCCTGGCCTGTAAACCGCTCGCGCGAGTACGCCAACCCGAGTCCCGAGGCGAGGATGACCTTGTTGGATTGGACGAAGAAGCGTCCGGCCAGCGGACCGGCCGAGCCCCGAATATCCAGGCTGAGCTGCGAGTTCCTCTCGCCTGCTACCAAACCCGAGTAGAACCAGCGATTCCCGAACTCCCTCAAGTAGATGAAGCTCGTGTTCAGCCTGCTGATGTCATCTGTGTTGTCCTGCCGGCTGAAGGACGTGGAGAGATCGAACTGGAAGTTGTTCAGGCCCTCCTTGTACTTGAGCTCGGTGCTGAAGCTGAGATCCGTCTTCGCGTTCTGCTGGGTAAAGTCGACGCCGAGGTCGATGTTACCGTCCAGCCGCTTCCAGATAGTCTCCTTGATCCGCTGCATGCGGACGATCTGCCGCGTGGCGACCACGAACGTGTCCCGATCGATGACGACCTTCACCTGGCGGGGTTCGTCGCCGAACACCAGCGACCCGAAGTGAGTCGATCCGTCCTCGAGACTGATCTCGAAGGTCTTGTCCGTCCCGGCAGTAAGCACCCTCGTCCACTTCACGTAGACCGTCCCCGCAGCGTCCGTACTGAACTTCACCATGCCGCGCTGGAACTCCTTGATCTCCCCCGTCATCACATCGCCGTTGCGGACGATGAGAGTGTCCGTCTTCTGGGCGAGGACCGACGACGCACTGCCCGGAAAGAGGGTCAGGGCGAAGAGCAGCAGGCCGGGCGTCGAGGGAACTCTGAAGCAAAGCGGAAGCATGTCGGTCATGATCCGATCCTCATTCGATTCTCGATTCAGGTGCCTTGTCCACTTCCCGCGCGCTGAGCTGCTGAAGAAGCGTCTCACTAGTTCGAGCGAGGGCTTGTTGATTTCCTCGGATTTGTCCCCGGAAAAGCGCCAGGAAGTTTTCACGATTCGTTGAGGCTACGGAGGCTCCTCATGGGCCTATCTCAACGCGAGCTCGCCCACCGGCTCAAAGTTGACGAAAGCACGATTAGAGGGTGGGAGAGCGGCAAACATCAGCCCACTAGGAGGAACCGACGGCGCGTCTGGCTACTCTTCGCCGCTGCTGGAGGACTGGAGTCGGATGTGTTCCCTAAAGAGGACAGTCAATGAGCTGTGCTCGCTCCGTTACTCCGCAAGACAGCTCGCCCACTAGCTGACAAAAGCCCGCGAGAATCGCGCTTGCTTGATCAGGGCGTGTACCAGATCGGCGAGGTGTAGGCGCGCTCCTGGAGGGTCATGGGAACCTCATCCGGCATTTCGATGCCGTAGTATTTGACATCGTATGCCGTCCAACGCGGGGTCGGAATCTCAATGACGCGCGCATAGTAGAATGCCTTGAGCGACGCATCAAAGTCAGGGTCCGCCCACACTGTAATCAGCTCCGCACCGCCAATGGTGTTGGTCCAGGTGGCATTGGCGACATCGACCGTGCTGCCCACCGCCGGAAGTTTGCCGCCGGCGCCGGGTTCTCGATTACCCGACCAAACCACGTCATAGACCTTCTCGTGGGTTTCGCCTTCGCTATCCAGCCAACCCTTGACGATCTGGATGCGATCGAGGTTGGCCCCGATGGGGTCCTTGAGCGCGCCGACGAGAAAGGTCGGCGACTTGGCTTCCGGGCCGTCGGTCAGATCACCGCCCATGGGAACTCCCTTGGTGTAGCCGATCCTGGCCGGGGCGCGGTTGTTGGCGTCTCCCGGCTCGAAGTCCCAGCCACCAAAAAACCGTACGACCATCCGGGGACCGGTGGTGGCGTAAACTTCCTTGCGCGCCATGGCGTCGAAAATTGCCTCGCGGGTGTTCTCAGTCGCCCACACCGCGGCGTAACCGGAGGCGGTCGTTTCCCAATACTGGTACTGCACTTCTAATTTGGGATTACTGACGAAAATATGCTCCCAGCGCTCCGGGCTTGGCTCCGCCGAGACGGTCTTTCCCATGAAGCTATCTTCCTCAATAGCGGGCAGTCCGGTATGCGCGTCGGTCGAGCCGATCAAGCCAATCTTGAAGGGATTTACACCGAGCTTCGCCTCCATTTTTAGACCGTTCCTGAGGGCTGAACGGGCATACTCGAACTCCAGCATCTCCGGCTTCTTCACCGCAGTCAGGGTGAGGTTGCCCGTGTCCCAGGTCTCGAAGTCGGCAAACTCGTCATTGGTCGAAAGCAAAGGATGGGCCTCGCCATCACCTTTGGACTGCGTAGCTTCGTATAGCGGCTCCCAGCGACTGCGTGTTTCGGAATAATCGCGATCGATTTCTGTGCCGGCCGTCGGCTCGATGATCGGGAACATCAGGCCATTGGACACGTTCCCGTTATGGGCAATCGCCAGAACATCGCCGCCGGTCTTCTTCTCGTAATTGGCCATCCAATTCCACAAGTCGCGCGGATCGGGGCTGCCAAGCGGCTTTTCGGTGGTATAAGGCACAATCTGGCCGGCTACGTCGCCGCCATCGCGATAGATGATATTGCGGTGCAAATTGTTGCCTTCGACGAGCGACGTCCACTCATAGCCGATGAGCGCGGTGAAGCGTCCAGGATCGTTTGCCCCTTCCGCCGCATCGATGATCCGTTTCCAGGTCGATCGGAAGGCGGTCGTGCCCGGCAGGTACTGCATCGGTTCGGGGAAGCCTCCCTCGGCGAAGGCAACGAGCAATTCGCTGATAGCTTCCTCAACCTTGCCCGCCTTAATCAGGTCGTACCAACGACGGGCGGTCGGATCGGCCAGAATCTCCGGCTTTCCGGAAAAGAAATCCGGCGCAAGACCCATATTGTCGGAATGGTCCGCGACGACCAGGAAGTCCAGGGGACGCGAGAGCCTGACCGGTTGGCCGGTGGAGCTGACGACCTCCTCTCCTCTGGCAAAACGGTAGGCGTCTTCCGGCCCGACCGTAGTGCCCGTCATGCCGGCGTCCATGGATAGGGATGTGTGGAGATGGGTATCGCCGAACAGCGGGCGGGTCGGAAAGTTTCGACCAGCATAAGGCGAATAAGGCGGTTTTGCCGGGAATAACTTCTCGCCGACGCTTTTGACGAGCGTACCGGCGTCACCCGATACGGCTTCCTGGGCAATCGCCGTTCCGCTGAACAGGCAAGCCCAGCAAATTCCAATCGCAAACGCATTCTGCTTCATTGCATTTCCTCCCATGGCGGCGGTGTCAGACCGTAGCGATTCTACTCCCCCCCCCACGGCTTTCAAACAGATCTACCAATCCGTTAGTCCACTTACACCCGGTTCGCTTGCTGGCTAGCGTATAATCGGCGTGCGTAAAGCCGGCAACAAGCGTCCCTACGTAGGCCGCCGCGCTGGGCGAAGAAACTGGGCGAACTTAAGTGGTGAGAACAGCGAATCTGCAGGTCTGAAGTTATCTGGAATAGAAAAGAAAACCGCGAAAGTGAGCGGAAACAGTCAACTTTGCGGTGAGAGGCTACATCTTTTAAGTCCCTTGTGTCTGTAGTCGACTTTCTGATCCCATCTAGCGATCCTCCGCTGAGCCCATTAGTGTTGATATGGTAATCAGTTACGACCACGTGGAGCGGGACGGATAACCGTCAACCACGGCGACCAATAGGTCGCGCGGAGTGTGCGCAAATCGCACCCCCGAACCACTCAGTAGACAGAGTGGCGCGGGGGTTTTCTTGTATCTAGCTGGCCCAGGAGGTGAGATGGCTCGGGACCGAACGCTGCTCGGGGTCTACGTCGATCGAGACGTTCACCGACGTTTCAAACAGAGGTGTGAAGCCCACGGAATCACCTTGAGTTTCACCGTCGAGCAGCTACTCCGTCGCTTCTTGGGCTGGCCGGGACTCGACGTGCGTCTCCTGAAAGAGACAGAGGAGGCGAAAGACAACTAGCCACGCTCGGCACGCAGCATCCCTGGGCCTCCCTGCTCGGTGGAGTAGGCAGCAGGCCCGACGAAGGTGCTCGCGCTGAGCGAGGTGTCTAGATCGTAGGAACAGGGCAAACGAGAGACCGTGGACCCTTTAGATATTCGACTGACTGCCAGCCCCCACTGCCCACCGCCCCCAGAGCCGCCTGATCGCTCAGACCGGACCAGACCAAGCACTCCCGATCGTTCACAGCCTGATCGCCTCACACCTCTGCAGAACCCGATATCTGAGCCTTATTCCTTAGACCCCACAACCGTGTCAGGCTGCAGAAGCCGAATGCTTTCGGATGTCTGATTCTCCTTCCATTTGTCGATCGTGGCAGTCACGAGCTCTGAAGCTGCTTCACCCGTCTGGGCATTGGGACTACGTGGAGGAATGTCGGGAAGAGAGCGAGAGGTGGAGCTACTGGAAGGAAATCGGCAATTGGCTCGCCAAATTCCACTGGCAGCACGTCGTGACCTTCACATTTGCCGATCCGGTTTCCGATGTCTGCGCGGAAAGAGCGGTCAAAGCCTTTCATCGGCCTCTTGGCAAATCAGCCTACGGATTCCTGGGTCCGGAAAGAGGGCACACTGGCGGCCTAGTTCATTGTCATAGCCTTCTTGGAGGGCTTGAGATCCTTGGAAAGGAAGCGGAGAAGAAGGAGATCTGGTCCAAGTGGAACCACGGCGACATCCATCACACTCGTTATGATCCGCGCAGGGGCGCCGCGCATTACGTGAGCAAGAATGCCTGGCGTGCGGATTGGGGAGGCTTCATCGGAGCTGCGCCTGAGCTCCACAGAGGTCCTAGGCGTAGACACCGCCGTAGGAGGTAGCTGACCGAGATACTCACCTGACACCTCGGTTCCATCCTGATCCAAGCGAAGCGTGATCTCGCCGTGAGACAGCGCGTCTCGCTACAATCCCTGCTGCACCCAGTACCGCACCACCATGAATGGGTGAACCGCTGCGAGGCAGCTTCTTCAACAGCCGGGCTCACTGGCGCGGCTTCCCGCACTTTCAGAAACTCCTGTGAGAATCTCGACCGGGAGGAACAAGCTGTGGGAAGAGCCGAAGACATTCTGCGATCCACCGAGTGGAAGTATGGCGATCAAGATCCAGTGGCACGCGCCGAACTCAAGTCACGGATCGAGACAAGGGTTAGGAGCGATTCCACAATCACCTACTCAAAGCTGGCTGACGGCGTGCCGTTTCGCTTGGCGGAGTTCAACAACGGCGAGCCGTACTACCTCGACTTCATGGAGAGGCACGGCATTGATAGCACGATCCTCGGTAGTTTTCTCGGTCGTATCGATGCTGACACCTACCGGGAAGCCGGATTCTTCATTACTGCGTTTGTTGTGCTGGGTGCTACCGGCCTACCGAGCTACAGCTTTTTCGAGTCCGCGAAGGACCTGAATCTCATCCCGGATCTTGGAGAGGACACTAAGCTTCGCTTCTGGACCGAGCAGATGCGTCTGGCGAAGGAGTACTACTCGAAGAATCGCTGATCGATCGGGCCCTCCGTTCGGAAGAACGACCCGGTCCCCTCACCTCTACCACCTCCCTGCGGTCTCCTCGACTGAGGAGCGGCGCTTGCCTATCGTCTAGGTAAGTGTTGTATTGGCAACGTGTTGGGTTGACAACGCGATTTCTACGACGCATCCTTCCTTTTCCTACGGAGGGATAAGGTACTCCCCGTACCGGACCACGGCGGACGGCTTGGTTGCTGCCCGTGCGGAGCGTCTCCAGTGAGACCCCCGACGACAATCGACGAGGGTTTTTTTATTCGGAGGTGCTCATGGGCTTCAAGTTCTCACCGGAAAAACTCCGCGCACACTTCGGTCCGAACAGCTTCTGTTTCTGTCCTGAGGCAAGGATCGAACGACTGATCCGCTTCACGATTCAGGAGGCAGATGAATGCGGTTTCAATGGCGTGGCAATCGCCATGGATCTCTACGGCGTCGGAACGCGTTACGGCGATCTGCTCGTGCTCCTGAGAGTAGATCGCAGCCACCCCCAGTGGACGGCGGCCGCCCAGCGAGCTTGTCGCCGCGTCCCTGGACTCCTTGCGAACCCACGGGCACGGGAAGCCTTGCGGGAATGGGCTCGCTTCAGGGACCGAAGCCCCAAAGCGGTGATCGACGATTTCGCTCCCGAGGCCGTCCTGCTCGCTCTTTCGCGCCGCTCGGAGCCGCAACGCGTATGCCTCTCTCACGGCTACGTAAAGGACTGGCACGGTTCGGTTGCCCGGATCGCTCCGAACTCCCCTTGGCTATCCTTGGGCGAATTCGAGCGCTGGCTCATGAAAGAGATCCGAAATGCCCTCGAGTCCATCCTGCTCGATGATGCGTACCCCAAGAATGGCCGGGACCCGCTGGATGACGCCGAGCAGGTCGGAGCCGTGAATCGAGTCCGCGAGAGACAGATGGAGTGCACGCCGCGTGTCTCCGCTACGATGAGCGGTGACAAGCGCCGCATGGCTGTGAGGATGCTGCTCGAAAGGCTCTCACCGCGCGAAAAAGACGTCTACTTCGCCTGGAGAGATACTCCTGGCGCCACGAGCGCGGAAATGGGTGAACTCCTCGGCATGGCGCCGGGCACGGTGAGGGTGCACATGCACCGGATCCGTGAAAAAGCGCGGGAGCTCTACCCGATCGGGAATGCTTCCGCCGTGAGCCGCTGAAACCGTTGAGGAGGTTTCTCGGCGAGCACGCGATGTAAACGTTTCGTGTCCTTTCTTGGATGAGGGTTGAGGGCCCGCGCTTACGGGCCCTCGCTTCTTTCACAACGCGCGCGTTCTCGGATTCCGTATCTCCACGCGACGCGGAGATCTCCCGCTCTAAGAGCGAATACCCCACTTATGTAGAGAGGACGAGCATGACCATGGTGACTTCACAATCCAACGCCGCCTCGATGATCGATCTGGCCTGGGACCAGAAGTACAGGCCCCAAACGCTCGCCGATATGGCCCTCACCGAGGAGAACCGCCGTCTCCTTGAGGGCTATCTCGAGGATGGGATCTTCCCGCACTTGCTACTCCACGGTCCTCCCGGCGTCGGCAAGACAACAGCGGCGGAGATACTCATCGACTCGACTGCCTGCCGCCGTCTGAACCTCAACGCCTCGAGCGACCGTGGTCTCGACACCATCCGCGGGCAGGTGCTCAGGTTCATTCGCACCCATGGCTTCGGAGGGGAGGCTTGGCGGGTCGTGTTTCTCGATGAAGCGGACGGGCTCACCCCTGATGCGGCGAATGCGCTTCGCAATCCCATGGAGACATACGCCGACTGCGCTCGATTCATTCTGACGGCCAACGCTGTGGACAAGGTCAGCGATGCCATCCGGTCCCGCTGCGTCGAGATCCACATGGAAGCGGTGCCGGTTGAGGAGCGCGCCCGGGTTCTCGCCCGCGTCCTGGAATTCGAGGCGGTGGAAGCGGCGGATTCGCAGATCCGGTGGTTCGCCGCCCGTCACCCGGACCTTCGCAGGATGCTGCTCGCTGCACAGCAGAGCCTGCAGGTCCATGGCGAGCTCCGGATTGAGGTGCGTTCGGACGCCACGTGCCAGCTGCTAGCCGAGATCATCGCGGAGCCCGAGTACTCCGTAGACGTCAGGTGGGACCTGAGGCCTTACACGGCCCCAGGGCGTCTTACGCTTCTCTCCGCCCGCCCGAAACTCGGGAAGTCCACCTTCGCAGCTCACTACGCCGCTAAAAAGGTCCTTGGGGACGAGTTCGTTGGGCAGCTACTTGAGGCCGGTCCTGTCCTGTGGGTGAGCGGCCCGGAGGAGAATAAGTACGACATAGCGCGCCGATTCGAGGAACTGGGTGTCGAGCAAGAGAAAGTCTGGGTCTACACCGGCCTTTCCGATATGCACGCGATCGCGGCGAAGGCCGCCGAGATCGGTGCCCGGCTTGTCGTACTCGACACGCTAGCGAGAATCGCTGGTGTTCGGTCCGAAAACGACAACGCGGCATGGGTCAGGTGGTCCAATATGGCTCTTTCCGTGATCCGCGAATCCGGGATTTCATGGCTGGCGATCCACCACACGCGGAAGCCGGGCTGGAAGGACGACGATGAGGCGGGTGTGGCGATTCGCGGCGCTTCGGCGATTTTCGGCCTCGTCGACATAGCGCTCTCTCTCCGTCCGGGCTACGGGTGCAACCAGCGGCGGCTCGTGGTCGACGGAACGCGGTTTGAGTCTCCCGGGCACGGCTTGCTCATCGAGCTTGAGGACGGCGAGTACTTCGTTGCTGGATACGAACCCCAGGAGGCTGACCAAGGTCACCACATCCCAGGGGCCGCACTCTCCGTGCTGGAGGACCTGAAGGAAGCAGCTGAGCCGATCAGTCGGGTCGATTTTGCTCAGCGGCTCGAGGAGAAGGGCGACGAGGTCAGCCTGCCCACGCTCTATGAATTCCTGAACATGCTGCTCGCCGCCGGTCGTGTTCGGCGGCTCGGCAAGGGCGTAAAGGGCGACCCTCACCTCTGGGAGGCGATCGAGGAGGATTCGTCTGATTCGTTTGATGACCCAGGGTTTCAAACGCAACAAAACGAATCCGCCCCGGAATCTGAAGTCGACCCTGAGGCACACGGTGAGGAGCCGGGCGGTGATTGATCTCACCCTCCTCAGCGCTCTTCCTCAGGAGTTTCGCGAGGAGGCGGAGGTACTGCGGCGTTGGGGCCTCGTAGAGGCAGCTGAGGGTGCTGAGAGAGCGGCATCGAGGATCGAGGAGCGGATTCACCAGTGGCTCGATGAGGAGCTGCCGATCGCTAAGGCGGCCGAAGAGGCAGGGCTCAGCCGGTCGGCGGCAGAGAAGCGTATGGCCTCGGGCCGCTGGTCGAACACAAGAGAGCGCTACCGGCCGCGTGTCAGGCGAAGGGACCTATACGGGTCCACCAACCAAGATGCCCGGACCGAGAGTCGAGATCCGTCCATTGACGCCGACGATTTGATCGATGATGTCTTAAGTGCCTATGACGACGCCACTTGCGATCACTAATCGATTATATTAATGATTGTTAATATAAGAAGCTAACACAACAGCTAAGAGGCAATATGTCAGCAGGATACATACGCTCCTCGCGCGCTGATCCGTTCCAGCCCAGCCCGAGATACTGGGTGGCAGGAGATCGTGCGGGAGACGCGCTTCTGAGCAGCCTCGTGCGCTGCTCGCGTGCGGGGTAAGTACACGGTGCCCCAGAGGCGGAAGTGCTGGAGCTTCTCAGCTGGCCGGCGCCCTCACACGGTCGGCGTGTGCGAGTTCCACCCTGGCTCACACCTCTACATTCGCGTGTGGGACCCGATCCGCTGCGATTACCGTTACAAGTCGCTAGGGCACAAGAACCGTAAGCGCGCCGTCGCGGTCGCTCACCGAGCTGCCGAGCGACTCCGAAAAGGGAAGCAGGATATCCTCAATGAGCGCCTGACGCTCGAGCGTCTGTTTCGCGTGTACAGACGTCACCGGACGCCTCGGAAGGAGGAGCCGAGTCAGAAGAACGACTTTCGAGCGACGACGATGTGGACGCGGGTGCTGGGCGCGCGTCGTGATCCACACACGATCTCCGATGGGCTGCTCGAGGGTTTTGTCGACATGCGGCTGTCTGGTGAGCTCGACCCCCGGGGTAACACGGTACCCGCCGACAATCGACGGCCCGTGTCCATCCGGACTGTTGAAGCTGATCTCCGATGGCTTCATGCGGTGCTCAGGTGGGCAGCCCGATGGAAAGTAGGAGAGGAGTTCTTGCTCCGGTTCAATCCGCTTGCCGGGTTCGAGTTTCCGAAGGAGACCAACCCGCGGAGGCCGATCATAACACGGGATCGCTTGGAGCGGCTCCGCGTGGTCTCCGACGCCGTTTCCATGGAGGTCATGTGGGGAACGGAGCGCGAACGGCGACGCAGCTATCTCAGCGAGCTTCTCGATGTCGCAGCCGGCACGGGCCGAAGAATCGGCTCAATCTGTCGGCTCCAATTCCGCGACCTATTGCTCGACGTCGGACCCCACGGAGCGATCCGCTGGCGAGCCGCGGCGGACAAGCAGGGTCGCGAAAGCGTTGTTCCGATCTCGGCTGAAGTCCGAGCGGCGATCGACCGGATTCTGTCGGAGCGACCAGGGATTGGAGCGGCGTGCTTGTTTCCGGCTCCGAGAGACCCCTCAAGCCCGATTAGATATGAGCTCGCCAGCAACTGGCTTCGTCGCGCGGAAGAGCTCGCCGAGTTGGAACCGCTACGGGGTGGCTGCTGGCACCCGTTTCGACGCCTCTGGGCGACTGAGCGCAAGCACCTCAGCCACGTCGACGTGGCGGCAGCCGGCGGGTGGGCCTCAACGCGGACCCTCACCGAAATCTACCAGCAGCCGGATCTCGATTCGATGTACAAGGTCATCACCGAAGCTGGGGAGCTCAGGGAGGCCTAGGGTCCGGGCGAATCGCTCACGGAAGCGTGCACGGGCTCCGACGTCTCCTCGGCGGTTGGGCGGGCCGGGCCACCACATCCGAAGAGGTGGCGGCGGCGACGCAACGAAGCAGAGATCGCGCTTCTCCCAGCGTCGAGCTCTCACCCTATGCATGGGTACTGGGTTGCGCGCGTTCCAGCGACAGATGCAAAGAGACGCGCTGAGAGCGCGCGGTCAGCTCCAGAAGGGTGCTGAACAATTTGGCCTGAGCTTCAACTGCCACGCCAGCACCAGGGGGGCACCGGAGATCAACAAGGAACCCGCATCGGAGCGTCTGAGCGCCGCTCCTGATGGAAGTCCCATCCGGAGCCGAGACGACAACTCTTTGGGCTGCTTCGCGACTCATTGAGCCGCCACTCTCGCGGTCGGTTTCGCCCTAGAACGATTCCGCCGGCCCGCTGACTACCATTCGGTGTTCTCTCGTTTCCTCTGAGACCCTAGGGTTTCAAACGAAACGAAAGGAGAGTTGGCGTGCGTAGCCTGCCGGTGGCCTACATCATCATAGCGTGCCCCAGCAGGTCGCGCGCGGAGGGGATGTATGTCGTGGGTGGGGGAGGCACGAGGCCGCGTTTGCAAAGCTAGCTTCCATGTCCGGGATCCTGGCTTTGCGACGCAACTATGGCGGCCGCGTCAGCGGACGTCATGACAGGGACGACGCGAAACGTAACGAGATCCGCCCAGCGCGCCATCCACTCATCAAGCAGCGCCCGGTCATCGCACTCCATCACCTGATAGTACCGTGTCAGATCCTGTGTGACCCAGCTCGCCACATAGCCAAGGCCGTCGGCTCTTGGCGCCCGGACTCGCGGAAGCGGCGGTAGACTGGTCCAGCATCACCGTCACGAAAATCTTCGGTGATCATGTAGAGCATAGGCAAGTCTCCAGGATGCTCTGGGAGCAAAACTTCGCCATCTCAATGGCTGCTTGGCAGGTGGTCGTCTGGCAGTCGGGTGCTGCCGAGGCTCTCATCAGTATAGGCGCTCGGGAGCAGGTCACGCGCGGAGGGGATGTTTGTCATTGGTGCGGGGGGAGTGACTCATGCCTGCCGTACCGCTTTGAGGCCGTGCTAAACGATCTACTTGAATACCCGTGCAGCAGCATCGCTCGCGAACGTTGGATCGTATGCGTTGGGGAGCTCTTGGATCTTCTTCGATCCATCTCTCAGGGGGCGGTCCAGTGTCACTATATGAAGGCGCTCCAGTGGAAAATCGAAGAAATCGACCAGGTATTTCGCCGTAGCGACGACTAGTAGGTCGGGTAGGGACACCTTCTTACCATGCTTGAAGAAGAGCTCGTAGAATCTATCTACGGCAATCATGATGTCCCTCGAAGATTCGATGTCATGGTACCGAACGCGCCTGTCCTTCTTCCGTAGCTCCTCCTTTGCCAACGAGATGGTGTTCCGGAGTTGCGTCCTCCAATAGTGATAGTCCTGGCTACTCCGGTACCATTTCTCGTCATAATACTTCTTCGCGAGCGTCTTGAAGGTCTCCGCAACCGCGATATCGGGCACGTACACCCGCGCCCTGCCTCGGTCGAGTTGTGCATCGATCTCTGACCACCAAGCCCGGCAGTCCGTGATCCGTTTTCTTTGGTGGGTGTCGGGAGTCCTGTTTGGAGGGATGAACTTGTTGGCAAGGAAGTTGGCATCTACGATGAAGTAATTCCGATCCGGCCTGGGGTCGCGATCGATCTTCCTGATCTTAGCCACGGAGCACCCTCCGTGCGCTTACCTGAAGCCACGCCGCAATTCTGTTCCCGTTAATTGAAATCACGCCCCACATTCACGTTTCGGCGCGACCAAAGAGAAGCGGTTCGCTGTCCCATCCTAGGGACTGGCCGATGCCCCTCTGAAATCGTCGCCAGAAGTCATCGCCGCTATGCTCCGATACACCGGAGTTCAGCGTCAGCGACCGCCACGGTATCCTTCCTAGATATCCATTCACCACCTTCACCATCGCGCGCAACGTTGCAGAACACAGCCACTCCAGCTCGACGGTCGCTTCACCGGCACCTTCCGGCCAAATCTCGATCGGGGGGTTTCGTTCGTCGATACTCCGGGCTAGGTCCCGAAGGGCTACTTCGGGGGCGAGCATTAGGCTCGGTAATCGCGAGTCCGCGCCCGTGATGACACCCATTGTTTTTGGGAACTCCCGATGCTGGAGCCGATCTCGAATTGGATAGAAGCTCTCTATCGCCCCTGACGTGGCGGGCTCTTCAAGAAAGTCGTGAAGCAGCGAATTATGGTTCTTGACAGCAACGGCAATTGCGGACTTTCCCTTCCAGCGACGCAAGGTAATTCGTTTCCTTGGTAGTTCGAGGCTGTAGCAGGTACTTGCGAGAGCCGCAAGATCATCGAATACGCCAGCCGCCAGCATGTACTGATAACCAAGGTAGAAAACACATGAGGCATCGGTATCGTTGTTCGGCGTTCTGAGCGCAGCGACCATCGCAAGGTCCGCCGTTCTGCAAATGAACTCCAGTCGCGTCCACAGCCCAGCAAGCCTGTCCTCTGCAATGTCGCGTGCGTAGAACCAGGTCCGCCTAAACTCGGGAAACAGCAAGTCTCGACGGTACAGATAGTAGAAACCCTCGTTGACGCGGTACTCCGGAACAACTTCAAACTGTTGGTGCGCTGAGCACAGCAATCGCAAGCGCTCAAGAAAGGCGCTCACTGTACAATAGCGTTGATCGCACCATTCTCCAGGCTGGCCGGTGATCGCGGCCTCACTGCCAATCAAGAAGTCCAAGGACAGAGGCGAGTTGCAGACTAGGTATTCCAAGGCGCTGCTGCTCGGTGCCCCTGCTGCCGCTCGCTGATAGGATTCCAACGTTCTCCGGGCGCCGATCAGCGAGGATGAATGATCCGTGACGAGGATCACGTTATCACCCTCAAGATTTAGTCGGCCTACTTCGAATCCTCTTGCCTCGAGCCTCTGCGCCAAATCTTCCTCCGGTGCTAGCGCCATCAGGTCTAGGAAACTGAACGACGAGATCTGGACCAGTGTCTTTAACTCTTCCTCAGGCAGACTCTCGATTGCAGTCGGCCCTAGGACAGCCCTTACCTGGAGTGCTTGGGGTTTTACACGATCGAAAGGGTTGGCTGACTGCAGGTTACTGATCCTCGGCCGCTGGCTTTTGCTACGATCCATGGGAGACCGACTCCCGTTCATTGATGAACCTGGAGAATGAACATGGAGAGGTGATTGGCAGATGTCGATCTAGACGATGGCCTAGCTAGTTAACATGCTGCACGTTACAGCAGTGGAGCCGACCGGGATCGAACCGGTGACCTCCTGCTTGCAAAGCAGGTGCTCTCCCAGCTGAGCTACGGCCCCAGAGTGCTTCTAACTACTAATCGTCCTTGGACGTTGGCAACCAGCCCACAAGACTACACGCGCCGGGTGGACGGGTTTCTGGGCACCTTCTGGACTGGATCGTCAAGCGGAATCTCCCTCAGTTCCATGGGTTCAGTCATTACCCTCAGCAAGGTCGCGTCGTCAGCCTGCTGGTGGCGACGAGTTCATCTATCTCCTGTAGGGAGAAGGCACGGTGCTTGTGGATGGTGAACCAAACACGCTCGCTCCGGATCGCGCGGTTCACGTACGACCGGGGCAGGTAAAGGCGATTCAGAACCCGAATGGCAGTCGTTCGCTGCGCGTACTGGCGGTCGTGATCCTTACAACGGATCTGCCTGTCGTCGAGTTTGTGGAGCCATCGACGGCGGGGGAAGACTCGCGCAGTACGATTCAGACTGGCTTCCCAAACTGTGCCCCACGTCTGGAGGCTTTCGGCGCCGCAACATCTGCGCCCCGTACCGGGTCATCTGCCGACGCCACCGTAGTAGGTCGAGGGGTGGATCCCCATCACGCGACAGGCGGCCCGAACGTTGCCCAGCTCGCCTGCACTATCGCCTCAATGTCTTCCCTATTGCTGTGCCTCCGCTGCGAGACCGCAAACGGTGATGACCGGGTATTGGCACGAGGGGTTTTCCGGAACGCGGTCCGATGGTGTCCTAATTCGACGGGCCCGTCCGTCACCAAGTACAACAACCTCAAAACGGCCCGACGTTCGGGCGGGAAAGGGATTCGACGATGGCTGACTATCTCCTGTTGTACAGAGGCGGCGATCCGAACTTCATGGACAACACGACGCCCGAGCAGATGAAAGAGATGATGGACCAGTGGGGCGCGTGGTTCAAACGACTCGAGGAAGGCGGAAACCTGCGGAATCCCGGCGCCGCGCTCGGACCGGCGACCGCCGTGGTGTCGCAGTCCAGCGTCACGACCGATCAGGCCCTGGCGGAAGTGAAGGAACTGGTTGGCGGTTTCACCATCATCGCCGCCGACTCGCTGGAGCAAGCGGCCGAGTTGGCCAAGGGCTCGCCGCACCTGGCGACCGGACCCCACGTGACGGTTGACGTGCGTCCGGTGTTGCAGATGTAGGTCACCGGATCATGCGGCGCTCGTGAGGCGTGGTCGCCTGGGCGAGCGCCGCATCCCGGAACGCATCGGCCCGGGCGTCGTCGCCGGCGCGGCGATAGAGATTCGCGAGCACGGCCGCAATGACGTTGCTGTGTGGCAGCTCCCCGGTATCGCGCAGCGCTTCGACCAGGGCGATGGCCTCGGCCGGACCGCTGCGGTACGAAATGGCGACGGCGCGATTCAGTCGGGTCAGGGCGGACGGATATACCTCCAGCAGCCGATCATACAACTTGCAGATCGAGTGCCAGTCGGTAGCCTCGAAGGTGCGTGCCGTGCAGTGGCGGGCGGCGATCGCCGCTTCGATGTGATAGCGGCTCGCCGGACCTACACCGCGACGGGTGGACTCGCCGAGGATCGCGAGCCCGCGCTCGATCATATCCCGATCCCAGCGGCTGCGGTCCTGCTCGTCGAGTGGGACCGGCTGCCCCGACTCGTCTATGCGGGAGTCGAACCGCGCGGTGGCGAAGTGCATCAGGGCGAGGAGTGCCAGGGTGTCGCCGTTGGACAGCTCCGGCTCGTCCGCCAGCAGTTGCGTCAGCGACATGGCGTCGCGACACATCTCCCGCACGATCGGGATCTCGTTCGTCGAGAAGTACCCCTCGTTGAAGAGCAGGTACAGCACCGTGTGGACCGTCTCCAGCGCTTGGGGCAGCTCGTCCGGCGGGGGCAGGGCGAACGCGACGCCCTGGAGTGCCTGTCTGGTGCGATAGAGACGCTTGTTGATCGTCGATTCGGTGGTCAACAGCGATCGCGCGATCGCCGGGACACCGAGACCGCAGAGCGTCTTGAGGATCAGCGGCAACCGGTTCTCCGGTGCAAGTGTCGGATGGCAGCACATGAAGATCATGCGCAGCTGATCGTCCCTGACCCAGTTGTCTTCGAACGCCTCGTCAACCGTGCGACCCAGCGTCCACTCCCCGTCGAGGTGCATCGCGAGGTCCGGGGCGAACGTGCGGCGCGTGCGCTCCCGCCGGATCGCGTCGATCGCGCGATTGCGTGCGGCGGTGACGAGCCAGCCGGACGGGTTGTCGGGGATGCCCTTGTGTGACCAGTCGTCCAGCGCCGCGATGAACGACTCTTGGAGCACGTCTTCGGCGAGTTCCAGGTTCTGTGGACCCAGGATCCGCGTCAGCACCGAGATCAGCCGCGCGGATTCGTGGCGGAACAGGAGCTCGATCTCGGCGTCGATGTGCTGGCTCATGGCCTCGTCGCTGCGGGTTCATCTCATGCGGAGCGGCATCGCCCGTGACCTCGACGACGGCGTGCCGATCCGGCCCAATGCCGATCCGGCCCAATGCCGATGCGGTCCACCGCTAAGGTAACGGCTGAACGGGAGACGCGATCGAGGACGACGCGCTGAGGCGGCCTACGCCTCCATGATGTCGCGCAGGAGCTGGAGGTCCTTCCGGTTGGCGCGGCGCATCGCGGCCGCCATCACGAGTGCGGGAGCGGGTTCTTGGGCGGGTTTGTTTTGGCTAGGCTAGCTAATCAAGCTCCGAAGGATTAGCTAGGACAGCTAATAAGCCCGCGACAATTATGTAAGTTAAGCCAAAACAGGCACTTACATAGGAAGCTTGCAAAGCAGGTGCTCTCCCAGCTGAGCTACGGCCCCAGAGTGCTTCTAACTACTAATCGTCGTTGGACGTTGGCAACTGGCGTCCAGAACTACCCACGCCACCAGGACGGGTTTCTGGGCGGATTCTGGAGGGGGTACGCGGACATCCGAGCTAGCCAACTTTCCGAGACTTGGCCGC
>Ga0255055_10001038_pt1 | contig 21070 bp, 22 predicted proteins | sample JV7_2_27_MG_FD_188633 | JGI IMG/M metagenome (GOLD analysis project Ga0255055, IMG submission 188633) | Seawater microbial communities from Jervis Inlet, British Columbia, Canada - JV7_2_27 | ecosystem: Environmental > Aquatic > Marine > Inlet | place: Canada: British Columbia | collected...
GTATATTGTTAATGCAATATAATTACAGTTATATTGCATTAAGGCATATTTTAGTGTATCCTCTTGCTCAGACAGGAGAGGGAAATCGTGGACCCCAACTACTCACTCCAGGACTCTTTTGACTACTTCAGATCCCAATCTAACCTGAGCGATCACACATTGTTGATGTACAGCTACGCTCTGCAGCACTTTTTCGCCTTCCTGGAAGGCTCCAGGACGGCAGAACCTCTCTCAATTGCTGGAAAAAATGCACTTGAGCAGCCCCTGGCCCGTCTGGGCGCCTCACGCATGGATGTCAATATGCTGAGTTGGTTTGTAAACTACCTTGGTAAGGAAGCTAAAAGCGCCAAACCGCACCGGCGTAAAGCGGGAGACGCTTTTCGTCTGGAGCCATCCAGCGTACGACTCTACGGTCAAGCCATCGTCACCTGGTTCACTTTTCTTGCAGATGAGTTGCTCCTCCCGGACCGCTTCCCTGCCTCCGCGGCAATTAGCAGAACTCAAAGAACACTTAGAACATATGTTCCGGCTACAATTGCCCGGGATGGCGCTGTAGAGCCCCCGGAAGGTCTCGAGAAGCTCATTTATGCATGGGATTCTCCTTCTATTCCCGACACTCTTCCTTTAAAGGAAGTTTATCGAAGAAAGTTGGAGGCTTTGCGGAATAGGGCGCTTCTTTATGCTCTCGCTGACAGCGGCGCCCGAGTGAGCGAGATCCTGCGACTCACCGCAGACGATGTACGGGGAGCGAGGGTCAACCGCCAGGGAGTATGGCATATCCAGGTACGGGGAAAAGGACCCGGACGATATGGACGGCAAGTAACACTGCGTTTCACCCACCCTACCCTACTGGCCATGCGCGAGTATCTGAAAACCCGAAAAGAACCCGGAGCAACCGCCTTGTTTGTGAGCCACGCTAAGACAAGGCCGAAACACCGAGGATCGCCCCTCTCCCCTAATGCCGTATGGAGGATGATCCATCAAACAGCAAAGAGTCTGGGTCTTTCCCACATCCACCCCCATGATTTTCGGCATTGGCGAGCGACCCAAATGCTGCGAGAAGGCGTTCCGATCGATCAGGTGCAACGGTTTCTTAATCATCGCAGTATTCGTACAACTCAGTTATATGCAAAAACGGCTGAACAGCAGATTGATGCAGCGGGAGCTAGGACTAGTCCGATCTCTCAAAACGAAAATGTGTGATCTCAGTGGCAGCTTTCTGGTTCCAATCAATATTTCTGGATTCAGCTACGGAGAGAAGCCTGTAATAATAATTCTTGGCGCCCTGGAGAGGCGTAGAAAGGAGTATAAAACCAAACTATAAAGTAGTATCGCAGCTCATCTGCTGCACATTGGCTTCCCCACGGCTTCTTGGTCATATAGCCAGTTCTGATAACCGGTCGAGCTGGAGCCGTAGGCGATTATTTCCTCCAGAATAATAATATAAAAACCAATACCTTTAAGGAGGCGCCTATGTTTACGGTCCGATCCTTTTCATATTCATCACCCGAGAGTGTGCCGTCTACGGCACATGCCAGAACGCGTTGTCTGCTTATCCTTCTCGAGCGTTGCTCAGCGTACGAATCTCCGCAGGTCGATCCCGAGCCAAATAGCGCTCGGGATAATTCAGTCCCGCCGTCTCTTGATGCCGACGTCGTCGAGCTTTACTTTGAAGACGCTATCCGTTGTGGATCTCCCAATCTCCTAACCCATACGCAGGAGATAGATCTCTCCCAGAGGATGGAGACGGGTAGAAATGCTGCGTCAGAGTTAGCTTCTGAGAATCCTTCATCCCGACAAATACAGACCTTACAACAACTGGTCCGGCGAGGCGATAAAGCCAGGCAGAAACTCATTACCTCCAATCTCAGGCTCGTTGTAAGGGTTGCCACATGGTATCGGAGCAGCGCCCTTCCTTTCCCGGACCTGATCCAGGAGGGCAACTTCGGGTTGATGCAAGCTGCAGACAAGTACGATTGGCGACGGGGGACACGCTTCTCAACATACGCAGTCTGGTGGATCCGTCAATCCATCACCCGCTCTATCGCTAACGACAGCCGCTTGATCCGGGTTCCGGTCCACATCCATCAAAAACTTTCGAAGATCGTCCGAAGTCAGCAATCCCTATATCGTGAGCTTTGTCGTGAGCCAATCCCTGCAGAGATAGCCGATGACATCGGATTGCCCGAGCAGCAAATTGAGGATTTGCTGGTCCATCTCTACCCACCAAGATCCCTGGACGCCCTCAACGAGACAGATAGCGGAGGAACCACCTCCCTTTCATCAATTTCCCAGGATCCAGACGCTCTGTCCGTTGAAGATCAGGTAGAACATATCCTTGCCGATAGAGAGCTAAGGCAAGCCCTGGAGTCCCTAACACCGCAAGAGCAGCACTTTCTAACGCGGCGTTACGGTTTAAAAGGTAAAAAGGGGTTCTCCCTGCGTGCAGCTGGTGCATCGCTTGGCATAACCAAAGGCCAGGCGCAAGTCCTCGAGGCTAATGCCCTATCAAAGCTTCGAGATCAATCAGTTGCTTCGATGTTGAAATAATTCTTGCAACTATCGTCGAAAGCGAATTCTGTAATCTTGAAAACGTGCAAAATCTTGTTTCGCATAGCCATAGTTGTTTTCAGTAAATAAATTATGATATTTCCATTAATGTATAAATGGCTATGCGCATTATAAAATGAGTTAATTACCCGCCTTTCGCTTTATAAAAAGCGTCGAAATCATTTACAAAGCGTGAATTCCGAGGAACCGAAAGAGCTGGATAGTGGCCTTTCTTACCACTTCCATGACCAAGGCCGTGCGAGCAGTCAATCGGGTTCAGTGAAACTTAACCGATTGCAAGCCACCCACCCTTTTGCATCCCAACCTTGCATAACCGGACCCTCCACAAGACAGACTGTACTATCCTGTGAAATCCCGTGAAGAATGACCTCGAGACCCGCTTCCAGATCTCCCAGCCAGATACCCTCATCCTCTAACTCAGGCTTGGAATACATCGGTAGGAAATTGATCGTCTCATTGGGGTCGTACGGCAGTATAGATGGCTCAATCCATGCTTTTGCCGGGAACCATATCTGCGGGGTTGCACCCGCCGCCCCCGGTGTTGGCGGGTTGTCCACATCGATTCCATAGAGTTCCAGTGCCTCTTCACCGGTGATCACACTTCCGTTTCCAGATACGACGGGCTCATCAGTTTGCTGCTGATCTGGTGTCGTACCTGGGGCGAGTGTCGGCTCATCTGACTGCCCGCATGCAGCCAGAATTCCTGCCATTACCAGCAGTATAGATATCACCAATGCTTTCTTCATTTTGTTCCTCACAAAACCAATGCCCACAGCCATAAGTAGCTCACCCCTGCAACTGCCGCCACAATTCCCCACGGTGTTCGGATAGCCTCACTATCCGGACTTTCTCCCAATCTCCTGGCGACAGACGCCAGCCGCTGTACCCCTTGCCGAATCCCTCCACGGTGAATTATGGTCAACCCCACGCCAAAAACAATCGTCAGTCCAAAGAGAAGAGCCAGAACAAGCCAATCGTGTCCAATCCCAACCAGGCCGAATGCCAATTGGGAATCCCCTCCCCCAAACCAGTTCCGCCAGAAGAGTAAGGATACGAACGTAATCCCCAGGACCAGCGGCGCTGCTTCCCACTCGAAAGCCCACAATATACCAATCGAAGCCACAACGAGTACCGCCTGCCATACTCCACCCCGTGTGCACCATATTGCGAGAATGTAGTATGCCGCCCAGATGTACCAGCCTTCCTTGACGAGGACAGCAAGCCCTAAACCGAGCATACCAAATCCCGCCGCAACAGGGATCTTTCTTGTTCTACTATCTACAATCGCCGCCCAAACAAGCAAGGCTGATCCCAGTGCGGCGATAATGATATTGAAAATCACGCCCCAACAACCTCCATCATCTCCCCATTAATTCAGGCCTGCTCCCTTTGCTTCACCACCCGCAGTTCATCTCTCTCCAGTTGCCAGCTCTTATCCAAAACTACAGGAACGCCTCTGGGTTCAAACCAATACGCAGCGCCGTGATAACGATGACGGAATTCCAGATTACTCTTCCCCCGCCGATTCTTCTCAACCCCCCAGCGCACGATCGGAATGCCGCTGTCATCCCACCCATCCCGGTTTCCAATCACGGCAATATCCGGCTCATACTGCATTATGGCATTTCCCCACAGGTTCTCAAGATGGACACGGCCCATCCTCAGCCCTTCGCCGTCAGCTGCCCCCACAGCAACCACCGAGAGTACCGCGTCTTCTGCGGTTGTGCGCATGGCCAAGCCCTTCAGACCTGCCAGGACCCGCTCGATCCGCTCTTCCGCCTGTACAGCCCTGGAGGTATCGATCACCGGCACTCGTTGAATATAGTCTACAAACAAAACGATCCTGTTTTTCTTGTAATGATTGATGGCCAATTCAATATATTTGTTCAAAGCCTCCAGGTCCGTGTTCAAACCATCCCCCGATGCCAACCAGATGTTGCGCATCTTCTCACTCAACCTGGCCCATGCTCGAACACCATTTGGAAGCCTGGACAGGACCTCGTCCATCATGTGCAGTTTATCTTCCGCGCCGTTCCCTCCCCGGCCATCTCTCTCTCGAATTGAGCCGATGTAGGCATCGCGCAGGAGATCCATTGTGATGTGCTCTTCATCGCCCCCTGCGAATGAGCTCTGGCAGATCAATCGTTCCCAGAGCGTCTTTGTACTGTGCTCGTAGCACACAACGATCGCCAGGTCTCCATTGCCAGCTATGCTGTTTGCCCATTGAAGGATCAGCGCTGTCTTACCGATATTCTGCACGCCCCCCACAATCGTTAGATCGCCGCCGAATAATCCACCTCCTGTTAAATCGTCCAGCGTGTTGAAACCAGTGGGAATCGGCCAGAATGACTCTTCCCGGCCTTCCTGCAGGCTTCGTTCGACCTTGAGTGCAACCTCTTCTAAGTCATCCGGTGCCATCACAAATGGCGGTAAGTGAAAACCCCTCGGTGTACCAGGCATACTCTACCCCTATTCTTCCTCTTCTTCTACCAACTCAATGTCCGTCGACAATTTGTAGCTTGGCAGCCGTCCAGTTCCCTCACTCTTAATATCGATGATTTTCTGCCCCAACGTCGCCCTCAATCTGGCGCGCACCTTTCTCAGTCGCTCTGTCGTTGTCACGGGATCTATTTCAAAATCCTCCCCCCACATATACATGATCACATCAGGTCGATCGACATACACCCATCCGTCATCGTCCCTGGCCGATGCCAGTAATTTAATCAGCTTGGATTGGCCTGCTGGAATAGCGATCTCCTGGTTTCCTTTTTTATAAATACCCCGATCGACGTCCAGGATTCCATCACTGAATTTCAGTTTGATGCCCTCGTCCTGGCGCATCTCACGCCCTTCCATACGGGCTCGCATCGATTCCATCTGCTGCAGCAGCGCCTTTGGGCGATAAGGCTTCCGCAGATACAAATCCGCACCACCTGCCAGAAGATCATATTCTGGATAATCTTCGAAGTATCCTGAAAGGATGAGAATGAATACTTCGGACCCATATGTCTTCCTCAGGATCGGCACAATTTCTGCAGAATTCCCATCTTCCAGATTCAGGTCCAAGATCAGCCAGCCCGCATTTGTTTCTGCAAGTAGACTCACCACTTCCGCTTTCCATTTCGTTGTCCACACCTGGTAACCGCCGATGGTTTCAAGAATCCGCATCATCTCCTGTGCGCGATCTAACTCATCTTCAGCGATCACCACGCGGTCATAATCACGATTCGGCACGTTCCCCCGCCTCCTTCCCTACTTCTCTGCTATCTTCCTCCTCTTTCAATAGTATGACCTCGAAGACGCCGCCCTGCGTCTCCTTATTGCTGTGACACAACAGCTCTCCCCCGTATGCTCTCGCAATCGCCCTGGAAATCGTCAGTCCTACGCCCATGCCATAGTCAACCCGCTCACCTGTCCTTCTCCCCTCTTTCATGCTCTCCAGGGGCGCGAAAATCATATCGACGTCGGCTGGGTCAACACCGGGTCCCTCATCCTTCACAAGGAGGCGAATGTTTTCCCGGTCTTCCGTAATCGTTAGCTTTACCGATCCATCTTCGGGGGTATAGGAAGCCGCATTGTGCAGCAGGTTTCGTATTATTGAACGAATATGCTGATCCCCCGTAATGAGGATCTCTTCGTCGCCTTCTGGCCGATCTACGATGAACATAACATCCGGCCAGGCTTGCCTCACCTCTTCCAGTGTTTCTCGTAAGTTGTCCGTCAAGGAAACGACTTTTCTCTCGAACGGCAGCACTTTATCGACCAGGAATGGTGCCTCGCGCATTAAATGGCTCCAATGCGCAGAACGGCTCAGCAAGGATCGCAGGTGCAGGACATCATCCTCCGTCATTTTTCCGCCTCGCTCACTGACCGCCCCCATTGCGTTCAAGGAGCCCTGCAGGTCATTATTGATCTCGTGAGCCAGGATGCGCATCACCAGGCCCAGGTTTTCAATTCCCATACCCTCTCGCCGCTCAATCACCTCCATAAGAATGCTGCCGATCCGCTGCACGAACATATCCATTCCGGTGGACATAGCCTGCAGCGTGACCGCGTCACTCTTCCATTTTCCTTTTCCCTGGGCAACAGCCATTCCAGTGGTGATGTTCCCGGCCCGGTTTTGCGAGATCCAGCAGGTCAGCGGCTGCTCCTGTCCATCATCATCCAGCACACTGGTAATTAACTGCCTGCGGCCGCCCTCCCCCTCCATCAAATCTTTCATGTAGTTCTCTGTCCAGCTGACGTTCCAGCTGCCGGCTACCTCTTCAGACACCACGGGTAAGTACCTTCGCCTTTTTACTTCACCGCGAATAAGCAAACCTGGCGCCCTCACCAGGACGATCCAACCGCTGTTCTGAGGGAAGATGCTCGATAACTTCTCACAGACTGGATAGAGGCTCTCTACTTTCAGCGGTGGCGTCAAACCGGAGAGTATATTGTCGAGCTCCGTAAGCCAATCAAACAGATACATGATCTGGTCTTCACGCCTGGCCGCATAGATGAGAAGAATGGTCACCAGCAGACCGAAGAAGCCCAGCGCAAAATTCGGTGCGACCCGTATCCATTGATCCGGTCCCAGCGCTATCAAGCCTTGAACCCCTGACGCTGCAATAGCCCCGCTTACAAACAGGATCCCGATTCCGACAAGATAAAGGAGCGGCCTCCTGCGTGTTGGTCGTTCGCCCCCCCTCAGCCAGCGTCTCACGCTTGCTCCGCCTCCAGATTATCGAGCATCCACAATGCCCCTTCCGCTGTTAATCCCGGCGATGTCGTCATAAACTCAAGGAACGATTTCAAAAGCTCACTGCTCGACTTTGCTGATTTCTTACCATCCACAAAGCCCTTAACTTTACGGGTGAGCGCTTGTGCTGCATCAATTTGTGCCATCAGCGGGGGATTGAAGAGTTCCATCACCCCTCGTTCAGCGTAGCAAAGCATTCGGTACTCACAGTCCCCACAGGCTTGCCAGCCACAAACCATCCTGGGAACGTAGGCTCCACCCCGAATACCTGTGATGACCGCTCGTGCCAGGCTTTCCAGGAGCTCGGCTCCATCGCCGAGCTGCGGTCTGAACTGCTGCTGTTCACCGCTGTGCATGTGCAGCACGTTGATGCCGGTGACCTTTGTTTCGGCCTTCTCTTCTGCCAGCTGCGCCTGGCCCAGCGCAAGAACCCGAAGATCCCGAGCCAGACTGTATGGCGGGGGAAGAAGCTCATTAAATAACAACAAGGTAACTTCTACCTTGTGAGTCTCCCCTTCTTCGCAATCTTCCTTTGCTGGCCTTCCCGGTCTCCTGCCCTTCCCGATTGTGCGCACCAGATCCGCCTGAAGGTTCAGCTGGGTGGACGGCAGATCGACAATCATCGGCACACCGGCGCCCAAAACACCCTTTGGATCTGGCAGCTTCAGCCGATTGCCGATATCCATCGAATCGGCAAAAGCATCAGCCAAACCTATCGGCGCCTGGTATTGCTGTTCGCTCGATAACTCAAGACGGGCCATGCCGATCTTGTGCTGATGCCCGTCGATCGCCTTCCTGCGGGTTGATAGTCCGCTTGTATCGCTCATCTCGCGCCAGTATCTTGTCCAGCGCGGGCGCTTGTATCTTTTTCCTTCACGGTCTGTTATCGATCCTTCTTCAAATCTTCGCAGAAGCGCCCTGCGAAGCTGGTGATAATCGACCAGTGCCCGGGTTATGTCCTCCCCTAGCTTCCATGTATCCAGCCAGTGTTTCCACACCATCCCCAGGCTTTCGCCAAAGGACGTCGCCTTTCCGTTCTTGGCGGCTTTGTAATACAGACGTATGGCTAATCGAAGCGACTCGCGGATGAGCTTCTCGCCTGTACGGTGGCCCTTTAGTTCAGCCACATCAGGCGCTAACCCTGTCCTCCTCCACCAGACTCGTACCGGGCAGTAAGCCCAATCCCATACTTCATCCAGCGGTAGACGGAGTTTGCTTTGCGCCCCCTCTTTCATCAAGTGTGCCAATCCCCTTTATGCTAAGCTGCCAATTCCCAATTCACTTTCACCCCAACGCCCAGGTCACTGATTAATTGCGGATGTACTTCAAGCACATACCAGGCTGGCTTGGGTGAGCCGTAGTACAGTCCCCACGGTTTTGCTACTTTCGAATGCACAACCTTTCCTTGATCATCAAACCATGCGGCGCAGATCGGAAAGCGCATGCCCAGCATATGGATCGAAGTGACGAGGCCCTTCTTTCCACGTCGAGACTCGGGCATCTCCATTAAGATGCCTTCCTCACGCTCGAGGCGATCCAGGCTTAGCAAGCCCTCTCGCCTTGATGAGCTCGAGCTGCAGTATATGACCCTGTCGGCGATGACGTTTCCGTCCACCTTTAATGTCAAATGCGCCCCATCATTGAGTTTCATAATGTTTCTCGTAAAGAATAGTCCCCGCTTTTGTGGTGAGAGGCTTCACATTCTGCTCCGGGGCGTCTCGACCCCTCCCCGATAAATGTTTCTTCGCTTGCGCTCTTAAAAAGAATACGCTAGGAAGGCCAGTATGGCGGCGGCAATGATCGATCCAATCAGGATAATATTGCCCAGCGATGGATTCGTCTCCTTCATTCTCTTGCGCAAGCCCATTCCGAATAAGATCACACCAACACTGGTCACACCTGTTCCAATATAGTAACCAAGGCCCACTCCTGAAAGAAGTATGATGATGCCCAGGATCGTAATGCCACCACCTGCGTAGAATAGACCGCTGCTTTTGCCCTCCATTGTTATTCCCCTTTCTTTTTGTGTCTTGATATTTTCCGATACCTTATATAGTAGAGATGACTCCTGCTTATGACAATTATTATCGCATAGGAACTCGCGTTTGCATCTCTAGAATCTTTCTTGATGCGAGAATGAGCCGTGCCAACCCCTGTGCTTTTACCGGGACCTTATCGACATCCTCATCGGGTTTTCCCCGCTTATGACTTCGTACATATGTGGTTCCGGGTTTCAGCATGATTCCCTGTGTCATTGCTCTTCTGTAGGCCTTTCGCGAAGCTCTCTTTCCCGGTGGTAATACCCGAATGTGCTCTTCGACCGGGTAAGCCTCCCGAATAATTCTCTCAAGTTCTTCTTTGCTCCCCCATCTGATTCTTCCATAGATGCGTATCGCTTTATTCTCTGTTTCTCCTGCGTTTCTATCGTCGTCCTCCTCTTGAAGGATGACCTCCCTGCCCCCGATCTTCAAATCTCTCCACAGTGCGCTCAGGGTGAGATGTATTGCCGGGATGGCACTTTCCTGAATGACCCATCGCTGTAAATGCGGCGGTGCAGCCGTCCACCTGAAAGAAATGCCCGGCTGTTCGTCTTTCTCAAGCGCAACCCATAACCCCTCCCTGGGTATGATCCATACTCTCAGACTGGTTACGTCCCACCGGCGTAAAGGAGTCCTGTCCGGAATATCCACCCTGAAGGAGCCATAGGGATCACAAGTCCAATGGAGTGCGGTTTCCTCTAGGAGACATCTTGATTCATGTGCCGCCAGAACCGGATCTATCATTTTCTCTTCCTGGTTCTTCCCCTTGCTGCCCATTAATCGTCCGATCATGCCATCGAATGGATAGTCACGCCTGTATCCTGTCAGATACTTCAGGGCGCTGCGTCCGATCTGCCCCCCTTCCCATTCCATCACCTGCGGCCAGGCCTGCCTTTTGGATCCTCCTGCCAGGCGGAATCCTGTACCGGACACCATCACCCACCCCTCTGGTTTGAGGCCCATCCACGAACCGGTGATCATCACCAGAATGCGCCTCGTTGTCCCATCGAGATGTGCGCTGTGGAGACGGGATCGCACCTGCGGATCCCACAGTTTTTCTCCGATCTTGAGCCAGAACCGGGCGCTGTCCAACGGTCCCGCGGTGGGTCGGCATAGAGTCCGGCCAGTTACAAGATCGTCGATACAATGCATTACCTTTTCATCTAGAACAGTTACGCTCCATGGTTCTTCTTTTGACTCATCCCTTTCTTCAGCTAATTGGGCAAAGAATGCCGGCGGTCCAACGATTTTTTCAAGGCCTGATGAGAGACCTCTCTCGCTGGCAAGTATGGCCCCAAAAATCGCCGCCACTCCCGGTATCCCTTCTTCGCGCGCTTCATAGTCCTCGATCCCCCTCAAATCCTCCAGCAGGGAGGGTGTTTTGGAATCCCCCCTGATAAAGAGAACCTCCCCTTTCTCGCCCCGCCCCACAATCGAGGTGCTGTCATCAGCCCGGGTCCAAACGACTTTTGCATCCATGACATGCTCAGAGGCAGTTTCGCAATCGGCTGCTTCTGCCCTGGATTTATATATAACCCTGGCCTTCCCCGGGGTGCCTAGCGTAAGAGTCTTTCCCGCCACTTTTTTTACCTAAAACCCGCTATTTTTCTTGCTTTTTGCTTCTTACAGTTGTCTGTGCTCACCAGTTGAATCCTGTTAATACATAAATACCGTCAACAGGATGAACGCAAAACCGCCCATCGCCAGGACCACCAGGCTCCACAGCAGCGGATGTTTCTCAAAGCTTTTCATCAACCCTTCCCCTCTGGGCTTCACCCTTTCTGGAATAGCTCCTGACATTTTCAGCCAGGCCTGGTCCTCCTGCCACTTATTGTCCAAGTGCGCTCGATCCTGTGCGTTTAAATCTTGCTGTCTGCTGTCGTTCATCTTCCCCCTCCTGCCCTGAATAGCGCCGCCATCACTCCTCACGATCTGGAACCTCGAGCCCGGGCAGATCCAATCCATCGTCCAGATAGGGTTGAACATCTCCCCCGGGTTTCACATTCTCCTGTCCATCTTTTTGGTTCAGTTTTTCCACAAGGCCCTTTATGATCTTGTCCTCCTTGTGGTCCTGATCTTCCTCTGGCTTTTCTCGCCCGTTGCTCCCCGAACTCAACCACCCCTGTACCTGATCCATTCCTGATCACCCTTCCGAGGTGGGCTTGTTCGGAGTTCACGTTTCTGCCAGGGTTGAACCCCAAGCAAGGGTTTTTCGCCTGGGCTATTTGCTGCGTTCCAGATCTCTCTCCCAGCTAGGGTGAATAATGCCGTTGTGAGATGTAACCATAGGTTCGGGCGACATGGAATCCTCTGCGAAAGTGGCTCCCCCGTTTTCGTAAAGCACTTCCTTTGTTTAATTGTAGGAAATAATATGGGGTTTGTACGGGACTTGGGCGTCACCTAGGCGTGACGTGGGCGTCCCCTGGCTGTCCCGGGTATGGAGTTCGAATGATTATTCTCTTTGGTTGAAATTCGGGCAGTTGATTTGCGCGCCCCTCTCCTTTGGTTCACCTATCAGCATAACCAATAGCCACAAAATATCTATACGATCCCATATCTTTCCCCCATGCTTTTTCACTCTTCAGTCCACACGGTTACCTACTTTGAGTTGACCACACGGTTTGAAACTATTAAATAACCAGCTTGGATATATGAGCAGCAGGGTAAGCGGAAATACAGATATTGCTACTGAAAACAATAGACAACATACTTGGATTCAACTATCAAATGCAACTCTGGAGGTTGAAATAGTATCCTAGATCGCATTAGTTGCATAACACACTCTCTCTCGGACATTTTCTCCCCAGTCAACAGTTTGTGGATTCGAACCAAGGATCCAGAGGTTATCTGTTCGAATCCTAAATACCCACCCTGCCCCCGCCCCCCTTCAATGAGAATCTGGAAAACCTCAAAGAATTCGACCTTTTAGACCATTATCGCTGGGGTCTCTAGTCCGAATCCTGAAATGCACACATAAATGCTGTTTCTTTAAAGAAGAAAGCGCCCTCGCGGGCGCTTCGATCTTAGGTAGCGAGGCTAGGATTCGCCTATCCAGAGCATAGCGCCGGAAACCTGGGACTTTCAGGTAATGCCGTACGACGCTGGCAACGGTGCGGCGAGAGCCTGACGGCCACAATTAGAATTTGTATTACCGCCTCAGTTCTGGGAAGGTGCTTTACCCGGATTAGATATCTGGGCGGAAAAGTAAAACCGGAAAGGATCATATTAAACCAACCATAGTCCTCATGGTTCCTCGCAAGAACCGCTCACGCGTTTGACAAATCACACATCCTCGAGGCCTATTCCGTAGAAATTTGTCCACATGGCTCTGAACCGTGTGCCTCGTTGTTTGTTTCGTAGATTCGTGTGTCTACACCTCGGAATCCAAAACAGGGACCACACGGTTTGAACTTCTCCTATTTAATAATCTACTTGGATATATGAGCAGCCAGATTAGCGGAAATACAGAAATACCTGATGAAAGCAATAGACGACCTATGTTAGTCAGTGTCGGACATGTTGCTATGCACATAAGAAATAGCACGAGTTTACTGCCCGCCATGATGAATGAGCCTGATATGCCAAGGTCATGGAAAGTCGCTTTCCTTAATGGGGACACTTCCAGTGTTCCCGCCTTCCACGGTTTGAAGAACAATTTCCCACCACTTTGCTTGGGTTTCGGTGGATGTGAATATCAACGACTCCTTGAGCTTCTTATAGCTTACGGCATCCTTGAAGCGTCGTTAATATTATCCAATAATTCTTTCATTACGAGGCCGGCAACCAGGTATCCCAGACCACCAATAAAAAGGACGAACATGGCCCCGCTTCCAAGAGCCCCGATTAATCCGGCTATATCGGCGGAATACAGGGCATAGTTAAAACCCAATAAAATCACGGACCATATCAGATAAGTGCGCCCTTTCTTTAGCCGGGTTTGCTTTATCGACTCATCTATCTTTCCATTTCTCCTTTGGAACAGGAAGATCTCTCCGAGGAGATATTCCCTGCTCACACTCAAGCCTTGGGAGGCGATGCTTCTCCCAAGGCTTCGATTGAATTCCTCCTGAAGCTACCTTACACCGGATTTCACGGTCCCGGCACACCCCAGACGAGGACCGTACCATCCATAGATGTCGACAGCAGCCGCGTGCCATCCGGCGACCAGTCTACAGCCCAAACCATACTTCCATGACCCTCCAATTCGATCAGCGGGAGGCCCGCAGACGCATCCCAAATCGTAAGCGGCTGGTACATGCCAGCTGCGACGAACATCGTACCATCAGGACTCCAGGCAATGTCATTTACCCACGCATCCCCGGTGGTCAGAACCTGGTGTTCGTTATCACTGTTGCTGGACCAAAGTCGGATGGTGCCATCGCGGCCTCCCGACAGCAGCTGATCCCCATCTGGCGACCAGGCTACGGCCTGCGCCAGGTCGGTATGCCCAGCCAGGTGCTGCAACTCTTCGCCAGTCGAAGCATCCCACACCCGCACCGTGCTGTCGGCGCTCGCTGAAGCAATTTGACTGCCGTCAGGCGACCAGTCCACGTCAAAGACCGTATCGGTGTGGCCATTCATTACGAGCAATTTCTCGCCAGTCGAAGCGTCCCACACCCGCACCCTGGAGTCGCTGCTCGCCGAGGCAATGCGCGCCCCATCTGGTGACCAGGCTACATCAGTCACACCATCCTGATGGTCAGTTATCTTGACAAGTTCTTGGCCGGTGGATACATCCCACACACGTGCCGTGTCATCCCAGCTTCCCGACACAAGTTCAGCGCCATCGGGTGACCAGGCTAAGCTGGATACCCGATCCGTATGGCGTGTGATTACAGAGAGCTCTTCCTCCGTCTTAACATCCCATACCGCGAAAATGTTTTTCTGGATGCCCATCCCATCTCCGCAACCAAAAGCGAAGGTCCGGTTATCGGGTGACCAGGCTACGACACTAACGTCGGAGTGTTTGATACTGAATATCACTGCCACTTGTTCCGCATTGGCAATCGATATGCCCTCCGGCCCAGTCGGCGTCGGTGTGGCTGTCGGGGGCGAAGGCGTGGCCGTGACTATGGCGGTAGCCGTGGCTGTGGCTGGGGGAGCACCGCATGATGTTATCGCCAGGGTCACTATTGCCAGACCTACTGCCGCTTTCCAATATTTATAAATCATCACTTTCTCCTTTTCAGGGATTTGCCCGCTCTAGAACTCACTTGGATTCTCACATATTCTCCAAAACAATGCCCAACCGCCTCGAACTGAGTCGTACGGACATTTATTCACTAGCTTGAACTGGATAAATTCAGGACATGGGTTACAAATTACCCGGATGGCCGGTACATACACTTGTCATTGGCACCTTCGACACAATATCGTGAATTCTGTTCGTGAGCAACTCGTAGCGCCCGATAAGGAGATCGGGTTCATGCGGTTGTTATGCGGCCACTCTCTCTGTTCTACAGCAAGCTCAGCACTGCCTACCGTACGATACAGTTGCTCAGCCTATAGCGCTCATCCTTTCTGCCACTTCAGCCCAATTTCAGGGAGCACTGAACTCTGTATTCATAACAGCTGATTACTGCTCCACACTGAACACTCTCGCCATCTTAATTGCTGGGTTTCCTCACTATCTATACAATCCCGTTTGGATATCATATTTGATGATTTCACCTGTCTGGACTAGCCCGACATCCCATTCGTACGATCTATGCAGAAATTCAGGATTCTTAAATAAAAAGACGAGCCCATACTTCCCTGGAGGAACGTCAGCGATGGTGTAGCTTCCATCAGCTTCAACAGAGACAGCACCCTGCCCCAAATGAAGCAGACAGTTACTTGCTGCATCGTCGGCTTCACAAATGAAGTCAAACATAGCAGCCACCTTTCCCAAAGAGCCTTCGTGGAGGCATTCGATGTCTGAGTCATCGCTGAGGCAGATGAGTGCTACAATCAGAGTCTCCTGATCATAAATGTTTGTTAGTGGTTTCCCGTCGTTATCAAAAACCATTCCCGTGATGATACCCCTTGCGGGTATGGGTGTAGGTGTCGGCGGCACCGGTGTAGGCGTGGGTGTCAGCGGCACCGGTGTAGATGTAGCAGTGGGTGGCACTGGCGTGGCGGTCGGCTCGGCTGGCGCTCCGCCGCACCCAGTCAGTAACAACACGATTAGCGTCAAACCAAACACCTGCTGCAATAATTCTCTGCCGGTCATTTTTCTGCTCCTTTCTTTGTTCCGTGAAATCAGGCCTGCGTGTTTCATCTTGATCTCCTTTGTCTGATATTTGAACAGTCGCGCGGGTGCGGGGAAGTGCCTCCGCCGTGAGACCAGCTATGAGCGCATGGAGCCGTCGATTTCGTGCGCGATAACCGCGGTAGGGCGCAACCGCTGTTTATACGGCCACTTTGCAGGACCCAGAACTAGTCTGCAAAGCTAAGCTTTGGCCCCGCGGGCAGAAATGGAACTGCTATCGGTTCTATCTCAATTGTTCCTAAATCAACAGTTTGACCTGGCGTAACCGTGAAGATACTAGTTAGAACATCGAAGCCAACCATCAGAATATACCGCCCAGGCAGCACGTTCTTGATTAGGAATTCTCCCGAACTATCGGTCTCATACTCTAGCACATTGGCTTCGAGCTTAGCTTTTTCAGCCCGGGTCATTCCCTCAGTCATTGCAAACAAAACAGGAGTGAACTCGGTGGGCTGACCTGTCGCCTTACTCTCCAACACACCCTTTACTTGCCCTGGGGTCATATCACTGCAGCCGACCAAGATCAACAAAAGCAATACCGCACCTACTACATGTTGCATTGATTTCCGGCGACTCATTGTTTTCTCCTTTCTGTTTACCACGGTTCTATACTCAGTGGGCTGCCCACTGCACCCAACATACAACCGCTGATTGCTACTCCAGACCGAATAGCTCCCCCTGGCCAATACGTTCAACTAAGATTACTTTAGAACCTCTGCAACTTCCCATTTATCGGCCTCATTGCGAACAAGTAACACATTTTGAGGTTCTTCCAGATTAATGTTGATTGTTGAGATAAATCCTCCATTAATAAATACGGTTTGAGTTATGGAGAAAGTGAATTGGCCTTCACTGAATTCTAAGGCCTCCGTTATATCGGACCAAAACTCCTCACTGCAATTAGCTGTGACTACTCCATCATCTGGCAAACGAACCTTGATAGTGCCAACATACGACACATTACTAATTACCCCCGATTGAACTGCTTCAAAAGGGACCTGAGCCGCGATCCCGATAACTTCTCCTTGTTGCCCAGCTTGCGCTCCGCCGCACCCAGCCAGTAACAACACGGCTAGCGTCAAACCAAACGCCTGCTGCAATAATCTTCTTCTGCTCCTTTTATTGCTCCTCGAAATTAGACCTGCGTGTTTCAACTTTGTCTCCTTTGTCTAATATTTGAACGATCACTGTGGCTTTGGTGTCCTCACGAAAATCCTGTCTCTTAATCACTTCCTTTGTGTCGGAAATGTCATCCCCAGGAAATCCCACTTCCAGGAAGGCTTCCATGTTTACGATAAGAAGCGGCACCACAGCATCAACCACTTCGGGTTTACGCTTGCCAACGCCTCTCAACCCTCTGGACCAGAATCCTGTGCCAGATTTCTGGCAGCATCTCTGCGAATCATAGGGTCACTATGGCTAAGCCCTTCAACAAGGAGAGGGATGGCATCTTCATCCCTCTCACTCAGCTTGTGATTCAGGTGCGGCATCAAGTATTCATTTAGGTAAGCCCCAGTTCCTCCGGAGAGGGGGCCAATAGCCGTGCGGCGATGAGTGGATAAGCAAATCGCACCAGCAGGCCGAGGCCGAGCACAAATAAATTCGAACCCGCTTCACCCCCAAAGGCGATCAAGGTGTAGGCCAGGATGATCACGATCGCCGCCGTCAAAATGAGCGCGATCGTTCGCGTGAAAGTGCGGCCCGTAGCGCGCTTCTGCAGCAGCATTATCCCAGCAATCAGCAATCCGACGAAGCCAATACCATCGATGGCTATGTCCAGGAAGTTCGCAGTGCGCACCGAGCTGCGGTACGACGACGACACCTGGCTCAAAAAATTTTCCATGTTGTTGGCAGCGTTGATCGCTAGGAACAGGTAGATGGCGGCGAACACGAGGTGGAGGATCCCAAGGATCATGATTTTCCGGCTTTGTGGTTGGGGGTGATCTGTTTGTTGCATATCTGGCTCCTTGTGTGCTTCGAATAGGTGAACTAGACGGCTGCCGAAAGAGGGAAAGCGAACGCGATCCCTGTGTATTTTGATCCAATATTCCTCGTGAAGCATGTGGAAATGCAAAGAGTCACACGTTTGAAATATGAAATTTCATCGCCGGAGTCGCCGGGTTCGAGGCAGCTGTTGCAGGCAGGCCCTCGCGGTTGTCCTTGCAGATTCAATCGGGTGAGAGAGTGTTGTGAGATAGAAGTGTGGGCGAGCACGAGATCAGCGGCGTCCAGTGCATTTGCCGTCTCACCCATGCTTCTGCCTTCATCAATCAAACTCGGGTTTGACCCTCGCTGTTTGAAGTGTGCCACTATGTTCGCATCCTTGGTGAATCCTACAATGAACCTGAGCGGTCCGCTTTTCCCCCCGCATCGGCCGTATGCGGGCTTACCTGCGCTGCTTTGCGCGTACTATCCGGGTTGCCACGATGCCGCCGCCAAGTACTAGTGCACCGCCAATGGTATAGATCAGCCATGCTGGGAGACCAAAGATTGTTCCTTGATCTCTGCTGGACTGCCCGATACTGCCCGAAAGATCTGACTGGAAATCGCCTGGATCCCCGTTCAGTACGAACGCCGCCCAGTAATACGGATGGGCCCATTCCGGATGATCCGGATTTTCCCGCACATCGCTTTGTGCTGCTTGCAGTGCTTCGGCTTTGCCCTTTCCATCTGCCAGGTAAGAATAAAACGACGTCATTAGTGCGCTGGTGGATTGATCGTCGACGGACCACAGGCTGGCAACGACCGAAGATGATCCGTAGAGGAAAGCGCGGCTGAGCCCTACTAATTCATCGCCCGAGGACAGGTCGCCAAGGTTAGATTGACATGCCGAGAGCGTAACCAGGTCTACGGATTGTAGATTCAGGCTATAAACTTCGTAAACATTCAATCGGCCGTCCTGTATTTCATCAGCTGCGAGCCATATGCGGGAGAATTGTGGAGCCGCTTGATTATACGATCCGTGGGCGGCCAGATGCAGCAATCCAGAGCCGTCGAGGCGGTTGGTGATGCTGGTTTCTGTAGCATCCACACCCAGCAAGGCTTCAACGGAAAACAATTCCGCTACTCGGAGAGCCTCCTGATCTGCATAACCCAGTGCTGGCAGGTTGCTGTTGGGTAATGCTGGATTCCCAAGCACGATAGGGTTGGTCAGTGGCCGACCGGTCTTCTGATCAACAAACGGCTTCGTCGAGACCGACGGTAAGTAGTAGATGATGAATTGTTCACCTAAGAATTGGTCCCCATTATGCAGGGCGGCAAAAGGTACATAGTGCAGCGATTGATGGGGAACCAATGCCACGACGGGTCTGGAGAGGAATCCCTCCAGAGGCTCGATCAGACCTTTGTAAAGAGTCTTCAAGCTGGCGGGAACCGGTCCTCCAGGGTTCGCGAGTCCCAGACCGCGGAAATTCTCCACTGCCGCCTCGATCTCCTGCGGAGAGAGCGGTAGTATCACCAAGTCAAGGGAATCGTTCGTGAACACAAATGCCAGGCTGGTCTGATCGGTAAGGAAGAATGAAATCAATGTGGTGTGATCATCAAGCGCAGCTTGAACATCAGCGGTCGTGATCGTTGAGATCGAAACCAGAGACATCATCTGTGGATTGGTGAGTGCGATTTGGGCGAGCAGGTCTTGATAGGCTGTCTGCTTGCTGATTAGTTTGCCCTCAAGCTCTTCTGTAAAAGTTTGATTGCGCTGTTCTGACGGCAATTCCCGCGTTTCCACCAATCGGTCCTCGAGCTGGGAAATCTCAGCCTGCAGCAATATTTCCTCCGCAAGCAGATCTGCATCAGTCTGATCTGACAAAACGGGTTGCTGTCCACCGAGAGAATCCAAGAAAGAGCGCGACCGTGCTCTTTCGGACAGGTCAAACCCCTCTTCAAACAACCCCATTGCTGATTGCAAACGTACTGCTCGTTGATAAACCTCAGTAAATTGATCCGTAAAGGCACTCTGGTAATCACCAACACTCAGATCACCAATAACTGATTCGAGCACAACGATGGCTTCCAAATAGTAAGCCAGAGCGGTTGTAGGATCATCGTTTGTTTCATAGCGCAGACCAAGATTAAATAGCACGTGGAATTCTCCGCGGCGATTGCCAAGGTAGCGCCAGTGTTCGAGCGCTTGCAGGTTGAACTTATCTCCTTCGACAAGATCGCCAGACTGGCTGTAGGCCCAGCCGAGATTTGCGTAGGCGACCGCAATATCTCTTTGGCTTCCAATTTCTTCGGCGATTTGCAGTGAAGCATTAAAATGCGCAATACCGCCTGCGTAGTCCCGATCCCTAATCAGCAGCGTGCCAAGATTGTTCAGAACACGCAGCTGGCCCTGGCGCGCGCCGCTGTTCATATGGAGGGTCAGGGCTGCAAGAAAATTATCCTTGGCGGATGCATGATCCTCGAGAGCGACCAGTACCATTCCCAAATTATTGAGTGAGTTTGCTTCGCCACCCACGTCGCCAATCTCTCGAGCCAAGGAGATGGCTTCTTCAATGCTTTCGCGGGCCTGATCCGGCATTCCGAGATCAAGATAAATCATGCCGATATTATTCATCGTCGTCATCGCCAGAGCTTGGGAGCCAATTTCTTCGGCAATTCCCGCCGCTTCCAGGTAATGTACAAGTGCCATCTCATAATCCGAACGTGCTTGGTGGATACCAGCAATGTTATTCAGCGCATTGGCCTTACCGCCAAGATCACCGTTTTCTTCGAAGAGCGCCAGAGCCTGCTCGAAATAAAACTGCGCCTGCTCATAATCTCCCATCGCTTCGTACGTGAACCCCAGATTATTAAGGATCGATGCCAGGAACGATGGATTATCCATCTCACGGGCGATGCTCTCGATGTCTAACAGTCGGGCTATGGCTCTGTCGAAATAGGCGAGCGCGTGTTCCGCCAGACTCAAGTTATTAACAGCCGAGATTAGGATTTCCTGGCTGGCGGTCTCTTCAGCAATCGATACCGCCTCTTCCAGCGTTTCGAGCGCGGAGGCGTGATCGCCCTGGTGTGTATAGGTCAGCCCCAGGGCAGAGAGCGTACTTGCTTCGCTCAGGCGATCCCCGATCTGCCTATCGATCTCCAGCGCGGCCAGGTAGTTGTCGACCGCCGCTGGATAGTCTCCCTGTGCATCGAGAACGGAGGCGATATTGTGCAGCACGGTGCCTCGCCCACTCAGATTCCCGAGTAATTCATGAATACCAAGCGCCTGCTGGTAATAGGCGAGGGCACCGGGATAGTCGCTCAGATATTGGCGCACCGATCCCAGGCCGGTCAAGGCAATCGCCTCCTCAGCCGGGTTTCCGGTATCGCGAAATGTCTCGGCTGCCGCCTGATAGGAGGACCTTGACTGCTCGAACTGACCAAGGTTTTTATAAAGATCTCCGAGATTAATCTGCACTGCGGCGAGGCCGTATGAGTGACCGAGATCTTCCCAGAGTTCCATCGCCTCTTGATACCCCTCTGCAG